>JAABUX010009690.1_pt1 | contig 10870 bp, 10 predicted proteins | sample 5561851 | NCBI WGS metagenome assembly JAABUX01 (sample SAMN10711883, study PRJNA513361) | rock metagenome | isolation source: Antarctica rocks | place: Antarctica: Victoria Land, Richard Nunatak red sandstone | collected 2016-01-03 | reverse complement strand
GTGGAGGCGTTCGCCGCCCGGGTGCAGGGCATGGTCCTCCACTGATCCCCTCCGCCACCGGGAAGGCCGGCTAACTGTGGGCGGGGATCGTGCAGCCTGTGGGAAGGATAGCGCGCCGGGTTCATTAACGAGACAGCGACCGTGCCGACGGCCTTGTGGTCGAGTGCCGATTGCACCGGCTTGCCGAGTGCCACGGTCCGCAGGTAGGCCGAAACCGACAGGCCGGACGCCTTGGCGCGCTGCTTGATCAAGGCCCGCTCGGTCCCGTCCACGACCACCTGAAGGTGGTTGACGCGGTCCCTCGATCCCCTCTCCACACGCTTGGCCATGGCGTCCTGACCGCTCCCACGTCGAGCCGAAGGCGAGTAAGCCACCCGCATTGCTACGTAGCAATGCCTATCCTGCCATCCTACGCCATGAGCACGTTTGCTATTTCTTGAGCGCGGAGACGATTTTAATGACGTGCTTACTTGTTCTCGTCTACGCTGCTTTGTGACTACTTGATGCCGCTTGTGCTCACTCACGCTCTCACTTGGTCTCGCAACGTCAGGGAAAGCCAGGTTGGCAACACCATCAAGAGATAGAACGGTCCGCGGCACCGCCCGCGTCGCCTTCATCGCCCACTTGGCCACCATCTCGACCGAGCTCGAGCAAGGTCATACGGCTCAGGCGATCTATCAGCGGCACCACGGCAAGCTGGGCGGATCGATCAGCTACCAGCAGTTCGCCCGCTACGTCCGCCAGCTTCGAGACAACGGCCTGGTGCAGCCGCCGCTCGGCCGACCTGCCCCACCCATGTCAGCCCAACCCGCGCCAGCCCAACCCAGGGCTCTGCCCCCGCACACCCTCGAGCCCAAGCCGCAACCCGCTTCGCCACCCGCATCCCCACCCGGACCACAACCAGCCCCGGAAGCACCGCCGCTCCATGCCCGACACCAACCCCCTCCCCGCACCTTCGCCTTCGACCCCAACCCGAAGCAGGACGACAAAAGCCGCCTCATCGGCGGACCCCGCCGCGACCCCAAGGCCTGACGCCACCCCAAGGCCTGATACAGTCCGGTCGGCCCACTTCGTCCTGTGATGGAGAAGTCGCGTCTGTTCCGCATCAAGACGGACATCTGGACACAGCTCGAGACGGTGCTCTGATGGATGGCCAGCAGATCATCACGGCGGTGGCCCGGCAGACGGGGGTCAAGCTGAGTTCGGCCGATCCCATCCTGGCCGTCGTCGCGGTCAACCAAATCATGCTGGACCGTGCCCTGGCCAAACTCGACCAGCAGGTCCGAACCCAAGCCGACCGCGTCACGGCTGCGTCCACCCAAGCGGTCATGGACACCAAAAGAGAGGCCGAGCTTCTGCTGACCGAAGGCGGCGTCTGGGCCGAGGCCCGGATCAAGGCGGCCGGAGAGGCGGCGGCAGCCCTGGTGCTGGCCAATTTGCGGCGGGAAACCGAGAAAGCCGAGCGTGCCAGAGGAATGGCCACGCGTGCCGCCTGAGCAACCGTGGTGGCTGGCTTGCTGCTGCTATCCGGGTTAGCCGGTGTGGCTTTAGCGGGCTTCGGACATCCCTAACGGTTTGCATCCAACTGAACCTTAGTGCGGTCGCGTGTCGTTCGCCTCGCTCGGTTTCCACCTGCCCGGGTATTCCTTGCGGGTGCTTGGCGATGCCCTACGACCGCTGGCGTCATGTTGATGCTGGAGCCAGAGCGAACGCTCAATGAACGAAGTCTGGCTCGCACCTGTAGCGACAGAAGAGTCACTTAGGGATCGCACGTCTACGACTCGTCAAAGGTAGGTCTTCGGTATACCTCAAATTTCCACTACGTTGGGTAATCACTCTCCCATCTGGCGCAGCAGTGACTCGAGCGCCTTTTCGAACGTTTCATTCGCCTTCCAGCCATTCCTCTCGGCGACGTCGTAGAAGCGGTCAACGACGGCCTGCGTCGTCTTGACGCTGAAGACGACGTTGCGGCCTGTCCGATAGGTCATCGGTTTGCGCTTGGCCGGCCTCGGCAGCTCTGCGGTCTCTGACGGCTCGCGGCTGCGGAACTTAGGGTTGGTAACCTCGTCGATCTCTGCGCTCTGCGGACCCGAGCTAGCTGGCGTCTTCGGTCTAAAGTCGCTCACGTCCAACGCGGGGGCTGAGAAGATACTAACTCTCTCCCTCATGCCGCTTGCCCGATCGCGTGGCTGCGGAGAACCGTCACAACTTCTTGGGCGAACTCCTGAGCGTTACGGATGGCGGCCTCCACATTTCTGACGTTGCCGGGGTCAAGGCCAGCTAGCGTCCCCCCGAACGAGAACAGCGCACGAAACGCCTCGCGGTCATGCAGACGCGTCTTCAGGACCGGGACATTGTTTTGGGCGAACTCGTAGGCAATGCTCACTAGGGTCCTCGGCCGGATAGCGGCACTCGTGCAGGTGAACAGGACGGCGGCAGGTATCGTACGCCGAAACGCCTCCTCCTGCTGCCGGACCTCCCGAATGGCCGACACCGCCTCGACCGCGTCCAATACAGAACCACGCGTGGGGATGATCACCAGATCGGAGCGGCTCATCGCATAGGGTATCATTCTGGACGCGGTGCCCTCGAGGTCCACGATGACGAAAGCAACCCGCCCCGCCTCCTGATCGATTGTCCGAATGATCGTACGCTCGGTTACATCCGCAATCACCGTTAGGCACTCGGGTTTGCCTGGAAGTTTCGACCACCGTGCAACGGGACGGTTAGGGTCGGCATCGATGATAGTCACCTCGGCTCCGCTGAGCGCGAGCTGGGTGCCCAGCAGTACCGCCGACGTTGATTTACCGGCCCCACCCTTTGGGGAGGCGAACACCACTGTCGGCATACTGCTCTTCCTATAGCTTCGGCCCCGATCCTCCTACGGTAGGCCAACGACAGACGCAAGGTTGCCAGTTGGCCTTGCGTCTACTTAAGGTAGACCGATCACTGAAATTGTATGTCAGCGTTTGCTGCAAGGGGAGGCTTACGTGAGGTAGACCAATGGTCGACGCATCGGCGCAGTCGGAGGGGCAATAGCGAGGTCACGAGGCTCCCACGCGACAATTAGCGGGCAACAGTGCACTCAGCGTTGTCGATCGGTCTTACCGCCACCGCCAGAAGATCCACCGACAAGATTGCACGTCAGCTTGCAACAACGGAAGGCCTACGCAAGGTAGACCGCTAGTCAACGTGATCGAGCGATCGAACGGGCAGTAGTCGTATTCTGAATGTCGCGCACGGCGTTTAGTGCGTCAACGGTCTACCCGACGTTGTCGGTCGGCCATGCGTCTACCTAAGGTAGACCTGCGGATGGGACCATTTACGAGTGACTCATGCCAGGGTGTGACGCCGACCCAGACGTGGCTAACCAAGTGCGTGCCCGCTAGGAAATCGTTTCTTTGAACTGACCAGAGGTGGCTGTTCCTGGACGATAGGCAAGAAACCGGCCGTGTGCCCAAGGGAGGCGGCTAACCACGTCCAAGCACTACGCCTATACAATGAGATGTGGACTCTTGTAGGAGCGTTCGTCAGCTGGTGCACGTGGCCGGCCGGTGCCAGGCCGGGACGAGACTGGCGGTCGAGATGGATGGAGCACTAGACCGCGCTCATCTATCTCCACTCGCGCCGCCGGGTAAACAGCAAGAGCAAGTTTCAAATTCTCACAGAAACGATGACGAAAATTGTCGAGGCGCCCGAAGCCTTTGCCGAACTGGCCCTGGATTGCTCGCCAAGTTACCGGACAGGGTGCTTTAAGCGAGTGCAAACGATAAGCAAGCCAGGCATAAATGTCGAGCGCTCCGCTATTGTTAGAAAGCGCACGGATCGCTGGTTCTTCTAAGGGCACTGGATGTTTCAACAATTCGTCGAAGAAACCTTCGCCCAACCTTGCTGTCTCCTGAAACAGGCTGCCTGGAGCTTCACTCTCAGGATCTTCCATGAAGAGCGCGCGATCCACAATATTTTGGCTCTCAAGTCCTACAGCGCCCTCGTGCCGGATCTCAAAGGTGAGGCGACACCGGCTGAGCAGCTCGGATTGCTCACGCACGGCGTCGATACTTTTGCCTCCAATCGGTATCCCTAGCCGCTTCATCCAGCTTCGAAGACTGCGCCCCATCTCCACTTCGCGCGAACGGGTGCGTATCGCTTCAGACTGCAAGAAAATCATAATTAAACGCGCGCGGGAGCCGTAAGGCACGGCGTAGTGGGCCGTCTTGCCGTCTGGTCCCGGGTTCCGCCGCATCCCGGGCTGAACTATCAAGGTTGTCGGGCCGCTCTCTAAAACCCAGCCCTCGCCATCCGGTAGCCGACGATGGGGAAGGGCTGCCTGACACCACCCACTATAGCAGTAACCGATGCCCGACTCTTCGTCGCACATGTAACCGGCTGCTGCCTCAATCTGGGCTCTACTTAACAAGGCTGGATCACGGCCTCCGGGCTTCCCCTTCTGCGCCATGAGAACGTCAAGAGCTCCTTGCTTACCCTTCTCCTCGATCAGTCGATGCACTGTCCCCATGCGTCGGCATATTGGTGCGTAAACCGGGCCGTGTCGCCGTGGACTTTTGAAGGACTGGTTTTGGCCGATGCAAGAGGCCCACAGGCGTCTCGTCTGTGGACTTTTGTAGGGATGAGCTACTAGGAGGTAATAATCGTAAGTGTACTACTAGTAACCGCCTACAAGAGTCCAGTGTGTGAAATCGGTAAGTGATTATTCTCGCGTGGTTTATATTTTGAGGTTCCTTCAAAAGTCCACACGCGCTACCTACAAAAGTCCACGCTCCAGATGTTAATCGGTCAGTCGTTCCTACAAGAGTCCACGCCGCCACTACAAAAGTCCACGTTTAACCTGTGGAGGAATTTGTATATGCGACCGGTCTGGGTGTGGCTCCTCCGCTTCCGGCTGCGCACCGTCAGTTACCAATCTCGCCTAGCCGATTGCGGGGTATATCGTCGAACGTGGCTTCGGTCGACGGAGAGAGGTTGAGCGTCGGGCAGAGGTTCAGCTCGAACGAACGCGACCAGCTACCGCCCGACATTCCGAGTTGCACAGAGGTTTCGACTTCCTTCGTGCTTCGCCGGCAGTTTGCACAAAGGCCGACATAGGGCAGGAAGTGACTGCCTGGCCGAAAGGTCGGTTGTAGTAGAGCCACGGTAGCCGAGATCGGCAACCAATTCATCAACTGCTGTATTTTGGTTGAAATTAAGGACTCGAAAGGATCACATGAGCGACCCGACCATCCAGAACGGTAGCGAAAAGCCGACGTGTGAGTGGTGCGGCGCACCGCTGGAAACAGCAGTTACCGTGGATAACCCGTTGGCTAAGATCCAGGCCAACAGCCTCGCGCGCTGCCCGTCTTGCCTGCTGCTGATCGTGATCGGCGCCGACCTGCGGCCCTACCCGGACCTCCCGGACGAGGCGGCGTTCGACGCGGCCTGGAACGCCAACCCGGAGATCAGCGAGTGGGCCCGCAAGACCCAGGAGATAGCGCGCGTTCGCTCGGCGGCCGAGACCAGGGCGAAGTGTCGGATCGCGCGCGAGTGGCTGGTCGCGCGCGGCGGCCCGGATCTCGTCGGCGACCTTGCCGCGCTGGCGGCTCACGCCGCCGGGTTCGACGAACAGGGGTTCACCCGCGCGTCGATCGACGTACGCCACCGCGCCGCCCACATCTTGAGCCAGCTGTCTCGTCAGATGAGGCAGAGAGCATTGGTGGGCTAGGCTAGCCAACCGCCGCTCGGGCGGGCGGGCGGGTGGACGGAGTGTCGGTCCTTGGTCGTGTTCCACTGATCCGTCGAGGCGTCAGCGGTCCTCGGATGCGTCTCGGGCGGCAGCCTGCTGGGCGGCCTCGTAGGCCGCACTGACCCGCGCCATCTGGACCGGGCTGCCACCGTGGTCGGGGTGGTGGTGCCACGCCAGCCCGGCCATCGCGCGCCGCGCCGTCGCCGGGTCGGCGTCGGCCGCCACCCCGAGCGTCTCGTGCCACGCCGGCGCGGTCGCCTCGGCCGCGATCGCCAGCAGCGCCGGCGATTGCGCCTGCACGATCGCCGCCAGCAGCCCCGCCCAGGCCGGCACCGGCGCGCGGCCGCGCGCCCAGTTGTTGACCTGGCGGGCCGTCACGCCGGTGAGCCGGGCGAACGCCGCCTGGCTGACGTCGGCGCGGGCCAGCAGGGCGGCGAACTCGGTGTGCAGCAGGGCGCGCATGGGGCTGTCGTATAGAACGGCGTTCCATGCCGCCAGATCGGCACGCTCATGGAGGCTCCAGCTACACGCGATAAGGTTGGTTATCACGTGTTACTTAATTAGTCGGCTTGCCTTTGCCGGGGCGGTGCCGGAGTCTGCGTCGCGATGGACCCACGGCACCCCGGCGACCCACCCGAAGAACAGCTCGACGAACACCAGGAAGACGCGTCCCCAGGGTCGCGCGAGCTCGTCGCCACGGCCGCCGCACCGGCGGGCCAGCCGGCGGACGACCCGGCGGGCGACCCGGCCGGCGACCGCGGCCTGGCCGCAGCACCGACGGCGGCCGGGCAGGCGGCGCTGGACGCGGCGCGCGCCCTCGGCCGCCACGCCGACGCCCCGGCCACCCTGCGCGCCTACAAGGCCGACTGGACCCACTACGCCGCGTGGTGCGCGGCCAAAGGCTTCGCCCCGGTGCCGGCCCACCCCGCCACGGTCGGCGCCTACCTGGCCAGCCTGGCCACCAGCCACGCGCCGACCACCATCCGCCGCCGGCTGGCCGCGATCGGCCGGCTGCACCGCTTCAACGACCTGCCCTGGAACCCCTCGCACCCGGACGTGCAGGGGCCGCTGCGCGGCCTGCTGCGCAGCCACGGCCGGCCGCCACGCCAGGCCGCCGCCCTGACCCTGCCGATGCTGCGCGCCCTGGTCGCCACCTGCGACCGATCGGCGCGCGGCAGGCGGGACCGCGCCCTGCTGCTGATCGGCCTGGCCGCCGCGTTACGCCGCTCCGAGCTGGTGGCGCTGCAGGTCGAGGACGTCGCCGTGGTCGCCGGCGGCCTGCGGCTGCGCATCCCGCGCTCGAAAACCGACCCGGGCGGCGAGGGGGCTGAGGTCGGCCTGCCGCGCGGCCGCCACGTCGAGACCTGCCCGCTGCGGGCACTCGAAGACTGGCAAGAGGTGGCCCGCCGCAAGGCCGGCCCGCTGTTCCGCCGCATCGGCGCCGGCGGTCGGATCGGCCACGCGGCGCTGCACCCGGACGCGGTGCGGCTGATCCTCAACTACCGGGTGCGGCTGGCCGGGCTGGCGGTGGACGCCTTCGAGCGGCTCAGCCCGCACGCGCTGCGGGTCGGCTTCATCACCGCGGCATACGACCAGGGCGTGCGCGACGAGGACATCATGCGCCACACCCGCCACCGCGACCTGGCCACCATGCGCGGCTACGTCCGCCGCGCCGGACTGCTCGGCGAAAGCCCGGCCGGATTGATCGACCTCTGACCGCCTATCGCACGCCCTGGGAGGCCGATGTGCCGTCACCGGATGCCCGAGCGGCGACGGAGGTCGCGCCGATGCCGGTCGCGGAGCCGAAGCGGCGCGGCCGCCGCCCGGCCGCGCCGCGCGCCGGGCGAGTGGCGCCGGACCTTGAGCCGGCGGCCGGGGAGGGCAGGGGGGCGGCCGTCTGGCTGTACCACCACCTGACCGTCAGCGGCCCCGCCGCCGACGTGGTTGGCTTCGCCGCCGCCGCGCGCGGGTCGGGGGTGATCCCGTGGTGGCTCGACGCCGCGGCGGTCGAGGAGGACGTGTTCAACCTCGCCGCGGCGCAGCCGCCGCACCGACGAAACCTGACCATGGCCGGCTGCCGCATCCTGGCGCGCCAATTCCGCGAGCGGCTCGAGGCGCGCCACGACCGCGCGATGGCGCGGCTCGGGCACAGCCAGGCCTGCCCGCTGGACCTGCACACGCTGCTGCCGATCCCCGGCGCGGTGCTGCAACGGGGCGAGCGCGACCCGGCGGCGCGCGCGTGGCGGGCCGGGCACTGGGGCACCGAGCGGCTGTGGCAGGTGCGTGTGCGGCCCAACCCGTCGACCGGGCGGCGGCCGGCCGGCCACGCGGTGGTCGGCTACGGCTTCTTCACCGCCGGCGACACGCCGACGGCGGCGGTCGAGCGGCTGCGGCCGCGCTGGCCGGCGCTGCGGTTCGCGCTGACGCCACGCCCGTCCGACTGACGCAGGCATGGAGCGGCACGCGTGACCGGTCCCGCTGCCCGCAGTCCGGCCGCGTCGCCTGCTGCCGAGGTGACGACGCCGACGCTGGCGCTGGACGGGTTCACCGGGTCGCTCGAGCGCCTGCTGGAGCTGGCGCGCGACCAAAAAATCGACCTGGCCCGGCTGCCGCTGGCCGCGCTGGTCGACCAGGTGGTGGCGACCCTGGCGTGGGACGTGCCGCTGCCGCAGCGCGCGGACTGGCTGGTGATGGGTGCCTGGCTGATCCAGCTGCGCTCGCGCCTGCTGCTGCCGGCCGAGGCGCCGGCGCGCCAGGCGGCCGAGGGGGCGGCCGACCGGCTGCGCGAGCGGCTGCTCGGGCTGGCCGAGATCCAGGCGCTGGCCGGCTGGCTGGACGACCGGCCGCAACTCGGCCGCGACACGTTCGCCCGCGGCGCGTTCGCCCGCGGCGTGTTCGCCCGGGGCGCGCCGGACCTCGCCGAGACGCTGCGGCTGGGCGAGCCCGAACTCGACGTGGTCGCGTTCCTGTGGGCCGGCCTCGACCTGTTCGACGCCGACCTGCCCCAGCCGGAGACGGCCGGACGCTACGTGCCGCCGCCGCGCGTCGACCTGCACTCTGTCGCGGACGCCCGCCTGCGGATCCTGCGCCGGCTGGCCGACGTGCCGGACGGGCTCACGCTCGACCAGCTGCTGCCAGGGCCGGCGCCCGACACCACGGCAACTTCCGCCACCGCGACCTCCGCCGGGCCGATGCCGCCAAGCGGCGAGGGGACGCCGTCGCCGCGCGCGACGCTCCGGCGGCGCTCGGCGTGGACCAGCACGTTCGTCGCCGGCCTGGAGCTGGCCAAGCAGGGTCACGTGGTGCTGGCCCAGGAGGCGGCGTTCAGCGCCGTCCATCTGATGCTGGCCGACCCGATACCCGCTCCATCCAACACAGGCTGACATGGTTAACAGAGTAAAGGCGCAACACCCATTCACTCGCCGGCTCATAGCAACCTTTGAGCAGTTTACAAGTTTCTGGTAAGATCAGATAAAGCCGTTATGGATCGTCGCCGGAACCCCTTCCACCCAGGTGCGGGTAGCCCTCCGCCAGAGCTTGCCGGACGCGACGAGCTGCTCGAACGCGCAGCCGTGGCGCTCGACCGGATCCGGGCGGGCCGTGGTGCCCGCAGCGTCGTGCTGTATGGACTGCGCGGCGTCGGCAAGACCGTGCTGCTGACCACGATTTGGAACCGGGCCGAAGCGGAAGGTCTGGTGGTCGTCGCACTCGAGGCGCCCGAGCATCGCTCGCTGCCCGGCATGCTCGTGCCCGCACTCCGCACGAGTCTGCTGCGTCTGGACCGCCTCAAGCAGGCCACCGCCGGCGTGACCCGTGCGCTGCGCGCGCTGGCGGGCTTCGCCAAACTCAAGGTGCGCTACGACGACCTCGAAATCGCCCTGGACGTGGAGCCCGAGCCGGGCCTGGCGGACTCGGGCAACCTCGACGCCGACCTCGCCGACCTCTTGGTGGCTGTGGGGCAGGCGGCGAAGGAACGCGAGACCGTCGTCGTGCTGGCCATCGACGAGCTCCAATACGTGCCGGAAGCGCAGCTTGCGGCGCTGATTGCGGCATTGCACCGCGCCGGCCAGCGACAGCTGCCGATCACCATGATCGGCGCCGGCCTGCCGCAGCTGCTCGGCCAGATGGGCGACGCCAAGTCGTACGCCGAGCGCTTGTTCGAGTTCGTCCCGGTGGGACCGCTCGACCCGGCCGCCGCGACCGCCGCGCTGCGGCTGCCGGTGGAGCGGGAGGGCGAGGCGATCGACGACGGCGCGATCGCCGCCATCCTCGCGGACACGCAAGGCTATCCGTACTTCCTGCAGGAGTGGGGCAAGCACTGCTGGGACGCCGCCACCGCCTCGCCGATCGGCGCGCACGACGTCGCCAACGCCCGAGAGCTGGCCGTGGCCGAGCTGGACGGCAGCTTCTTCCGCGTCCGCTTCGACCGGCTGACGCCCACGGAGAAGCGATACCTGCGCGCCATGGCGGAGCTCGGGCGCGGCCCGCACCGGTCGGGCGACATCGCCGCCGAAATGGGCCGTCAGGTGACCAGCTTGGCACCAACGCGCAACAGCCTGATTGCCAAGGGCATGCTGTTCAGCCCCGGGCACGGCGACACCGCCTTCACCGTACCATTGTTCGACACTTTCATGCGCCGGGTCATGGCGACATAGGCAGGCGATCGTTCGGCATTGAGCGTGAACTGAGAGGCTCGGCTTCGGTTTCTTCGGTTTACTCCTCCGTCTGCCGTTGCGATCTGGGCTAGGCTGCAGCTTGCGGTGGCATTGTGTTACTTCCGCCAGGCAACCATGCACGATGCGAGCTGCACCGAGGACGAGGAGGCCTATCCGACTGGGGCAAGTCGCTCGCCCATCAAACCCAGTATCCCGGCGGCCATCGCAGCTGTAGAGGCGCTCCGGCCCCAGCTGAAGTAGTCTGTCCCCCAGGAGCCGCCACGCCGCGCTAAGGATGCGCGCGCAGCATCCCGTGCCAATATGTAACTATTGCTCATAATTTTGCAGGCTGGGGACACAGGATCTACGGAAGCGGATGTCTAAGGACGTGCCGAGGTGTCACGATTGGGCGGCCTAAACAGATGGTCGGCCAGCGGTGTCGAGCACGACCGAGCCGGGCCGGCTGTCCTGCCTCTGC
>JAABUX010009688.1_pt1 | contig 10871 bp, 11 predicted proteins | sample 5561851 | NCBI WGS metagenome assembly JAABUX01 (sample SAMN10711883, study PRJNA513361) | rock metagenome | isolation source: Antarctica rocks | place: Antarctica: Victoria Land, Richard Nunatak red sandstone | collected 2016-01-03 | reverse complement strand
GTCGCGCCGGCAACGCGAGGCAGCGGCCTGGCATTCATGCTCGCTGCCCTGATCTGGTTCACCGTCCCGCCAGTTCTCCTCAACTTCGGCGTGTTCAGGCCACTGACTGCGATGTTCACGGCTCTGACGTACACCGGCGCGGTCCTCCTGACCCTGGTGGTGCTTGGGTGCCGCGGCTACCGGCGGCGTTCCGCACCGGGAGGATGGGCGGCGGCGATGACCCGGGTAGGGTACTGGGTCGTCGTCGGCGCCTGGCTACTGTACGTCACGCTCGATGCTCTGGTCAGCATCGGTGTGGTGTCGCTGTGGGGCAGGCTGCTGTCCTTCGGGGTCTTTGGCATCCTTTTGTGCGACTTCCCCTGCCTCTTCCTTGGTCTTGGTTCCATGGCGCTCGGCGCCATGTGGGACGACAGACGTCCGCGTCTCGGGACGCTGCCGTTCGTCATCGTTCTGCCCCTTGGCCTGGTCTGCCTGGCAATGTTCGTGACGCACAATGGTGGGAATGTGGCTCCGGCCTGGAGCGTGGAGGTCTACATGGCACTGTACGTAACCATCGGCGTGGGTTGGTTTCTGCTGGGGCTGACCCTGGTGAGGGGCTCACGGCGACGTATCATAGAATATGCACGCCGCTACAGTTGATGATTGTAGCCACTATGCTCGCGCTTACACGGGCTCCTATTCCTCCCACCGATGATGAGCAGCAGGACGAGCGTCTTCTTGACTGGCCAGTACCGAAGAAGACACGATCCGTGCTCGCACTTCTACCACCCATAGGCGCTGAATCTCGAACTCTGACGGAAGGAAAGATTGACCACGCCGATGCGAACACTGAAACCCCGGTCTGTATATATAGGAGCGGTTGGCCTGGCCCTGGTTGCGCTCACGGTCGGTGGCGTTCATGGGATGAGCGTGCAGCCGGCAGTGGCGCGTGCGGTCCCGGCGAAGATTCGCCTGGTACGTCCTGGTGCGCTAGTCGTGGCGCCGAGAGGCCGTCTGTACATCGCCGATAGTGGACGCAATCAGATCCTTCAGTTGCTCCCCGGTGGTGGCTTCATCGTCGTGGCGGGTAACGGGAAAGCCGGGTTTTCCGGTGATGGCGGTCGAGCAGTGCATGCCGAACTCGATCAGCCTGGAGGTATGGTGATAGCGCCGAACGGCACGCTGTACTTCGCCGACACGGGGAACAACCGGATCCGCGCCATTGCTCCTGATGGGATCATCTCGACGATCGCCGGAAACGGCAAGTACGGCTGGGTCAGGAACGGGACCCCAGCGCGCGCCGCGACACTCCTGAGCCCGAGTTCGGTCGCTATCGGGCCGGACCGGCGTCTCTATATTGCGAGCGCCGGGGACAACCAGGTGTTGCGGCTGGAGACGAACGGCGCCGTGACACAGATTACCGGAAACCGGCACTATGCAGGCGTCTACGGCGTCGGTCATCGGGCGGTTGAAGCATCTCCCGATGGACCCAGCGGTCTGGCCTTCGATCGCGCGGGCAACCTCTTCATCGCGGGATTCAACACCAAGACCTTGCTCATGATCACGCGAAGAGGCCGGATGGTCCTGCCGATGGGCCTGGATGGCTTCTACCCTCGCGGCGCCGGCGGGCTGGTCACCGGGCCAAACGGGCACGTGATCGCGATGAACGGCCAGAGCATTGTCCGCCTGGGTACCAGGGGCGCCCGGACGATACTGGATCTCTCTCAACGTCGTATCGACGGCATTACCGGCTTCCTCCCGAACGGCCTGGCAGTCGCCCCGGATGGCACAATCTTCACCGACACGTTCGCCGGGAACGGCTATACCAGCAAAACGGCAGTGCTCAAGATTTCGCCCGGGGGGCATATTCAGGTGCTCTGGAAATCGTTATGAGTTCCTGAGACACAACGAGCTTCGGCACGCGGTTCCTTGATGCTTGCTGTTGGCGGATTGGCAAACATCCTCCTCACCCTGATTCCCTGAAAAGGGTACAGTGAGAGTGAATGGCGCGAACCGCGGGAGCCGGGACGCCTGGGACTGCTGCTCGGTAGTCTGTCCGCGACACGGGGGAGGGTGACTCCAGCGGCTGCGGCCACGCCGAGTGGCAAAGCGTATGCCTGGGGCTTGAACAGCTACGGCCAGTTGGGGGACGGGACGAGGATCGAGAGCTTGAAATCGGTGGCGATCAAGCTGGCGCCTGGCGTGACGGCCACCGCGCTTGCCGCGGGAGCGTACCACAGTCTGGCGATTGGGTCCGATGGGCAGGTCTACGCCTGGGGCTATAACGGCGACGGTGAACTGGGGAATACGACCACGACCGATAGTTCGACTCCCACCGCACCCAGCCTGCCGGCTGGGGCGATTCCCCTGGCCCTCGGGACCGGTGCGGAGGCCAGCCACAGTCTGGCGATCGTCAGCGGCGCACCGACGGCCGCCATCCTCTCCTCGTTCCAGGTGGTTCATGCCGGCGGCGCCATCCGCTTCCACTGGCGTGTCGCCTCTGGAGGGGGCATCCGTGGCTTCTTTCTCACCGCCTGAACCACCAGCTGATACGGGTCGATGCCCACCGGCAGAGCTACGCCTACCGGAGTCGGTGGCAGGGTCATGGCCCCTACCTGCTGCATGGCCTCTTGCAGGGAGGCGCGGTGGTGACGCTTGCCAGTACCGGCTGAGTAGGCGATTCAGCGATGAGGCCCGCGGCTGGAACTGGCCGCGGGTCTCATCCTGCTCGCACGCTCCTCTGGGAGCCTAACCATGCCGCCCTTCACCGCAGCGTGAGAGCCGGCTGCGGTGAGTTCTTCCCGGCCAGTCAAGGAGCGCTCCGTCGAGCCGAACTGAGGCCCTCGTTCACGGAAGCTGCCGTATCGACCTGAATATGGCGAGGACCTGTGCGTGAAGCCGTGACAGCTTCGGCCCGCGAAGACACGCATCCATCTCATAGTAGGAAATGTGCGAGGAGCCTCGGGCAAGGCCCGGGAGACGGTAGAAGACACGCCCCACGATGCTCTCGTTTGCCTGAGCTGCACACGCCAGCGGCCCGTGTCTTCGCACGATCAGCCGGGCGTCATGGCCATCGATCATCAGATACATGCCGAAACGACGTGGTTACCATGGGAGCAGCCCATCCCACTCAGCCCACATCACAGATGCCTGGCCGGGGCTGAGGCGAGAGAGCGAGGGCGCGCACACGCTCACGGTGTTGCGTGCCCGGCAGATGGCGCTGCCCGTCTTCGGATTGATGCTGCTGGACGGTAGACCTGGAGCGCACTCCGCAACAGGCTGATTGACTCGACAGCCGGGCGGAGTTGAAAGGACTAAGGGGCGGTTACTCAGAAAAGCTAAGGGAAATGAGAAGCTGCTGCCCCCAGAGTTAACGTGATAGATATGCCACTGCAACGGGTATGCAATCGTTGGCGCATCACTATCCCACCACAGCGAGGTCCGTGGTGATCCAACCGTGCCCTGGAAGTGGGGCGACGATGATCCACAGCCGGCAACCCCAGCCGCGACGAGGGCGCCGGCCAGGACGAGACGGAGAGAATGCATGGAAGTGGCTCCTGATCGCTTAGAGGAACTCGACGTGACCGATCATGTCGTCCGGACTCAGTACCTCGTAGATCAGCATCAAGCCGCGGACCATCGTGCCGGGCGCGGTCCGCTGCGGCGCGTACACCATGCCCCGATGGGGGTAGTTGTCTGTATGGCGTCGCAGGAAGTCGGCATCCTGAGTAAAGACGATCCGTCCCTCCCGCACCGCCAATGTGAGATGCTGCTCGTCAGGAACTGCCACCATGCTGGCCTCCTGGGCCGTCAAGACATCCACACCGCGACGGCGCAACCCTTGAGATACTGTCGCCGGCACGTGCTCGTCCATGTAGAACGTGATGCGCCCGTCACTCACCGAGTTTCGCGCTCACCTTCGACGGCGTCCGCTGGCGTAGCTCGGCGATGAACGCATCGTCCTCCCGGATCGCTCGATCGATTTCCGCTCGATGATCGTAGTAGTAGGCGAGGGCGGCGTACACATCAGCCAGCGACAGACCGTATTCAGTGGCAATCTCGTCCGCATCGAGACCCAGGCGCTCGTGCCAGACGGCGATGTCCTGCACCGTAATTCTGTGCCCGGCGATTCGCGGCTTCCCGCCCGCGACGCCCGGTGTTATCTCAACATGACTCAAAGTCGTGTCCACACTACCCTCGATGAAACGGTCACCATGTTGTACCATGTTCCGCCGAATTCTCGGCATTCAGAACATGGCAGCCCTATGCTCTACCTGGTAGAAGCAAAGCACAGTATTTGCTCTCGCAACCGATTGACGAAAATGACGCGAAGATGTACCCTAGGTACTGTGAGGGAGTCATGATTGATGAAAGCGTCCGGCGTCTACACCTTGCGCGGGAACTGATGTCGATAGGCAAGACCGACGCGGCTGTAGAGCTCCTTGAGGGACTGGAGGAACTCTGGAGCGCTGAGCACACGGTAACGACGACGGAGGCGGCCCATTTCCTTGGGATCCGCTCCATCAACACGCTGAAGGCGTTGCTGAAGGTCGAGGGTATCCAAACAACCAAGAACGGCAGCCGCATCATGGTGCCCTTAAAAGAGCTGCTCAATCTCAAGCATAGCCGGCGTGCGCAAAGGATCCGGGCCTCGGATGCAGCTCACGCGGCTAGCTTCGATGATGATGTGCCCATGAGCCAGACGGAAATGGATCTCCTCCACGACACCCGACCTGGAGCGCTGCCGTGGCGCCGGGACTAATCCGAGCAGTCTTCTGGCGTAGCTCGGCGATGAACCCATCGTCCTCCCAGATCCGTTTCACTATCCCGTCGCCCCGCTCTCACTATCCTGTTCGCGCCTAAACGGGATAGGCCTCCTGGGCCCACTCCCGCGCAAACCGGCAAAAGGCTGCCGCGCTGCTGGGCAGCCGCCGCTGGCGGAGGTGGACCAGGTACCAGTGACGCTGCAGCGGGAAATGCTCCGCGTCGATCACCACCAGCCGTCCGAAACGAATCTCACGGACCACCGCCACCGTGGACATCACGCCCAGACCTAGCCCGGCCGCCACGCTCTGCTTCACCGCTCCATTGTGCCCGAGTTCGAGCGCCACCCGCGGCGAGAGCTGGTGCGACGCGAAGAGGGCCGTCAGCGCCGCTCGGGTGCCAGACCCCGCCTCACGCAGCACGAACAGCTCATCGGCCAGCCGGGCCAGAGGAACCTGGCCGGCCCCGGCGAGTTCGTGGTGGGGCGACGCGATCACCGCCAGTTGATTGCCCAGGAAGGGGAGAACCACCAGCCGGTCACTCTCCGGCGGCTGTCCCATGATGGCCAGGTCCGCCTCTCCCGCCAGCAGACGGGTACCGACGCCGGTGCGATTCAGAATCTCTTCCGTGACGCGCATCTCGGGATGGCGAGACCGGAGCGCGCCCAGCAGCCGTGGCACCACATAGACCCCCACCGTGGAGTCCGCCACGATGCGCAACTCACGCGGACCCCGACCGGCCCATTCGTCCATGGCGACCACCCCATCGTTGGCGGCGGCAACCACCTCATGTGCGTATTCCCATAGCTCCTGTCCCGCCTCGGTCGGGCGCAGGCGGCCTTGAATGCGCTCAAACAGATCGAGGCCGAGGAATCGTTCGAGATCGGCGACCTGCGTTGAGACCGTCGCGGGGCGCAGGCCCAACTCATCGGCAGCCTTGGTCTGGCTGCCGAGCCGGACCACCGCTTCGAAGGCACGCAGTTGATGCAAGGAGACGTTCATCTCGGCTGGGAGCCACCTTCACAAGTGCGGAGTGTTGGCGCACACACCTCTGCCTTGAGGGTACTCGACGGTAGAGGGACGAGGCGACACTGGCTTGCCGGCAACCTGGCGGCTCAATGATCGCGCCGGAAAGCCCCTTCGCCTTCCAAGACTTGATACCCTGTGGTATGAAACTGATCGCCAAGGTTGTCGATGCCTACAAATCGGCCATGCAAAAAAAGCATTGAAGTACATGAACAGTACCACCATCACACCAGCCACGATCCGGCGCTGCATTGGAGCAGTGTCCCTGGTGGGCCTGTACCTGCTCGCCGCCGGTCCGATACGAGCGCAGACGGTGCCTCGGGTGCCGCCTGGTTTCCACGCCGGCATCTATGTCAGGGGCCTGACGACCCCGACCGCGCTCGCCGTTGGTCCCGACGGACGGCTCTATGTGGCCGAAGAGAACGGGCTGATCGTTGCCATCGGCGACAACGGAGGGACCACCATTGCGTCTGGTTTCGGGGCCCCGCTGGGGTTGGCGTGGCACGGAGGCGTGCTGTACGTCTCTTCAACCGGCCAGGTCTCCACGCTCACTCCTACCCGGGGGTATCGCTCCTTCCGCCCACGGGTGATCGTTCGCGGACTGCCGACCGGTAAGCACCAGAACGACGGCATGGCATTCCGGGGCGGCTGGATGTATCTGGGAGTGGGATCGACCTGCAACGCTTGCCGCGAGCGTGACGGGCGCAGTGCCGGCATCATGCGCTTCCACCTCGACGGCAGCCACGGGCAGGTCTTCGCGCATGGGCTGCGTAACCCCTATGGTCTTGCCTTTCGGCCCGGTACCGCGCAACTCTATGCCACCGACAACGGTCGAGACGACTATGGCAACACTGTGCCGGATGAACTCAACCGCGTCGTACAGGGCGGGAGGTACGGGTGGCCCGGCTGCTGGGGGAACGGCGGGGGCAGCAACTGTCGCGGGACTATCGGTCCGGTTGCCACCTTCGAGCCACACGCCTCGGCCGACGGCCTGGTGTTCTATACCGGCCGCACCTTCCCCCAGAGCTACCGAGGCGATGCCTTCGTGGCGGAGTGGGGCGACAGCGTCAACAGCCTGGGCACCGGCCAGCGGATCAAACGCGTCCACTTCGCCGGCCAGCGAATCATCGTCTCGGACTTTGCCACCGGCCTGGCCCATCCGCTGGCGGTCGCCGTGGCGCCGAGCGGGCCGCTGCTGGTGGCCGACTTTGGCACGGGGATCATCTGGAGCATCCAGGCCAACGGACACTAATGCCACAATACAGGTGCAGTTCGGCTCGGTACCTGTAGAGCTGCTCTATCGTCGCCACACCGCTATAGCAGAGAGAAGGTGACCAATGTCTCGGGCAGCGCAGCTGGCTCTTATGGTACTCATGGTGGCGACGGCGCAACTGGTTCCACACCGCTCGCCCGTGGCGCACGCCACGGCAAGCCTGCAGGTGCTGGCGACGGTTGGTGGTCAACCGGACGACATTACGGTCGACACGCATGGCCGGCTGGTGTGGGGCGATCTGGCCAGCGGTATGCTCGAGCGGCTGCAGAACGGGCATGTGGTCAGCGTGGTGCGTGGCCTGTCCGTTCCCGAGGGGCTCGTGGCGCTCCACAACGGATCGTTTCTGGTGGCGGAACAGGGACGCGACCAGATCGACCTGATTGGCCGGCGTGGCGCGATCAGCGTGGTCTCCAAGCTGGTGCCCGTGGCCGGGCAGGAGGGGGTCGATGCGATTGGATACGATGCGCATGCCCACACGATTCTGGTTCCCGATTCGCCCCATGGCACCGTGCTCAAGATCGGTCTGCACAGCCGAACCGTTCAAGTCTTTGCCCAGGGGCTGGGGCGCCCGGTCGATGCCAAGCTCGATACACACGGGAATACCCTGGTCCCGGATGAGCATCTGGGCACGCTAGTGGTCATCTCGCCGCGCGGGCGTGTATCGCACCGGGGCACGTTCTCCACGCCGGACGACGTCGCCGTGGATCGCTCCGGGCGCATCTGGATTACCTCGCTGGGCGACGGCGGGCTGTGGGAGATCGCGCCTCATGCCGCGCCACGCCGAGTGCTGTCCGGGCTGGCCAATCCGCAGGGACTCACCCTGGACCGATGTGGCGATCCCATCGTAGTCGAGCAGGGTGCCGCGCGCATCGTGCGTCTCTTGTTGACGACTGCCTCACGCCGCTGCGCGCTGTAAGGGGCTGGTCAAGGAGAGGAGTCCCAGTCGTGACCGCATGAGCCCCAGGCTCGCACCATGCAAGCGCACGGACTTTATCTCGTGCCTACGATTGCTTGGCTTCGATGGTCCCTATTCCGGTACGCGCCATGCCTTTATGCTCTACCCGGAGTATCGCCAGACCATCCCTTCGTATGATTAATACGATCCCGACATGCTACGCGAGTTACTCAAGCAGGTCGGTGGGGTTCTCGGTCGCCGTATCAGCAGAGAAGAATGGGCAAACCTCAAGCGAGGACGCGCGTCGACGGAAAATCCCTGAACTAATACGGGGCAAGCGCGCGAGCGTCCTCTGTGTTGAGGTCAACCCCACCCAACACCGGGAGGGGATGGCGCAGTCGGACCCCGAGCCTGGTCCAATCATCGAGCACCGAGCACAGCTCTTGTTGTGCCGACTGATGATCGACACCAAAGGCAATAACGCCGGCGCATGGCGGGACAGTAGCAACGACTCTGCCATCTGGCAGGTTCTGGTAGACGGCCTGCGCTAACGCTTCGCGCAGGTACTGCTGCAGAGTAGAGTGGGTGGCGATGCGAATGCTCCTGTGGCTGCTAGTTTGCTTCTGTATTGTCTCATAAACCCGACCGGCGACGGCAGAACTCGCCACGTGGACCGATATCGAGAGCCTCATTTTCCTCCGGTTACGGAAACAGGAGTGGTTCCCCGAGGGCGTCGGCGATGACCTGCGCCAGCGGCCGGGATCGACCATCCGCCAGGGCCCGCTGCTGCTGCTGCTCGCTCAGCCCGACTACGGCGGGTGCGAGCACCCGGTCCAGGATCGCCGCCTCGCCAGGTGGCAGCGGCGAGTCGATCTCCTTACGCAGCGCCTCGGCTGCCCCCTGGTAGACCAGCGCCTGCCGCGCGTCGCCGTCCAGAGCTGCCGACGCCGCCAGGCCCTCCAGATCATACGCGATGAGGCGCTTGATCTGGAGCGACGCATGGGTGCGCAACGACTCTCGGAACCAGCGGCGTGCCCCGCCGGCATCCCCGGCATCGCGGGCCACCTGCCCTAGGCTGCTCAGTGCGGCCACCGTGCCATTGACATGCTGAGCCGAGCGGCCGAGTAGCACGCTCTGCTCCAGGAGGGCAGTAGCCTCGTCATACCGACCGAGGCGCCGTGCGACTTCCCCCAGCATGTTGTACGCATCCCCTTGCCAGACAAGGTCGCCCGCCTCTCGCGCCAGGTCGAGCTGGCGCTGGAAGAGTTGGTGCGCGGCCTGCGTATCGCCTTGCTCCAATGCCGCCTCTCCCAGGAGGCGATGCGCCCGGGCCATGCCGCGCCGGTCGTTCAGCGGCTCACCCAGAGCGATGGCTCGTCGGGCCAGTGCAGTGGTTAGCGGGTAGTCGCCGCGGAAACAGGCCAGAAAGGCAGCCTCCAGCACAGCCCCGGCACGGGTCCCCGTTGCTGCTGCGTGCCACCGCTCGTCAAGGGCCAGGAGGCGGTCGAGGTAGAATCCACCTTCCACCAGATATCCCCGCCGCCACCAGAAGGGACTGATACGCGCGGCCAGGCGCAGCCCCTCATCCAGCCAGGCGCCTTGCTGCTCTGCCCGGTCCAGACACCAGTCCAGGGTGTGCCGGATGTTCGGGTAGGCCACTTCCAGCCGGTCGAGCCACTCTCCCTGGTCCGGGCCATAGAGCTGCGCGCCGGCCTTCTCGGCCAGGGCGAGGTAGTAGGCGCCGTGGCGGATCTCCACGGCCTCGCGCTCACCGGGCGCCGCGTCGAGCTGTTGGCCTGCGAATTGCCGTGGCAGCTCGTGGATTTCGTACCGGCCGGCGCCGTGCCCCGGATGCCAGCGCACCAGCGATTTGTGAGAGAGGTCCGCCAGCACCCGGAGCGTTGCTCCAGTCACCGCCTCTGCCGCCTCCCGGGTGAACCCACCGCGAAAGACCGACATGCGGCGCAGGACAACCTGCTCCGGCTCGCTCAGGAGCCGCCACGACCACTCGAAGACCGCCCGCATGCTGCGCTGCCGCTCGGGGGCGTCGGCCCAATCGGTCTGCAGGAAGTCCAGGCTGCGCTCGATCTCGGCGGCGATGTCCGCCAGCGGCAGCTGCCCCACCCATGCCGCCGCCATCTCCAGTGCGAGCGGCATCCCCTGCAGCAGTTCGCCGATGCGCTCGACCACGGCCAGCTCGTCTGCCTGCACGTGGAAGCCGGGCCGCGCCCGCCGGCCGCTCTGTAGGAACAACCGGGCCGCCGGCGAGGCCATCTCCCCAGGCTGCGCGCCCGAGCTATACTCCAGCCCCTCGAGGCAATACACCTGCTCGCCGCGCACATTCAGGTGTTGGCGCGAGGTCGTGATGATCTCTACCCCCGGCGCCTCCTCGAGGATGGACACGACGAGTCCCACGCCGACCATCAGGTGTTCCATGTTGTCTAGGATCAGAAGCATCTGCTTGTCGCGCAGAAAATGCGGCAGCGCCACTGCGGGGTCGTTTCCGTGCAGCGTTACGCCGAGGGCGTGAGCGATTGCGGTTGGGATCGCGTCGGCGTTCATGAGCGGGGCGAGGGGGACCAAAGCGACACCGTCGGAGTAGCTGTGAACCGCGCCTCGCGCGACTTCTAGGGCCAGCCGGGTCTTCCCCATGCCACCCGCGCCCAGCAGCATCAGCAGGCGCACATTCCCCTGGCGCAGCAGGTTTGCGAGCGCCTGCAAGTCCGCCTCGCGCCCGATGAACGAGGTCAGGGCAGTTGGGAGGCGGGGACGGGATGGCCCTGAACCGATAGTTGCGGGCGTCAGGTCATGGGCGTGGATCCGCTCGTAGAGTATCCTGGTTTCCTCATCCGGCTCGACGCCCAGCTCCTCTGCTAGCACTGCCCGGCAGGATTCGTACTGAGCCAGGGCCGCCGCCCGATCGCCGCCCTCGGCC
>JAABUX010009686.1_pt1 | contig 10872 bp, 10 predicted proteins | sample 5561851 | NCBI WGS metagenome assembly JAABUX01 (sample SAMN10711883, study PRJNA513361) | rock metagenome | isolation source: Antarctica rocks | place: Antarctica: Victoria Land, Richard Nunatak red sandstone | collected 2016-01-03 | reverse complement strand
GCGCACGCTGCTGGCCTGGCTGCGCGGCGAGCCGCGCGTGTGCTCGATGGTGCCGGTCCCCGACGAAGCCGACGAGGATGCCCGGCGCTGCATCCGGGAGCGAACGGAATTGGTGGCCGAGCGCGTGGCCTTGGTGAACCGCATCGGTGCCGTGCTGGCGACGTTGGGCGCGGGCGAGTATAACCCGCTGTTGCGGGACCGGCGTGAGCGTCTCGATGCGTTGCGCACGGCGCTCGGGACGTCGCTGCCGCCGCATGCCCATGCCAAGATCAGCCGCATGCTCGATCGCCTGGACCTGGTGCGCGCGCAGATCGCCGCGCTGGAGCAGGAGCGCGACGCGGTGCTGGAGAACGAGGCGCCGGACCGGGCTGGCGAGATGATCCAGCAGCTTGCCACGCTGCGCGGCATCGGGGTGCAAAGCGCCACCGTGCTGGTGCGCGAGGCGTTCGTGCGCGAGTTCGCCAACAGCAAGGCGCTCGGGTCCTACGCGGGCCTCTGCGCGACGCCCTACAGCAGCGGCACGGAACGCGAGCAGGGCATCAGTAAGGCCGGGAACCGGCGGCTGCGGACCGTGATGGTCGAGCTGGCCTGGCTGTGGCAGCGCTACCAGCCCGGCTCCGCCCAGGTGAGCTGGTTCCGCGAGCGCGTCGGCGGCACGGGAGCGCGCATGCGCAAGGTGATGGTGATCGCGTTGGCGCGGAAGCTGCTGATCGCCTTGTGGCGGTTCGCGACGCAGGGCGTGGTGCCGGAGGGTGTGGTCATGAAGCCTGAGTCCTGAGCGGCGCCGAAGGTTGAGCCTGGGCTGCACGGCAGCCTGGGCTTACGGATCCAAGGGGGCGTCGCCGTTGTCCGGCTTGGTGCGCATGCGCCGTTCACACAGAGTGGTGCCGCCCTCCTGGAGCTTTCCCGTCCCGAATGCGGGACAGTGGTGCGGACGCAGTCCCGCCGGATGTGAGGTTTGCAGGGAAGCCCCTGCCGTGACGAGAGTTCTGCCTTGGACGATGTTTAAGCCGCGCCACGGCGCTCAAGTTGGAAGGATTACGTCATGAACATGAAGTAGCTTGACGGAGATGCCCTCATGTGAGGCCGGACATATGAGCGCAAGCGATCTGATTAAATCACCGCCAAACCTTGCGAGGAGGGGGCCGTCCACATATGACGGACAGGGCGGGCCTGTCTGGCCATAAGTGGCTCGGCAAGCACCTACTTGCCCATGATCGCGCACGAGGGCGGATCACCAGGGTATCGGACCCTGCGCGCTTGAGAACGTGCCCGTCGGACCGTCCGGGCCGAGGAGCGCGAGGCGGACCGGCTCGCGGGCGCCTTCCTCAACGCTGCCCGTGCCGTTGAACAGGTTCAGGTCGGTCGCGACGAAGCCCGGGCAAGCTGCGTTCACCTTGATCGGCGTGCTTTCAAGCTCGATGGCGAGGGCCAGCGTGATCGCGTTGAGCGCGGCCTTCGACGGGCGGTACGAGGCATTTCCCGGCCGGCGACCTGGCCGTGACGGGTCGCCCAAGCGGGCCATTGAGCCGGCGCCGCTTGAGACGTTGACGATGCGTCCCGCCGGCGCGTCGCGAAACAGCGGCAGCATCGCTTGCGTGACCGCGAGCACGCCGAACACGTTCGTTTCGAACACCGCACGGACCTCGGCGATGGACACGACGCTCGGACGGTTGTCTTGCAGGACTTGTTCAAACGACCTGCCCGGTTTCGGCATCTTCGAGATGCCCGCGTTGTTCACCAGCACGTCGAGGCGGCCGAACTCGTGCCGGACGCGCTCGGCCGCGGCGGCAATCGAGGCCGCATCGGTGACGTCAAGCTGGAGGGCACAGGCATCCGCTCCAACGCTCTCCACGGCTGTCTCGCCGTATTCGAGGTTGCGCGACCCGACGAGCACGGTGAAGCCTTGTCTGGTAAGATCTTTCGCTATTTGCAGGCCGATGCCTTTGTTGGCTCCGGTGACCAAGGCGACGGGCTTGTCATGCATCGTAGTCTCCGACTTTGGGACGGACATCTGCCGAGATGGAGTCGTTCGACGCGCTCAGGCCGCTGCGGCCAACGCCGTGGCGTCCGCCCCGGCGGGAAGGCGCATCGGGCATGAAGGATCGGTCGCGGCGCGCCACACGGCCTCCGCCACGTCGGATGCGCGCGTGAATTGGGTCATCTGCTGGAACCCCGCATAAACCTGCGCCGCTATATCGGCATAGGCTTCGGGAACCGTCCCTCCCATACGGGCACGGGCGTTCGCACCGAACGACGTTTCGGGCGCCGCGCCCGGCAGGACAAGTCGGGCGCGCACGCCGAACGGCTCCAACTCCAGGGCCAGCGACTCGGTAAAGGCGTTCACCGCGGCCTTGCTGGCGGTGTAAACCGAGAGCAGGTGGAGCGGTCGCATGGTGACGCTCGACGACACGTTAACGACAACGCCCGCCCGACGCTCGCGGAACTGCGGCAGCACGGCTTTGGTCATGGCGATCGTGCCCATCGTGTTCGTCTCGAACACTTCGTGGACCTCATTCATCGACACGCCTTCCAGCGCGTTGAGCAGGCCCACGCCGGCATTGTTGACCAGGACGTCGATTGGGCCTGCCGCCTCCACGGCGCGCGCGATGCTGTCCGCGTCAGTCACGTCGAGCGGCAGGATGCGGAGCCGCTCCGAGCCGGGCAGCACGTCCCCGCGTGGCGCGCGCATCGTGGCGATGACCGTCCACCCGCGGTCGAGGAAGGTGCGGGCCGTCTCAAGGCCGAAACCGGACGAGCAGCCGGTGACGAGAATGGTGTTCATGGAAACCTCCTACGGGGATAACGGAAGGCTAGGCTGACCAGCCCGGACTTGCTACACTCGCAAGTCCAGTTATCGTTGGTATCAGTCCAGATGTCCGATCCGCTTGCCCAGGTTGTCGGCCTTCTTCAGCCGAGCGCCTCCCACTCCAAGCTGGTCACCGCGGTGGGCGCTTGGGCCGTGCGCCGTTCGGACGATGGGCGCCCGTTCTATTGCGCGGTGCTGGAAGGTTCGTGCCACCTGTCGATTTCCGGCCGGAAGCCAATCACGCTCGAAGGCGGCGACTTCGTTCTTGTGCCCGCGGCCTACGACTTCTCCACCTCAAGCCTTGAGCCACCGCCCGATGGCAAGGAGCTGGAAATGGCGGAGCTGAGTCCGGGCGTGTTCCGGCTCGGCCGCCCCGGCGACTTGCCGACCGTCCGGATGCTCGTGGGTCATTGCGCCTTCGGCTCTGACGACGCCCACTTGCTCGTGCCGCTCCTGCCCCAGCTCGTCCATGTTCGCGGCGACAGGCGGTTGACCACGCTGGTCGAACTCGTGAACGACGAGATGAGGGCGGCCCGGCCCGGCCGCGACGTGGTGCTGGCGCGCCTGCTTGAGGTCCTGCTGATCGAGGCCTTGCGCTCGACCGCGGGGCCTGCCGCGCCGCCTGGCCTGTTGCGCGGGCTTTGCGACAACCGGCTCGCCGCCGCGTTGCGGGAGATGCACAGACGCCCGGGGCAGAACTGGACGGTGGTGGACCTCGCGAAGAAGGCAGCACTGTCGCGCTCTACGTTCTTCGACCGGTTCCGGCGCGAGGTTGGGGTCGCGCCGATGGAGTACCTGCTGGGTTGGCGCATGGCGCTGGCAAAGGACCTGCTGCGCCGGGAGAAGGTTGGCGTGGCCCAAACCGCTGAACAGGTGGGTTACAGTTCGGCGAGCACGTTCAGCGTCGCCTTCGCCCGTCACGTCGGCACGCCGCCGGCTCATTACGCGCGGGTGGCGCCGCAAGCCGCTGGGTGACGCCCTACCGATGCGACACCTTCACTGGCAGGGGTGTAGCACTTCGTCAAACGACGGGACCCTGTTGGCGAAGTCGCCCAGCCTGCCGAAGCGCCCATCCGGGTGCGGTAACAACCCGCCCCCGGACGAGGCAAAATCGGCCTGTTCACGGCCGTTGGCGTCGTGAACGAACGGGCAACTCCGACTTCGCCTACAGATCAACCGCGCGCAAGGGCGCGCACCATCATGGCGAGGAAATGGGGCGCTTGCGTTGTCGGCTGGAGGACGGCGGCCCATCTCTGCTTTCGGTGGTCGTACGGAGGCCGTCGGACCCTGGATGTTCCAACTCCGTCCAACAGATCGGTCTGCGCTGTTTTCAGGCACCATCCTTTGTCGCCGCCAGCTTTGGCGAGCACGAGCAGCAGTCTCTGACTTTGCCTGCAGCGCAACGGCCATCACCCCGTTCCCTTATGACAGGTGCTGGCTATGGAGGTTTTCCTTGAACGTTGCGCCGGCCTGGATGTGCACCAGGCCAGCGTTGTCTGCTGCGTCCTGATCGGCGCGCCGGGGCGCAAGGCGCAGAAGCTGTTGCGGACCTTCGGCACGACTACTCGCGAGCTGGAGGCCTTGCGGGCCTGGCTGGCCGAGCACGACGTGACCCACGTCGGCATGGAAAGCACCGGCGTCTACTGGAAGCCGGTGTATGCCGTACTGGAGGGACACGTCGAACTGATCGTCGGCAACGCCCATCACATCAAGAACGTGCCCGGTCGCAAGACCGGAGCTATGCCGGGATTTGGGTGACGCCGTGATCAGGCGGCGTTCTGCGCTGGCGCGTCGGTGACCTCGACGCCGTTGCGGAAGGTGACACCTTGGACGACCTTGGGCAACTGGTTCTCGCCTTTCAGTTTGCGCCAAGTTTTGGCTGCGGCCATGACCAGTTTGAACACCATGAGCCGGGCGGTGTCCTGCGACAGCGCGCCCTTGGTCCGCACCGTCCGATGCCGGACGGTTGCGAACACGCTCTCGATCGGGTTGGACGTCCTCAGGTGGTCCCAGTGCTCGGCCGGGAAGTCATAGAAGGTCAGCAGCGCGTCGCGGTCCTTGACCAGGCAAGCAGCCGCCTTTGGATACTTGGCGCCATACTTCTCGGCGAATGTGCCGATCGCCGTCTCGGCCGTGGCCCGGTCCGGCGCCGTCCAAACCTCGCGCAGGTCGGCCTTGGCCGCCGGTTGGACGGACTTGGGCAGCTTGTCCATGACGTTGACGGTCTTGTGCACTGTACAGCGCTGGTGCCGGGTCGTCGGTGACACCGCGTCCAGCGCCTTCCAGAAGCCAAGCGCCCCGTCGCCGGTCGCCAGCTCCGGTGCGATGACCAGGCCGCGCGCCTTGAGATCGACCAGCAACTCGCGCCAGCTTTGGGCGCTTTCCCGTATGCCCACCTGGAAGCCGAGCAGCTCCTTCTTGCCCTCCGGGGTCGCGCCAATCAGAACCAACATGCACTCGGCCTGCGGCTCCATGCGCGCCTGTAGGTAGATGCCGTCCGCCCAAACATACACGTAGCGCCGGGCCGACAGGTCGCGCCTCTGCCAACGTGTGTAGTCGGCCTGCCACTCGTCCCGCAGCCGCGCCACCACGGACGGCGACAGGTTCGGGGCCTCCTTGCCCAGCAAGGCCCCGAGCGCCTCCTGGAAGTCACCCATCGAGACCCCGCGCAGGTAGAGGACCGGCAGCAAGGCATCCAGGCTCCGCGTCCGCCTGGCCCAGCGCGGCAAGATCGTCGACGTGAAGCGGATGTGCTCGCCTTCATCGCCGGCCCCGCGGTCGCGAAGCTTGACCCGCTGCACCGCGACCGGGCCGATGCCGGTCTGCACCAGGCGCTCCGGGCCGTAGCCGTGCCGCACGACGCGCTCGCGCCCGTCCGCCAGCCGCTCGCCCTGCATCGTCGCCAGGAACGCCTCGGCCTCCGCCTCGATGGCTTGTGCCAAGAGGCGGCGTGCGCCGCTTCTCAGAACCGCCGTCAGCGGATCGTCGATCTCGTCGGGCTGACGGAAGGAAACAACGGTGTTATTGCTCATGATGGCGTATCGCTCCTTCGGGAGGTTCAGGCAGGCTCACACCCGCCTCGATACGCCGCCCTTCTCAAACCGTCGTCACCCATTCTCCGGCATAGCTCCGATGGCAGACCTTGGGCGAGACGCTCGCCGCTCCTGTTCCTGTTGACCTCGCCGCCTAAACCACCCAACTACCAGCCCGCTGGAGACACGCCGCTCAGCTAATTTCCACACAAGTCGCGACGGCACCTTCGTTGCCGCTGCCTACAATCTGGTGCGCTTGCCGAAGCTGCTGGCGGGGGCTGCGTAGTCATGCCCGGACTCTGTCCAAAGGCATGATTTTACCCCGCCAGGACGGCAAAAAGCGGCAAAACCGCTGGGCGCAATCCGGCTCACCAGCAGGAAGCACGCTCAGCAGCTCGCAAACCGCCCGATTTTCCGCATCCTGCTAGTCTTACTGTGTCATAAATAGTTTGTATGTTTTGGTGCTTTTTGTGTACGAGCAGAGCTTCTCAGTTGCGGAGGCGGGCGTGGCTCTCAGGTTTGGATCAGTCGGCATTGAGGCGCGGTTCGAGGCTTATGTCGAGACGCTGTCGGCCTCGTTGGGGCATGCCGATCGTGTCGGGCCGTTCCGCTCGTATTGCGCAGGTCTGATCTTGCCGGGTCATCGCAAGAGCGTGGAGCCCATGGCGGCCCGGATCGAGCCCGGCCGTGTGCAGGCCGCCCACCAATCGCTGCACCACATGGTGGCAAAAGCCGAGTGGTCGGACCAGGCGGTCCTGGCCTCGGTCCGCGCGCAGGTGCTGCCAAGGATCACGCAAGACGGCGCCATCGCCGCCTGGATCATCGACGACACTGGGTTTCCCAAGAAGGGCAGCCACTCGGTGGGCGTCGCACGGCAGTACTGCGGCCAGCTTGGCAAACAGGACAACTGCCAGGTCGCGGTCACGCTGTCGGTGGCCACCGATCAGGCCAGCCTCCCCATCGACTACCGGCTGTATCTGCCCGAGCCGTGGGCGAACGATCCTGCACAGCGAGCCCGCGCAGGCGTGCCCGACGGCGTGCAGTTCCAAACCAAGCCGCAGATCGCGCTGGCGCAGCTCCGGGCAGCGCAGACTGCCGGCGTGCCGGCTGCCTGCGTGCTGACCGACGCAGGATACGGCATCGACACCGAGTTCCGCGACGGCGTCACCGCACTGGGACTGCCCTATGTCGTCGGCATCCAGTCCTCCACCAGCTTGTGGCCGCCCGGCGAGCAGCCGCTGCCCGTCAAGCCCCGGGGCGGCCGTGGCCGCCCCTCCACGCGCGTGCGCCACACCGCCTAGCATAAGCCCGTGTCGGCCAAGGCGCTGGCGCATGCGCTGCCTGAGCAGGCCTGGCAAACGGTGACCTGGCGCGAGGGCGGCAATGCGACGCTGTCCGGGCGCTTCGCTGCCGTCCGCGTGCGTCCGGCCCACCGCGACGTCAAGCGCAGCACGCCGCGCCCCGAGGAGTGGTTCATGATCGAATGGCCCGAGGGAGAGGATGCGCCCACCAAATACTGGTTCTCCACACTCGCCTCTGAAACACCGGTCGCCGAACTCGTCGCAAACGCCAAGCGGCGTTGGCGGATTGAACGGGACTATCAAGAACTCAAGCAGGAAATCGGCCTTGGTCACTATGAAGGACGAGGGTGGCGCGGCTTTCATCACCACGCCACGCTGTGCATCGCAGCCTACGGCTTCCTCATCGCCGAGCGGAGCGCCATTCCCCCCTCAGCCGACCCACGCGCCGCATTCTTCGAAGCACCTGAAATATCCACGGGCTTTCGACCCCGCGGATCTGCCGATCCGTCCCGAACGACACGTCGCAAACTCGATCACCACCGTGCGGATCGCCATCGCTCGGCGCATGGCCCGCAAACTCGACCGCTGCCCATGCTGCCAAAGGATCAATCTGCATGCTGAGCTTATGACACAGTAAGAGTAGAAGTCCAGATCGCCGTCAATATCCGCGGGGGAGACGAAACGCGGGCGTTGTTCTTGCGAATGGGGGTCGACCGTGCGCAATCCGCTATCGACGACGTCCTCTTCTACACGGCCGAGCGGCTGCGCCGTCGCGTGGCGGCCCTGCCGGTCGGGAAGCACAGCTTCACGACCTGGCTCGACGACGACGGTAGCGGCGGCGCGCCCGTGCCGATTGTGGCGACTGTCACCCTCGGCGGAGAAACCCTGCATGTCGACGGGAGTGTCAAAAACCTGGGGCAGCCTGCTTGCCTGTCTCGGGCTGATTGGCCTGGCTGATGCCTGACCACGAGGGCGGCAGGCGTGATGCAGTGGACGGTGCGGTTGGAGACGACGACGAGCGCGGGCGAGGTGAAGACGACGGAGCTGGTGACGTTCAGCCGGCCGGCAGTGGTCAGCACGCTCGCGGAGATCGGCCTTGTGCTCGACGAGGCCAAGACGCTGTTGGCCAAGCTGCAGGCAAGCATGCTGTGCGGTCAGGTGACGGAGTATGCGGCCCACCACCGGGTGTGTGCGGCCTGCGGGATGCTGCAGCCCCTCAAGGACCGGCGCACGCGCCGGCTGCAGACCCTGTTCGGCACGGTCGAGGTCGAAGCGCCGCGGTTCAAGATGTGCCGTTGCCGCCCGTCTGCGCCCATGTCGGGGGCGACGGTGTCGCCGGTCTGCGCGCTGCTGACGGCGCGGTGCACGCCGGAGCTGGAGCGGGTGCAGGCCGAGTTGGGCGCACGCACCTCGTTTCGGGAGGCGGCGCGTATCCTCGACATCCTGCTTCCGGCCTCGCCGGCAAACCAGGAAAGCGTGCGCACCCGCACCCATGCCGTCGCCCTACGGATCGAGGCAGACGACCGGCAGGCAGCAGCGGTGGTCACGGCTGTCCACGACGGGCCGAACAAGGCCGCAGCAGCGGATGAACATCGGCCCATCGTCATGCTCGATGGCGCCTACATACGTGCCGTGCCCGGTCACCAGGTTCGCAACTTCGAGGCGATCTGCGGCAAGGTCGAGCATGAGGGCCACCCCACCCGGCGCTTCGCCTTGGTGCGCAGCGTGGCCGACCAGCCCCATGCACTGCTGCGCGCGGCGCTGCAGGACCAGGGCTGGCGGGAGGGCGACGCGGTCACGACCATCAGCGACGGCGACCCCGCGCTTCCGGCGTTGGTGCGCTCGGCCACGAGCGGCCCAGTGGAGGCTATCCTCGACTGGTTTCATCTCTCGATGCGCATGCACCATGTCGAGCAGGCCATGGGCGGCCTGTGCGCCCTCGAGCCGCCGCCCCTCGTTCTGCTCGACCAGGCCCGGATCGACGTGGAACGATTGCGGCATCTGCTCTGGAACGGCTACCATGAGACAGCGTGCGAGGCTCTGGGCCGGATTGCGAGCTGGGCCAAGGAGGCCAGCGTGCTGAACGAACCCGCAATGGGAGCGGGGGCGGGGCGCCTGGTCGCGCGTTGCACGGAGCTGCGCGCCTACATCGAGAACAACAAGGGCGCGCTGATCGACTACGGCCAGCGCTGCCGGGCCGGCAAGCCGATCTCGACCTCGCGGGCCGAGGGCACCGTCAACCAGCTGGTGAGTGCCCGCATGAACAAGCGCCAGCAGATGCGCTGGTCACCTCGAGGCGCCCATCGTGTGCTTCAGGTCAGGACCGCGGTGCTGGACGGGCGATTTGGCCACCCAGCAATCCAGCTCGCGGCGTAGCGCCCCAGGTTTTTGACACTCCCGCCTTCCATTCCCTTGCAATGGTCCTTGTCGACCTGCCCGCCCTGCGCCTCAAGGAGTGCCCTCAAGGCCGCTGTATGCCGGCCGATGCCGTCGACGGACTTTGACAGCATCTCCTTGAGCGTGGCATCGGACGCCTTCTCGCTCAGGCTCGGCATCACCCGCTGCATCTGATCGTTGGCGGACCAGAGGTCCCGCATTTCCTCGATATACACGTCTTTCAAGCTGCTGGCCGATGCCATGGTTGATCCCCGTCTTTGGTTGAATGATGAACGCTTGCGGCTTCTGAAAACGCTGCAGATAGACCCGTGCGGCTGGCGAGTGCGCTGCTGCCCGGATAGCCCGGCGGCTCCGGTCAACAACAACCGCAGCCGGAGTTCGGTTCCGCGTGTCGGGCGACTTTCTGGCGTGCGCTCGTGGCCGCAACAGGCATATGCGACAGCGTGGACGTCCCACCCGTGGTCAAGCGTTCGATGATTGGTTACGAAGCCGCAAAATACCGTAAGGTGGAGCACGCCGTCCCGATCCATCGAGCGTAGCGCCGTGCTTGCGCTGTCCAAGACGTTGCGCGGCAACCCGGCGTGGCTTTTGTCGGGTTCTGGGGTGTTGGTCCGGGTCATCGAAGAAGGGCGGCGGTGAGGGCTTCTGCGAGGTCCACGTCAACACGATCGAAGGCTCTTGGTGGCTGCGGCGCTCCTGGTTGCGCCCGCACCGGGGCATCTCGCAAGACAAGCTGCCGCTCTATCTCGGCTTTTTCCAGTTCATACACAACGCTCGTCGACGCGGCAAAGCCCTGCTCGGCACCTTGATTGCGGGCCTGGCTGCATGATGGAACCTCACCACTCCGGGACCCAAGAAGAGCCACACGGTTAACCGTGAGAAGAAGGTGTGTTGTGTCGACGCCAGAAGTTCTGACGATCAAGCTGTTTCGAACGGAACCGGGTGACGTGGGAATTTCTGACATCTCCTGCTCCGGCGGGAGTATTACGGAAGCTCAGCGACTTACAGCTGAGCAGATGGAAAGCGCTTCCAGCGACCCTCAGCGCAAAAGCCAGGACAAGCCCACGAAAGCGTACCTGATCGGAGAAGGTCAGCGGCTGGTTGCCGAGTATCGCATCACATCCCAAGGAGCTGAGATGGTGCTTCGGAGAGGTGCGCAGGGAGTCCGGGAACAAGGATGACCGCCTGCCGCACGCTGGGCTGAAGCCAGGGCCATTCAGTTCTGATTACTGGGTTCCAAGAGCGAGCAGCTGATCGAAGCTGACGGCGTTGGCGTAGAGCGCCAGGCTGATGTTCTGGACGCCGTTGGCGCGCAGGACGTTGAGGGCGAGCG
>JAABUX010009685.1_pt1 | contig 10872 bp, 8 predicted proteins | sample 5561851 | NCBI WGS metagenome assembly JAABUX01 (sample SAMN10711883, study PRJNA513361) | rock metagenome | isolation source: Antarctica rocks | place: Antarctica: Victoria Land, Richard Nunatak red sandstone | collected 2016-01-03 | reverse complement strand
ATTCTAGCCGCTGAATCACTGGCGCGGGGCGCGGTGAACGGGACTCGAACCCGCGATCATCCGGTCGACAGCCGGGCGCACTTGCCGCTGTGCTACCACCGCATCATCCTCGCACCAACCCCGTCTAGTCGTGTGTCCGCGGGATCGCGCGAGGAAAGAGCATCAGGAGGGAATCGAACCCCCACTTCGACCATGGCGCGGTCGGGTCATAGCCGTTAGACCACTGATGCCTGGCTGCCTACCCAGGACTCGAACCTGGAACGCACTCCTTAACAGGGAGCTGATCTACCATTGATCTAGTAGGCATGGTGAAGAACCTCCAACCCCTGCTTTAAGAGAGCATCGCTCTGCCCATTGAGCTATACCGGCGTGTCTAAAATAGGTGTCTGCACCGGATAAACCGGCCGCGGCGCCGGTCGAGATGGGAGGATTCGCACCTCCGACCTCCAGTCCCCCAGACTGGCGCGCTCGCTCCTACGCTACACCTCGATTGCCTACTGCCTACTCGCGGCGCGCTGTGCTGGCGGAGGGACTCGAACCCTCATCACGCAATTTAAAAGAATGCTGATCTACCATTGATCTACGCCAGCGCGACACGCGCGTTCTCTACCGTGTTTATGTCTACTTGGCCTCTGTACCATAGCCACTCCTTGTACGTTTGTACGTCGAGATGCCCACGTCCGTGTCCGGGCGGACATCTCGCCTATGGCGCCGGGAAGTCCTCCGTGCGGCACGCGCGGGCCGCGCGTGCGCCGGGAGATTCCCGGTCCACCGTGAACATCATGTTATGTTCGCCATCTTCACTTGTTAAAGATCCGCGCGAGGCGCGACCACGAACGGTATCCGTGGCCCTCTCGGGCGTGCGACGGCGCTCGCCGTCACGGTCGAGGCGGCAGGACTCGAACCTGCGATCTCCTGCGTCCGACGCAGGCGCGCTATAGCCGCTACGCTACACCTCGATACTGATTGCGACCCTGATACGGCCGCCCCATCTGTATGCGGGACACATCCCCCGGATGGCCCCGACGCGCGCGGCAACGCGCGCGTGGCGCTAACGGCTGGACTCGAACCAGCGACCCCCACCTTCGCAGAGTGGTATTCTGTTCCAACTGAACTACGTTAGCAATGCATGGTGTGTCGGACACAAATCGGCCTATCCGTCAATCGACAAGAGCAAACTGACCCTTCCCACCGACCGACAAGGACAAAACAGGACGCGCCAGTACACGGTGGCTTAAGTAGCTTGGCGATGTAGGTGAGTTGCCAAGACACTTCAGTGTCCGTCGTTTGCCATGCGACTTCAGTCGCAGGCCGCTGCCGGAACGTAAACGTATCTATGCCAAGCTGTACTAGCGTCCGGTCCCAGCTACCATGGGTCGTTGGCAGGTATGCCAGACCCGCGGCAGGGTCCTTCATGGCGCATCATCACACAGGGCGGCAAGGTGGAGCCCTGCCAGGCCGAGCGCGCGATGCTCAGGATTGGATGTACGTTGGGGAAGGTGTTGTCGTGTCCGGTCCGCCATGCCGCGCACGGGGCGATGTCTGCCCGATGAAGGGTGTGACGCCGATGTGCGGATAGGCGCGGGTGTGACGCCAGGGTTGGGACGCTCTGTGGTCCCGATCGCCGCGCTACTCGTCGACCGCGGAGCCGGTTGGAACTGGTTCCTGGCTAGAGTGACGGTTGGCCGAGACGACTACTCGCCACTGCCGATGTATGATACCCTTTGGTACCACATCAACCGCGCTCTATGGAGCTAAAGGTGGGCTGACGATCGGCCGGGACGATGCCTCTATGGTCCTGCTGGCGCGCCGGCTGTTGGGCGGGGATGAGGCCGTTCGCGCGCGAGACGCCGGTGCGAGTAGGGCATAGCGCACGCGCGAAGGCGGCCACCGGGTGGCGCTGCACTGTTGCTGTCCTCATCTCACCTAACTCCTCGATTATTAGCGCGTCGGACTCTGCCCGAACAGGCGCGTCCAGCTGTGCGGCGAGAGATGTGGAGCCTCTCGCCTCGCTCCCTCGGCAGGGTACCCGCGCTTGCGGTCTCCTGAGTCGGTAGCGGTTATCGAAACCGTCTTTGTTTTCTGCTCGATTTCGATTACATCCCTAGTATGGGGCGCCTCTGCCCGTTTGTCAAGGGGTAAAAGCGAGCAAAATGGAGCAAATTCTGCGGAGTGTCAGCCGGCGGTCAGGGTCTCACTCGGACGGGGCTACCATCCTGACGATGTCGCCGATCCGGATCGGTCCCGCCCGTTGCGGTGAGGCGTACATCCCGGTGCAGTACTCTCGCGAACGCACGATCGTGCGCAGCACCGCCGGGTCCTGCGTCGCCGTCTCGGGGTCGAGGTTGACCATCATGCAACGCTTGTCCTTGCGGTCGACGCGGATGCGCGGACCATCGGCCCTGTCGCCGACGGAGAGCAGGGCTTCGGCCCATCCTTCTTCATCGTAGGGCACGCCCGACGCGGTGTCGATCACGATGTTGAGGCGGAAGCGTTGCGCGTCCAGCGGGCGCCCGACGGCGGAGGCGAGCTCCCGCAAGCTCGCCGCACTGATCAGCGAGAGGGTGGCGCCATCGAACGTGCCGCGATTGCACTGCATCAGGTGGACCGGCGCGCCGTAGCGCGCGGCCAACTCGTCGCGCAAGGCCTCGTCCTCGATCGACAGGTCGGCGCCGACGGGCGTGCGCACGCGCAGGGGCGACATCACGGGATCGCGCGGGTCTGCGGGGTACGGCGCGTAGCGCAAGAGGTCGGGGACCTGGCGCGCGGTGAGCCAGGGAAAGTCGGAGGCGTTGCCCGTACGCACAAAGGCGTAGCGGCGGTCACCCGCCAGTCCGTCCCAGCCGACAAAAGCCTCGGCGAGACGCTGGCCCCGCATCGATTTGACCGGATAGTGATACAGCGCCTGCACGGTCCCCACCACCACGCTCGTCATCGTCGTCCCCAACCTCCACTAGTCCATCTGTTATGACTATAATGGACACGGCTTCTGTTGTCACGTCGCACTCAGCGGAGGGGTGTACCCCATAATTGTGATCGTGGGTGCGATCAAGCCTGCGACTGCCCGGCTGGACCGGGACCGGCCGCAGCCGGTCGGGGCCAGTCCGCATGTGTCGCAGGGCAAACCACCGGCCGACCGCAGTCGGGTGGGGGTCGCCGCCACGCTGCCTCTGGCCCCGTTCTGACACCGCAGTGTCCGTGCGCTGCCATGCGACCGCAGTCGCAGGTCACGTCTCACAATCTTGGGGCGCACCCTCAGCGGAGCGCGACCCCGATAAACCCCTCGCTTTCTGGCAGTGGGATGCACTTAAAATTGTGGAATCCGACCGGGGACTGGGGTCTGACGGAAGCGATCCTAGCCGCGTGGAGCGCGGGCCGCCATACTATGGAGGGACGTTCGCAACGACCGGATACGGGCCGTGAAGCGGCGGAGCGGTAGAGAGGACGTAGGGTAGCAATGACTCGTTTCCTGGCGGTGGCCCGGCACATGCCGACAGTCGCCCTATCCCTGGCATTGGGTGTGGCGCTGCGTGAGAGCTATCGCACCCGCCGATCGATCGCCGAGACCACGCTGCCTCAGCCGGGTACGCTGCCGACGCCAGCGCCGCGCGTCTCCATCGTCCTGCCGGTGCGCGACGAGGAGGACAATATCGACGGCGTCCTGGCCACGCTGCTGGCTCAGGACTACCCGGACTACGACGTGACCGTGATCGACGACGGCTCGACCGACGCCACTCCACACCTGCTAGAGGCCTGGGCAGCCCGTGACCCGCGGCTGCGCGCGCACCGCGTGGAGGACCTGCCCTCGGACTGGGCAGGCAAGACCCACGCCCTGCATACCGGCGTGGGGCTGACCGAGGGCGAGTGGCTACTCTTCACCGACGCCGATACCCGGCATGCGCCCGAAACGCTGCGCCTGATGCTCGGCCACGCCGTGTCCCACGGCGACGACCTGCTCTCTATGTTCACCGAACTCCAGTTCATGGGTTTGGGAATGCGCCTGCTCACCCCGATCGGCGCCTTGTTGCTGATCGAGCGGGCCACCGCGGCGGAGACCCGCGACCGGCGCCACCGGGGGGCCATCGCTAACGGACAGTACGTGCTCGTGCGCCGCGCCGCCTATAACTCCTCGGGCGGCTACGCCGCGCCCGCCCTGCGCCGCACCTTCGCCGACGATGTGGCCCTCGCCGAATTCATGAAACGCGCGGGCAGCCACATCGACATCGTGGGCGGGCGCGGCCTCGTGACCAACCGGCAGTGGACCACCTGGGACAGCGCCTGGCGCGGCTGGCGCAAGAGCGTCTACGGCGAGTTCGCGCCCCGGCCCTTACTGGGGTTCGCCGCCGGCCTCACCCTGATCGCCTACGGCCTGGTCCCGTCTCTCACTCTGCTGCGCGCGCTGCTCTCCTCCCGGTGCCCGCACGGACTGGCCACGTTGCTTGCCACGGCCACCGTCGCGGCTCAGGTCGATGCCCATGCCCGCTTCGACCGCGAATTCAAGTTGCCCTTCGCGTGGTCCCTGACGGCGCCGGCCGGGTGGGTCATGTTTGGCCTGCTGCTACTCGACACCATCCGCCTCATCATCACCAGACGGGGCGCGCCGTGGAAGAACCGCACCATGCCGCGCTCTTGATAGCAACTGTTGGACTTCTCCTCGACATAGCTGCCAGCATTTTGCTGTTGGAATCAGCAGGTGTCCTTCAGATAGTCAGCTATGCGCGGACGGAATATATCTTGCGTTGCTTCCGTGGTAGGCCCCCAACGGCAACGTGCGTGGAGGGCGCCGGGCAGTGAAGCGGTCGTGGCCGGCGGATCATGGTAGTGCTCGACGTCAGGCCTGGCTACCATAGCGCCCCTACCACACGACACAATCAAGGAGGGCGATGCGACCATGAGTGACGATCAGCAAGCAGCGACGACGACCGATAGCAAACACACCGGAAGCGACGCGGGCACGCCGAATGTTGGCGATCGCTCCGCAGGGGGCAATGCGTCGGGCGCCTCTAGCGGCAGTGACGCGTCGGCCACCCATGCCGGTACGACCCCGGCCCAGGGCGCCGACTTGAGCGGCGGCGGGACGAGCGATACCGAATAGCGCACGGCAGTCCCTTTCAAGGCGCACGGCGTCACTTATCCGGTAGCGGTTCTGCTCGGCAATGCAGGCACGGCAGACTCGGCAGGCGCGGCACTGCCGCCCCTGTGTGAACCGATTCCGGAGCGGGAGCAGGGAGGGGGAGAATCGAGCGGTTTGCCCGTTCGACCCTCCCCCTCCCTGTCTCATTCATAAAGGCACAAACTCTGATAGGATAGTGAGACGTTCTCCGCGCTGTCGACGGTCTCGACGTGGGACGCCCGCGGCATCCCTTCCAGCGCCTCCAACTCGGACCCCGTGAGGCCGGCGTGCTTCGTCGTCGCCTCGAGGTCGTCGCGGTAGACGTAGCCCTTTTCTTTGCCCTCGTCGATCAGCCGCGCCACATCGGACGCGCCAGCCCTGGCGCCGCGCCGGCCTCGCTGTGCCATCTCTTTGCTCTATTCCTTCTAGCTAGCCAAGCACGCTGTTATTCCATGCGCGCTTGATACACCTCTGTCACCAAAGCGCCTGGGGATGGTACCGTGCATAGGTCATGCCAGCGCGGAGTTGCCCTCACCCGATGTCGCTGCTGGTTGCCGGCTTATTGAGCATGATCGAGATCCCGGGAATACCGCGTTGCATGCGGCATGACCCATTAGCTGGCGTGTACCTGCCACGGCCCTGGGATGTGTAGCGCGTCGCTGAAGCGCTGGTGCAGGCCCAGCGCTGTCGCGACGTACACCGGTGTCCCGGCGTCGTGCGGGATGTCCCGGGCGTTATCGACAGCCGCTGGCCCGGCGTGGTATGCCGCTACCGCCAACTGCTCGGGCGGCGCCCCCCACTCCGCGCTCCGATACCGGTCCAGGAGGAGGGCCAGATACGTCGCCCCGGTCATCAGGTTATTTTGCGGGTTCAGGATAGCCTGGCGATGGAGCGGGTTGTCGGGGCGGAACCCGCCCTCGAAGGTCATCCCGTAGGCGGACCCGCCATGCTCGCGCGCCGTCTCGGGCCGGAGGAGCATCAGCCCCCAGGCATGGGTACCGGTACCAACGCGCGCGTTGGGATCGCCCATCGACTCCTGCCACACCACGGCCGCGATGAGGGCGGGAGACAGGCCGGTGGTGATCGAGGCCTGGTTGATCAAGGGCATCAGCCTGGCGATGGCAGTCGGGAGAAATGACGACCCCGGAGCGGTGTGCTCCTTGGGGACCCAGCCCTCGACGCTCGTGGACCTGATCCGTACGTGGAGCCAGGTCTTCGATTGCCGGGCAAGGTCATACCCGGTTGTCACGCCAGTCTGGCCCAGGACCTCCAGGTTGAGCCCCTTGGGCAGCGGGGTCGGCTGGACGAGCGCCTGGTCCCCGCCCGCCGCGCGGCGCAGGTTGATCCCCGGTGAGACGGCCACGTGGCGCGTCGCGCCGTCGTCGACGGCCACCGGTCGATGCCCCGGCGCGATGTATGCGCCGGCCACCCAGCCGCCCGTCCCGTCGGATTGGCCGGGCAGCGCCACCCGGACATGGACCCACTCCGTTGGGTCCCCAGCGCGTTTACCCTTGTGTGTGTTCGTGGCGGGCGCGCGCTCCAGAATCTCCAGGTTGGTTCCGTTGTAGAGGCGCGCGAGGATTTTTTGGTCGGCGGCGGGCCCCTCGTGCAAGGGCGTCCTATCCTCCGTGACATGGCCTTGCGCGGCGGCGGCTATCGCGGGAGCGTCCGTTCCCGCGAGGTCCAGGTCGTGGGCCGCCTTCCTCGCGCTCGTCAGTCCCTTCTGGGCTGGCTTCGCGAGCGCCCGGGCCTGGGGCGTCGTCGGGCGCCGCGTCGGGGTGTGCTCGCCTTCGATGATCATATCGTCCGGCCCGGGAACGGGACCAGCGGGCTCCTTCCGGCGTCCCATTTAGGCCTCCCGCCGCGGACCGGCCGCGGGCGCACAGGTCCCGCATGCGGAGGCGCGCCCCGTATGGTTGCGCCTCCGCGAAGGGACGGCGCGCTCGTGCGCTCGGGGATGATCGCCGCTCATAGACTCACCTCCATCATCGGACACGCCGGCGGGCCACTACTCGTCAGAGCATAACGAGGCGCTCGGCAGCCATGGCTCAGCGGGCCGTGACATACCATTAGCGCCGTAACCAAATATATAGAGATTGCCCTGTCACCTTGGACCCTGCGATCACGCTTCGGGTGAGCCGCTATTGCCGACAATTAGGAGGTGCTCTGAGAGGGCTGGATGTGCCAGGAGCCGCCGCCGTCGTTACTGGTCAGGATGGTAATGGCGGTGCCCACAACGATGCAGCGGCCGGTGTTCGGGCAGTCGATTCCCCACAAGCTACCGACAGCTCTGAGAACGCGGTTGCGCCAGGTGACGCCGTTACCAGTCGTCAGGAAGGCTCCGACGCTGTTGATAGCAACACAATGACGACTACTCGGACAGCTGATTCCGCCCAGGAGCATGTTGGTCCCCAGCGTCTGGTCCCTCCAGGAAGCGCCGCCGTTGTTGGTGGTGACAGCGGCGCCTAGGTAGCCCACCCCAGTGCAGCGGACAGTGCTCGGGCAGTTGACGCCTAGCAGGTCACCGATGGTGTGGGAGGACCGCATGTGCCAGGAAACCCCGCCATTAACGGTAACGACGATGAGGCCAGCGTCGCCAACGGCAATACAGTGGACGTTACTTGGGCAACTGATGCTCCACAACTGCCAGGTGAGGCCAGAATGCTGGACGCGCCACGACGCGCCGCCATCAACCGTGGCCAGGATGACCCCGCCGCCAACGGTGGTACAGCGGTTGCGGCTGGGGCAACTGATGCCCGTCAGCCATTTGGTCGTGCTGGATGTCTGGATGTGCCAGGAAGCGCCACCGTTGCTCGTATCTACAATAACGCCGTCGGCGCCGACAGCGATGCAGTATCTATCGTTCGCACAACTGATGCCCAACAGGTTCCAGGTAGTCCCGGAGGCTTGGACACGCCAGGAAAAGCCGCCGTTACCTGTGGTCAAGATAGTGCCATGATTGCCCACGGCGATACAGTGGTTGCTGCTCGGACAACTGACTGCGTTAAGCCTATTGCTCCGTCGTAAGGGGTTCCGCCACGGCCAGGGGAGCATCAGTGAGGTCACATGAAAAGCTGTAGTTGCTGGAGTTCGCGGCGCGGATGCTATGGCTGGACTGGCTGTTTGCACGATGGTTCGGCCAATAGGGCGCGCGCTTCCTGTTACAATAATATAAAAAAATAGTGCTAGCATCGTACATGCGACAAGCGATTTCCTACTCACCGATTCATCCTTGTGGTAGCCCATTTACACAACGAAACAGATGAGAAATGGCAGGGGACCGTACTCACTACTACTCTATTGCTAGAGAGTCGGCAACGACTTTTATCGATGCCGCTGGAGGAGCCAAATCCTCCCCCCAGCACCTTCGCATGATAAGCATGGCGTACTCAGAGGGGCTGACGCCGTGCCGACCCATATAGATACTGAAGGGACCATGGTTTTGGGAGAGGCTATTCTCATACGTCAAACTAATAGTACTCCGACCTCCTACAATATTGCCGCTTCTAATATCTTCGAGAAACGTTGAGTTAACGTTTGGATTCATTGTAATAACTGGCATGTAATCCCCAGCGAAAAAGTCCTTCTCAAAGGTGCTGTCCTGTGGTAGCCAAGGACGGTCAGGATGTTCCTGAATGGGAGCAGGATCGTTGGGCGTTAACAAAATTACTTTAGGGATCACCAAGTTTTTCACATCGATGGAGCCAGATCCCAAATTGTCCCGAAGATAGCTTATAAGTCCTTCAGATACTTGAAGCGTAGCCTTGCTAAATGTGAACTCCCATTGCTCGGGCGGATGTGGTAACAGGTTTGGCTGAAATACGTTCTCTGGAAGACCGGTATCACTGATGACGAGTTCTTTAGGGTGCTCTGGCTCAATCTGATTATTCTAACGGAAATCAACGTAATTCAACAACTCTTTTGAGAATACATTTCTAACGTTGTAGTGATACACAATTTTACCTGCAATATCGTATCTTGTCGCGTCTCTCATGAGACCTTCCGGAGGCCCTACGCGCTCGTCGGGCCGAGGACTAACTGGGATCTGAGCTGCGGCAATAAGGAGCATGCGCTCAAAATGGCGATGAACAGCAGACACATTCACATCTGCCAATCCATACTGATTGACGCCAATGAATTCTTGGCGCAGTAATCCATGGACTAATTCGGATCGCAGGGTATACTGAGTCAATTTCTTGTTCTCTAACTTGGACAGTGCTGTATCGCTAAGTGGTATGTCCAGGTTCTCAATTTGGGTCGACAGGTAAGTAAAATACTGATCCTCCCAGCTAGCAAAATCCTTGCCCCTTGATGGAACAGTTAGATTGGACGGAGGAAGTCCAAGGGCTACAATGCCTCCGCCCAAAGCGACGCCTGCAACGACGAGATCACCACCTGGAACAAAGATGCTGGCTGCCGTAATAACAGCCCCTATTGCACCTCTTATCCAATCATTAGAGCCGCTGTTGTCCGGTGCACTGGCCATAGCAGCCCGAAGTTTCTCATCCACGCCTGATTGACTGCGTGAAATAGCATTAGAATAGCTAATTTGGATTTCGCGGATCCCGCCGGTGTAATAAATTTGAATCTCATCTTTTGAAAGAATGGCTGGAGCGGCCTCACGTCGAACAGGGTGGGCGTCTCGTCCCGGTTCGCCCGTCGTAGCTTGCTGGACAGCTCCAGCGTATTGGCCGGCGCGCTCCTGGTGCAGCGCCGTTATGGACTGCCCCTTTGCCTGATTAGTCGTGCGGTCGTTGGCTGTGGGCGCATGGACGCCGGTTTCGATAGCGCGCTTTGGTTGGTTGCGGTGCGGCGGGACGGTGGTACGCTCATGCTCTTGCCGCTCATAGAGCTGCTCGGAAGCGTGCGATGCGCCTGTAGGCGCGGATTGCGGTTCGCCTGCCGCAGCCCGCTGGGCAGCGCGATGAGCGGCGTAGTGCTGATGGAGCATCGCCATGTCCTGACTCCCCGTCTGAGGAGCCTGACGGTTGTCGGTCGTAGGCGCATGATGACCCAATTCTTTGGCGTGCTCTGGTTGGGTGTGGTGTTGTAAGGGAAGGTTATGTTCGCGCTCCAGGCGCTCGTGCGAACCGCCCATGTCCTTGCCTCCATCGCCGGACAAATCAGTCGTCTAGTCCTTGCCGCAACATGCCGGCGCAGGCGTCCGGCTTCCGCGCGTAAGAGGAAAACTCGTGAAATGCTGATAGCCCAACGCTCTGCCACTACTGTAGCAAGGACGACCCCTATAGGTCAAGCTCCGCCTGTGCCATCGACAGAGTGACGACAGGGCTACACACGCGCAACCGCGTTCACCTTGATGGCGCCGGATGGCCTGGTTCAGTCACTGATAGTATCGGTCACGATGGCGCCGTTCTCGCCCACGGCGACGCAGCGCGCGGGGCTGGGGCAGGCGACGGACCGCAGATTCTCGGTCGTCTGGGCGAACCTTGGATGCCAGGAGGCGCCGTCGTCGATGGTGGAGAAGATGCTGCCGCTTCGGTAGCCGTAGTCGCCCACGGCGACGCAGCGGCCGGCGCTCGGGCAACTCACCCCATTCAAAATGAACAACGTTTGGTAGCTCCGGTCGCGCCACGAGGCCCCGCCGTCCCCCGTCGTCAGGATGGTGTCGCCGACCATGTCGCCCGCGGAGTCGCCCACGGCCACACAGCGGCCGCGACCGACGCAGCTGACGCCGTACAGGTCCAGGGCGCCCCTGTCCGTCCGACTGGCCCAGGACGCGCCGCCATCACCACTGGACA
>JAABUX010009684.1_pt1 | contig 10875 bp, 11 predicted proteins | sample 5561851 | NCBI WGS metagenome assembly JAABUX01 (sample SAMN10711883, study PRJNA513361) | rock metagenome | isolation source: Antarctica rocks | place: Antarctica: Victoria Land, Richard Nunatak red sandstone | collected 2016-01-03 | reverse complement strand
TTAGCGTAGCGGCCGCCGGCCGCCCGGTTTTGTCTCTTGCATCAACGCGCGGATACGGACATCGCGGACCGGGATACCCGTGAGCCCTTCCAGGCGCTCCGCGATGCGGCGCTCCAACTCTAACCCGGCCGCGGGTAGGTCCGTGTACGGGGTGATATAGGCGTCGCAGCGAACCGCGAGCATGCCTTCTCGTGGCTGGCTGACCCGCCCGCGGACATTTTCGATGCCGGAAATCCCCCTGGCGCTGTAGCGCACCACATCGTCCAGCGAACCGAGCACGACTTCTGTCAGGCCCGGCCCGTCGCTCCGTAATCGCACTCTGTAGCTGGGACGCTTCGACGGCTCCACGCGGCGGGACAGCGTCGCGCACTCTCCGATCAACAGGGCCAGGCATAGCGCCCCGGCGATGATCGCGCCCGCCAGTACGACGGGACGCGCCGCGCCGCCGATATGGTCAACATCGGCGGCGATGGCGGCCATCGGCCCGTACGGCCAGAGCGAGGCGACCTGAGCGGCGCCGAGGACGCCGGCCACGAGCAGGGCCGTGAGCGCGGACACGACCACCAGCGCGGCGAGCAGGATCATCGCCAGCAGCCGGTTGAAGATGTTCACGTCTCCGGCCCGCTACGACGACGAGGGCAGGATGATGTCCGCGACGTTGATGTTGACTTCGCGCGCGTCGAGGCCGGTCAGCGTTTTGATCCGCTCGATCACGTTGCGCCGGATCGTGTCGGCGACCTGCGGGACGCTGGCGCCATACTCGACGATGATGTTGAGATCGACGATGCACTCGGTCTCGCCGATCTCCACGGCAACACCCTTGTTGGGCTGGTCGGGATTGCCGGTGAAGAAGCCGCCCAAATTGCCGAAGGCCTGGGACAGGCCCGCGCTCGTCATGTCGCTCACGCCCGCGACCTCGCGCGCGGCCAGCCCCGCGATGCTCGCTACCACCCCGTCGGCGATGGTGGTCTCGCCCGGCGCGCTTTGCGTTCCCTGTGTCCCCTGTGACCCTTGCCCGCCGCGCGTCACGGCGACAATGGTGGTCGTGGTTCCCTGGTTGTTCGCCGGCGTGTCACTCACGATTATCTCCTCCACGACATGATTGTTACTCTATCACTGGGGTGGTAGGTAGCAGGCGGCGTACCAGATATATAGTCTATCATCCAGCTACAGCGTGACGCGGCCCATCGCGGACGCCCAGGGCTCGATGTCGCGGTGGATGGCGTCGGGGTTGGTCCCGGCCAGGCGGGCCAACTCGGCGGTGAGCCGTTGCAGCGGCACGATGGCGACGAACGGACGCAGCAGCGGCGGGACAGGGACGAACGGCAGGTCCTCGCTCGCGGCGCCGTCGCCACAGGTCAGCGCTACCACGCCGAGGTCATGCAGCAGCCCGCGCAACGCCTGGGTGCGGCCGCCGTCGTTTGTGTCCGCCGCCGGGGTGATGGTGATCGCGCCCATGCCGGCGCGCAACGCGGCGGGCGGACCGTGCAGCGCAAACTCCACGCCCAACCCTTCGGCCCAGGTGTAGGTCCCCTCCTTGAGCTTGAGCGCGGCCTCCTGGGCCGTGATCGTATCCAGCCCGACGCCCGCCAGCAGCAGCGGCTCGCGGCCGGACAGCCGTCGCGCCGCTTCGACCGGCGCGGGCAGGGCCAGCGTGCGCGCGACCGCGTCGGGCGCCGTCACCAGGGCCGATGCAAACTCCGCCGACGCAGCCGTCGGACCGATCAGGCCGGCCACGATGCGGCCCAGCGCGGCCAGGGCGGTGAGGTAGGAAACGGTGTGGGTCCCCGCGCGCTCGTCCGGGCAGGTGCGCACGACGCTATCGGCGGTGACCGCGGGCGCGCCCTGGCCGACGATGGCGACGGTGGCCGCGCCCAACGCGCGCGCGCGGGCCAGGACGGCGTTGGGGAAACGTTTGGTCCCGCGGTGACTGACCACCACGACCTGGTCGCGCGGCGTGAGCGGCGCGTCTAGCGCAAGGTCGTGCGCGTCGACGGCGATGGGACGCAGCGCGCCGCCGGTTAGCGCCGCGGTCCACGCGGCGGCGACGCGGCAGGCGTGCAGCGAGGTGCCAATGCCGCTGAATAGAACTGGTCGTTCAGGGTCGAGCACGGGCGCGTCGATCCCCGCCAGTAGCGCCCGTAGCGCCTCCGGCTGAGAGGCAATCTGGTCATCCAGGGCGAAATGCGTCGGCATCGCGGTCTCTCCTCCCTATCACGTCATCACGTCATGCGTCACATTGCTCTACACCGTTATTCTACGCGCCGACGGCGACGACAGCGACAAGCTATTTGGCTGGAGCGTGAGCGGTGATGCATGCCGAGTGCAAACCGCCGTACATAAAGTCTATATCCGACACTCATCCATCCGACCACTTGCCACGTCAGGAGTGACCACAGACAATTTACGTGGGCGGCACTGGTGTCACCGCGATCGGTGCAAACACGGCAGCTAAACTACGGATCGTTGGTCGTTTGACCAAGCGCGTTGTCGTAGTCCTGCAGCCAGGCCATGGCCTGCTCGTACTTCTCGATCGTCAGATTCTTATACGTCGATACCCTGAACCGCCTGTGCAACTCCGAAAAAAGCGACGCGTAGTAGTTCTTCTGCTGACCGGTCCCGGCACTCTGTCGGGTCAACTCCTCGGCAATGGCCTTGATTGTCTCCTGCAGTTCCGCCGCCTGCTCATCCGTGATGACGTTGCCAGGGTCAAGCCGGCTCTTAAGCGCTTTGACTTCGCGAATTGTCTCGCTCATAACCTGTGCGGCCCGATCCATGCGACCCTCTTGCACGGTCAGACGCTGCTCATGATGAGAGAGGATGCCGTGCACCTGGGTTTGTTCTTGTTGGAAAGCTAACTGCTGCTCGGCCATGGCGGTGAGTGCACGGCCAAGTTCGGCGACCTGCTGGAGCGACAAGGCTGTGGGATCGGCCGAAGCTGGAGCGGTCGTCCGTGGCAACCCAAGTTCCGCGGCGAATGCGTCCCATACCTTTTGCCGCACCCACCGTTTATACACGCGGAGGCGCGGGCGGATCTCCTCTCTCACCCGACTCGGTTCCAAACCGGCAAGCCACAGAGGGACGCACTCGAGATGCAGCGCCTGGACGCTCTGGGCGCCGCCTCCCGTCTCGACACGGAGAACGTGCAACCCATCGGCCAGGACTTCGTCGCGTCGGATGCGCGCGACCTGCCCTTGATAGGAGACGCCGAGCGCCTCGCACATAGAGCGGAGCGGGAGATAGATATCGCCCTCGTTGACCCGCACCGCCAGGATATCGTCACCCTTGATAACGACGTGGCGCAGATCGCTGGCGACGAGGACTGTATCGTCTGTGCGCTGATCTCGTCCCGCGGGCTCATCCTGAGCAGTCATCTATTTGGTCTTCCTCTGTCTCCCGGGGGTCAACATGATGTTGACCCCTTGCTATCCACGGGAAGTATACAGCCCATCCATCAAAGGATGAGCATGATGTTGACCCTTTGCCGCAGCAGGGCATGACAACACCTGCCATCGACCATGCTAACAGCTACAGTGCTCACAATGCCTCCGGCTGAGAGGCAATCTGGTCATCCAGGGCGAAATGTGTCGGCATCGCGGTTTCTCCTCCCTATCACGTCGTCACGTCATGCGTCACATTGCTCTACACTGTTATTCTACGCGCCGCACGACCCTGGTCGTCGGGCCTCATAAAGCGGTAGCATATACCATGAAGAGAAGGGATGGAGGATCTGACGGATGGAACACACGGTCACGCCGGTCCTGATCGGACAAGGTCTGGGCTTCGCCGAGGGCGTCAACTTCGATCGCGATGGGACGCTGTACTGCGTCGACATCCCTGGCGGGACGGTCTGGCGCAAGCCGGTTGGAGGCTCTTTTGCCGTGTGGCTACACACGGGCGGCGGACCGAATGGGTCGCGCTTCGGTCCTGACGGCGATCTTTTCGTGGCCGACTGCCGACTGCCCGCGGTTATCCGCCTGACGCCGTCCACCGGCCGGCAGAGCGTGTACGCCGACAGTTGCGATGGCGTCGGCTTCCGTGGACCCAACGACCTCTGCTTCGGCCCCGACGGCACGCTCTACTTTACCGATCCCAGCGGGTCGTCGCTCGACCGTCCTATCGGCGCCGTCTACGCCGTCGCCGCCGATGGCCATGTGACGCGCGTCGCCGCCGGGCTGGCCTTCCCCAACGGCGTCATGGTCACCCCCGATGGAGGCGCGCTGGTCGTGGCCGAGACGCACACGGGTCTGCTGCGCCGCTACGACCTGACCCCGACACGCCGCTACGAGGAGTTGGCGCCCCTGGCGACGCTGAGCCCTGCCGGTTCCCCGCCGGACGAGTATGGTCCCGACGGGATGGCCTACGGCGCGGACGGCAATCTCTACGTCGCGCACTTCGGCGCCGGGGTGGTGCGGGTCGTGGCGCCCGATGGGACGATCGTGGCAAGCCTGCCGGCAGGCGGGCGCACCCCGACCAACGTGGCCTTCTGGCAGGACAGCCTGTACGTCGCCGAGGGCGCGACCGGCTCTATCTACCGCCTTGACATCGGGGTGCGCGAGCAGCCTGTCTTCATGCGGCCATGGCCGTGATGCGCTCGTTCTCCTATCTCGTCCTGTTGCTGGCCGTGGCGCTGCCCTCGATCGTGCTCTTCGTGTTCAACGACAAGGACCTGGCGCGCATCACCTTCGTCGCGGTGCTGGTCATCGGCTACAGCGCCATTTTCTTCCGCTGGCGTCTAACCCGCTGAGAGAGGTGTCAGGGCCTGTGAATTGTCCGCTACGAACGCCGGTCCCAGTAGAAACGCCCGTCGCCGACTTTTCACGAGCCCTGGAGAGGTGTTGTCATGATCTTACGGCCCGAGGAGACCGCCCGCTTCTATCGCGTCTGGCTGGCCCTGCTGCGCTACGTCAACGACCGGGCGCCGACCATTGACGATTTTCCCGCGAACCCGGACGCGGACGGGGTCAACGTGCCCGTCGCGCTCACGCCCCAACAGGTGTTCCCCTTGCGCAACGCGCTCTGGGCCGACGACGCGCTGCGCGAACGCTTCATCGCCGACAACCCGGCCAATCTCGCGGCGGCCGACCTCGCGCTGATCGACAGTTGGCGCTACCGCCTGGCCGGCACGTTCTACGTCGAGCGCTACCTCAAGCGGTACACCGTCTTTCTGGACGACAAGCAGCCCGTCCATGCCTACGGCGTGCTGGGCCTGGTCTCCCCTATTGACGAGATCATCGGCCCCAACGTGCCTCGCGCCGTGCAAACTGTCCTGCTGCCGTTCGAGGGGCGCATCATTTACGATAGCCTGCTGGCTCCCTACAACGTCATCTTCGGTCCGGGCTACCGGGCCAGCATGCGCGACGCCTACCGCGACGCTCAGGAGCGCGAGGGCGTCATCACCACACTCACACCCCTGGAGACGGCCGAGGACCCAGGGGCAGAGCGGGACGCCATACGCGCCCGCGACAAGCGCGTGCTCGACGCCTTCCGCAAGGATCTGGCCCGCTCCGGCCTCAACCCCAAGACCCTGGACGGGCACGTGTCCACGATCACGTCCTTCGCCGACGACTATCTCCTGGCGCAAGACCCGCCGCGCGGCCTGCTCAGTTTCACCCCCGACGACCTGGAGGACTACTTCGCCGGCCCTGGCCCCGGCGAAAACGCCAACCGCGTCAGCTTCCGGCGCTTCGTGCGCTTCCTCTGGACCACCGGGCGCCTCGACCCGGATCGCGGCGAGGCCCTGACCGAGTTCGTCAAGTACGCTTGAGCCTACGTAAAGCTAGGTGAGCAGCCATGCAGCCAAATAGCCTATTGACAACTGCCAAAGGAGTATCTTTAATAGGGGTATCAATAGGCCTGTTGTCATGTGGTTACGCGTTAGCGGTCCCTGGGCCAGTGGGTAGAACATGATTGATCCCCAAAGCCAGTCAGATCTCCGACGAAGCATCGCGGCACGGATGAAGGCTGACAGAGTGCTGCTAGACGGTTTGCGCGAAGAGATCAGGCCGCTTCGCGTCGGTGTCCGGCTACTCAAGGAACGAACCGCCACGGCTATATCTCTCGTGGGAACGGATGGCGGCAATAACCGCCTGCAGTTCGATCCCTTTTTGGTCCAGTTAGTCCGGGTGGTCGACTCTAGCAACAGGGAATACTCGCTGGAAGCTGTGACGCCAGCCACGAGTGTCGCGGAGTTGAGTCGGGCACAGTTCAGAACCACTGACGACCGTCCCACGGTGCTGGGAGAATTGATGCGCTACCTCCGCGTCAATCGCCTCGACGAGCTGAGCCCCATGATTCGTGGCAATGATAGCGGACGGCCGGTCAGCCCCAGTTGGGTGCAGGTCTACATGGAGCTTGTCGAGTGGGCCGCCTTATTCTCGCTTGTTAGAACGAGAGACTACGGTAGCGATGTCCTCATCGTGCGCGATGGTCTGCTCCGCAGCAAGGTTTTCGCGGGCGATCTGTTTGCCAGATACCTGATCGGTTTGCAGGAAGGCATCGACGACCAGATGCGCAAGAGCCGTCGGCGTGTCTATCTTGTGGGAGTTGCCAAGCACAGCAAGGTCTTGGACCGCTACCGGTTGGCCATGGCGCTTGAGGATGTGCTGACGACGGACTATGCCGCGTTCGTGGAAGTGCCGCGGCATTTGGAAGAGAAGGCCTACGTGTGGGCCGAGTATGCGCGTGGTAACGACCGGGAGATTGAGAGCCGCGAGGTGAACAAGTTTGTAGGCGGCAAAATGTTCTTCGTCAAGTTTGGGTCTGGGCGACGAGACCCCATATGGCCGATCGACATTTATCTCTCGCAGTCTCGCGAAGCACAGACTGTGCTCGGCTTTATGCTGAACGATGCAAAGAACGGTTTCCCGGTGCCTTTCTATCCCCTTTGCCTCCAGCGTGCGCATGAGAACGCCGCGCTGGTCGACTTCGATCTTGATGTCCTGCAGGACGATGTCTTCGATGGCATCCGTGACGCCCTTGGCGACGAGGCGGGCGTCCTCGATATGTTCAGGCTCCAGGAAGCCGACCCAGCGCAAGCGCGCTACGGGTAAGGAGCGGCTCGATGGCACGGATTGACCTATTTCCACTCGATGCGGTTGTTGGCGTGTTTCGCGGGTTTCGCGAAGGCGGCCTTGAGTTCCACGCCGATCTCGTTCTGCCCTATCGCAATGAGTTCCAGAGTTCCCCGATGCATGGCCAGTTCCTACTCGTCCAGCTTGAAACTCCGCGGGAAGCTGTCCTTGGACGAATTGCATCCTTATCGTCGGACGGCAAGTTGTCTTTCGGCTCGGGCGAGGAGTTCAACATACGAGCTATGCGTGAGAATCGCCCGATTCCCGAAGACCTTCGCGAACAATACCTTAAGTATCGGGTCAATATCCGCGTGCTGGGAGTGTTGCGGAGCGATGATCGGGACGAGACTCTCACGTTCATTGCGTCGCATCGTCGCCTGCCTCACGTGGGAAGCCCCGTTGCATTCCCGTCGGACGAGGTGTTGCGCGAGATTGCCGGACACAATATATCTGGCGCCAATATTGGGCACTTCGCTCTGGGCGAATACATCTATTGCGGTGAAGACCACGTTGGTGGGCTTGAACGCGGTATGCAGGCCAAGTCACCTGAAGTCCAGGTCAAGTTCCCTGTTGATAGCTTGCTCTCGCGGCGCTCGTTTATCTTTGCCCGCGCCGGCTTCGGCAAGTCGAATCTCAACAAGCTCTTATTCAGTAAACTCTATGAGAAGACGCCGACAGTCTTGAAGCGAAGCAGCAAGTATGTTCCCGTTGGGACCGTTATCTTCGACCCCGATGGGGAATACTTCTGGCCCGACGACAAAGGACGGCCGGGGCTCTGTGACGTGCCCACATTGGCCGATAAGCTTGTCGTGTTTACCGCGCGCAAGAGTCCAAGCCCGTTCTACAACTCATTTGTCGCGAGTGGGATCAAGTTGGATCTGCGCCGTTTGCAGCCCTCGGATGTCATTTCCATTGCCCTAGCGCCTGATCGGCAGGAACAGCAAAACGTGCGCAAGCTCCGTGGGCTAAACGCGACGAGTTGGCATGAAATAGTCAACCTCATTGACCAGTCACGTCATCACGCCGATCTGAAGGATGTGGCCAGGCTGCTGGATCTGGATCCTATCAAGCAAGAGGTCGAGGCTGTTGCGGCTCGCAGCAATATGGTCGCAATCGTCCAATCCCTTCATGATAAGAGCAGTCAGTTTATGGACATGCTGCTCATCGCGTTGGCGGAAGGTAAGCTATGCGTCGTCGATGTATCGCAGATGCGCGGTAGCCAGGCCATGATGTTGTCGGGACTGATCTTGCGCCGCATCTTCGATCACAACCAGCAAGAGTTTACCGAGGCTGAGCCGAAGACGATTCCCACTATCGCAGTCATTGAGGAAGCACAATCGGTCTTGAAGGAGGGTGGCCCCTCGTCGGAGCCGTTCATCGCCTGGGTCAAAGAAGGACGCAAGTACGATCTGGGCGCGCTCCTCATCACGCAGCAGCCGGGCAGCATTCCCATGGAGATTTTGAGCCAGGGCGACAACTGGTTTATCTTCCACCTGCTGTCGTCCGTCGATTTGCTCAACGTACAACGGGCCAACGCTCACTTTAGCGAGGATTTGCTGAGCGCATTGCTGAACGAGCCTATCCCAGGTCAGGGAGTGTTCTGGAGTTCCGTCGGCGGCAAGGCTTATCCGATCTCTTTGCGGGTGCTCTCGTTCGAGGATCTGTTCCCCGCACTGGACCTGAAATACAGGCGGGAGGCCGCCGATACCTTCGCACGGGAGTTGCGCCAGCGCATCGTACATGATCAGGAGGAAGCGCTGGGTGAACAGGAGATCCCGAGCGGGGACGTTTCAGCGGCTCCCGTTGATTTCCTGGAACTCTATGAGAGCCGAGCTGTAGAGTCATTTAGTGCGGATGCTCAACTGCAGCGGAAGATTGGCGAGAACGGGGTTCCGTGGGGTGCTCTCAAGGGCTATTTCTCCGAGCGGCTGCCCACGACGCTCAATGATCGCAATGACATCGCCTTTCGCCTTGTCCGCAAGGCCATGGATGCCCACTATGGTAAACAGGATGTAGGCTGGCACTCGGAAAAAAACGCGAAAGGCACCACGATTGTGAAGGCAGGAAAGAAGGTCTGACATCAGCGTGAGCACGCAGATCAGTACACAGACGACTCTTAATGGCATCTGCCCCTACTTCACAATGTTTCCGTTGGACTTTCCCCTGTCAGTGCTACGACAACATGCCACGGCCGGTCAATGGGTCATCGATCCCTTTTGCGGGCGTGGGACGACGAACTACGCCAGCCGTCTGCTTGGCTTACCCTCGATTGGTATCGACAGCAGCCCCGTGGCAACGGCGTTAACGCAGGCCAAGCTAGCCAACACATCGCCGACAGCTATTGTACGAGCAGCGCGGCGCGTGCTCGATACGGCGGACGTACCGCGCGAGGTTCCTGACGGCGAGTTTTGGGAGTGGGCATTCGACCGGGACGTTTTGCTCACGATCTGCCGCCTGCGCGAAGGTTTGTCGCGCGACTGTCGCTCCGACGCCCGCAGAGCCTTGCGTGCCATCATCATGGGCGCCCTCCACGGTCCCCGTCCCAAGGGGCAGCCGAGCTACCTGTCGAATCAGTCCCCCCGTACGTATGCGCCCAAGCCGCGCTATGCCGTGGGATTCTGGAAGAAACATGACTTGCGCCCACAATCGGTCGATGTTCTTGACCTCATCAAACGACGCGCCGAACGGTACTACGCGCACGAGTCATCGACAGCGGCTGGTCACGCAATCCTTGGCGATAGCCGTGAGCAGGGTGTCTTCGCTGCGATGAGCCTGCCGGCTGAGATACAATGGGTGATTACGTCACCGCCGTACTACGGCATGCGTACGTATGTTCCTGACCAGTGGCTGCGCTCATGGTTCGTGGGAGGGCCGGCAACGGTCGATTATTCGACAAGCGGGCAACTAGCGCACACCAGTCCTGAGGTCTTGACGTCTCAACTCTGTTCCGTCTGGAAAAACGTCGGATCTCTTTGCGCGGCGGACGCGCGGCTCGTCGTCCGGTTCGGCGGCATCAATGATCGTCATATTGCTCCTCTACCCATTATCAAAAAATCATTGGAAACATCGGGTTGGACGGTCGACGCGGTAGAACCTGCCGGAGTCGCCTCGCGAGGTCGTAGACAAGCTAACGCCTTTTTGAGCGTCATTAAGCAGCCGCTCGAAGAATACGACGTATGGGCAACACGGACATCGTAATGTGACGTGTTTCTCTATCTTCATCATTGCCCAGTCCAAGCAAGAACGTAGCGTGAGGGGATCGTGTGAGCTTAGACATCGTCCAGCCGGTGACGCTCGTTCCAGCACTGCGCCGGCTCGTGCGCATATTGGCCAAGAAGGACTACAGGCTCCTGGAGGACGAGGGCTCATCGCCGAGCCTGTCGTAGGCCCTTTATGGCGTCAGGGTGGGGGGGCCGAGCGGACAACGCCGGCTGAGATCGAAGAGGTGCTCGCGCGGGTTGGCGACCGCGTGGCCTCGCGGACCCCGCTGACCTGGGACCAGGTGACGAGGGTCATCTTCTATAACGACTATCCCGACAACAGGGCCACGTTGGCGCCCATTCCCGACGATGCGTTTGCCAGGGCATGGACGATGGTTGTCACGCCCGATGGCAGGACCACGGCGCTCGTCCCCATCGACCTCTACACGGCGGCGACGTTGGGACCGCCATTGCCCGTCGGAGGCGCGAGGGCGAGAGGTGGCGCCCACGGCTAACGGGTATGCTGAGAGGGTTGGCATACTCCCTGCGCTTATAGACACGGGGCGCGTCACGGCGTCTTGTACGTCGTGCGCTGCCGTCCG
>JAABUX010009683.1_pt1 | contig 10875 bp, 7 predicted proteins | sample 5561851 | NCBI WGS metagenome assembly JAABUX01 (sample SAMN10711883, study PRJNA513361) | rock metagenome | isolation source: Antarctica rocks | place: Antarctica: Victoria Land, Richard Nunatak red sandstone | collected 2016-01-03 | reverse complement strand
GCGTCTCGCCCGTCCCGAGTCCGACGCGAGGACGGGCGAGACGCCCGCGCCCCCAGGACTTCCGCGCACCTACGACTTTTCACGAGCCCTGGGTGGAGCGGCGCATTGGCTGCCGCCACGCCGCGCCGGGCAGTCCGGCCACGGGCTGGCCAGGATCAAACCATGCGGAGCGCGCCGAACGCTTCCTCATCGCGCGGACGTGGAGAGACGACTGGCATCGCGGGCACAACGGGTCGAGGCTTGGATGGGCTTCCGGCCGCCGTCGACCTCTCGCCGTACAGTCCGCCTGTCGCCCTGCAAGGCGACGACAACTCGTGCGTGTCGTGGGTCGTCGGCTACTACATGCGCGGGTGGTACGCGCGGCGCGACGGCCACGAGCCGCCGGGCAAGGCGCGGGGCTTCGCTCCGATGTACCTGTATAGCCAGCTATCCCACGGGCGGGACGTGACTACCTCGTTCGAGGGCAACCTGGCCCTCTTACAGGGCGCGGGGGTGGATACGCGCGCCCACTATGCGCAGGGCGACGACAACTACACCAACGGACCCACCGCGGACGAGCGGGCCAACGCCGCGCGCTTCGCCATCGCCGGCTACAGCGTGCTATTTCAGGGCGATCATCAGGGCACAAAGGCGCGGCGGGCCATCGAGCGGGCCATGGCCACGGGCAACCCGGTTGGGCTCGGCATCCCCGTCTACGACAACTTCTGGAACGCCGACGCCGCGCACTACGATGTCTATGGCGCGCGCGGCAAGCTGTACGGCAACCACGCCGTCTTCGCGGCCAAATATGACCGCTATGGAGTATGGATCGAGAACCAATGGGGCGCCTCATGGGGCCTCAAGGGCTGGGTCAGGCTGAGCTGGGCTTTCATCGAGAGGTACGCCTGGGAAGCGGTCACGATGCGCGTGGCTGGCGGGTAGGCATGCGCCGACGCGCCTGTAACGGCGATTAGGAACGCCGCTATGACGCGGGATGCAGTATCCTGGAAGGACCGGCTGACCCCTACGTTTGTGTGCCCATAGGGTAGCGCGAGTTCGACGCCGATACCGATGACCGATTGGCGTCTCCTACCCTGTTACCCTGTCGTCTGTGAGGCCCTGCGCTATGATGTCAAGACAAGCGATGCGACAGCGTGAGGACGACCCTGGCGCCAATGTAGCCGCTCCCGCGTGTGCGGCGCACGTCCCCGCCGTCGAGCGGGTCGTGGCGACAATGCGGGAACGGCTCGGTGAGACGCTAACGCTGCGGGACTTGGCCGACGTGGCGCATCTGAGCCCATACTACTTCACCCGCGTGTTCCACGATGTGACCGGGATACCGCCAGCCGAATATCTCGCCGCTCTGCGCGTGCAAGAGGCCAAGCGCCTGCTCCTCACCACGGAAGCGAGCGTTACCGAGGTGTGTTTCGAGGTCGGCTATACCGGACTGGGCACGTTTACGGCACGGTTCGCCCGCCTGGTCGGCCTGCCGCCCGGCCGCTTGCGCCGACAGGCCGAGGATGTCGACGGCATCGTGGCGGGGGCGCAGCCCTTTGGCGGAGTAGCGGACCGCGCCGGGGCGACGGGCGGAGGGGTGACAGGCGTCGTCAGCGCGCCCGACACCACGCCCGACGACGCGCCGGGGTTGATCTTCATCGGTCTTTTCCCGACGCCCATCCCGCAAGCGACGCCTGCTGGGAGCGCGCTGCTGGACGGGCCGGGCGCATACCATATCCCGTGCATCCCCGACGGCCGCTATTACGCGATGGCCGCGGCCTTCCCGGCCACGGCGCGCGGGCAGGCGTATCTCCTGCCCGGCGACGGGCTGCGCGTCGGCCAGGCGCGCGCGCCCGTGACGGTGCGGGGCGGCCACGCGCGCGAGCGGGCGGATATCGTGGTGCGCCCGCCGCGCCCAACCGCCCCGCCGCTGCTGACCGCGCTGCCCTTCCTCTTGCTGGACCATCAACGCCTGACGTAGGAACGCGCGCCGCGGACGCCGCAAACAGCGCAAGATCGGAGAAGTTTAAAGTAGAACATTCGTGCTATCTTGAGGATGCGGCCGGTCGTTGACCGTGCCGGTGGCCTCGATAGACGAGCGTTGTTGCTGTTGACCGCAGCAGGAAGGATGTCCAGCCATGAGCGCGACCACCACAACCGGAACTGTCACCCACATCAGCGTCGTCACCGTCCAGGTGAAGGATCAGGACGAGGCCCTGCGCTTTTACACCGAACGCCTCGGCTTCGAGAAGCGCCTCGACGTGCCTATGGGCGAGGGCATGCGCTGGCTCACGGTCGCGCCGGCTGGCGCGGCCACGGAGGTGGTCCTGGCCCGCGGCTTCGGCGACGGCGGCGCGCCGCTCGGCAAGAACACGGGCCTGGTCCTGGAGACCGATGACATCGACGCCGCGTACCGCGAGTTATCCGGCCGTGGCGTGCATTTCACCAAGCAGCCGTCTAAAGAAGACTTCGGCGGCTGGGCCGAGTTCGTAGACGTCGACGGCAATGGCTTCGGCCTCCACTCGAACCAGATCGGCGCGTAGCGGCCCGGCGACCACCGATCCCGACCTTTCCCTCTGCCCGGCCCGCGGCCCGCGCCGCGGGCCGGGCGCTCTGCAGTCCGGCCAGTATGGCCCGAGGAGAATACACCTGTGAATATGAACCGCGGCTACAAGCCCCTGGCCTATTCGAGCGTGTCGGCCTACGTGATGGCAAACAACGCTCAGCGGGTGATCGATTTCGTGAAGCAGACCTTCGACGCCGAGGAGTTTCGTCGGTTCGATAAGCCGGATGGATCTATCATGCACGCCGAAGTGCGGATCGACGATACGGTCGTCATGATCGCCGACGGTGGAAACGATTCTCCGGCCTTCCCGATCTGGCTGCATGTGTACGTCCCCGATGTCGACGCAACCTACCGGCGGGCCCTCAATGCCGGTGGAATCTCCGTTCAGCAGCCGACCCAGAAGGACGATCCCGACCGCCGCGGCGGCGTGCAAGATCCGGCGGGAAATACGTGGTGGATCGCGACGCAGATCGCCTCCAGCAAAGAGTATCTATGAGATCGAGGACGCCAAGACAGCCGACACGCGGCAGCGACGCATCGCCAAAGCGGTCAGCATGTTGCGCGAGGGCCGCATCTAGCGATGAGCGGCCGTCGCTCCCGTGTTGAAGTAGTTCTTCGGCGCCTCCATAAACCGCGGTACGCCTATGGAAGATCGCCGTGTCGTACGAAGTAGTCCTGGGTGGCGGCGTAGCGCTCGGGCGTGTCGATGGTGAAGAAGTAGGTGCAGGCATAGGCGGCGGAGAGGCGCTGGCCGGCGGCCAGCAGGCGCGGGAAGATGTCGTGCCCGAAGTCGGAGGGGACGCCCGGCGGGATGGCGTCGAGCACGGCCGGCTCCAGGATGTAGACGCCGGCGTTGGCCCAGCGTCCCATGGCCGGATTGTAGTCACGCGGCTTCTCCACGAACCCGCGCACCCGCCCGGCATCGTCCACGTTGACGATGCCGCTGGCGCGCGGGTCGTCCGGCTGGTGCAGGCCGAGGGTGGCTACCGCGCCGCTGCGCCGGTGCAGCGCCAGCAGCGCGGTCAGGTCGCAATCGCTGAGGTTGTCGGCGTAGACGACGGCGAAGGGGCCGCCGGCCAAGCGGTCCGCCACGCGCTTGACCGCGCCGGCCGTCCCCAGGAGCGTCTCTTCTCGGGAGTAGCTGACGCGCATGCCCCAACGGGCGCCGTCCCCGACGTAGGCGGGGATGGCCTCGGGATGGGCGTGCACGTTGATGACGACATCCTCTATGCCGTGCCGCCGCGCCAGCCGCAGGTTATGCTCGATCACGGGCATGCCGGCGACAGGGACCATGCCCTTGGGCATGGTGTCGGTCAGGGGACGCAGCCGTGTCCCAAGCCCCGCCGCCAGCAGCATGGCCTTCATCGCGGGTCCCTGGTCCGCGACAACGGGGCCTGCGACCGCGGTCGCATGGCAGCGCACGGACACTGCGGTGTCAGGACGGGGGCCTGCGCCTGCCCGGCTAGACCGGCGGGCCCATGGCTGGGGTCCGGGGGGCTGGTCCGCATGTGTGGCCTGGCAAACCACTGGCCGACCGCGGTCGGGTATGACACGAGGGACGATGTGACGTGACGCATGTGCGGTCTCTGACTCTCTTTCCAGTGATACGTGCATGATACCTGGAGTTACCGCAGTTGCTCCAGGATGGTGGGGTCCTTGATCTCGGCGTCGCGGGCCAGCAGCACGATCTTGGAGACGACCTCGGCCGTGCGCGGGTCGCTGTCGACGAAGGGAAGGAAGAGCCGTCCGCGGTGCTGCGAGTGTACCGGCACGATGCACACGGCGCCTCCCGGCTGCCGATGCACCACCGCGCTGCCCAGGTGGACAGAGTAGCGTCCCAGCGCGCCCGCGATGAGGGCATGGGCGTCCCCCGCCAGCTCCACGTTGTCCAACCCCAGCAGCGCGCAGGTCTCGCGCGCCACCGCCGCGCGCACCTCAACCGTCGACGCGGTGGCCTCGGGATCGACGCCGCCGCGGTGGGCCACGCTGACCACCAGATCGAGGTCGCGCATCACCTCGCTGAAGACGCGCGGCGGGACCTCGCCCAGCGGGACCGGCCGCCCGTCGCCGCGACGCACGAAGAACACGTCGTCGACCGTCAGCCCCTCCACCTCGGCCGGGGTGAAGAACTCTTGCTCGAACGACACCGCCGCGTTGAGGCCCTCGGCGTGGAAGGTGCGGCTCACGCCCTCCTCCGGCCGCGCGACCCAGCCGCGCGCTCCCAGCAAGGCCAGCGCCTGGCTGGGCTGCACCTGCTGCCCGCTGTAGCGGCCGGACCTGGCCTCGTCGCCGTGGCGCCGCTCGCTGCCCGCCGGCAGGTACAACTCGCGGAACACCTGCTTGAACGGCTGGATGCGCTCCGAGGCGAAGCAGTCGTGCTGCCAGGCGTGCCAGCGGCCATCGACCAGCAGGTCGTGCGGGTGGGCCAGGCGCAGGTTCGCCGCGTCGCCCCCAGCCGGGGTCAGGTTGCCGTCGCAGGCGCGGAACAGCAACGCCGCGTCTCCAGCTCCATCCCTACCGCCACCGCCGCGCGGCGCCTCCGGGTAGCCGAGGACCGTCACGCTGCCGGCGTTCGCGCTACCGGTCGCGGCGTCGTCACGCACAAAGACGAGGTTGCGCAGCAGGCGCGCCAGCACGGGGTGCGCGAGCAGTTGCGCCACTTCCATCGCCGTGAAGCGGTCGCCCCGGCACATGGCCCCTTCCAGCGAGCCACGCATGCGCGAGACCTGGCGCTCCACCTCGCGCTTGCGCTCGATTAGTTCCACCACCGCGGGATTCTTCTTGAGGCGCGCGGGCAGCGCCTTGAGGGTCTTACCGCCGGCCTTGACCACCGTGACGCGGGGCTCGGCTGTGATAGCGTCGAGCGCCAGGGTCACGCTGGTATCGCCATCGGCCACGGTCAGCGCGCCGTCGCGCAGGTCGGCGGCCGTGCGCGCCTCCATGGCCCACTGCAGACGCACGGGATCGGCATAGCCCGCCGTGCGCGCCAGATTGTCCAGGCCGATGCGCGCGGCCAACTCCTCGCTGGCGCGGCGCTGCGCCCCGAAGCTCTTGCCGGTGCGCAGGAACTCCTGCACCGCGCCGTAGCGCCGCATCACCTCGGCCTCGCGCTCCTCCATGGCGGTATGCGGCGGCAGCGGCAACAGGCCCAGCGCGCGCACGGCGTCCCCGTTGCGCTTGGCGGCGATGCGGCGCACCACCTCGGCGCCCTCGACCCGGCCGGCCATGGCGTCGGCGAAGAGGCGCGCCCGCGCGTGCCCTGCTCCGCCCGAGGCGTACTTGGCGGCGTCGTAGACGGCCTCCCATCGCTCAGGACCCAGCCCACGGTAGCTGCGCCAGAACCAGGCCACGTCGACCGCGCCGTCCAGCAGGTCCTGTGCGGAGAGCGGGGTGCGCTCGGCGACCTGGGCCTGCCAGGTCTCCCTGAGTTGCCCGTCCAGGCTCCAGTTGGACTCCCTGGTGTGCGCGTGCATCCACCACACCGCGTCCTCGACGTGGGGCCAATCGAGGTAGCGCTCCACCAGGCGCGCCCACTGCGGGGCGTAGACCGCCGCGGCCACCAGGCGGCTGGGCTCGACGCGGGCGGCGTCGACCTGCCGCGCAAACTCTTCGTAGGTATCGCCGGGCGCGGGATACGTGGCGCGCAGCAGGTGGCTGAACACGGCGGCGCGGCCGTTGTCGTTATAGATGTAGCCGCGCACCAGGCTGGTCGAGGCCAGCATGGCCAGCAATCGCGCGAACACGGCCGCACCTCCACTAAAGCGCAGAGCCAGGGCCAGCGGCGTGGCCGCGGTCGGCAACTCGCCGCGGGACAGCTCCACCTCCAGGATGCGCTCGCGCAGCACGGGGACCAGCCGTTGCAGCACGGGATACCCTTCCATCAGCGGATGGGGCGCGCGGCCCGACAGCGTGGATAGATCGTCGGGCCGCGACCAGTAGCCGCCATGGTGCTGCCGCGCCGGGGCCGCCAATTGCTCCAGGATGTCGGCCTCGGTCGCGGCCCCGGCGCGGTGGGCGGCCAGGGTGCGCTCCAGCGGCGGCAGTTGGCGCGGCAAGCCGGGCAGCGGCCGGTCAAGCCAGTGCAGGAGCCCCCAGTAGCGCGCGTGCCGGGCGTCGGTCCACAGGTCGGGATGCCACTGCAGATAGCGGCCGACCAAGTCCGTGCTACCGTCGTTCAGGACATCGTGGCGCGGGTTGCCGTACCTCCACATCCTGTTGTCGCCCGAGGTAACGGCCGCCAGTTCCCGCTCCAGGTCTTGCGGCGGAATCATGGCCGCGGCCGTCTCGACGCCGTCGAGCATCATATCCACGACGACCTCTGACGCCGGCCGTTGGAGGCGCGCCAACCAGTGCAAGACGCGGGACAGGATGTCCCAATGCGAGAGCACGCGACGCAGGCGGTGCGGGGACGACGCGGCGTTGGCGCCGACGCTCAGCGCCCGTCTCGCGTCAGCGGGGAACGCCGCCAGCAGCGCCAGATCGGCCGCCATCGTCTCCGCGTCGGGGAGCAGCGGCGCGTCGTCGGAGCCGATGGCGCCGGTCGGGGCCATGGGGATGGTCCAGCCCCCCGAGATAGCCACGTCAGGGTCGTCCGGCGCTTTAGCCGCCGCCGTGCCGGAGAGCAGCAACAGGGCGCGGACCAATTCCAGCCCGTCGGGATCGCGCAACGCGTCCGGCCGCTCCCGCTCCCATCGCTGCCACAACCCGGCCAACGGCAAGTTGGCGGCGGCATCGTCCTCGGCGCACAGGGTAGCGTCGGGCTGGGGGAAGCGGTACCCGACGATGCCCAGCAGGACATCCTCGCTGCCCTGCCAGGTCTTGACGGTCACGGGAGTGTTCTCGTGCGCCTCGATCAGCCGGTGCAAGGACACCAGGCAGGCGCGCGCGGCGTGGGTGTTGGGGTCGAGCTGCCGTCGACGCGGCGCCAGCGGCGGCGTGAGGTCGCCCGGCGAGATCAGGCCGAGCGCGTTGTCCAGGGTCGGCGCCGCGCGGTCGTCTCGCTCGGAGGACAGCACGGCCTCGATCAGCGTCTCCTCTTCCGGCGTCATGGCCCGCGCGGCCGCGTCAGCCCCGTGGGCGACCTGGTAGCCGCGTGCGAGGTCGCGACCCTGCTCGACGGCGCGCCCGGCCCGCGCGAGCTGGCCCAGCAGGTCCAGTCCCGCCAGCCGCTGCAGGCCGTGGCGGGCGGAGAGTAAACGCCGCGCGCTGGCCACGGCCGTCTCGTCGTCCTGGGACAGCAGCAGCGAGAGCATCCCGCGCCGAGAGTCACCGCTCTTGCGGGTCAGCAGGTCTTCCAGGCTCCGCACGTCCTGTTCGCGGAGCGGGCGGGCGGCGATCAAGGCGAGGGCACGGTCGCGCACCCAACTGCTCCTATCTCTTAGCATGCCCAGGAGGACAACTCGCACCTCCGCGTCCCACTGTGGCAAGGCAGCCAGCCGCTCGGCGACGCGCAAGCGGTCACCTGGACTCATGCGCGGCAAGTGGGCAATCAGTTGATGGGGCGAGCGCGAACCAAGGTTGTCCACCAGGGCGCCGGCGACGGATTCCGCGTGAGGCTGGAAGATCAGCCACGGCCACACGCCGCTGGGCAGAGGCGCCTGCTTGTCGCCGATGCGGGCCAATAGGCGCTCCAGCCGCTCGAACACGTCGCCGGCGTCGACGTCGGGGGCCTTTCCGTGGGAATGCAAGCCGTTGAAGGCGCACAGGGCCACGCGCAAGTCGGGGTCGTCCAGCAGCGGGGCGAGCGCCTCTCGCGCCGCGCGCAGACCCAGTTGGGTCAGCAGATGGGCGGCGGCCAGGCGACGCTCGGGGACCGCATCGGCGAGCACGGGTCCCGACGCGCCGACGGCGGCCTCGGCGTCCTCGAAGGCCAGCGCCCACAGCGCCAGGTAGACGTCGTGCGTCTCGCCCCGGCTCAGCGCCTCGCGTGCGGTCTGCGCGTCCTCCAGCATGCCCAGCGCGCTGCCCAGGGTGTCGCGCACGGCCCGGGCGCTGTCCACGTCCCAGCCAAAGCCGAACCACACGCCGGCGGCGCGCACCACGGCGCTGAAGCGGATCAGGTCGTGCTCCAGGATCAATCGCACCACGCGGCGGAAGGCAGCCGGGTGCGCTTCGTCCACCGCCTCCAGGATCGACTGGCGCAGCCCCTCCTCGCGCTGCGCGGCCAGCAGCAGCCGCTCCACCTGCTCCCAACCATCCGGGCGAGACGCCGCCAGCAGCCCGGTGATGACGTGGCGGCCCATGCCGCCGACGGGGTGCTCGCCGCGGGCCGAGGCCGCCAGCACGTCGAACACCTCCTGTCCCCGCGCGCCTCCCGCGTCGATCGTGGCGGCGCACAGGATGCCCAGCGGCTGAGAAGCGTAGCCTCTGTATCCGTGCGCGCCGCCGATCGACGGCGCCCAGGCCGCCAGCCAGGGCACGTCCTTGTCGCGGAACGGGCCGGCGATGTCCAGGAGGGTGGACAGCCAGGCCTGGCGCGTCGCCGCCGTCGCGCTGCCCACGCCGCCACCGTCGCGCAGCCGGAACGCCTTGCGCAGATAGCCGGTCTGATAGGGCAGCCGCGCCAGCAACTGCCAGCCCGCTTCGACCGCCGTGGCGATGGCCGGTATGAAGGCCGTGAAGACGGTCAGGCGCTCAGCCGGGAACAGACCGGCCAGCCGCGCATAGCCCTGATTGATGACCTCCTGACGACGCTGGTACGATTCCTGGCTGCCCATGACCAGCGGCGCGCCATCCTCAGTGCGCGCCAGCAGGGCGTAGGCGATGGGACGCAGGTCGGGCGATAGGTCGCGTCCAATGGCTTGTAGACGGTGGTCCTGCCAGTCGGCCGTCTGTGCCTGGCGCAGTAGTGCCTGCGCCTCCTCTGTCGAGAGCATCTTTCCCCTCTCCTCCTACCCGCCCGCCAGGGCGACGAGCCGGATAAACGTCAGGTGACTGTCGGGATGGGGCCACACCGCCGCGTCGAGGTCGTGCTGCTGCTGGCCGTCGAGGAACACAAAGTACAGACCGTCTTCGAAGGACCGCAGCGCCGTGGCCACGGCCGCCTCGTCGTCGACCTCCGCCCCCGATTCCACCGCGGACCGGCCGCCCATGTCGACCTTGCCCCGCTCCACCGCCTGCTGAATCCGCGCCGGTGAGAGGACCCGGACCAGCCGTCGCTCCTCCTGTCGCTGCCGGAACGCCAGCGTCTCCTGTCGCACCACCTGGCTCAGCAGGTCGCGCAGGCGCATCGTCTCGTCGCCCGCGCCGTGTCCACTGGCCGGCGGCGCGGCCAGCGTCACCGGCCAACCGGCAACGACGGGCTTGCGCTGCCCCACAACCCTGGCCTCGACCGTGATGACCGTTCCATCGGTCGGCATCAGCCTCTCCCCCTCACTCGACCCATCCGGGCCTGCGTCCCACATCCCACATCCCGCGTCCCCCGCATCGGGAGCGCGGCGAACCAGTCTACCCCACATCGTTGATTGGTGGGGGCTATAACCCTACTCGCGTGGGCATGGTCGCGTTCGGTAAGGGACGCCGACAGTCGCCACCGCGATCCTCGTCGAGATGCGGGTACAGCGCGCGGACGAAGCAGGCCGCGCCGTCCGCGGCGAGGTAGATGCGACCCACCGGGCGGGTCAGGCCACGCAAGCCGTGCAGCCTGCGTGGCGCGGCGAGGCGTCGCGCCACGTCCCGCCGGGGCACAGGGTGCGCCTCAAAAAAGTGGACTGCGGCCGGAACGGGCCTGCGACGGCCCGGCTAGACCGGCAGACCTGCGGCTAGGGTCTGGGGGGCTAGTCCGCATGTGTCGCATGGCAGCGGACGACGACTGCGGTCGGGTGTGGTCCGCCGTCACCTCGCTCTTGGCCTCGTTCTGACACCGCAGTGTCCGTGCGCTGCCCTGCGACTGCGGTCGCAGGTCGAATCCCACAATTTTAAGGTGCATCCCGGGGCGCAACAAATATTCGCGATGTTATGTCTACTTCTGCTATACTCAATATAGTATCTTCGGATAGTGCGCTCAGATAAGGATAGAGGGATAGAAGGGTGCTAGAGCGAGGATAGTGCTATTTTGCCCTTGCGGATGCGTTCAGGGCGTGTTATGCTATGAGTTGCCGGATAAAATTATGGGGAGGGGGACGCGTGTCCCCTTTTTGGCGCTTCCCCACGCCCGCCCGCCCCGGCCGGGCACGGAGTGTACCGATGTACCTCAAGGAGAGTGCGATACATGGCATTGGCGATCGAGAGTCCAAAGCGCGTCTCGTTCGGGAAGCTGGCCGACGTGCTTCCCATGCCCAACCTTATCGAGATGCAACTCAGTTCCTTCAAGTGGTTCCAGACTGAGGGACTCC
>JAABUX010009682.1_pt1 | contig 10876 bp, 10 predicted proteins | sample 5561851 | NCBI WGS metagenome assembly JAABUX01 (sample SAMN10711883, study PRJNA513361) | rock metagenome | isolation source: Antarctica rocks | place: Antarctica: Victoria Land, Richard Nunatak red sandstone | collected 2016-01-03 | reverse complement strand
CTCCCGCAGCGGGCTGTGCTCGCGGCCCGTGCCGGCGCCGACGTGATGATCTGCTCGGCCATCGACGGCGATGACGACCCCTCCGACGGCTTGGCTGTCATGCGAGCGCTGGCCCGCGCGATCACCCGGGGGCAACTCAGCCGAGCCGCGGCGCAGAGCGCCGCCGCGCGGGTGCTGGGTCTGCGCACGAGCCTGGGGGCAGCGTGACTTTCGGCGCGCAAGTCCACCCGCATCCACCTGCGAGCAGGCAGTCGGGAAGATCAGCTCGCGCAAGACACGCTGCGGCGAGCCTCGGAGCTCGGATTGACAGGGTGGGTACGGTGGGCGGGGAAGGGGACCTCGAGGTCCATGCCGAGGGCCAGGCGGCCCTCGACCCCGCGGTCAAGCGTCTGGCCCTGGAGGTCCCGGACCACACGCCCGCCCATAACGACTTCGAAGGCCGGCTCGACGGCGGTGGCGTGGTCGTGTGGGACCGCGGGTCCTATGAGCAGGGCGGCCGCGTGGCCTGGCCCGAGGCGCTCGAGCGCGGCCACGCGGTGTTCGTCCTCCACGGCCAGAAGCTCAACAGCGGCTTCGCCCTCCAGCGCACCCGCGCGGGCGCGAAGGGCCAGTGGCTGCTGATCAAGCGGCGAGACGAGCATGCCCGCCCCGGCTCGGACATCGTCGCCGAGCAGCCCGCATCGATCCTCAGCGGGGCGCACGCTCGACCAAGTGCGGCAGGACGGGCCGCGGTAGCGTGCCGCGCCTGCCCGCGGGGGGATCCGCCGCTCATCCGACGCTTCAACCCCCGCGTCCCCCTACGCGACAACACCACGCGGAAACCGAGAAAGTCGCCGGCGATCGCTTTCGCTTCTTGAGCGCGCCCGGAGCTCACGAGCGCTTCGGCGACAAGGGAGGCGCCTAGCGCCAGGGGCAGGCGCTCCGTGTCGTCCCGGAAGATGCGTCGGTGCCAGGCATCTTCACTGCCCGGTTCAAGCGTAAGCACCGGTCGCAGGCGGCGCCGTCTGCCTCCCCGCCCGAGGCGCCGAGGCGCCGAGCCGCCGCGAGGGTGCGCTCGATTTGCCAAGCCAGGACGCGCCCGGTGCCCATACTGCGTAGCTGCGTCCCCGCCCGCAGTCCCGGGCCGTGTTGCTGGGGCACGCCGCGTGACTCATGTCGTCAGCGATGACATGACGGGGCCCGGCGGATGCGTCCGTGGCGTGAGACCGCGATCGAGCCGGTCAATGAGACTCGCGTCGCAGGATGCCTCGGTTGACAAGCCCGCGGATGTGGCTTTCGAGGGCGCCGGTGAGATCGGGGTCCGTGATCAGGACGCCGCTTCGAGGTTGGCGGTGAGTGCTCGGTGGGTGAGGTTGGCTGAGCCGACCAGGGCGCGGCGGCCATCGACGATGAGTAGCTTGGCGTGGAGCACGGCGCCGGCGGAACGCTGGTCGGCCGGCCAGCGCCAGCGGGTGATGCCCGCGAGCTGCTCGAACGGTCGGCCCGGACCGGTGTAGGCGCCAGCGCTGTCCTCTTCTGTCTCGAACACGACGTCGACTTGGCAGCCGCGCTGCACCGCGGCTTCGAGATCGGTGGCGATCTCGGGGAGCGTGTATGCCGCATAGCTGACGAGCAGGATCCGATCCTGCGCGCCGGTGATCAGCTGGTGGAGGGTTGCGGCGGTGAGGCGTTGCTCGCCGACGCTGCCGGGGCCGGTCCAGACGGGGCGGGCGCGTCGTGCGTCGGCGTCCTGGCGGGCGCACAATCCGGTTCGGAGCGCGAGCGCGATCCCCGAGCCGGAGAGATCGGGGTGCTGCCGCCAGACGGAGGTCAGCGCTGCCACGACCTCGACGGTGCCAGGCGGGCTCCCCGCGACGGCGTGGCCGAGGCTGCCGGACGGCGTGGCGAGCGGCTCACAGAGCGCTGCGAGCGCCTGTAACTGCGCGTCGCTGAGGCGCTCCAGGACCGCCGCGACGGCTTCCTCGGCGGTCATGTCGCCGGGAAGTAGGCGATATCGCCCCGCGCGAGCGTCGGCACGAGGGTGGCGCGGTCGAGGAAGCGGTTGCCCTTTTCGCAGGAGGTCTCGGACGCGAACTGGCAGGCGTGGCATGCGGCGGCGTGGATCGAGCTGTCGGTGCGGGGGTCGTGCTCTGAGCAGAGCGGGTCCGAGGAGCAGAGCTGGGCGCGTTCGAGCGCTTGGCGGAGTAGCGGGCCGAGGTGCTCGGGCTCGCCGAGGGAGACGAGGCCTCCGAGGGTGCCCTCGCTGTCGGGCGCCGAGGTGTAGAGCAGCACGCACGCCATCGGGCTCCGTGTCACCATCGGGTGCGGTGGCGTAGATCCGTTCGCGGATCGATGAGGCGGTGTAGCCGCATTCGAGCGCGAGCTCGCGGATCAGTGCGTGCGAGAAGCTGTGCAGGAGGACGTAGCGCTCGCCGGGCCAGCCTTCGTCGCCGGGCAGGCCGCGGCGCTCACGCCAGCCGCGCAGCCCGTCCCGCAAGGCTTGGGCGACGTCGGATTGGCGGTAGCGCGCCTCCCATTCGAGCAGCGCGTCCTCGGGGAAGCGGATGAAGATCCCCTCGCCGCGGACCTCGCTGCACGGGAGCCACTTCGGCGCCTCGCGGGCGAGGCGGACGATCGTGCCGCCGCGGGTGCCGAGGTCGTCGGGGGCGTTGAGGCGGGTGAATCCACGCAGCGCGCTGACCTCCCGCAGGCGCTCGACCAGGACTACGTCGGCGAGCATGCCGGTGAACTGCGGTGGCGGCCCGACCGCGCGGAGCTTAAAGTCCGGCGACTCGGGTGCCTCGGCGGGTGTGCACAGCACCCGCCACTCGGGCGTGCGGAGATCCTCGGCGTCGCCTTCGTCGAGGCCGTCGCGGCGGGCCTGGATCGCCGCGGCGACGACGTGCGCGCCGAGCTTGTCGGCGAGCGCGCGGAGGTCTGCGAGGGCGGGATTGGTCGTGAGCGTGAACTCGAGCATCTCGATCCCGGGCGGCAGCAGGGCGAGGATCGACCACGCCTCGTCGATCGCCTGGGCCAGCTCGCCGGCCTGGGAGGGGATCGAGAGCGCGGAGGCCTGGACGGGGAACCAGGCGTTGCTGGCCCCGAGCAGCAGCGTGACCGGCTCCTGGGCGCACGCGTCCGTGGCGCCGAGGTGGGGGTGGCGGCCACGGCAGCGGCGCGGTAGGTACTGCCGGGAGTCCTCGCCAAACGCCTGTGAGAGCCGGCGACGGCGGCCGCACTCGTCGCATTGGCGCTGAACGTCGCCGGCGCGGCCGCCGGTACCGAGCTCGCGCAGCCGCAGGGTGCCGCGACATTGGATGTTGCCGTGCAGGAACTGCACCCAGGGGAAGTCGTCGAGGTGTCCGCCCTGGCAGGCCATCAGGTAGCGGGCGGGGAACGCGGTCGGCGGGCGGCCGCGGACGCGCGGGCAGCCGTCGTGGACGTAGCGGGTGCGCTCGGGGCGCCACGGCTCGGGCTTGAGCGTGAACACGCCGTGGTCGATCGGGGCGAGCAGGCTGCAGACCGGGCAGCGCAGCCACCGCGGGAACGGTGCGACCGGCACCCCGGAGCTGTCTCCCTCCTCCACCAGCGGCGGGGTGAGCAGCTGCTCGACCTGCGAACCGACGACCGTGCGGACAGCGGCTAGCAGCCGCGGCTCCGATACCGGCTGGCCGAGCACGCGCGGCCAATCGTCGAGCCCGAGCACGAGAGTCGTCAGCTCGGGCAGCTCGACGATCGCGCCGACGCCGTAGGTGTGCATCAGCTGGCTGGGGGCGCAGCTCGCCGACGTGGCTGCGGTCCCTCACCCGCTCTCCCCGGGGTCGTGCGGCGGCGCGGAGCGCTCGGGCGCGTCCCAGTCCTCGGCCGGAGCGGTGATCCCGTCGGGGTCGGAGCTTCAGCGGCACCGCGGTCTCGACGTTGCGCATCGAGGTCGGCACCGTCCAGCGCGACCAGCCCTCGATCCCAGGCTCCTGGAGCAGCGAGACGTCGCTGCCGCTGCGCCCGCGGCGCTGGTAGACGAGCGTGCGCTGCCCAACCGACGCCTCGGCCTTCCACGCCTCGAGCAGCACGCCCACCCGCTCAACACCGCATCACGTAGCTGCACGGGCTCGATGTGATCCACCCCGGCGCCCGCACCCTCGACTGCTTCAGGGTTGACGAAACGTCTCGTAGTGGGAGAGATCTCGCGGCCGCGCCCAGTTGTAGACGGCGATCACCATGCCGGGATGCTGGCGGCCGACGCGGCTGGTCGCCTGCGCGCCGCTGTACTCGGCCGCTGCTCGTTTACCTCCACAGCTTCCCCTCGCCGGCAGAGAACCGCCGTCCGGTTATCGTGGGTCGCATCGTGTCTGAACCTGCCGCTGAACCTCGGTGGGACGTGTTCGTTTCCCACGCCTCGGAGGACAAGGACGCGGTAGCCCGGCCGCTGGCGGAGGAGCTACGCGGCCGAGGGCTCAACGTTTGGTACGACGAATACGAACTCCGCATCGGGGACTCGTTGCTGCGAAAGATCGATGAGGGTCTGGCTAACTCTCGGCGCGCCATTGTCATTCTCTCGCCAAACTTCTTCGCGAAGCATTGGGCAGGAGAGGAGTTGGCGGGCCTCTCAGCCTTGGAAGCTGCATCAGGAGAGCGTCGGCTGCTTCCTGTTTGGCATGAGCTGAGCCACGCTGAGGTGGCCGCCGCGGCGCCCATGCTGGCCGACCGGTTCGCCGTGACCACGGCCGAGCCGATCGCGCGGGTCGCTATCAAGCTCATCGAGGCTCTGGAGAATTCGGCGTTGACCGGCGGCCTGCCGGCAGTCGCCTTGAGCGCCGAGATCGACGAGGCGCGGCCAAACGAGGTCCGATTGGCGTTACGCAACGTCTCGTCTGTACACGCAGCGTGTGTCACGCTGGAACCGCGGGAGGTCAGTGGTCGAGGCGTTCCGCTCACCGCTCAGGGACCGCACACGGTGATGGCCAACACGACCGAGGTTGTTGTCATGGCCAGGTTCCCGCCAACCGGCGGGGCTGCTGAAGCGCAGTGGGACCTTCTCTACACCGACCCGGCCGAGCGAGTGCTCAAGCGCCGCCGGCTCGGCTTCTCCCTCCATCACGACGTGGTGTCTATGAAGGAATTCACCGCGCTCGTGATGGATACAGTACCGCCGAGGAGACTTTCGCCGCAGACGAGCTAAAGCCGTGGCCGCGGCCCACGCGGAATATCGTCCAAGCGTTTCTACTCGGTGACGGCTGGCTCCTGACCGGCTCGACGCGGTACCTGCGCACCCTGCGCGTGCTCGAAGGAACCGAGCCCGACCCAGTCGGCGAGCCTTGACCGCCGATGGCTTTCGATGAGTAATCAGGACGATCGCTCGACCGTAGCCATGATGCAGAAGGGACGCGCTCGGGAAGCCCGGCTACCCCGGGAATCCGGACGGCCTCAAGGTGTCCTGTCTCGTCACGGAGGCACAGCCGTCCTCTCGATCTGAGACTTCCCGTCGGAGAACATTGCATCTCGTCGGCACAGGTGGCGTCGTCTTCATCCGGGCAGCCCGGCCACGGGCGCGATCACCGGGCGACCAACCGCTCCGCGGTTCCCCGGAACGCCGGTCGACTGATGATCGCATTGCCCAATCTGCAGCGCGCGCCGGCCGGTGCGCACGATTGCATTGATAGGTGGGCCAGCGCCCGAGCGGACGAGTCCTATGGCGACCAGGCGATCGTGAGCGACTACGCCGCAGCGGACGAGTGGTTCTCGCGCAACCCACTCGTGAACGGAAGCGCGCATGCCGGTGTGGTGCCTATGCAACCTGCATCTCACCGTTGGAGGCTGAGACTGCCGCAGTGGCGGCGACGTGGCGGCAGCGGCCTCAACGGCAGCGTCCGCTGCTGCACGTCGTGGCCACGTAGTTGTGCAACTCGCCGGCTGTTCGCCAGTCTCCCGACTTCGTCTCGACCACCACGGAACGGAAGATCGCCTCGGTGCCCTTGGCCGCCACGGCGAGCTTGCAGCTGTATCGAGCGTCCAACGCCAGCTGATCGCGGATGTCGCCGCCGCCCTTCCCGGCGGCGGCGTCCTCTGGGAAGAACAGCCAGCTGAGCTCAACCTCGCCGGTGTCGTAGCGACGCAGACGCAGCATGTCGATGTACCGGGTCACGCCGGAAGGGATGTCGAGGACGCCCGTCTCCTCGTCGGCCCACTTCAGTGCCCGCACCGGCACCACCCCGTTCAGGGGTTGATCGAGGCGCTCGACGCTGGTCACGAGGACCTGTACGTCGGTGGCGGAGTAGTACCGGCCAGTGTTTCGCACCGGCAGGCGAACGTAGAGCGTGATGTGATCGCGTTCGTGTGTCTGTAGCTCTTTGCCGATGGCCGAGTGGATCTGGGTGGCGTCCGGCGGTACCTGGCTGTCGCCGGGCACGTACATCGTGAGCTTGGGTCGGCGGTAGTTCTCGCGGACGGTGTCTCTGGCGAGCGCGTAGGCCACGGCACCGATCGTGCCCCCTGCGGCGACCCAGGATGGGGCGTCACTCATCGCTACGGGTAGGTAGGGTCAGGTTGGCCTACGGGAAGCCGGTCACGGGGACGGGCGTCGAGCTGTTGGAGGTCGTCCCGTTCCCCAGCTGCCCGTAGCTGTTGTAGCCCCAGCATTTGATGCTGCCGCCGGCCGGCAGCGCACACGTGTGGTCGGCGCCGGCGGCGATCGCGGTGGCGTTGGTGATGGCGCTGACCGCGACCGGCGTCGAGCTGTTCGTGGTCGTCCCGTCCCCCAGCTGCCCGTAGCTGTTGTAGCCCCAGCATTTGATGCTGCCGCCGGCCGGCAGCGCACAGGTGTGGTCGGCGCCGGCGGCGATCGCGGTGGCGTTGGTGATGGCGCTGACCGCGACCGGCGTCGAGCTGTTCGTGGTCGTCCCGTTCCCCAGCTCCCCGTAGCCGTTGTAGCCCCAGCATATCGTGCGCGGCTACCCAACACGCTCCCAAATTCATAGCACACCAACAAATAGAAAACAACGCTTGGAACCCCGTCGCTAGAACCCCCTTATGCCCCAGCCCCAAGAAACCTGGCTGCTGCCTCCCGACCAAGCCGCGTTCGATGCGATCTGGGACGGGGTGAACGCTAGAGCAAGACTGCCGCAACGACTCACCGCAGCAGTATCCGATCTCGCCCGACGAACAACTGAGTACCTATGCAGCCGCCGGCCGCGCCCTCTTGACTGCGGACGAGTCCTATCGCGTGGAAGCACCCGCCCGAGTCGACCTGCGCCGACCGAGCCTCGCTTCTGCTCAGTCGCCGTTCGGGCCGTGAGGTCGCCACTAATGCTTCGCCCCGCCGCTTGTGCCAAGCAGCGGTGCGCGACCGAGTTGGTCGCGGCGCCGGGGTAGCCGATTGTTCGTGGCAGCGGGCCGGTCGGACTATCCCGCCGGGCGGTCACGGGCGAGGCCAAGGAGGGGTCTTGGCGAGATCCGCGACCTTGAGCACGTCGATCTCGAGACCTGCGTTCCGGTCAGGCCGGCATCCGGACTTCCGCTTCCCGGGGCGATGCAACCCGTCCTGTACGGCACCGTGCGCGCGCTCGCCTTCGTTCCGAGCAGCACTCAGGACGCTGCTCGCCGGTGCTTCCGCAAGCCGGGAGAGCGGGCGGGTGGTCTGGCGGCGAGCCCGCCCGCTTCCCACCGCGACGTACAAGGCGACTGGCCCCGATCGCCCTGCCTTTCGCACGACGGAGAAGCGCGGCTGAAAGACTATGCGCGATGAGCCGTCCGTCGATGACCGGAGGGTGTTTGTGCGGCGGCGTCCGCTTTGAGCTCACCGAGCCGGCGCCGGCCGCCGGCTACTGTCATTGCACTCGCTGCCAGCGCCGCACGGGGACGGGTTTCTCGGCGCAGGCGCGGATCGATGGTCGCACCTTCCGATTGCTACTCGGGGAGGAGCTGGTCAGGGCGTGGCGGCATCCAGATGGCGGTTTTGAGAAGTGCTTCTGCCGCGAGTGCGGAGCACATCTGTTCAGTCGCAATCCCGATGAGCCTTCGCAGATGAGCGTGCGGATGGGGGCGTTCGATGGCGATCCTGGCGTGCGGCCGACGTGGCGCACGTACGTCGCTTACGCGGCAGCCTGGGAGCCGATACCGGATGACGGGCTCGAGCGATTCGCGGAAGGCAAGCCGCGGTTCTGAGGGCGCCCGCAGCTCTTGGTCCTCGCCCAGAGCACGGTCTTGTCCTCAAATCCAGGTCCTCAAATCCAGCACGGCCCGGACGGCCGGCACTCGGCGTCTGAGAAGTGGGCGGCGATGTAGTCCCGCGTCAGGCGCTTGGGCGCCCGCGTCAACCACGCTTCGACGATCAACTCCTGGAGCTCGTCGAGCGGGATCCGCTCCAGACGTACAAGCACGGAGGCGTGGCCGTCGAAGTGCGGGGTGGTGAAGTAGATGTCAGGAGCATCGGCGATGAGGGCCTCCTTGGCCTGAAGGTGCTCGACCCGGACACCGAGGATCGGACCTCTGGGCGCTGCGTCTCCGAGCGCTCGAAGGTCTGCCTTGCGCAGTGGGCGCTCCCACACGAACCCTTTGGTGTGTACATGCCAACCCTGGCTGCCATGCATGAAGCGCTCGCCCGTGTCCGGTAGGGAGAGGGCGACTCGTCGGACATCCTCCCAGCTGGCCACGCGCCGAGCGTAGGGCTGGCCCCCGGAACTCTCAAGCAGCGACGAGTCGTTGCTCACCTAGAGCTGTCGGTCACGACTTGACCGCTGCCCACCGCTGGCGTGCTGCATTGTCGCCAAGGCGGGTCTACGACCGCGGCTTCCGCTTCCGCTGGACGCCACCGTCGAAGCAGGAGCGGACTGCGGTGGGCGCCATTGCGCCTCCGGTCACGTTTTTGTCCACAAACGTGACCGTATGCGCCGCTGCGGACGAAAGCCGTCGTTACTCAGGCAACGGCTGGCGACGCGAACTCGCCGCCGCGGTATTCGGTGCCGGATTTGATGACACCAAAGGGGTTTCCCCAGGGGTCGCGGGCGTAGAAGGAGTGCTCGCCCCAGGGCTGGCGAGCAATACCGCCCCGACTGACGTCCGGGAAGGCGCCGGCGGTGATGGCGCGCTGACGAACCGTCTCGAGCGGCTCGCTGGTGCTCAGGTAGACGTGACCTGCGTTAGGCCCGGGGAACTCCGGGTCTCCGTCGGCAATGGGATCCCAGCACGCAAGCAGCACACCGCCGCAATCGAAGTAATGGCGGCCAGAGGTAACCCGCTCGCCAGCGGCGCCCAGCAGCGCTCCGTAGAACTCGGTCGCCGCGTCGATGTCCTGGACCGGCACGATCACCCGAAAGATCCGCACGCGTGCCACGGTAGCGATTGCACGTGTCGAGCAGTCGGCGTCTTCTGCGCCTTTCTGACGCCAGACGTCGCGTCGGAGGGGCTTGTCGACAATCTGCTCGCCCAGAAGTCAAGACCCCATCTGCGGCTTGATTCACGGTTTGGCTCACAAACGTGACTTTATGCGCGGAGCCAGACAGCGCGGGTGGTGGATCGGCGTGATCTCGACTGCGGTCACGCGATCGTCGAGCACGCGAGCGCGCGGACCTTATGTGCCACAGGCGACGGCGCGCGACAGCAGCAGCTCGCGCTCGGGTGCGTTGGCGCAAAGGTCGGCCGCGCGCAGGAACTCGTCGTGAGCCTCGGCCAGCCGCCCCAGGCGGACGAGGAGGTCGCCGCGCACGCTGGGCAGCAGGTGGTAGCCGCGCAACGCGGGCTCCTCGACGAGTGAGTCGATCAGCTCGAGCCCGGCCTCCGGGCCGAAGGCCATCATCACCGCGACTGCGCGGTTGAGCTCGACGACCGGGGAGCCGGTGAGCGCCGCCAGACCGTCGTAGAGCGCGACGATGCGCGGCCAGTTGGTCTGCTCGACGCTGGACGCGTGCGCGTGGCAGGCGGCGATCGCGGCCTGCAGCGTGTATGGGCCCAGCCCGCCGCTGAGCTCCTCGGCGCGCTGCAGCCCGGCCAGGCCGCGCTGCACGAGCAGGTGGTCCCAGCAAGCGCGGTCCTGATCGGCGAGCCGCACCGGCTCGCCGTGCGGCCCGACCCGCGCCCGTAGCCGCGAGGCCTGCAGCTCCATCAGGGCCAGCAGGCCGTGGACCTCGGGCTCGCGGCATCAGCGCGGCGAGGATGCGCCCGAGGCGCAACGCGTCCTCGCACAGCGCCGGCCGGATCCAGTGCTCGCCGGCGGTCGCGGCGTAGCCCTCGTTGAAGACCAGGTAGATCACCTCGAGCACCGCAGCCAGGCGGTCGGTCAGCTCGTCACGGCCGGGGACCTCAAACGGCACGCGGGCCTCGCCGAGGGTGCGCTTAGCGCGCACGATGCGCTGCGTGACAGTCCCCTCAGAGACTAAGAACGCCCGGGCGATCTCCGGCGTCGACAGGCTGCCGAGCAGGCGCAACGTCAGCGCGACCCGCGCCTGCCGGGACAGGATCGGGTGGCACGTCATAAAGACCAGGCGCAGGACGTCGTCCGGCACGTCGTCGACCTGCGCGACGAGGTCGGGCTGGTCGAGCTGCTGGAGGATCTGCAGCTCACGCCCGATCACCTCCTGCTTGCGCTCGAGCGTGACGCGGCGGCGCAGCGCGTCGACGCCCCGGCGCTTCGCGGTGGTCATGAGCCAGGCACCAGGATGGTCGGGGATGCCCTCCTGCGGCCATTGCTCCAACGCGGCGACGAGCGCGTCCTGGGCCAGGTCCTCGGCCACCGACACGTCGCGGACGATACGAGTCAGCCCGGCGATCAGCCGGGCTGGAGGGCGTCACACTTTCTGTGTAAGTGCTTGACGTAAGGTTAACAGTTACTCCTGCTCTGTCAAGGTGTGACAGTCAGATTGCAGTGTTGGGTATGCGGTCGCCGAAGTGGATTCGGAATGCTGTG
>JAABUX010009678.1_pt1 | contig 10878 bp, 21 predicted proteins | sample 5561851 | NCBI WGS metagenome assembly JAABUX01 (sample SAMN10711883, study PRJNA513361) | rock metagenome | isolation source: Antarctica rocks | place: Antarctica: Victoria Land, Richard Nunatak red sandstone | collected 2016-01-03 | reverse complement strand
GCAGTCTGAGCAGGCGCTCAGTGCTGCGACCACAGAGGTTTGCCGTGCTTCCCGCCGCTGCGTGATTGTGTATTTCTCCGAAACCAGCATTCCCAGTCCACGCCTCAAAGTGGCGTACCGACAGCAACTGAACCCTTCGTACGACTGACGATGTTTTCTTAGATTGGACTTCCTCAGACATCTTGGGTGGTACGAAGAAGGTCCCACTAGACTGGCATCGATGGCAGGCAGCCCCGTCAAACAGCATTGTGAATGCGATCGCAGGTCGCCAGGCTGCAGGCGGGGTGCAGACAGGGTGATGAGGCGCTGGCACGCCGCACGGCAGAGCTGGCGGCAGCGCAGGCGGAGGTCGCGGCGCTCCGGACCGCAGCTGATGCCGCTGCCGTGGAGGCGGCTCAGCGTCATTCGGATGCAGAAGCAGCCAAGGCGGAGGCCGCAGACATGAAGGTTGGCCCGCATCTCGACTTACGACAGATGCTGGCATGCACTGCTGATGCTGATGCTGACGCCTCGCTTGCTTGCGTGTGCTTTGGCATGCTTTCAGCTCACGCCATCGGAAAGGTTTTTGGAGCAGAGCACTGTTGACTGCATCCATCACACGTCATTGAACCCAAGTGAAACAAGGCAGATGCTCAATGCGTGCGTCGTGATGGCCGCGGCAAACAGGCAGCCTTGGAGCGAGCGTCGGAGGCGCAGACGCGGCGGGACGCGAAGCTTGCGGAAGCGGAGCACCGCATTGCGGGGCTGGCCGTGGCGCATGGCGGTGCTGTCGAGGCACTGGAGTTGCGGGGGGCCGAGCTGACGTCCTCGCGGCAGGACGTCGCACGCCTGAGCGAGCAGCTGCATGTGCGCTGCTGACATTCAGTTTTCCAGCGGTCATGATGCCGGTGAGCAGTTGGGTTTTCACTCTCCATGCGCAGCACCGCTCAAAGTCGGCGCTGGAAGCGGTATCACGACGCAGGCACGCTGTAAGTCCGTGCACAGCGCGCCCCCGTGTCTTCTGATGCGGTTGAGTCAAGCGCCGCACTCCGTCGACGGGTGGTAGAATGCACCCATGCCACTTCAGAAATGTGAGCGAAAGCAAAGTGCCAGGCTTCCTTGCATATCATCTAATAGCTGAAATGGCCACGTGAGCCACAGGCGGCCGCAGCGGAAGCGGCGAACGTGCTCGCGCGGCGCGACGCCGACCTGGCGGCTGCCGAGCGCGAGGCGGCGCGGCTGGGGGCCGCCGCAGCAGAGGCCGCCGACATGCTGGCTGCGCGTGAGAGCGAGCTTGCGGCGGCGGCGAAGCAGCTCGCGGACTTGCGGTGGGCGCTGATGTTCTGTGCACGCTCAACTGCCGTGTCCCGCCAGTGTTTGACGAATGCAATGGCAGATAGGCTCTCAGCATGAGCATCTGTAGAACGAGCTACCTGACAGTATGAAAGTACGTGCGGCTCATGCATTCCGCGTGCACTGGAAGCGTGTGCTCCGCCGTCGGCACTCTTAGCTACTATCCGCGCCAGCGATGCATCCCAGGCGCAAGGTTTACTCGACGAGCATCATGCTTCACTTGGGAGGGCATCACTGTGCGAACGTGCGTGTGCACAGGTTGTGTTTCGTGTGCGACCTTGCATTTTGCTCCGCATGGCTGAGCGTAAAACGGCCTCATGCTGCGCGTCAGGGAGGGCGTGGACGAGGCGGCCGAGCTGCTGGAGCGTCGCGGCGCGGAGCTCGCCGCAGCGACGGAACGCGCGGAGGTCGCGGAAGACCGGGCCGCCCAGCTCAGCGCTGTGGCTGGTTCCCCCCAGGTAGTGATGTCTGCAGCCTGATCATGCGGGAATTCCACATCCTTCACATGCAGTCCTTGGGAGCAGAACGGTTGCTGCTCAGCAGTCGGAGTCGGCGTTTTACCATTGTCGGTATGTATGTTGCAAACTTCTGGATGGCCCCGGTCTTGCTGCCTTCCTCACTGATTGACCAGAACGCATGGTCACACCGCGGTCATCCACCATGCACATGCGCACGTGGACATGACTGCTCCGTGGCTGCGTCGGTCCGAGCCAATCGTTGAGCTCCAGGCGGGAGCGGCCGTGGAAGCCACCGAGCAGCTGGCGGTGCAGAGCGCGGACCTCGCGGCAGCACGCGGCGAGGTGGTGGACCTGCGCTCGCGGGCTGCTTCACTGCGCAAGGAGGTGACGAAGCTGGCTGCAAACCCTCGTCTGTACCCTAACACTTGCCATGACCCGGCTGTTGCGAGAGGGCAGCATGCTCGGGGCTTGCAGGTGCTGACGTCCACATGCAAGGTTGCAGCCACACTGGCATCAAGACTAAGCTGTACGTTTTTGCGAAACACGCAATCCTGCGGGGACTGGCACTCTCTGTCATGTCAGCCTGCTGACCCGTGAGCGTGCAGCACTGTCGTTACTGCGGGAGGCGCAGAACAGAAAGGATCAGCTTGTCCCCATGCAAGCTCGCGCGCGGAAGCTGCCGCTATTCTGTCAATCCGGTGGCCCGCCGGCGTGGAGCCTTGTGCTGACCGGTGTAGGCTGAGAATGGAACAAGTATTTCCGGCACCATGCAGGCCGTCGCGGCGAAAGCGGCGGCAGCGACTCTGGCCACGCGGCTGGCTGAGCAGGAGGCGGCCGGCCGGGCCGCTCTGGCAGCAATGAGCGCAGACAAGACGGCGGCCTTCGCTGAGCTCAAGCAGGTGCAAACAGCACAGACGCGATCAACGCAGCGACTGCGTGCTGTGCTAGCACTGTGCGTGCCTAGTCTGATGGACGTGATGTGCAATGTGTGCACCTGTGTCTAGAGTCAGCACGGGGTTGCACAGCAGCATGTGAATAGCAGTGTCTGCCCTTTGTAAGCGCACGTCCCCGCCTGAGCACACACAAGACGCAGGCGAAGCGAGCGGCTGGCGAGCATGCAACGCTCCGTGAAGCAGCGGACGCTGCCGCGGCGGCTGCCCGTGCGCAGCTCAGCGAGCAGCGGGATACCTGGGTCCGCGAGCGCACAATTCTCGGTGCGATCCTGCTTCCGGAACCTGTCATTCCTGCAATCTGCCTGTCCTCTGTCCTCTGTACCCCGTACCCTGAACAAGCTGCCGCGTCGAATGGCATACCTTGCGCTGGGATCGCAGCATCCGTGGAGCCGCCAGACACGCCTAGCATGTCCCTCAGCGAGGGTTGAGCCACGTGACCGATGGCGCAGAGGCTCAGCTGCTGGAGGCACGCGCGACAGACGCGCCGGAGTTTATTGCCGCACGGCGAGCCTTCGACGCCGACCAGGTGTGTTAGGGTTCTGAGTTCAGGTTCCAGGCTCGCAGGCTCGCCGTCTCGCTGGCAATGCTTTGTTGCTGCTGTGTATGCTTGTTGACGCTTGGTTGACCCAACATGTCATAGCACGGGGCATTCCCAGATGTGGCTGTCACAAGTGTTCTACGGCCAAGCAGACGGCATGCGGTGCCCGCAGGCTGCTTTCGAGAGCGCGCTGCTGGCCTTCGCGCCGGGTCTGGGAGCCGGCAAGTACCTCAACGCCGCCTTCGCCCGCGCATGGAAGGCGGAAGCCGCTGCAGCGGCGCAGACCGTCGGCTAGGTCCGCCAGCAGTATACCGCAAACGTGGAGTCCGCACGCGCTGAAGCGGCATAGGGTAGGACGGAGCCAGCATATGCATGCGTGCAACATCCGGCGACGATGCCATCGAAATTTGCTGCTGTCGCCGATGAAGCCGGCTGTCGCCGAAATGCCTCATCCGTCGAAAAACAGGAAATGTGTAAAGGGTCGGCAACAACAGAGAGCCGCCTCATGTTGCGACCTTCCCACCGCTCTCCCCTCCCTCAGGACTAAGCAAAGCGGTTAAAACGACGCACGCTCACCATGCGTGTGATCTCCGCTTACCTGCTGGTGCGCCCCTGCTGAGCTCACGGCAGGTGCCATGCATGCAAGTCCGGGCCAGGCATTCTGTGCCGCTGCGCCGCCGTCGGTCGGCTGTGGGCGAGGCGGTCGTATACTGCCGCCTGCACACTCTTCGAGCGGGCTTGATTGCTGTTTGCAGGCGGTGCTTGGGGGCAATGACAGCCCGACAAAGGACGACATCACCACCATCCTCTCGTCGGGTGCGGCCCATGCTTCGGCTCGCCACGCCGACGCACCATTGTGACACGCTTACCCCCGGCCCCCCTCCCCGTCAGAGGCTTGTATGCCCCGCCTCATCGGCTTTTTGATGCGTCACCCGGCGGCCTAACTCAGCAACAAATGTACAGCGCCGCGCCTTGTACTGTCGTCTCTGCGCCGCGCATGTTTCTCTGCGCTCAGTGGGGGCAGCTGCCGGACACAATTGTCCGCCGCATGTTGTGTACCTCAGTCATTAAGATGTCCAGAGGCTGCATCGCTTACGGCCGACAGACTTTCCGTGACGCGTGCGCAGTCGGCATCGAGGCGGACGACGGCAAGATCGACCAGATGATCAGCTCGATGGAGGGCAAGAGCCTGGATGAGATCATCGCCGCGGGCAACAGGTGACTTGCCTTGCCCAGGCTGTGAGCAAATATGTGAATGTTTCAAATATGCCGGTGCTGCGTTATACTCTTCGCGGCTGGCTCGCACGTCCTTAGCTGCTTTTGAACCCTCCAGGAGCTCTACTGGCGATCGAAATACTGTGGCAAACCTTTCGGTCCCCCCCTGTGTTGCAGCAAGCTGGCGAGCGTGCCGGCCGGTGGCGGCGGTGGCGGCGGCGGAGGCGGCGGCGGCGGTGGCGGCGGTGGTGCCGGCGGCGCCGCGGATGCCGAGGAGGAGAAGGAGGAGGAGAAGAAGGAGGAAGAGGAGGAGGAGGAGGATGACGTGAGCTCTCTGCCGACCAACCTTTCCGCCCCTCGCGCCCTGCAGAGCTCTGACTTGTGCTGTACCCAACTGCAGTGTTCCACTTCCACTTGCGCATTTGTTCGCATGCACGCTACGTGCGCGTCCACGGCATCCAATGCACGCCATTTAAATTTGCCAGGCATGACCAATGTGCAGAACAGTATCAGTTATGTTGTCTCTGTCGTCTTACGTGTGGGTTGACTGACGCCTGTGTGCTCTGTGTTGCAGGACATGGGCTTCTCCCTCTTCGATTAAGCCGCTGCAGACCGTCCTGTCTTGGAGCTTGTGCAGGGTCAGGCCCTCCATTGTGCTTGAGGCTCCATTGTAACAAGTTACACACGACCCGTGCGAGCAGATGTGAGAGCCTGAGAGGCGTGTTGCACGTCAGACACTTGTGATCCATGAGCCACCACGCATCCGCCCAGCATGGCATACAGCCCGAATACCCAGACAAACGACCGACACAACAAACACAGAGGCTCGCCCTTTCTGTGCAACTCTGCTGCTGCACACTGAATCCCAGCTTTACATGTCAGGTTCTCCGAAAAATTCATAGGCTATTACAGAGTCAATCATACTGTTTGCTGTCTGATGAATGTAGCCGCATTGTCCGTTGTTCGGTAAAAGTATGAGCTCAGGCGAGGGTGTTGCTCGTTGACAATGTTGCTGCTGTTTTGTTGCCGTCGGTCGCGGCACAGCACGGTCACTTCTCCATTGGTGTCGGCCGAGTGTCCAGACTCCAGAGCGGCAACCGTCACGATCGTGTCGCTCCTGTAGTCGAGCAGGCGCAGCCAGTGGTCGTCGTCGTCGATGTCAGCGTGCACCAGCGCCACCACTGAGGCCGCCTGCGCTGCGTCTGGTCCCTGCGTACAAACAGTCTCCTCAGTGACCAGTGACCGCCACTGACGTAGCAGGACAGCGGCGTGATCGACGGCTGTACGAAGCAATTCTTACATCACAGAGCCCTGTTGCTGATATTGTATGCGCCTTGTCCCTGCGTGTGCTCCATGGCCTCCTCGGTAAGCAGTCCTGGCAGAGCGATCCGCGTGGTGGCAAGCTTGTGTGCAGTGTGACTATGAGAGTGTCCGCCCCTGCCGCAGACCTGCGTCGTATGGAGAGTGCGCATTGGCCTGTCAGGGCGCCGAAAAAAAACCCTAGCGCGCCTGGCCGAGCTGCACAACGTAGTGCATGAACGCCGTCCACTGGCGGTCTGCGGAGCCGCGTGGCCCTCCAATGGCACCGCTGCCTGACGGCGTGGTGCTCCCTAGAGGAAACATACAACAGACTATAAGAACTGAAAGAAGGTGATATTTGCCTTGTCGTTGATAACAAAGACAGTCCAGCAGCAGTGCAGGATACGGTGTTTGATGTCGCTCATCATGATGTGTCCCCTGCAAGCCAACCAACAACAGTGGGTTTGCCGTGCAGAGGACACTGCGCACCCGCCGCGCCGTCGCCGTCGGCGATGCGCACGTCGCCGACAAGCGCCGCCAGCGTGGAGAGGCCGTCGCAGAAGACGGCGCAGCGTGGGCGGCCACCCTCACCTGCGTCTGAGCAAAAGGACAGCGTGAGAAATGATCAAAGTCTTTAATATCCAGCGCAAAGATGCAATGAGCAGGTCGGCGGGCCAGAGCCATCGACCGGAGGATGAGGCGGAGCTCCGCGGTTGGAACTCAACAGCGGCCGTCGACTTCCATCCGACGGTGCTCCGGACCTGCTGAGCCGTATCATCACGACATGGCAGAGCGGCCGGCGCAACAAAATATTGCATCTGGCCAACCATGGCTTTGCAACCGTTGAGGCTCTTTTGCGCTCTGGTCGGAGCGAGGGTTTGCGTGCCTGGGCCAGCGTCGCCGTCGCCGTTGGCGGCGACGACGGCCCCGCGGAGGCGGGCGTACAGGGCGCGGGCGTCCCAGGCGAGCGGGGCTGCCAGCACGTCGACCACGGCCACCTGACCCGACTCCCGGCTGGCGGCGAGGTTGCAGCCCTGCTTCAACAGCAGATAGTCGTCAAACTATTTTTGGTCCTAAGCTGGTGGCACCGAGCGAGAGGGCTTCGGCCGTTGTCGACGCGCAAAATGAGTCCCCAGCCAAGAGGCCCGTAGTCTCGCTGTGTAGTGGGCAGCGGTTGGTCAGGAATGAGAAGAACATCTGGCCGTGGGATTGAGGACGGCGCAAGTGAAAGGCAAAGCAGAGCGCGCCAGCTTCCGGAGGACCTGCTGGTAGTGCGAGAAGGTTTGCTCCACCGGCACCAGGACCACCTGTTTGCCAGCGCTACACTGGGTCACGCAGTTGCTAATGGAAAGCTGCGCCACCGGCCAACTTGCGCAGCTTACGGCAGTATGGGGACAGAAGTCCCGGCCTAGTTCGTGCCATCAGCCGCGTTCCCATGCTCGGCATTGGGCACGCACAGGCCTGGCAACTGCATGGTTGACATGGGCTTGTAATGGTCGATACTGCGCAGACGGCATGATGCTGTGCGCCTGCTGCTGTGCTGCGCAAGGGGTGTTCAGCGCAGGAGCGGCACCTCCAGGCCGTCCTGAATGGCTTTGCGCAGCAGGAGAGCGAGTACGAAGGAGCCGCTGGCTGCGAGGGTGTCCTTGACGACCAGCACGCCGCCGTGGGTCAGGCGGTCGGCCAGGAGCTCAGCCATTCATGCAACATGCATATGGAACTGCGCTGATCACTTCCGATGGCCACTGCCCGATCGTGCCGTCCCTTACTTGCACTGGTCTCACAGTATAGCGATACTGAAGCGTTGGATCCGCTCACTTGTTCAATGTGATATCATCAACTCAGAGCGTCGGGTGTTCCAGTCGTACGAGATTTGAACCGAGACAACTGACTCGGTGCTGCAGCAACGAGTGGCCAGCGGCAAACGCTAGTCTCAGGCTGTCTGACCTGCACGCGTTCTATCCGGCGGAGCCAAGAGCGCCCCCTCCCCCTCTCTACCTCAGGGTCCGGAACACCCACCTGCCGCCTGACCTCAAAGCACAGCACGCGGCGCAGCAGGCCCCGTTGTCGCCGTCAGCGGTCGGACAGCGGGGCCACCGGCCATCGCAGGCGGTAAGCGCGATATCTGCCACCACCCCAGTCACACAGACCAGCACGCTGTTCGGCCGTCAGGGCACGGGGTGGCGGTCCCGAGCGTGACCGCGCATGGCGCGGGCACCTTTCAAAGCCGCGTCGGGCGGCGGGGGCGGGAAGAGGGCGCTGCAGCGGCTGATCAAGTACTGGCCGCTGGTGCCGTGCCTCGCCGTGCTGCTCTGGGGCTACGCAGACTACAGGTGGGCTCCATTTGTGCCATGTCGCACGTTGCTCTGGCTCTCCATCCCACGCTGCTTTGTTGCCGCTTCTCGACCATGGGCTTCATGCATCCAACTGCTACCTGAGACGGTGGGCAATTGGGACTCTGGTGACAAAATGTGAGGATGCCGCTCGCTTCGCTGGTCAGGAGCAGCAAGCTATGATGCTATCGTCAGGCAGCCGGTGACGGCACAACCATGTATGAGTGTCCCGCCGCAGGCAGAGGCACGATAGTTGCGCGCCGGTGCCGGCACCGTCCCAGCCGGTCCCCAGCACGATTCCGCGCATCATCCACCAATCCTGGAAGACCGCCGACGTGCCGGAGCGGTTCCACGAGTGGGTGGTACGCAACACGTCTGCAGATGCTGCCAATGTGTCCGGCAGGCTTTCCGCCCTGCGAGCGCAGCGCAATTACAGCACCGTAGTGCTCCCCGAGTGTCGCGAGCCTGTGAAAGGAGCCGTTTGTCTTGTCAACGTGCTTCTGTGTGCCGGATTTCGGGCTGCCATCGTCTGGCATGGTGGGTCGCCTGTATCGTCCGGTTCCTGCGCAGGCATCTTGGAAGCGGCTGCACCCGCATTGGGAGTACAGGCTCTGGACCGATGCAGAGAACAGGTGCCTTGCTCGCTCATTGACCCCTGCGATCGCCGCCTACCATCGCCAGACAGGTCTGCATTTTCGTCCTGTGTTGCGCACCATTTGTGTCAGGGGCTTGGTTGTGACGCGCTGCATGTGCGCCACAGGCAGCTCATCGCGGAGCACTACCCATGGTTCCTGGAGACATACGAGGCGCTGCCAAAGAACATCATGCGCGCCGATGCGGTGCGTGCTGAAAGGACGCCTTCAGTGACCAAGGCCGTTCTGGCCACCTTTAATGCCTATGATGTGCAGCATATGCCGGCGCCCGCAGTGAGACGCTCGCAGAGGACATCCAAGCCTGCACGCTGTGCTCATCCGCGTGGCCTGCTGCTGGCACGTGTGTTGGGCACCATCATCATGACATTTGGCAGGGTCTTGCAGCGAGGCGGTCAGAGGCTGCACACGTGCGGGTGGGCAGGCACGCAGGAACCGCAACACACACGCTGCTGCCCTGTCACTCGTCAATTTCCACAGCCTGGGCCTAATCCCAGCCTTAACCCTGACCCTGACCCTGACCCTGACCCTAATCATAACCATAACCCGAACTTTAACCATAACCCTAACCTTAACCCTAGCCCTAACCCTAATCCTAGCCCTAGAGCTCACCTGAATCCAGACCGTGACCCTGAACCTGTACCCTGGGGAGATACCGCGACAGGTGAGGCCGTTCTACATGCACCGGCACGGCGGCATGTACGCTGACCTTGACATGGAGGCCCTGCGGGACCTGACCCCGCTGCTGGAGGGGGCGACGGGGCCGGTGCTGGCGGCGCTCAGCGCCAACTGGACGCTGCGGCACAACGTCCCCAACGCCTGGATGGCGTCGCCCCCCGGGCACCCCTTCTGGCAGGTATGGATCAGGTTTAGGGTTACGGTACGGGCTGGGTTAGGATCAGGTCTAGGGTTAAAGTCATGGTAAGGCCTGCCTTTGACCCTAATCTCCCTTATAGCCAGGTGTGTGAGGCTGCTTCACATCACAATGCTCTGCTCTTCTCAGGTCGTGATTGCCATAATACACAGTTGCAAATGTGCGCACACATCCCGTGCCTCAGCATCGTGGTGATGCAGCGTGTCGTTCAAGCCGACCACGGACACGGCGCTTGTCGGCAATGCTCTGGAACCTCAAGACCTGCTTTGAGGGCAGCGCGGCGCGGTCATTGGGCCGTGATGCTGTTGCCCAAAACCCGCGCGTGATCCCGGTCGCCAAGCACTTCGTGCACCTGGTTCTGACAACCATGTGCACCGCTGGCGCAGTTCTGCATGGCCCACACGCTGCGCGCGTTTCGGAAGGACATGACCGACGCGCAGTTCTACAACGAGGGCATCGAGAAGGTGAGCAACGACTGCTTGATGAGGCTTCTCAGTGGTCCATCTGGCCTTCGGAAGCCCGGTGCCTCAAGCTGCAGTTTGCTGGCAGTTTGCACTTATGCGCTGGTGAGCATGTCTTGCGCATAATGTTGCCACGCACCGTGTGCTTGCTTGATTAAAGGGTAATCCTGTTGCATAGCAATGCCCGCTAGCACAAAGGGTGGTACAGATGCTTGGCGCTTGGTTCGGTTGCAGTTAACCTCGCACTGCATCGCGTTGCCATTTGCATCATCCGCACCACGTGTGTCGCGCCAGGTGACGGGGCCGGTGGCGCTGATGGAGGCCACGGAGGCGTACAGCAGGAATACGGGCCAAAACGTGACGGTGCTGGCGCCGGGCCTCGTTTTCGCCTACAACTGGCACCAGGCGCGTGGAAACGGGCTGTGCGATGTGCAGTGCGAAGCTTATGGCCGGGATGTAAAGGCTGCTTTGGTGATCCGCCTGTGAAGTGGAACTTGGAACACCATAAAGCTTGCGTGAGGGCAGACATGAAGGCAACGGGACACTCAGTGTCCACCCTTGTCGTGGACAGTTCCCGGTATGCCTCATGGTCGTCGTACAGCATTGGCAAAGGGTTTCCGAAAGGAATGCGATGCAGCATCCATGGGGCCTTGCAGCTGCTGTGTTCATCCAGCCCTGCCTGACGCGTGGCCAGCATGACACAGACATTTTTTGGGTTGCAGGTGACGTGGTGCCGGACGGACGAGTGCATCCTTCGCGTCCAGC
>JAABUX010009677.1_pt1 | contig 10880 bp, 11 predicted proteins | sample 5561851 | NCBI WGS metagenome assembly JAABUX01 (sample SAMN10711883, study PRJNA513361) | rock metagenome | isolation source: Antarctica rocks | place: Antarctica: Victoria Land, Richard Nunatak red sandstone | collected 2016-01-03 | reverse complement strand
GCTCGGCCTGCGCCAGCGGGGCCTGGAGATCGTGTCCTGCCCGTCGTGCGGGCGGGCCCAGGTCGACGTCTACACGTTGGCCGAGCAGGTCAGCGCCGGCCTGGAGGGGATGGCCGTGCCGCTGCGCGTCGCCGTCATGGGCTGCGTGGTCAACGGGCCCGGCGAGGCCCGCGAGGCCGACCTCGGCGTGGCGAGCGGCAACGGCAAGGGCCAGATCTTCGTCCGCGGTGAGGTCATCAAGACGGTGCCGGAGGCAGCCATCGTCGAGACGCTGATCGAGGAGGCGCTGCGGCTGGCCGAGGAGATGGAGCGTGCGGGCGTGGGCTCCGGGGAGCCGTCGGTCAGCGTCGCCTGATCGGTCGACCGCACCTGTGCGCCGTACTCTCCGCGGGTGCTGCTCCGGGCCTCGACCGTGCGGGTCCTCGACGACCGGGACACCGTCGCCGCCCTGGAGGTCGTCGCCCGCGACCCGGTGGCGAACGTCTTCGTCGGTGCCAGGATCGGGGCAGCGGGACTCGAGCCGTGGCGGCTGGCAGCGGAGGTGTGGGGGCACACCGAGGCCGGGGTCCTGACCGCGCTGTGTTTCTCCGGGGCCAACCTCGCCCCGGTGTGTGCCGGCGACGGGGCGGTGCGGGCCTTCGCCGAACGGGCCCGCCGGCAGGGGCGGCGCTGCTCCTCGATCGTCGGGCCGGCCGACGCGGTGCTGGGGCTGTGGCAGGTGCTGCAGCACCACTGGGGACCGGCCAGGGAGGTCCGCGAGGAGCAGCCCCTGCTCGTCCTGCGCGACCCGCCTCGACTGTCACCGGACCCGCTCGTGCGGCGGGTCCGGCCGGACGAGCTGGAGGTGTTGCTGCCGGCGGCGATCGCGATGTTCACCGAAGAGGTCGGGGTGTCACCACTGGTCGGCGACGGCGGGGCGCTGTACCGCTCGCGGGTGGCCGAGCTGGTGGCCGCCGGCCGGTCCTATGCCAGGATCGAGGACGGCCGGGTGCTGTTCAAGGCCGAGATCGGGGCGGCCACCGCCGATGCCTGCCAGGTGCAAGGGGTCTGGGTGGACCCGGCGCTGCGGGGACGCGGACTCGGTGCCGCCGGCACGGCAGCCGTCGCCGCCGACGCCCTGCGCTCGGTCGCGCCGGCGGTCAGTCTCTACGTCAACGGCTTCAACGTCGCCGCGCGCGCGGCGTACGCCAGGGTCGGGTTTGCCCGGGAGGGGACCTTCGCGTCCGTACTCTTCTGACCCATGAGCACGCCCAGCAGCACACCCGTTCCCGCCCCGTCGCCCGGCGCGACCCCCCTGCGGGTCGGTGACGCCGTCGTCGTGGGCGGGGCGGTCATCGCCCTGATCGGGTCGTTCCTCGGCTGGGTGGGGGAGGGCGACCGCTCCCTCGACCTGTGGGACTCGCTGCCGTCACCGCTGCTGCTGCCGGTGCTGCTGGCCGTCGCGGTGGGCGTGGTCGAGCCGCTGCTCGGGGCCCGACCGGCACCGGAGCGCACCCCACGGCTCGGCCTCACCTGGGCCGGCGGCTGCCTCGCCGCCGCCGCGTTCGCCCTGCTCGAGGTGCTCTGCCTGGACTACTCGGTCCGCGACAGCCTCAAGGTCCCCGGTCCGTTGATCACGACACTCGGCCTCCTCGTCGTCGCCGCCGGCACGGCAGCACTGCTGCTCCTGCCGGACACGCACCCGCTGCGCCGACGGCTTGTCGGCGGCGTCGGTGGGAGGCCGGGTGCGCCGACCGCGGCGCCCCCGACGTCCGGGTACGCCGGCCAGGCTCCAGCGGCCCCGGTCCCGGCCCCGGCGTCGGGCCCTGGCTGGGAGCCGCCCACCGCGGCGTACACCATGCCGTCCGCGCTGTCCGAGCCGCCGGTGCCGGCACCGGCCGCCGCTCCCGCGCCGGTGAGCTACCAGCCCCCGCCGATGGCCGCCCCGGTCTGGGCCGGCGTGCTGTCCCCGATCGCGGTCTACGACCCGGCCGCCCCCGGCACCCAGGTGGCGCAGATCGGCCCGGGTCGGTGGTACCAGGTGGTGGGGCAGATCTCCGCCGGCGTGCTGGTGGACCTGGACGGCCGCACGGCCCTGGTGCGCGACACCGGGGCCCTCATTCGGGGCTGACCGGGCCGCTCGGCTAGCGTGCCGGCATGCCCTCCGAGCCGCTGCAGCTGAAGGCCGGCACGTCCTGGCTCGAGACCTATGCCCGGTGCGTCGCTGCCGCTCCCGAGGCCTTTGACACCGACCGCCTGCGCAACCTCGTCGGTGGCGAGTGGCGCCGGGTCGGCAGTCCCGGCCGGCACGTCTCCCCGCTCGACGGCAGCCAGATCCAGGGGCCGCCGCGGGTGGACCACCAGACCGCTGCCGACGCCGTTGCCAGCGCCGTCGTCGAGCACGCTGCCTGGGCACGCGTCGATCTGGACGAGCGCCGCCGCCGGGTCAGTGCCGCGGTGGAGGCATTGCAGGGCGAGCGCGACCTGCTCGCGCTGCTGCTCGTGTGGGAGATCGGCAAGCCCTGGCGGCTGGCCTGCGCCGACGTCGACCGGGCCCTCGACGGGGTGCGGTGGTATCTGGACCAGATCGAGCGGCAGACCGCCGGCCGGGTCCCGCTGCCCGGGCCGGTGAGCAACATCGCCAGCTGGAACTACCCGATGTCGGTGCAGGTCCATGCCGAGCTGGTGCAGCTGCTCGCCGGCAACGCCGTCGTCGCCAAGACCCCCAGCCAGGGCGGCTTCCACTGCCTCACCTTGGCCCACGCCCTGATGCGGCGCGCCGGCCTGCCGGTGACGCTGCTGTCGGGTGTCGGCGGCCAGCTCGGTGACGTGCTCATCCGCGGCGACGGGATCGGGGCGCTGGCTTTTGTCGGCGGCCGGGCCAACGGGCGCAAGGCGGCGACCAGTCTCGCCGACACCGGACGCCGGCATTTCCTGGAGCAGGAGGGGCTGAACGCCTGGGGCGTCTGGGACTTCACCCAGTGGGACGTCCTCGGGCCGCACCTGCGCAAGGGGTTCGAATACGCCAAGCAGCGGTGTACGGCGTACCCCCGCTACGTCGTGCAGCGCGAGCTGTTCGCCGACTTCCTGGCGATGTACCTCCCGGTCGTCGGCTCCATCCGCTTCGGCCACCCGCTCGCGGTCGCCGACCCGGCCGACGACTTCCCCGACCTCGACTTCGGACCGCTGATCAGCAGCGACAAGGCGCAGGCCATCACCGAGGCATGGACCGAGGCGATCTCCGGCGGCGGCATCCCGCTGGTCCGCCGCGACCTGGCGGAGGGGAGCTTCCTGGCGGGCCAGGACACCTCGGCCTACGTCGCGCCGGCGACCCTGCTGGAGCCGCCCCCCTCGTGGTCGCTGCGCCACAGCGAGCCGTTCGGCCCGCTCGACTCCATCGTGCTGGTCGACAGCGAGGCCGAGCTGCTGGCGGCCATGAACGCCAGCAACGGCTCGCTGGTCGCCTCGATCGCCACCGACGACACCGACCTCGCGGCCCGGGTCGCCGAGGAGGTGCAAGCCTTCAAGGTCGGGGTGAACAAGCCCCGCTCCCGCGGCGACCGCGAGGAGGTCTTCGGTGGCCGGGGTGCGTCGTGGAAGGGCGCCTTCGTCGGCGGCGACCTGCTCGTGCAGGCGGTGACCGAGCCCGCGGACGGCGGCGAGGACCGGCTCTACGGCAACTTCCCGTCCTACTCGCTCTATCCGCCGACCTGACCGTCCCACGCCTGGGTGACGAGGTCGACGGGGACGACGCGCACAGCGAAGGGCAGGACCGCGTCGTACGCCGTGTCGTCGCGCACCTGTGTGACCTCGCGGTAGCTGCCGCCCACGAGCTCCAGGACCAGGAGCGAGGGCTCCAGCGGGTCGACGATCCAGTAGTGCTCGACGCCCTGGGCGGCATAGCGCCGGCGCTTGCGCTGCAGGTCGTTGGTGCGCGACGACGGCGAGAGCACCTCGACGAGCAGTACCGGGTGACCCGCGGGGACGTGGAGGGACTCCCTGGGGATGACCAGGAGGTCGGGCTGCGGCCGGTCGCTGCCGACCCTGATGTCGAGTGCCGAGAAGTAGACGTCGAGGTCGTGTGGCAGCGCCGCCCTGACGAGCACGAAGAGCTCCTTGAGCGCAAATTGGTGCAGCTTGCTGGGCGAGGCGCTCACGACCAGCTCACCGCCCAGCAGCTCGTGTCGGCGACCGTCCTCCGGCAGTGCCTCCAGGTCGTCGACGGTGAACCCGCCCGGCTCGCTGCAGGTGAGCACGATCGTGTCGCCGTCCTCGACCGCCCGGCCCGCGATGTTGTAGGGGAAGCGCGCGGTCGCCGGGCGCCGGTCGTGGAGCAGCGTCATGGCTGCCATGGTGGACCTCCTCGTCGGGCACCGCCAGAGCGTGGCAGCATCGCGGCGTGCCCGCCCCCGCTGTCCACAGGGCGAGCGGGTGATCGGACTGACGCTGGCGGCAATCGTCGCCGCCGGCTCGGCCCCGGTCGGGACCAGCTGGTACGTCGGCGATCTGGACCCCGGCCGGTTGCAGGCACTGGGTACGGCGGACGCCGGTCGGGCGGGCGGCGGCGCGCGCTCGGTCAGCGTCCTGGACTTCGGCGACCCTGCCGCGGCGCCGGGCTCGACCGGGCTGCCGGACCGCCGGGGGACCGCCTCGCCGGGGCAGACGCAGGCCGCCGTCGCGGCGTACGCGCGGGGATGGCTGGCCGCTCCCGCGCACCCGCAGCTCGTCCTGGTGGTCGGCACCAGCAACTTCGGCTCGCACGTCGACGCCGCCCACGGCACCGCGTGGGGCCGGCTGGTGGAGGCCACGGCGGCCGAGGTGGGGCCGGCGGTGGAGGTGCGCGGCGGGGTGGACGCGGAGCCCGGGTACGCCGGGCCGGTGCAGACCCGGGCCTTCGTGCGCGGCTATCTCGGCGCGACCGGGCAGGCGTTCGTGGACTTCGGTGACTGCGCCTGCACCGCCGGGCAGGCACTCCCGGGGGCCTGGACGCTGGACGACCGGGTCGCGGTCGCCGCAGCGGGAAGCCTGCTGCCGCAGGTCTATCGGACCAGCGGCATCGACGCACGGCGGTGGGCCACGCTGGACGCGCGCGCCCGCTCCGTGCTGGGCCACCCGCTCCGGGTGCTGGGCGCGCTGACCCAGACCCGGGCCTGTGCCGGCCGGGCGTGCACGGGAATCGACCTGGCGCCGGCGCTCGCGCGGTCGTCACTCGGCGCCGCGCTGGGGCGTGACATCCCGGTCGGGACCGACATCGGCTATCTATCGCCACCTGCCCCCTCACAGCGGCGCGGCGGGCTGCTGCTGCCGGCCCTGGGCGTGGTAGCCGTAGTGGCCGCCGCGGGGACGGTGGGCGCGCTCGTGCGCCGGCGCCGCGGTCAGCGAAAGCGGCTGGGCACACGCGGATAGCGTGGACTCCATGGGCAGCAGCGGGACAGGCAGCGTCGAGCGCATGAGCCATCTGTTCGTGCGGACGCTGCGCGACGACCCGGCCGACGCCGAGGTGGCGAGCCACCGGCTGCTGGTGCGAGCCGGTTACGTCCGGCGGGTCGCGAGCGGCATCTGGTCCTGGCTGCCGCTGGGCATGGCCGTGCTGCACCATGTCGAGCGGGTGGTGCACGAGGAGATGCGCTCCATCGGCGGGCAGGAGGTGCACTTCCCGGCGCTGCTCCCCCAGGAGCCCTACGAGACAACCGGCCGGCTGGAGGATTACGGCGCCGAGCTGTTCCGGCTCACCGACCGCCGGGGGGCGCCGATGGTGCTCGGGCCCACCCACGAGGAGTTCTTCACGCTCATGGTGAAGGACCTCTACACGTCGTGGAAGGACCTGCCGGCGATCCTCTACCAGGTCCAGACGAAATACCGCGACGAGCCCCGCCCCCGCTCGGGCATCCTGCGGGGCCGCGAGTTCCTCATGAAGGACAGCTACTCCTTCGACCTGGACCAGGCCGGCCTGCAGGCCGCCTACGACGCGCACCGGGGCGCCTACCAGCGCATCTTCACCCGGCTCGGCCTGGACTACCGCATCGTGCAGGCGCACTCGGGGGCGATGGGCGGCAGCGCGTCGGAGGAGTTCCTCGCGCCGGCCGAGGTCGGCGAGGACACCTTCGTCTACACCGAGGGCGGCAGCTACGCCGCCAACGTCGAAGCCGCCCGCCGTACGCCGACAAGCGTTGCGGTGCAGCCTCAGCCGGCGCCCGCCGAGACCGTGCCGACCCCCGGGTCGGCGACCATCGAGGCGGTCTGTGCGGCCCTCGGCGCGTCGGCGCAGGAGTCGCTCAAGAGCATGGTGGTGACGGTCGACGGCGCGCCAGCGCTGGTGCTGGTGCGCGGCGACCGGGAGCTGCTGCTCGACCGGCTCGCCGCCGCGCTGGCACCGGCGGCGGTGGAGCTGGCCGACGACGCGGTCTTCGCCGCGCACCCGCACCTGACCAAGGGGTTCATCGGGCCGCAGGGACAGCAGGCCCTCGGCGTACCCGTGTATGCCGACATCGACGTGGTCGACGGCAGCGCCTGGGTGGTCGGTGCCAACAGCGTCGACGCCCATCTGAGCGGCGCGGTCGCCGGCCGGGACTTCAGCGTCGACCGCCTGCTGGACGTCGCCTCCGTGGTCGAGGGCGACCTCGACCCGGTGGACGGCCTGCCGATGCGCGTCGGTCGCGGCCTCGAGATGGGCCACATCTTCCAGCTCGGCCAGAAGTACGCCGCCGCACTGGGTCTCGCCGTCGCCGGACCGGACGGCCGCCCGGTCACGGTGACCATGGGCTCCTATGGCGTCGGCGTGTCCCGGGCGGTCGCCGCCATCGTCGAGCAGCACCACGACGAGCGCGGCATCGTGTGGCCGCGCGAGGTCGCGCCGTACGCCGTGCACGTCGTCGCGGTGGGCAAGGCCGGTCAGCACGAGGCCGCCGAGACGCTCGCCGCCGCACTCGCCGAGACCGGGCTCGACGTGCTGCTCGACGACCGGGGCATGTCGGCCGGGGTGGCCTTCAAGGACGCGGAGCTGCTCGGGATGCCGACGACGGTGGTGGTGGGCAAGGGGCTCGCCGACGGGGTGGTCGAGGTGCGCGACCGGGCGACCGGCGCACGGTCCGACGTGCCGCTCGGGACCGTGGTCGGGGATGTCGCCGGGCGGTGAGACCGGCAAGCGGCTACCGGACGATCAGCGCCCCGTGCATGTCCAGGTGGAAGCTGCAGCCGTAGGTGTAGCGCCCCGGCGTGGTGGGGGCGGTGAAGGTGCCGGCCGTGCCCTTGGACAGCGCCATGGTCGCGAACAGCCCTGTGGTGTCCGACGTCACGTCGTGCACGGCCCGGTCGGCGTTGACGACCCGCACCAACCGACCGGGTGCGACGGTGAGAGTCGCCGGGCCGAAGGCGTAGCCGGCGATGGTCACGTCGTAGCCCGCCCGGCTGGCACCGGGAGATGCGTCGCCCCCCGCCCCACCGCACCCGGCGAGCCCCATGCCGGCGCCGCCGAGCAGGAGGGCCACGGGCAGCAGGCGCAGCGCAGGCATGCCCGTCAGTCTCATCCGGTGACGACGAGGGTGCCCGTCATGTAGCTGTGGATCGAGCAGGTGAAGCCGTAGGTCCCGGCAGCGCGTGGCGCGCTGAACGTCGCCGTCCCGCCGGCCGGGATCCGCCCGCTGTCGAAGCCCCGCTTGCCCGTCCCGTCGTTGCCCGTCCCGTCGTTGCCGGTCACGTCGTGCACGGAGCCGTCGGCGTTGTGCACCGTGACGGTCGCGCCAGGCCCGATGGTCAGCCCCGCTGAGAACTGGAAGTCCCTGATGTCCAGGGTGTCCGCGGGCGGCAAGGCGGGCGCGCCACCCGTGGCGCCACGCCCACCGCAGCCGGCGAGGGCACCGGTGCCGAGCCCGAGGACGAGGACGAGCCCGAGGATGAGGGCACGGATCGCGCGGCAGTGCTGCACCGCTGGAGCGTGTCAGACGGTCAGCCGCGCGGCCGTGCACCCGCCGTTGCTGGTCGGGGTCGAGGCGGCGACCGGCGGCTCCCCCAGCAGCAGGCGCAGGATCGCCGCGTGCTGGGCCTCGACGGGGGCGATGCTCGCCGCCGTAGCGATCCAGGTGGTGTCGCTCACATCCTCGGCGGCGCCGATGTAGGTCGCGAGCGCCATGCTCTCCAGCCTGAGCGCGAGGCGCGCGAGGCCGGTCGCGTCGTGCACCCGGGCCAGCTGCGCCGTCAGTGGCGCCGCGATCGACAGCGGCGCGTCGGCGATCGGCGCCAGCCTGCTGCTCGACAGGACGGCGTTCCAGCCGTTGGCGTGGTCCTGGTGCTGTGCCATCGCTGCTGTGGCGAAGCTCGTGACCGCGGCCGGGACCCGGCCGAGCCGGCCGGCCTTGGCGGCCCGGAGGCCGGCGGCGTAGGTGGCGATCACCAGGTTCTCCAGCGCCGCCGCCATCGCGACGATCCTCGCGTCCCCCTGGTACGGCGACGCCGCGGTCACCGCCGCCGCCCCCGGGTCGGAATGGGGAGCCGCCACGGCCACCGGGTGGTGGCGCGTCGACAGCGCCACGGGCGCGCTCGACGGCGAGCAGGCGGCGAGCGCGAGCCCGCCGACGCTGCCGCCAGCGGCGAGGAGAAGGGCGCGGCGACCCGCGTCGATGGGTGGCTGGCTCACCATGCGACCGCCGCGGCCTGGTCGGTCGAGGCGAAGCCGTCTGGGAACCCCACGGCGCCGGCCGACGCCGGCAGCGTGGCGACCACGCCGTGGCTCGGGCTCAGGGCGGTGAGCCGTGGCGCCCCGCCGGCCAGCAGGGCCTTGACGGTGCGCAGCACGGCGAGGTGCTGACCGGCGTGCGCCGCGAGCCCGACGAGCAGGCCGCGGGTCCGCTTGTCGGCCAGCTTCCCGCTGCCGACGAGCGAGGTGTACGTCGCCTGCGCCGCTCCCTCCACCGTGAGCGCGAACTCGACCAGCGGCCGGTAGCCGGTGAGGCCGGGGGCCGCCGCGGCGAGCGCTGCGGCGTAGGTCGGGTTCGGGGTCGCACCGACTGTGCCCTGGAGGTATCCAGCGACCAGCCGCAGCCGGGCCAGGGCCTGCTCGTGGTCCTTCGCGGCCTGCCCGGCAAAGGCAGCGACTGTCGGATCCCCGCCGGCGACGAAGGCCAGACTGCTGGCGGCCGTGTAGGTCTGCACGGCGACGACCTCGATCCCGGCGGCTGCGGCGAGTGCGGCCAGGTCGGGGGAGCCGGCCGCGCGGGCGGGTCCGGCGGTGGCCATGGTCAGCGCCGCGGCGCCCAGGCCAGCCGCTGCCAGCAGGCTCCCGGTGCGACCCGGCGCCGTCGGCGCGGCCGCCGCGTCCGTCCCGTCGGCCCCGAGGTCGTCGGTCACGGTGCTCCTCCCGATGTCGTCCCGGTCGTCGGCGCCTGACGGGTCTGACGTCGGCTACTCCGGCCCGGCGCTGGAGCCTCCGCTGGCACCGGATCCGCCATCAGGGTGACGACGGCCGGCCAACCGGCGGTGGAGGTGGCTCCCCGGACGCGCCGTAGAGTCGGCCGACGTGCCCGCCGATTCCGCCGCCCTCGCCTTGCTGCTCGAGCCGGCGCTCGCAGCCGAGGGGTTCGACCTGGAGGAGGTGACGGTCACCCGGGCCGGCCGCCGTCAGGTGGTGCGGGTGGTGGTCGACCGCGACGCGGGTCTCGACCTGGACGCGGTGGCTGCCGCCAGCCGGCTGGTGGACGGCGCCCTGGAGGACCATGACCACGCGGGTGGTGGCGGCGGGGCGGTGGCGGGGGAGTATGTCCTGGAGGTCACCAGCCCGGGGGTTGACCGGCCGCTGACTGCTCCCCGGCATTGGCGGCGCGCGGTCGGGCGGCTCGTGCAGGTCAGCCGGCGGGCCGGGTCCCCTGTCACCGGACGGCTGACGGCTGCCGGTGAGCTGGCTGCCACGGTGTCGCCGGTCCCGGTGCGGGGTCGGCCGGGCGGTGCCCCCGTCGAGGTGGTCTACGACGAGGTGTCGCTCGCCCTGGTGCAGGTGGAGTTCAGCCGTCCAGACCAGACCGACCAGACCGACGAATCCCACCAGACCGACCAGACCGACCAGACCGACCAGACCGACGAGGAGCAGGCGTGAACCTCGACATGGCGGCGCTGCGCTTGCTCGCCACCGACCGCGAGATCTCGATCGAGACCGTGGTCGGCGCGCTGGAGGAGGCGCTGCTGACGGCGTACCACCACGAGGTCGGAGCCGAGCGCCCGGCCCGGGTAGTCCTCGATCGCGGCAGCGGCGCGGTGACGGTGCTCGCGCAGGAGCGCGACGAGGCCGGTGAGCTCGTCGGGGAGGTCGACGACACCCCCCCGGACTTCGGCCGTGTCGCCGCCGCGACGGCCCGCTCGGTGGTGCGCCAGCGGCTGCGCGCCGCTGCGGACACCGCGACGGTAGGCACCTGGTCGGGGCGCGAGGGCGAGACCGTGGCCGGCACCGTGCAGCAGGGGCCGGGCCGCGCGGTGCACGTCGACCTCGGCGGCCTCGAGGCGACCATTCCCCCGGCAGAACAGGTCCCCGGCGAGACCTACGTCCACGGCGAGCGGATCAGGGCCTACGTCGTCGGGGTTGCCCGTGGCCCGCGTGGGCCACAGGTGACGCTCTCGCGCACCCACCCCAGGCTGGTCGAGGGCCTGTTCCGCCGCGAGGTCCCGGAGATCGTCGCCGGTCAGGTGGAGATCGTCGCGATCGCCCGTGAGGCCGGCCACCGCAGCAAGATCGCCGTCCTGTCACGGGCCCAGGGGGTCAACGCGAAGGGCGCCTGCGTGGGCCCGGCGGCCAGCCGGGTGCGGGCAGTGGTCGCCGAGCTCCGGGGCGAGAAGATCGACATCGCCCTGTGGAGCAACGACCCGGCGCGGCTGCTCTCCGAGGCGCTCTCCCCCGCGCGGGTGCTCGCTGTCGAGGT
>JAABUX010009676.1_pt1 | contig 10880 bp, 9 predicted proteins | sample 5561851 | NCBI WGS metagenome assembly JAABUX01 (sample SAMN10711883, study PRJNA513361) | rock metagenome | isolation source: Antarctica rocks | place: Antarctica: Victoria Land, Richard Nunatak red sandstone | collected 2016-01-03 | reverse complement strand
CGCCGGATCGCCGACCATCCCGCATCACGGTTGCACGAGCTGCTGCCGTGGAACTGGCGTAAACCCGCCCGAAACACCGCCGTCGCAGCCTAACAGCTCACCACCGCGGCCTCGGCCGGATGGATACAGTAAGGCGGAGAATACGTATGGAGAATCTGGATAGTACAAACTGTTTAATATCCGGCGCAGCAGCTTGTCGTCAAGATTGAGGCCCAACGTGAGTTCATCAGGTGATTCCCGGCGGCCTTTTTCCGCCTTGAAATGGAAAAGGCCAGAATTGTATCTGTCATCGGCTTGCTGAAAAAACTTTCCCAGTCGTTGATAAACATGATCACCTACGGCCAGAGAGCGAAGCTTTCCGTAATCCTCGATGCCTCTTCCCTCGCAGATCCGAAGGAAGATAATTCGATCAATAATCCTTTGTACGGCGAAGTTTAGTTCGGGAGTGTCAAAAACCTGGGGCGTTACGCCGCGAGCTGGATTGCTTGGTGGCCGAGGCGTCCGTCCAGCACTGCGGCCCTGACCTGAAGCACACGGTGAGCACCTCGGGGCGACCCAGGGCCATCTTGATGTAGGTCAGGCGCCAGACCCGGGCGACGCAGCTGACCAGCGTCTGCCAGGGCGTGTCCAGCTGGCCAGCGGTGTCGAACACCTCGACGTGGCGGTGCTCCTGGCGACCATGGCGGCCGCGGTCTACGGGCGTGGTTCAAAGACGGGTTACAGCTGGAGCCGGGTTGACGCCTCCAGGACGGATGATGGCCCCTGAATTTTTCAGGTGCTGTGCGAGATGGATCAATGTGTTGGCGCAGCGGCGAGGCTGCCGGAGAGCGACCGTAAGGACCTGGCCATTCAGGCGTTGGCGCAATCAGCGACAATCAGCAATCTGGCGGCCCGGCACGGGGTGAGCCGCAAGTTCGTCTACCAGCAGACGCACAAGGCTGTCGCGGCATTGGATGACGCCTTCCTGTCTGCAACGCCCGATCATGAGGTGCTGTTCGAGGTGGCGGTCACCAAGACCTGGCTGCGCCAGGCGATCGTCGGGCTGGCGCTGATCTGCCACAGCTCGTATCGCGGTGTCGTGGAGTTCCTGCGTGACCTGCTGGGCCTGCCCGTCAGCGTGGGTGCTGTTCACCAGGTGCTTCACTCGGCCACGCGGCAGGCGGACATCATCAACCGGCAGCAGGACCTGTCAGGCATTCGGGTGGGCTTGCATGACGAGATCTTCCAGGGTGCCACGCCCGTGCTGGCCGGCGTCGATGCTAACTCGACGTATTGTTATCTCCTAGCGGCAGAGCGCCATCGTGACGCCGACACCTGGGGCGTGCATCTGCTGGATGCCGCCCAGCAGGGGCTTGATCCTGACTACACGGTCGCCGATGCCGGGCAAGGCTTGCGCGCCGGGCAAACGGCGGCCTGGGGCGACACGCCGTGCCATGGCGATGTGTTTCACATCCAGCGCCAGTGCGAAGGCCTCGCCAACACGCTGTCGCGCCTCGCCAAGGGCGCCACGTCGCGGCGCAAGACGCTACAGGCCAAGATCAATCCTGCCCACCAGCGTGGCCCAGACGATCAACTTGCCACCCAGTTGGATTTGGCGCGGCAGACCGAGGCGCAAGCGTCTTGGCTGGCTCGTGACATCCGAACGCTCACCCAATGGCTGAGCCATGACGTTCTGGCGCTGGCCGGGCCAGCCCTGGCCACCCGGCAAGCGTTGTTCGACTTCATCGTCGAGGAGCTGGCGCGCCGCGAGCCCGCGGATGCGCGACGCATCCGCCCGGTGCGCGTCGCGCTGCAGAACCAGCGCGACACCTTGCTCGCCTTCGCCGGCGTGCTCGATGCCAAACTGGCTGACATCGCGCAGGCCAACGCCATCGCCGAGCCCCTCGTGCGCGAGGCGTGCCTGCTGCACCGCTTGCCCAGCACCTCGCCCGCGTATTGGCAAGGATGGAACCAGCTTCGCGCGGCGATGGGTGGCAAGTTCCACACGCTGTTCGACGCGGTAACGCAGACCATGACGCAAACACCGCGCAGCAGCTCGCTGGTGGAGAACCTCAACTCGCGGCTGCGCCCCTACTTCACCCTGCGCCGCCACCTGGGCAACTCGTATCTCGACTTGCTGCGGTTCTTCCTGAACCATCGCCGCTTCATGCGCAGCCAACGTGCCGAACGCAATGGCAAGAGCCCACGGGAACTGATGACAGGCTCTGGCCATCCGCATTGGCTCACCCTGCTGGGCCTGGGACCGCTTCAGCCCCAGCGAGCTTGACCGGGGGAGGCTAGCCGCCTCCCGAACAGGGCACCTATCCAACCAAAATCCGACCCCCATAGGCCGGTGTCATTTTCCAAAGTCGGCTTCAGCGATGAGCATTGATTCAACACACTTTACGCTGCCACACTCGACTGCAATCCTGGTCAAAGTGGGCTGCAGCAGGCTGCATTATGCCAAAGTCTGCTGCAGGCCGTCGCAGACGAGGCTCGACCAGAACCAACCCGCATGGACCGCTGGGCGGAGATAGACAGCCTTGGCTGAGAGTGCTGTCACGCAATCCAAAAGTCAGCTGGTTCGCAGAACATAGACGGCGTGACGGCTTGTGTGACAGCCTGAACAGTCAACGAGCCGGCGCGGGCGCACTGTCACCCATTCGCTCGTTTATGGAGCAGAGTACCCCCGTGCTGATCGGCTACATGCGTGTGAGCAAGGCGGACGGCAGCCAGGCGCTGGACCTGCAGGGCGACGCCCTGCTCGGCGCCGGCATCCCTGCCGACCGGCTCTACGAGGACCACGCCTCCGGCAAGCGCGATGACCGGCCGGGGCTGGACGCGTGCCTGAAAGCCTTGCGCAAAGACGACACGCTGGTCGCCTGGAAGCTGGACCGGCTCGGCCGCGACCTGCGCCACCTGGTCAACCTCGTGCACGAGCTGACCGGCCGCGGTGTCGGCCTGAAGGTGCTCGCGGGCCAGGGCATGAACCTTGACACGACAACCGCGAACGGCCGGCTCATGTTCGGCTTCTTCGCGGCCCTCGCCGAGTTCGAGCGCGAGCTGATCGTCGAGCGCACCAAGGCGGGCCTGGCGTCCGCCCGCGCTCGCGGCCGCAACGGGGGGCGGCCGTTCAAGATGACCGCCGCCAAGCTGCGCCTCGCTCAGGCCGCGATGGGGCAGCCGGAAACGAAGGTCGGCGCGCTGTGCGCCGAACTGGGGATCACGCGCCAGACCCTCTACCGCCACGTTGATCCCGCAGGTCGCCTGAGGCCGGACGGAGAGAAGCTCCTTGGGAGCCGTGGACGCGCGCCCGGCGACGTAGCTGCAGCATCCAGCGCCGGCGGGTGGGAGCGCGATCTTTGGCCGACAATGACCCGCCCGGCGGCGAACGGCTGTCCCGTTCGACCCTAGAAGACGTGAGCCGCGAAGGCGCGCGCATCACTGCCGAGCTGACAGGCCTCGACGACGGCACCGATCCGTTCGCCGCAGCGGTGCGAGCGACGCGGATGCCGATGGTCATCACGAACCCCCGCGAGGCCGACAACCCTGTCGTGTTCGTCAACGACGCGTTCTGCCGCTTCACGGGCTACTCGCGCGAGGAGATCCTCGGCCGCAACTGCCGTTTCCTGCAAGGACCCGAGAGCGATCTGGCGACGGTCGAGCGCATTCGCGCCGCGATCACCGCGGAGGAGCCGATCGAGATCGACATCCGCAATCACGCCAAGGACGGGAGGCCGTTTTGGAACCGGCTGCTGATCGCGCCGGTGCACGACGCGAACGGCACCTTGGCCTATTTCTTTGCGAACCAGTACGATGTCACCGTCGAGCGCGAGAACCTCGCCGCGCGCACGCGGGAGCTGGCTGAAGCCAACGACAGGCTGCGGGCCGAGGCCGCGGAGCGCGAACTGGTCGAGGAGGCGCTCCGGCAATCGCAGAAGATGGAGGCGATCGGCCAGCTCACCGGCGGCATCGCGCACGACTTCAACAATCTGCTGACCGGTATCGCGGGCAGCCTGGAGTTGCTTAAGGTCCGGCTCGCGCAGGGTCGCCTCACCGACTTCGATCGCTACATCATGGCCGCCCAGGGCGCTGCCAAGCGCGCAGCCGCCCTCACGCATCGTTTGCTGGCCTTCTCGCGACGCCAGACGCTCGCGCCCAAGCCCACCGACGTCAATCGCCTGGTCACCGGCATGGAGGAGATGATCCGGCGTACCGCCGGTCCGGAGATCGCCGTCGAGGTGGTCACCGCCGGCGGGCTGTGGACCACGCTCATCGATCCGAACCAACTCGAGAACGCGCTGCTAAATCTCTGCATCAACGCCCACGACGCCATGCCCGGAGGCGGCCGGCTGACTATTGAGACCGGAAACAGGTAGCTCGACGCCCGCGCTGCCCATGACCGCGACGTGCCGCCCGGCCAGTACGTCGCGCTCTGCGTCAGCGACACCGGGCCAGGTATGACGCCAGAGGTGATCCGGCGCGCCTTCGACCCGTTCTTCACCACGAAGCCGATCGGCATGGGCACTGGCCTCGGCCTGTCGATGGTCTACGGCTTCGTGCGGCAGTCTGGCGGGCAGGCGCGTATTTACTCAGAACCCGGCCAGGGCGCGATGGTTTGCCTTTACCTGCCGCGGCAATTTGGCGCGACCGAGACCGTGGAGGTAGCAACCGACCTGGTCGGAGCGCCGCGCGCTGAAGCTGGCGAGACAGTGCTGGTGGTGGACGATGAGCCGACCGTGCGCATGCTGGTGAGCGACGTGTTGGAGGATCTCGGCTACACCGCCATCGAGGCAGCCGACGGAGCGGCTGGATTGCGCGTTCTGCAGTCCGATGCCCGCATCGACCTGCTGGTCACCGATGTCGGCCTGCCCGGGGGCATGAACGGTCGGCAAGTAGCCGACGCAGGGCGAGCATTGCGGCCCGGCCTCAAGGTGCTGTTCATCACCGGCTATGCCGAGAACGCCATGCTCAGCCACGGCCACCTCGACCCCGGCATGCACGTGATGACCAAGCCGTTCGCGATGGACGCGCTCGCCAGCCGGATCAAGGACCTCATCACAGCGCAGTAGTGCCTTCGCCAGACACGTGGTGATCGTGTCGCTGAAGTCGCCTTTGGCAATTCACTGCAGCTGACTTTGAAAACTGACAGAACCCCACAGGTTCGCATGCTCACTGTGCAAAATGGCCATCCGCAATAGAACCAAGTCTTTTCAATCTGTTACGGCGACCAAACGGTAACCGAGGCACATTCCCGGGCAGTCAGGCCGTTGTTGCGGCCTGACGGACGAGATCGGGAAGCGGCGGAATGATGATGGCGCCTGGGACTTGCAAACGATCTCCGAGGTAGCGGAAGAACGAGACGCTGAGCTTGCTGCAGGTCTTCATTAGGCCGAGCATGACGTCGTGACCCGGGCGCGGCGTCGCCTCTACGTGATTGGCGACCGGAATGCCTGGGCGCGCGCACCACGCGTAGCCGCCTGCATGGGGGAGAAGCGGCTGTCGACCGTGTCGGCAGCCGACATGCAAGCAATGCTCGCGGCGTTCACGGCTCAGCAGGGCCTGTCGCTGTCCAGTCCAAGAGTGCTGCGAAAGCGGCCTCGGGCCTGACTCTGGCGCAGAATTCTTCCCGCAGTCGGCAACTAAACCTTGGGCTCATCGAGGGAAGGACCGCCCTCATCCGTCTCTGATGCACAATCAATTGCCGCCTGGTAGCCGGGCTAGGGTTCTTCCCATAAGATTGACAGCGCGTCCCCCACGTCCTGGCTGTCCAGTCCATGCTGTTTCTCGCCACCCAACTCGCCTCGTTGCTCAGCACCGTTCGTCGTCCCGGCGATTTCTTCGCCGCCGGCACGATCGAGCTTCTGGCCCCGTCGCTGGAGGTCGCGGGTGTCGGACCCGTCGCGTTGCCGTTGCTGTCCGAGCAGGCCAAGCGGATCATCGGCGTCGCCGACGCCGCACCCTATGGCCGCGGCGAGGAGACAGTCGTTGATCCAGCAGTGCGGCGCTGCTGGCAGATCGGCCCGGATCGGGTGCGCCTCGGCGGTCGCCATTGGGCAACGACGCTGGACCGCATTGTGGCGCAGGTCACTGAAGGGCTGGGGGTCAGCGACCCGGTCACGGCCGAGTTCTACAAGTTGCTGGTCTACGAACCCAGTAGCTTCTTCGTCGGCCATCGCGACACCGAGAAGGCGCCGGGCATGTTCGCGACCCTCCTGGTCGTGCTGCCATCGAGCTTCGAGGGCGGTGAGCTGCTCGTGCGCCACCAGGGCCGCGAGGCGCGCCTGGCCTTGCGCTGCGACGAGCCAGCCGAGGCGGCGTTCGCCGCTTTCTACGCCGACTGCGTGCACGAGGTCTTGCCCGTCACTGCAGGGCATCGCCTGACCCTGGCCTATAACCTGGTGCGGGTAGGCAAGGGCCGCCCGCCCAAGCCGCCCGACTACGCAGAACAGCAAGGCAGCATCGCGGCGCTGCTGCAGGCTTGGCGCGACAGCAAGACGCAACCCGATACTGACCTGCCGAAGAAGCTGGTCTACCTGCTAGACCATGCCTACACGCCGGCTGAACTCGGGTTTCCCGCACTGAAAGGTGTCGATGCGGCGGCCGCCGGAGTGCTCGCCACCGCCGCACAGCAAGCGCATTGCGATCTGCATTTGGCATTGCTGACCGTCGAGGAAAGTGGTGCTGCTGAGTATGCGGACACCTTTCGCCCACAACGGGGCCGATGGGATCAGGAAGAGGACGCGTTTGAGGCCGGCGAGGTTTCTGATCGGTCCGTAGAACTCTCCGAGTGGCGGCGGCTTGACGGCGAGGAGGCCGTGCTCGGCACCGTACCGGTGGAAGAGGACGAGTTTTCGCCATCCGATGCGTGCGATAACCTCACGCCCGACGAGGAACATTTCCACGAGGCGACCGGCAACGAGGGCGCTTCCTTCGAGCGCACCTACAAGCGGGCAGCCCTGGTGCTCTGGCCGAGCGAGCGGCTGTTTGCGGTCCTAAGCCAGGCCGGGCTGCCGGTGACCCTGCCGTATCTCGACGACTTCGCCCGGCGCTGGGCCGAGAGCGGCGAGAACCAGCGATCGCCGCTTTGGTGCGAGGCGCACGATCTCGCCGGGCACATGCTCGCGCAGTGGCCAAAGCAGGGCGGGTATCAGCGACATCGGGCGCCGAGCGACGCCGCCCGCATGCTCGTGTCACTGACAGGATTGGACGATACGGCCGCGATCGAGGGCTTCCTGACAGAGGTTACCGCCGAGAGCTGCTTCGAGAAGGGCGACAACGACGCCATCATGGGCGCCCTGGGCCGCCTCTCTCCAACCCGGCGCTCGTCGTTGATCGAGCGCGTCGTTGCCGGCCGGGCCGCCGTCTCGTTCGGGGCCTGCGCCAATCTGCTGGCCCGGGCAGTAGCCGAATGGTCGGACCATCGCACGCCTGACCTGTTGCGTGCCGCCACCCGGCTGATCGAGGCGCTCCCGGGGGATCCAGCGCATGCCACTCCGCGCTTATCATGGCAGGACAGCCCCAAGGTGGACGCCAGCGTCGTGATCGACCTCGTGACGGGCCTTTGCGCAATCGACAAGGCACTGGCCAAACGCGCCGTTGATCATCTGCTTGCCTGGCCGAAAACCTATGGGCTGGACGCCGTCCTCATCCCGGCGACCCGGACGTTGCTGGATCCGGCCATGCTGTCCTGCACCGCCCCAATGGAGAAACTGCGGACCGCATGCCTGGCGCATCTGCGTGCCAGGGTGGCGGAGCCGCTCGCCCCGCCGACGGACTGGGCCCGGCGAGCGGATTTCTCATGCCGTTGTCCTCGCTGCAGCGAACTGGCGCGCTTTCTTACCGATTCCGAGCGCAGAACCTGGGTGTTCAAGGCTGCCGAAGCCGATCGGCGCCACGTGGAGGACACGATCAAGGGCGCCTGCTGCGATGTGGACGTCACCACGGACCGCCGTGGCCGGCCCTATAGCCTGGTCTGCACCAAGAACCAGGCCAGCTATGAACGCCGAGCAAAGCAGCGCACGGGGGACCTCAAGAACCTGGCGCGGCTTGTGGAATAATCGGCGGCTGACGGTAACCTTTGTAGCGTATTTGAGCCAGTGGAGATCTTGGTGACACTGCCACACAGTTAACCTGGCGTGAGGCTTTGCCTGAGTTTGTCGTCGGATTTTGGGATGGTAGATCTCACCCAGGGCCATTCAGTTCTAATTACTGGGTTCCGAGAGCAAGCAGCTGGTCGAAGCTGACGGCATTGGCATAGAGCGCCTCGCTGATGTTCTGGATGCCGTTGGCGCGGAGGATGTTGAGGGCCACGGACCGGATGCGGGCCATGATGCCGGGCTTGGTGCGGATGCGGCTGGCATCCTCGCCCAGGGTCACGTCGCGGACATAATGGGCACGGTTCTCGATGCCCCAGTGCGCGCGGATGGCGCCGCCCAGGACCTTGGCGCCGTGGCGGGTCTGGCACGGGTAGTAGCCGACCTCCTCGCGCGTGGCCCACAGGCCGGAGCGGGTGTCTTTGATGTAGGTCAGGCGCGAGACCCGGGCGACACAGCTGACCAGCGCCTGCCAGGGCGCGTCCAGCTGGCCAGCGGTGTCGAACACCTCCACGCGGCGATGCTCCTGACGGCCGTGGCGGCCGCGGTCCACGGTTTCATGGCTGTCGAAGGGACACCCGGTCGCGCAAAGCCCGGCCAGGGTTGCGTGCAGGGTAGGCTGGTTGTCCTTGACGCGGACCAGCAGGGAGTTGCCGGTTGCCGCGGCCTGCGCGAACCCGTCCTTTTGGCAATGCAGCGCGTCGGCGGTGAACAGGACGCCGGTCACGCCAAGCTCGGCCATCAGCTGCGGCACCGCCGCGACCTCGTCCGGCGCCCCGGCCAGCTCCTGATGGGCCAGGACCAGGGCGGCGTCGCTGGCAAACGCGCTGAGCACATGGACGGCCTTGCGGTCGGTGAGGTGGTCGAAGCTGCCGCGCAGCGTCTTGCCATCGAGCGCGACCGTGCGCAGCGCCTGTGGTGCGCTTTGTGGGCTCACATCACGGGCATGGCGGCGGAAGGCGGCTTCGAGATCGTCAGGGCCGAGCGCCAGGAACAGATGACGCAGGGTGTTCACGGCCGGGGCGCGCTGGAAGCCGGCACCGAAGACAGCGTTCAGGCGATCGCGCTGCAGGGCGATGAACGCGATGATCTTCTTGTAAGACGTCGCGCCCGCGAGCACGGCGAGGACCGAGAACAGCAATAGGTGCCTCATGCTGTAGCGTTGCCCTTGCGGGCGACGAGGATCGGGCACGTCGGCGAGTGCGGCAAGCAAGGAAGCAAACGGCACGAAGGCAACCTCCACGAAGCTGGAAAGTCGCCCTCATACAACCGTTACCTGTTTCCGCCCTGTTCACGCCGGAGTGGACAAATCAAGCCACATCGCCAGAACTGAATGGCCCTGAGATCTCACCACCTATCAGTTTTAGTCAAAGCAATCGAAGGAAGAGTAGTGACGCAATTTCAAATTAACGCTTGCTTACACAAGGTGGTGGGTATTTCTCTGCCGGTAGACCAGAGAGTATAATGCGCATGTGAGAACTAAGGATGTAGGCATGGCCCGAGGCCCCATGGGTGAGAAGCGACCAGACGATCCCGCCGCCGCCGCCGTAATAGCTGTGCGGATTGCCACAGGGGATCTACTGGAGAAACTTGACGAATCTATGGCTCGTAGTGTCCAGAACAAGCAGAAGAACCCCGCTGCAGTGGCTCTAGGCAAACTCGGGGGCCAACGAGGGGGAAAAGCCCGCGCTGATAAACTAAGTTTGGAAGAGCGGCGTGAAATAGCTCGAAAGGCAGCGGCGGCGCGATGGAAAGATAACGGCTAACGCCCCCGGCACAACAACGGTTTAGTTATAGACCGCCTTCAAGGCGGATAGACATCCCCAATGCTTCGTTGCACACCAGCTATGGAAGCGAAGGTGACGGATCGTCTTTGGGAGCTTGCCGACATGGTGAAGGTGCTTGAAGACTGGGAATCGAATAAGAAAGCCTAAGCAGCCATGTCCAATGGCGAGTCAAAATAGCCGCCAACAGGTATAGTAAATATGACAATTGAACGGAAGACGTTGGCCCCTCTACGCATCCTGGCTCTCGTTGAAAGGTTTGAGCGCAATTATGCCGCCTACAAAGCTACTAAGTACAATGAGACCCAGACTCGTCGGGAGTTTCTCGATCCTCTCTTAAAGGCCTTGGGATGGGACATTGATAATGAGCAGGGATACCCCGAAGCCTATAAGGACGTCATCCACGAAGATGCCATTAAGGTCGGTGAAGCGACAAAGGCGCCTGACTACTGCTTTCGTATCGGTGGCACACGGAAATTTTTTCTAGAAGCTAAGAAGCCCGCGATAGACATAAAAAGCGACATCAGCCCAGCTTTCCAACTCCGGCGCTACGCATGGACCACCAAGCTCCCGCTCAGTATCCTAAGCAACTTTGAGGAGTTCGTGGTTTACGACTGCCGCGTTAAGCCAGATCAGAAAGATAAAGCATCCTTTGCGCGCATTCTAAACGTCCACTACACGGACTATGCGACACGCTGGCACGAGATCGCGAGCATCTTTTCCCGCGAAGCTGTCCTTAAAGGCTCGTTTGACAAATACGCTGAGTCAAACAAAGCAAAACGCGGTACAGCCGAGGTAGATGATGAATTTCTTCAGACTATTGAGTCTTGGCGTAAGGAGCTTGCCGAAAATATCGCTTTACGAAATAAGAAGCTCTCCCAGCGTGAACTAAACGAGAGTGTCAAAAACCTGGGGCAGCCTGCTTGCCTATCTTGGGCTGATCGGCCTGGCTGATGCCTGACCATGAGGGCGACAGGCGTGATGCAGTGGACGGTGCGACTGGAGACGATGACAAGCGCGG
>JAABUX010009674.1_pt1 | contig 10881 bp, 9 predicted proteins | sample 5561851 | NCBI WGS metagenome assembly JAABUX01 (sample SAMN10711883, study PRJNA513361) | rock metagenome | isolation source: Antarctica rocks | place: Antarctica: Victoria Land, Richard Nunatak red sandstone | collected 2016-01-03 | reverse complement strand
GAGCCGTGCACCGGCTCGAACATGCTCGGAAACTCACGCTCGGGATTGATGTTTGCGCTCGCCGCAATGCCGATCGACCCGGCCACGGCCGGCCCGAGGTCGCTCAGGATGTCGCCGAACAGGTTGCTGCCGACCACCACGTCGAACCAGTCCGGGTGCTGCACGAAATGGGCGGTTAGGATGTCGATATGGAACTGCGCCGTTTGGACGTCCGGGTAGCGCTGGCCCATCAGGGCGAAGCGCTCGTCCCAGTAGGGCATCGTGATCGTGATGCCGTTGCTCTTGGTCGCGCTGGTGACGTGGCGGCGGGGCCGGGTGCGGGCGAGCTCGAAGGCGTAGGCGAGGATGCGGTCCACGCCGCGGCGGGTGAACACGCTTTGCTGGGTGGCGAACTCGCGGTCGGTGCCCTCGAACAAGCGGCCGCCGAGGCTGCTGTATTCGCCTTCGGTGTTCTCGCGCACGACGACGAAGTCGATGTCGGCGGGGGTGCGCCCGGCGAGCGGCGAAGTGGCGCCCGGCAACAGGCGGCACGGGCGGACGTTCGCGTACTGGTCGAAGCCGCGGCGGATCGGGATGAGCAGGCCCCAGAGGGAGACGTGGTCGGCGACGCCGGGCCAGCCGACGGCGCCGAGGTAGATCGCGTCGTGCTGGCGGAGCTGGTCGAGGCCGTCCTCGGGCATCATGCGGCCGGTGCGCTGGTAGGTTTCGCAGGACCAGTCGTAGTCGGTCACGTCGAGCGTGAAGCCGAAGCGGTCGGCGGCGGCGCGCAGCACGCGCAAGCCTTCGGGGACGGTTTCCTTGCCGATGCCGTCGCCCGGTATCGCCGCAATCGTATAGCTACGCGCCATCCAAGGTTCCTCCCCTGCCCTATTCTGGACGCGCGCAGCGGCGCAGTCTAGGAAGCCTTATGGGCGATTACATGACCAATTGGGACCGGGACGCGGCGCTGACGGCGGCGCGCATCCTGCTCGAGATCAAGGCGGTCAATTTCCGGCCGGACGAGCCTTACACGTTCACGTCGGGCTGGAAATCGCCGGTCTATATCGATTGCCGGCGGATCATCTACTTTCCTCGCGCGCGCGCCAAGATTTGCGAGTTGGCGGTCGAAAAAATCGGCCGGCATGTCGGCTACGAGACCATCGAGGCGGTGGCGGGCGGCGAGACGGCGGGCATCCCGTTCGCGGCCTGGATCGCCGACCGGATGATGGCGCCGATGGCCTACGTGCGGAAGAAGCCGAAGGGGTTCGGCCGCAACGCGCTGATCGAGGGGGACGTGCCGGAGGGCAAGCGCACCTTGCTGGTCGAGGACCTCACGACGGACGGGCAGAGCAAGATCCAGTTTGCCCAGGCGCTGCGGGATGCGGGCGCGATCGTGAACCATGCCTTCGTGGTGTTCTTCTACGGCGTGTTCCCGGGCAGTTTCGAGACCTTGGCGCGGATGGACATCCAGCTTCACCACCTCTGCACGTGGTGGGACGTGCTGGACGCCTGCAAGGACCGGCCCTATTTCGACGACGCGGCGCTGGCCGAGGTGCGGCGGTTCCTGGAGAACCCGATGGCGTGGTCGGCGGCGCGGGGCGGCACGGCGAGCGCGGCAGAGGCGGCCGAGCGCAAAGCGGTTCCGTAGCCGGCGCATACCGATGGACACCGCCCACGAGCTGATCCTGGTCGGCGGCGCGCTGGCCCTGCTGAGCATCCTGGCGGGTGCGGTCTCGTCGCGCTTCAATGCCCCGCTCCTGCTGGTGTTCCTGCTGCTCGGCGTGCTTGCTGGCGAGGATGGGCCGGGCGGCATCGCGTTCTCGGATTTCCGGGCGGCGTATCTCATCGGCAGCGTCGCGCTGGCGGTGATCCTGTTCGATGGCGGCCTGCAGACTGAGCGGGCGATGATCAAGGCGGCGCTTTGGCCGGCGCTGGCCCTGGCCACGGTCGGCGTCGTGCTCACCGCGGCGATCGTCGCCGTCGCGGCCGCCTTGATCCTCCATTTGCATTGGAGCGAGGCCCTGCTGATCGGCGCGGTCCTCGCGCCCACCGACGCCGCCGCGGTCAACACGCTGCTGCGCGGCACCGGCGTTGCGGTGCCGGAGCGCGTCACGGCGGCGCTCGAGATCGAGTCCGGCATCAATGACCCGATGTCGGTGTTCCTTACCGTGGTGCTGGTCCAGGTTCTGACCTTGCCGGGCGGGGTCACAGTCCTGCACGCGGCCTTGCTGTTTGGCGAAGAGATGTTCGGCGGCGCGGCGATCGGCATAGGCGCCGGCTATACGTTGCTCTGGCTATTGCGCCGCCTGCCGCTGGACACGCCGATCTACCCCGTGCTGGCGGTCGCCACGGTCCTGACCGTGTTCGGCGGCGCGCAGATTGCTGGCGCGAGCGGGTTCCTCGCGGTGTACCTGATGGGCGTCATCGTCCGGATCAACCAGTTCGAGGCCCGGCGTGCCCTGGTGTTCGCGTCAGGGGCGTTCGCGTGGCTCGCCCAGATCGCGTTGTTCCTGATGCTCGGCCTATTGGTGACGCCGCACAAGCTGCTGCCGATCGCCGTGCCGGTCCTCGCGATCGCGGCCGTGCTCATCCTCGTCGCCCGGCCGGTCGCGACGTTCCTATGCTTGCTGCCGTTCGGGTATGACCGCCGCGAGGCCGCGTTCGCGTCCTGGGTCGGGCTCCGCGGCGCCGTCCCGATCTATCTCGCCATCATCCCCGTGCTGGCTGGCACGCATAACGGGGTCGTCCTGTTCGGCGGCACCTTCGGCGTGGTGATCGCCTCGCTCGTGGTTCAGGGCTGGACCATTTCGCCGGTGGCCCGCCTGCTCGGCTTCGGTGGAGATACAAGGGTGGCCGGACCGGGTCAGAAGGGGTAGCTTAGACGCCACTCGCTCCCCTGGAGGCCGCCATGAGCCAGACCACCCGCCCGAACTCCGACGCTGCCCGCGACATCGCGAACGTGCTGCATCCCTACACGGACGCGATCGTGCATCAGGAGGTAGGCCCCGTCATCATCTCGCGCGGCGAGGGCGTGCACGTGTGGGACGAGAACGGGAAGGAGTATATCGAGAGCGTCGCCGGCCTATGGTGCGCCTCGCTCGGGTTCAGCAACGAGCGGCTGGCGAAGGCGGCGTATGACCAGTTGCGCACCCTGCCCTTCTATCATTCGTTCACCGCCAAGTCGCACGGGCCGATGATCGACCTGGCCGAGATGCTGATCGCCCGCGCGCCGGTGCCGATGAGCAAGGCGTTTTTCGCGAACTCCGGCTCCGAGGCGAACGACACCGCGATCAAGATGGTCTGGTACATGAACAACGCGCTCGGCCGGCCGCGCAAAAAGAAGATCATCGGGCGGATCAAGGGCTATCACGGCATCACCATCGCCTCGGCGAGCTTGACGGGGCTGGCGACGAACCACCGCAGCTTCGACGTGCCGCTGCCGGGCTTCCTGCACACGATGACGCCGCACTACTATCACGGCGCCGAGCCCGGCGAGAGCGAGGAGGCGTTCAGCGCCCGTTGCGCGGCGGAGCTGGAGGCGCTGATCCAGGCCGAGGGGCCGGATACCGTCGCCGCGATGTGGGCCGAACCGATCATGGGCGCGGGCGGGGTGATCCTGCCGCCGCGCGGCTATTTCGAGGCGATCCAGGAAGTGCTGCGCCGGCACGACGTGCTGCTCGTGGCGGACGAGGTGATCTGCGGGTTCGGCCGCACCGGCAATTACTGGGGCTGCCAGACGGTGGGCGCCGTGCCCGACATCCTGACCTGCGCCAAGGCGCTCTCCTCGTCGTACCTGCCGATCTCGGCCGTGCTGGTGAACGAGGCGGTGTTCCAGGCGCTCGCCAAGGAGAGCCACGAGATCGGCACGTTCGGCCACGGCTACACCTATTCCGGCCATCCCGTGCCGGCCGCCGTCGCGGTCGAGACGCTCAAGATCTATGACGAGATGGACATCGTGCACCACGTGCAGGAGGTCGGCGCGCACATGCAAAGCGAGTTGCGGCGGCGCTTCGCCAACCACGAGTTGGTAGGCGAGGTGCGGGGCGTGGGGTTGATCGCGGCGGTCGAACTTGTCGCCGACCAGGCGGCGCGGCGCAACTTCGACCCGGCGCTCAAGATGGGCCTGCGACTCGCCAGGCTTTGCGAGCAGCACGGCGTGATCGCGCGTGGACTGCCGAATGACAGCCTGGCGTTCAGTCCGCCGCTGATCATCACCGTGGCCGAGATCGACGAGATGCTGGACCGGGTTGGCCGGGCGCTCGACGAGTTGACCGTGCAGGTGCGCCGCGAGCGGATGGCGGTCGTCAGCTAGCGCGGCTCACCGTGTAGTCCGCGACGGCGGCCAGCGCGCGCCGGGCCTCGCTGTCCGGGAAGGGAGCGAGCGCGCGCTGGGCGGCGGCAGCGAAACCGGCGGCGCGGTCGAGGGTCGCCTCGATCGCGCCGCGGGCGCCGATCAGCGTCATCGCACGCTCGAGATCAGTCGGACGCTGCTCGCTCGCCTCGATCGTCCGGACCCAGAAGGCGCGCTCTTCGGCATCGCCTTTGGCGTAGGCGGCCAGCACGGGCAAGGTGATCTTGCCCTCGCGGAAGTCGTCGCCGACGGTCTTACCGAGCGTCGCCTGGTCGGCCGTGTAGTCGAGCGCGTCATCGACGAGCTGGAAAGCCATGCCGAGATCAACGCCGTACTCGCGAAGGGCGTGCGCTTCCTCGGCCGGGCGCTCGGCAACGACCGCGCCGACTTCGCAGGCGGCGGCGAAGAGCGCGGCGGTCTTGCCGCCGATCACCTCGAGATAGCGGCTCACCGGCGTGGAGAGGTCGTTTTGGGTTTCGAGCTGCAGCACCTCGCCTTCGGCGATGGTGGCCGCGGCAGCGCTCAGGATTTCGAGCACGCGGAGGTTGCCGTCCTCGACCATGAGCTGGAAAGCGCGGGCGAACAGGAAGTCGCCGACCAGCACGCTCGCAGTGTTGCCGAATACGGCGTTGGCACTGGCCAGGCCGCGGCGAAGCTGGCTCTCGTCGACCACGTCGTCGTGCAGCAAGGTCGCCGTGTGGATGAACTCGACGCAGGCGGCGAGGCGGATGTGGCGGATGCCCTCGTAGCCGCAGAGCCGGGCCGCGGCCAGGGTGAGCAAGGGCCGGAGCCGCTTGCCGCCGGCGGCGACGAGGTGGGCGGCAAGCTGCGGGATGAGCGCAACCGGGCTGTCCATACGAGCCAGGATGAGGGCGTGGCAGCGCGGCAGATCCTCTCCGACGATGCGGGCGAGGTCGGTCAGCGCGTCCATTTCGGCCGGCGCGTTGGGTTTGATGGCAGGGGCAGCGGCGCCCAATCGAAGCTCCCGACTTGATCCGGCTTGCGTCACGTGCGTCGCTTGCGTCATGGGCACCATATCGGCCACGGTGAAGGGGGGTCAAGGCGAGCAGCCCCTCCGGAGGAGCACCATACGCACCATTGCCATCACGAATGACCCGGTGCGGCTCAGCTTCCTGCGGGTACTGCTCGCCGATGCCGGGATCGCGGCGGTGCTGCTCGACGCGCATGTGAGCGCCGTGGAGGGCAGCATCGGCGCCATCCCGCGGCGCCTGGCAGTCCTGCCCGAGGATTGGTGGCGCGCGCGATGTGTGCTGAGCGAGGCAGGCGAGGCGTTCTGACGACGCAGGGCACGTTGCTCGCGGGCCGGGTGCGCTACGAGCAGCCTGCCCGCGGGTACCGTACGGGGATCGAGCCGGTGCTCCTCGCGGCCGTATGCCCGGCGCGGGCGGGCGAGCGGGTGCTGGAGCTTGGGACAGGGGCAGGCGCCGCGCTGCTTTGCCTCCTCGCGCGCGTGCCCGGCGTGATGGGCGTTGGAGTGGAGATCGACCCTGCGATGGTCGCAATCGCCCGCGCCAACCTCGCGGCCAACGCCGCGAGCGGCCTCAGCATCGTGAGGGCGGGCGCGACGGCGCTGCCCGATCTCGGCCTGTTCGACCACGCCATCGCCAACCCGCCCTGGCATGCAAGCGGCTCGACCCCCTCCCCCGTGGCCGCCCGGCAGCGCGCCAAGCAGGCAGTACCCGGGCTGCTCGACGCCTGGACGGATGCTGCGGCACGCCAGTTGCAGCCGGGTGGCACGATGTCGCTTGTCCTGCCTGCCGGGGCCGCCGCCGCCGGCTATCATGCCTTGGAATCTGCGGGAGTAGGCGCGCCCATCCTCTTCCCGCTCTGGCCGCGGCCCGGCGTCGCAGCCCGGCTCATTCTGATGCAGGCAATCCGCGGCGCGCGGGGCCCTGCCCGCATCCTGCCCGGCGCTGCGCTGCACGACGGCCCAGGTTGGTCCGCCTGGGCCGATTCGGTGTTGCGTGACGGAGCAGCGATCCCGCTTAGCTGAGGGCGATCTCGCCGCCAGGTTGCGGTGTCGCGAAGGTCGCGTCGGAAAAAGCCTCCTCCCAACTGCCTCTGGTCGAGGCGCGGCTGTACTCGGTCGAGCGGTTCTCGAAGAAGTTGGCGTGCTCGACGGCGTTAAGCATCTCGTCGAGCCAGGGGAGCGGGTTCTGCTCCACGTCATAGACCGGGTCGAGGCCGAGCTGCATGAGGCGGCGATCGGCGATGAAGCGGATGTAGCGCTTCACTTCCGCAGCACTCAGCCCCTCGACGGCGCCGAACTCGAAGGCGAGGTCGATGAAGGCGTCCTCGTGGCCGACGATGGTCTGGCAGATCTCCGTCAGCTCACGGCGCAGTTCCGGCGTCCAAATCTCCGGGTTTTCCGAGACGAAGGTGCGGAACAGCCGGATGATGCTGAGGCAGTGCAGCGTCTCGTCGCGGACGGACCAGGAGATGATCTGGCCCATGCCCTTCATTTTCCCGAAGCGCGGGAAGTTGAGCAGGATCGCGAAGGAGGCGAAGAGCTGCAGACCCTCGGTGAAGGCGCCGAAAGCCGCGAGGGTCTTGGCGATCTCGTATTTGCTATCGACCCGGAAGGTCTGCATGTAGTCGAACTTGTCCTTCATCTCTTTGTATTTGAGGAAGGCCGTGTATTCGAGCTCGGGCATCCCGACAGTATCGAGCAAATGGCTGTAGGCAGCGACGTGGATGGTTTCGGTGTTGCTGAACGCCGACATCATCATCAGCACTTCGGTCGGCTTGAAGACCTGGCTGTAGTGCTTCATGTAGCAGTTGTTCACTTCGACATCTGCCTGGGTGAAGAAGCGGAAAATCTGGGTGAGCAGATTGTGCTCGCCGGGCGTGAGGTTGCGGTGCCAGTCCTTCACGTCGTCGGCCAGCGGCACCTCCTCGGGCAGCCAATGGACGCGCTGCTGGGTGAGCCACGCCTCGTAGGCCCAGGGATAGCGGAACGGCTTGTAGACGGGGTTCTCGGTGAGAAGGTCGAGTCGACGCTCGGGAATAATGCCGTCCATGGGATGCTCCTCAGCCGGGCTGCCTATTGGCAGGCCAGGCATTCCTCGAAATTGGCGCTGATCGCGGGGATGGTTATAGCGGCCGACGGGTCGCTCGCCTGCGCGAGCTTATGGCTGACCGTGTCGGCGCGCTGGATGGAGAGGCTACGGCAGTAATAGAGGGATTTCACGCCGCGCTTCCAAGCAAGGGCGTGGATCTGGTGCAGGTCGCGCTTATGGACGTCGGCGCGCAGAAAGAGATTAACCGACTGGCTCTGGCAGATATAGGGCGCGCGGTCGGCCGCGTGCTCCACCACCCAGCGCTGGTCGAGCTCGAACGCCGTTCGATACACGGCGCGCTCCTGGTCGGTCAGGAAATCGAGATGCTGGACGCTGCCTTTGTTCAAGGTGATGCTGGACCAGACCTCGTCGGTATCCTGCCCGCGGTCGGCAAGGAGGCGCTGCAAGGGCCGGTTGCGCACGGTGAAGCTGCCGGAGAGGGTCTTTTGCAGGAATACGTTGGCGGCGATCGGCTCGATGCCGGGCGAGGTGTTGCCGGCGATGATGCTGATGCTGGCGGTGGGCGCCACCGCCATCTTGTTGCTGAAGCGCTCCTGGATGCCCCAATCGGCGGCGTCCGGGCAGGCGCCCCGTTCCGCGGCGAGGACCTTGCTCGCGGTGTCGGCCTGGCCGCGGATGTGCTGGAACATGCGCTTGTTCCAGACCTTGGCGACCACGCTCTCGAACGGCACGCCCTGGGCCTGCAGAAAGCTGTGGAAGCCCATGACGCCGAGGCCGACGGAGCGTTCGCGCTCGGCGGCGTAGCGGGCGCGTTCCATGCCGGGCGGGGCGCGGTCGATAAAGTCCTGCAGCACGTTGTCGAGAAAGCGCATCACGTCCTCGATGAAGAACTGGTGGTCCTTCCACTCCATCCAGGTCTCGAGGTTGAGGCTGCTGAGGCAGCAGACGGCGGTGCGCTCGCGGCCATACTGGTCGGTGCCGGTAGGCAGCGTTATCTCGCTGCAGAGATTGCTGGTCTTCACGCTGAGGCCGGAGAGCTTCTGGTGTTCGGGCAGTGCCCGGTTCACGTGGTCGCTGAAGATGAGGTAGGGCTCGCCGGTCTCGATGCGGGCGGTCAGGATGCGGATCCAGAGGGTGCGCGCCTGGACCTTGCGGACCACGCTGCCGTCCTTGGGGGAGGTGAGCGCCCAGGCCTCGTCCGCCTCGACGGCGCGCATGAAGGCATCCGGGATCAGGATGCCGTGGTGGAGGTTGAGCGCCTTGCGGTTCGGGTCGCCGCCGGTGGGGCGGCGGAGCTCGATGAACTCCTCCGCCTCGGGATGGGAGATCGGCAGGTAGACGGCGGCCGAACCGCGGCGGAGCGAGCCTTGGCTGATCGCGAGCGTCAGGCTGTCCATCACGCGGATGAACGGGATCACGCCCGAGGTCTTGCCGTTATGGCCGACTTTCTCGCCGATTGAGCGGAGGTTGCCCCAGTAGCTGCCGATGCCGCCGCCACGCGAGGCGAGCCAGACATTCTCGTTCCAGAGGCCGACGATGCCGTCGAGGCTGTCGCTGGCTTCGTTGAGGAAACATGAGATAGGCAGGCCGCGATTGGTGCCGCCATTGCTGAGGACGGGGGTCGCGGGCATGAACCAGAAACGGCTCATGTAGTCGTAGAGGCGCTGGGCGTGGCCTGCGTCGTCGCCATAGAAACTCGCGACGCGGGCGAACAAATCCTGGTAGCCCTCGCCCGGCATGAGATAGCGGTCGTCGAGCGTCGCGCGGCCGAAATCGGTGATCAGCGCGTCCCGGCTGCGGTCCACGCGTACCTGATGGCGACCCTGAAGCTGTACTGCGTCAAGCACAAGCGGCTCCCCTGTTCGTCTCGGACAGACATAGACCCTACCATATGATGTGTCCAGGATCGAGAAACACCACAACATGCGGTTTCTTGCGAGTGTGTCTGCGACTCCGCAAAACCCGAGTCGCGTCATCGCTTGCGATCCATGCAATGTTCGCTTATGGGGAATGCAAGAGCGGCATACCGCGATGTCCGCGCGCGCAATTGGGAAGGAAACTCATGGATACGACCAGTAATAATAAGCTAGTTGCGTCGCGCCGGGCGCTGCTCCAGGGCGCGGCGGGGCTTGCGGCGGCCGCGGCGCTGCCGGGGGCGGCATGGGCTGCGGGCGAGCCGGCGATCGGCACCTACCCGGCAGGCAGTTCGGGCGACTCGGTGTTCGTGGGCATCACCGTGCCGCGGACCGGGACTTACGCGGTGCCGGGCGAGGACCTGCTGAAAGGCTATCAGTTGGCCATCGAGCACCTGAACAGCGGCGATCCGCTCATCCGCATGATCTCGCCGCAGACGACGAAGGGCGTGCTGGGCAAGACCGTCACGTCGGGCGTCGCCGACTCGAGCGCCAACCCGAACAACGCGGTGCAGAACGGGTCGCGCTTCATCAGCCAGAACAAGGCGGTGATGATCACCGGCTGCGTTTCGAGCGCCGAAGCGGTGGCGCTGAACAAGCTCGCGCAGCGGGAGAAGGTCATCTACCTGCCCGGCATCAGCGGCTCGAACGATACGACGGGCAAGGACTGCGTGCGGTATTCTTTCCGCGAATGCTTCTACGGCCAGACGGCGGCAGCGGCGATCAGCCCGGTGCTCATCAAGAACCTCGGTAAAAATAAGAAGGTCGCGTACCTGACCCCGGATTACACGTATGGCCACACCGTCCATCAGTCGATGGAAGAGTTCCTCAAGTCAGGCGGCTGGACGACGTCGACGAACCAGGTCTGCCCGCTCGGCGCACCGGACTACAGCTCCTATTTGCTCAACATCGCCAATAGCGGCGCCGACGTGTTCATCAACATAAACTTCGGCAACGACGCCGTGCAGTCGATCAAGCAGGCGCAGCAATTCGGCATCCTGCAGAAGCAGACGCTGGCGGTTCCTTACGTGACGCCGTTCCTCGCCCGCGACGTGGGCTCGGATTTGATGCAGGGCGTGTATGCGGGGTCGGATTTCTGGTGGACGCTCGAGGACCGCTTCCCGATCGCCAAGGGCTTCGTGGCGGCGTTCGACAAGAAATACAACTACAAGCCCGAGTGGGGCGCGCAGGCCGGCTACATGCAGATCGCGCTCTGGGCGCATATGATCGAGCAGGCGAAAACCTTCTATCCCCCTGACATCATCAAGGCCTACGAGTCCGGGCAGACGATCCCGAGCACGGTAGGCGACGTGCATTTCCGGGCCGAGGACCACCAGTTGGTGCGCCCCGTGATCATCCTGCGCGGCAAGAAGAAGGCCGACATGAAGGGCGGCGACGACTATTACGACGTACTGGAAGTGGTGCCTGGCGAAGGGCTGATGCAAGCGCCGGGTGCGTTTGGCTGCAACCTCGGCCCGTCAACCTAGGTTTTCAAACTTACTAGAGCCGAGCGCTACCCCATGGTGACCTGGCCCAACTTCATCTCCCAGCTCTTCAACGGGCTGGCGCTCGGCGCGTTGCTTGCCCTGATCAGCTC
>JAABUX010009672.1_pt1 | contig 10882 bp, 10 predicted proteins | sample 5561851 | NCBI WGS metagenome assembly JAABUX01 (sample SAMN10711883, study PRJNA513361) | rock metagenome | isolation source: Antarctica rocks | place: Antarctica: Victoria Land, Richard Nunatak red sandstone | collected 2016-01-03 | reverse complement strand
CGGTCGCAATCCCGCGCACCAGCCCCATCGCGCGCACCGGCCTGGCGGGCAAGGACGGCTGCGGCGCATGCCTGCGCATCAGCTGCACGCAGAATGTGCGCTCACCTGGTTGGGGTGAATGCGGCACAATGGGGGGTGGGCCTGCTACCCGCGCGCAGCAGCTGCACGCAGAATGTGCGCTCACCTGGTTGGGGTGGGTGCGGCATGGTGGGGCGTGCGCCTGCATCGCGCTCCCAGCGGCTTGTGCCAGGGTGAGGTCCAGGCTTCGGCGCGCGCTCGCGCAGCGGCCGCGCACAAAACATGCGTTCCTGAGGCTGTCATGCGCGTGTGTGGGGCGAGGCGGATCAGGGAGGTCAACACGCCCGCCGGCTCTGGCTGCGGAGCCCGTGACGTCTCACACCTCGCCGCTGTCCAGTCGCGCGCTCGTCACGGCCCTCCTGGACCGCTGGGGTCAAGCACTGACCGTGGGTTCTCTGCGACTGGCCGTCTGGCACCTGCAAACGCGCTCACGCCGGCCTCCCGCTGCGACCGGCAGTGCCGCGCGGGCGCGTCGCCGTTCGTCGCGCTCGTCACGGACGTGTGCGTGAGCTGCGGGCCGCAGCAGGTCAACCCGCACGCGCTCGCGTACGAGGCGCACCTGTCGCAGGACTACCAGGTGGACGTGCATGTCGAGCAGGCGCGGCGCGTAGGGTAGGGTTAGGGGTCCCGGCCGAACCGAGCGCAGCCGCGCTGCGCGAGCGAGCGCGGCCCTGCTTTCTTCCCCCATGCTCCATCCGAGGTGGGAGGTGGGAGGACTGGTACTGCCTCATCCGCCTTGCTGCGGTGCGCCAGGCTGGTCCCTGGTCGAGTGGCAGGGCCGCTGATGCTGCTGATGTTGTGCAGAGAGCGGGGCCCCTGTGTGCACGGCGATGGGGCGCGTGCGGCTGGTGCGGGCGGCCTTCGGCGCGCCCAGCAACGGCGCGGCATGCTTCGCCGTGCGGCCGGCGCAGTGCAGGACGGGTGGAGTGCAGGGCGCTCGTATCAGGCTGGGTGGCAGGCATGGGTGTAAGTGGCGCGCGCTTTGGACGTCTGTCCGTACGTGTCGACGAACGCTGGTGCTGCGGCGCAGGTGCCCTGCGACCCGCCCGGCAACATCGTCATCCGCGTGACCGGCGGGCACCGCGACCCCAACTACATCCGCTTTGTGCTGCTGGACGTGCGCGCCCGCGCGCGCGCCGCGCGCCCCTGTCGCGCCGCCTGCGTGCATGCGCGCCCGAGACACGCAGTCTGTATGCATGCACGCCCGCGACACGCAGCCTGCATGCATGCGCGCCCGAGACACGCAGCCTGCGCGCGCACCAGCGACGCTCCCCGCCTGGCTGGCGCGCTCGGGTGTCGCGCAGAGCGGTGCCACAAGGGGCCTGCGCTGCTCAACCCCCCCCGCACGCATGGTCGGTTGAGGCCGCGCCGCGGCCTGCAGTGCAGCAGAGCGCATGTGCCGCCGCCGCGTGCGAGCGAGCTCAGGGACACAGGCGCCCGGTGCACAGTGTGCGGCGATCTGACACGCACCCGCGCCGTGCTGAGCACGGCGGGCGGCGCGCAGATTGCGGGCATGCAGCCCATCCAGTACGTGGACATCAGGAGCGCGGTGAGCCCCGCGCCAGGAAGCCCTATGCAGCCCTATCGGGTTCAAAGCGCTGCGCGCGGCAAACGGCTGTGCCTGCTGTGCCCGCCCGCCGCCTGCGAGCTGGGCTGGCTGGCCCAGCCGGCTGCCGGCCCCAGCTGGCAGGCGCGGTGCGGCCCGCCGAGCGCTGGCTCGCGCACCGGCCGAGAGGGGCCGGCTGCGAGCGGCGCGCTGACGCGCGGCGCGGCGCCGCGGCGCAGGGCAATGCCACCTGGGTGAGCTGCTACAACCAGTATGGCGCCGCATGGCAGGGCGACAACCTGGGGCCCGCGCCCTACGACGTGCGCATCACGCCGACAAACGCGGCCGCGCTCGTCGCCCCGTGCGCGCCCCCGCCTGCACCGCTTCGACCGCGTGCGGGATGCTGTTGCTCTGTCATGCCCCCCCCCTCCGTCCCGCCCACAGAACAAGTGAGCAGGCCTACCCGGTCTACGAACCTGGGCACAGGCGGGCCAGCCCGCAGCATGAGGGATACCTGCGCACTGCATGCTGGGCCTGGGCCTGGGCGCTCTCAGGCTCTTACCTCGCCTCCAACGACCTCCTCAGGCTCAGGCGACGGCAGCGACACGGTGATGCGCATAGTGAACCGCAAACAGTGAGGTCACTGGGGCGGACCGGCCGCAAGGGGCGGGCCGGCATCAAGGGGCGGACCGGCCTTGCATGGCTGCCGGCGGCTCATGCCGCGCGCGCGCAGGGGCGTCATCCCGGCGCTCGCCGAGGGCGACTTCCCGACCGGCGTCCAGGTGGGCGGCCCGCGCGGCGTGCCGCCGGCCGCCGCGCCCGCGCCCGCGCCCCTCCCCACCCTCGCCATGCCGGCGCCCGCGCCCGCACCCCTGGCAGACTTCCGCCTGCCACGGAGGCCCGCCGCCGCTGCCGCGCCCGCGCCGGCCGCGCCCGCGCCGGCCGCCGCTGCCCCGGCGCTCCCGCTGCCGGCACCCGCGCCGGCCCCCGTGCCCATGCAGCCCGCGTTGGCCACGGCGCCGGCGCCCGCGCCGATCGCGTCCGCGCCTGCGCCCGCGCCGGCCGCCGCCGCTCTGCCCGCCGCAGCGGCGTCGCTCCCCCGGGCGCCCGCGCTCGCGCCCGCACCTGCGCCCGCGACGCCGGCGGCGGCACTCGTTGTGCCTGCGCCCGCGCCCGCGGCGGCCGCGGCGGCGGCCATTGCGCCGGCCACCGCGCCGGCGCCGGCGCCTGTCGCCGGCGCGCTGGCACCCCTGCCAGCCGGCGCAGCTCTGCCTGTTGCAGCCGCGTCGCTGCCCCAGGCGCCTGCGCCCGCGCCCGCTGCGACTGCGACGGCAGCAGGGTCAGCGCCTGCGCCCGCGCCCATGGCACCGGCACTCGTCGCGCCTGCGCCCGCACCCGTCGCGGCTGCGGCGGCGAGGTCAGCGCCCGCGCCTGCGCCCATGGCGCCGGCGGCCGCTGTCACAGCGCCAGCGCCAGCGCCTGTGGCGCCGGCGGCCGTCCTCGCGCTCGCGCCTGCGCCGGCAAGCAGGGCGCCTGTTGCTGCGCTGGCCGGGCAGCCAGGCGGGGCTCCAGCGCCCGCGCCCGCCGCCGCCGTCGTCGCGCCGGCACGGGCCGAGGCAGCGCCCGCGCCCGCGCCGGCCGCCGCGCGACCGCGAGCCGTCGTGCCGGCGGCCGTGGCGACCGCGCCGGCGCCCGCAGCACGCCCTGCTGCCGCAGCGCCAACCGTGGCCCCGGCTGCTGCAGCGGCGGCGCGGCCAGCGGCGGTGGCGCCCGCGCCCGCGATGGCCGTCGCGCCCGCGCCCGCTGCACCTGCGCCGGCAGCCGTCCCGTCCGCCGCAGCCGCCACCGCTAAGGCGCCCGCGCCTGCGCCGGTGGCCGCCGCCGCTGCCGCGGCAGCCCCGCCGGCGGCCGCCCCGGCCGTCGCGCCCGCGCCCGCCGCACTCACGCCCACAAGGGCCCCGCCGGCCGCTGCAACCGCGCCCGCGCCCGCCGCGCCCGCGCCCGCCGCGTCTCCGCTGGCGGCAGGCGCGCCCGCGCCCGCGCCTGCGGCCATGTTTGCGCCGCGCTTCGTGCCGCCGCCCGCGGCGCCGGCGCCGGCGCCGGCTGCGGCCGCGCCCCCCGCCGCCAGCTTTGCGCCGCGCTTTGTGCCTGCGCCCAGCGCCGCGCCTGCGGCTAGCGCCGCGGCGTCCGCCCCGGAGGCGCCCGCCCCAGCGCCCGCCGCCGCTGCCGTGCCGGTTGCGCAGGCGCCCACCGCGGCGCCCGCGGCGCCCGCGGCGCCTGCGGCTTCGGCCGTGCCAGCGTCGTCTGCAGCGCCTGGAGTGGCGCCGGCGGCACCGGCCGCGCCGGCCGTGCCCGCGTCGCCCGCCGCGCCCGCCGCGCCGCTTCCGCAGGCGCCCACGGCAACGCCCGCCGCGCCCGCGGCGCCCGCGACTTCGGCCGTGCCCGCGTCGCCCGCGGCGCCTGCCGTGCCGCTTCCGCAGGCGCCCACAGCAACGCCCGCGGCGCCGCAGACTGGACCTGGAGGTGCGCCGTTGCCCTTGGCTAGGGCGCGTTGCCGTTGGGCGGCGTCACGGGTGCCAGTGATTGCGGGCGGCGCAACCTGACACTAGCATCAACTTGAAAATCGTCATACATGCCAGAGCGCAATATTTTGACGCTATGCCTGCTGCTGCTTATATGTGTGCCTGTTGTCACAGCGGCATGCCTGCAGACGCCACGCGAGCGCCGGCTGATCACAAGCCAGGATCAACCTTTCAGGCTCTCCACGCCCGGGCTGGCGCAGGCATGTCGCGCGTGTCGTGCGCTCCCTCCGCGGCATATTATGCAAAGCATCGCCTGGCGCAAGGTCGGATGACGGACACAGCTCTGCTTGCGCGGGCTGACACGTGCGCGGGGCAAGCGCGCAGGCCTGGCGCTGCGCACGCCCGGCAGCGCGCAGGCGCCCGGTGCGCCGGGCTACTCCTCGGCGGTCTCCAGCGTGCTCCAGGGTCTTGGCGTGGGGGCCTAGGGTTTTGAAGAGCAGGGACATGAACTCAGCGCCGGCGCTGCTCAACGCTCTGGCGCGCACAGAACTGCGCCACTTTGGGGCACCCGTGACTCGCTTTTTGACACCCGCTGTCGGAGGTTCATTGCTGTTTCATTCCCGCTCCTCCATGGCCTCTGGCGGTGCTGCGCGGTCAATCGCGCAGCACTGGCCGGGTCATCTAGCACCGAGCCGGTGCACCAAGCATGCGCCGCGCGCAACGTCTTGATAGTTTCGACTTGGCGCTCCCTTGTATCTGCAAGGCGCTGCAGTGCATGCGGGTATCTGGTCGCGCTGCTTGGTGCATTAGCAGGGTCCACGTTCACCTGATGCAGGACAGCACTATGATTGCGCGCCCCTGTCGCTGTGAGTACTCTGTGGGTGAACCTCGTATGGTGCGCGCTGAACAGAGCGAGTGTACGGCTCGTGTGCATGCATTCCCTGCGCGGCTGGCAGGCCTGCATGCAGGACTGTGTGGTTGGGCAGCCTCCATGTTTTGAACACCTGCCTGAGATGGGAGTCGTCGCGGCTCTTGGAACGGAGTATACATGGCTTGCTGACAGTGCGCGGGCTTGCTGTGCAGCGCTCATTTTAGGGTCAGGGGCTGGCACGGGTGTCTTGGGGCGCTCAGAGCGTTCGCGCATGCAGGCCATTGCAGGCCATTCCTGCTGTGGCACGCATGCTGAGCTCGTTGTTTGAGGTCGGAACTGTCATGAGCAGCGTAGCTTTGGTGCCACCAGCACTCGTTTGTAGCTTTGCGTGCTTCCCGCAGATGTGGCGCTGTGCCGCAGATGTGGCGCTGTGCAGTCCTGCTGCAGGCCTGTGCGCAGCAGCACACATGCAAGGCGACTTGTCATGTGCCATTGCATGCATCTCCCGGCACACATGTGCATGTTGTTTGTTTTGTTGCAACAGATACAGATACAGATGTTGCAGACGTGCAAGCAAACCCATAGGGCATGCGGCGCAGGCTCCATCATATGCTGTCACATGTCTTGCTGTTATATGCCAACGCCGACAGGCAGCGTGCATGTGCGCACCAGTGTGTGCATCGACAGCCATAGCTGCCAGTGGTCGTAGACGTACCACCGAGTGGGTCGAGTAGGAAGCAACGGACAAGTACCTTCACAGGCGCTCTGCGCTCTTTGCTGATAACTTTGTTCGTCCAAATGATGTGCATCCCAATAGATGTGTATGCTGACGAAAATATGTCATCGACGGAATCCCGCAATATGCATTTCGCATGACAGATCGGCCCAGCCCTGCGCTGTGCAGTCCAAGCGCAGAGCATGCGTTATGATCAGCATGTGGGTGCACACTCAGTTGGGGAACGAATCCATGTGCACATAGACAGGGACTCTCCTAGTTACAACCGTGTGTCGGCCAAACTCGGCCCCTTACGGTCGCAGCCCTCAGGGCTGCGCAGCGAGCAAATGAACTTCATGTAAGCATGCGAGTATGCATTTGGCCACCGTCAAGGTGTCCGGGTTGCGACTAAACGCAAGCATGGTGGTGCCTGGAAACTGGAAGAGGTGCGCGAAAGGCGCACGGGCGGCCCGAGTGGCCGGACACTCAAACACGCCGTGGTATTCGTCCCCGACAACGCCCTGGTCGCAGCACAGGCAGACCCGCGCGGCGCGGTGGACCCCCTGATTCCGTTGCGCAACAGAGGGGAGCGTGGGAGCACCCCAGCCGGAAGCGCACCACCTGGAGCACCCGCGCCAGGCCCAAGCGGAGGCGGAAGTAAGGATTGGCCCGAACACTATCAGGCAGGCTAAACCAGCGTAAGCATTTGCAGAGTGTGGCGCCCTCCGAAGGGCCCGTGCGCGGGCAAACATCGCATTGCTGCCAGCATGCGCGCTCGCGCGCGGTGTGCAGGCGCATGACGGTATCGATTGACAGCACAGCCAGGCGGCGGCGGTCCACATGGACCGGGTACCCCAAATCATTCAAACGCTTGTACACAGACCAAGCCCAGTTCTTAACCTTGCGCGCAATCGCGTCATCCCAGTCGGAGAGCGCAACCGCCCGCCACAAGCAGTCCCCGTGGCGCAGCGCCTGCGCGTTCCGAAACCGGCACGTGCTGCGCAGCCAGACATGCTCCGGCGGCAGCACCCGCAGCTCTCGCAGCACAGTGGCAGCGGCAACGCTGTCGGGCAGCTGGAGAAGGCGGCGCCACAGCTTGACATGCGCGCGCGCTAAGTGATCGCGGTCCTTTTTCACAGGGCGCTGGACATGCTTGCGCATGATGTACGATCCCGAAAGCCCTGCCAGGGCTGGAAGAGAATGCTCACTGCCCTTGGTACTGGCACCAGTGAGCTCTTGGTAGCGAGAGGGCTGCAGAGCTGTGACACTATACGTGCGTGTGCTGTGAACCACTGTGCCACAGTGATCACTGGTCTGCATGCCTGTCGACTGGAGTGTGTAGTGCAGTCAGCAGCGGCTTGCAACTGCTCAAGAGTTTCTCTCGGACCTGAGAAGTGAGCGCCTGTAAAGGTTTCAGAGAAGTGAGGCAATGCATTGGACAAGCGCGCACAGCGACACAAGGGCGAGCAGCCTCATGGAGGCCGCCTGTGAGCACATGGAAGAGCCGCCTCGCATATACAGGCTTGATGAGGCAGTGGTGAACCGCATCGCCGCGGGCGAAGTTATACAGCGCCCAGTCAACGCACTCAAGGAGCTCGTTGAAAACAGCTTGGATGCTGGTAAGACGCTGAGCCTCGCTGGGGGTGCACCTGGTACAAGTGGCCCGACACGCTTGCTCTAATATCTTTCAATAAGGCTATACACACGCAGGAGCCACTCAGGTCAACGTCGTTGTCAAGGAGGGTGGCAACAAGCTGCTGCAGATCCAGGACAACGGCCACGGCATCCACGTGCGCCCCTTCTGGCCACACTGGAAGCTGATGCAGGCTTCGAGCTAGCAATCAGGCGCTAGGCAGCGCAGGCTGCCCTGCTTGGCTCCAGCCGTGCGTGCGGGCGCAGAGAGACGACCTGCCGCTGCTGTGCGCGCGGCACGCGACGTCCAAGCTGCGCACCTTTGACGACCTGGAGGGCGTCGCCACGCTGGGCTTCCGCGGCGAGGCGCTGGCCTCGATCTCGTTCGTTGCGCACCTGACGGTGACCACGATGACGCCCGGCGCGCCGCACGGCTACCGCGTGGCGTACAGGCGCGGCCGCCGACCCTGACGGCGCCTGCCTTGCGGCTCGCATGCATGCGCGCAAGCCGTCAAGGCCGGAGCTGCAGACGCATGCCGGCGTGGTGCAACGACCCCCTGTGCGAAAGCACCGTCCTCCTCAGGTCGCGGCATGCATGCAGCAAAGCTGGGCAGCGCCATGCTGTGCAACATGCGGCTCGTGGCTGCAAGCCGTGTCCAGGCATGCGGACTGTGCGCAGGGACGGGCGCATGGATGCTGCCGGCCCGGCGCCCTGCGCCGCGGTGCAGGGCACGACGCTGGTCGTGGAGGACCTCTTCTACAACATGCTCACGCGCAAGAAGGCAAGCCTGCTAGCCCCGTCTCAGCCCTGAGGTATTTCTCATGCAGTCATGCTTAAGAGCAGGTTTCCGGCGGTGCCACCCTCCAGAGCACTGCAGGACGCGCTTGGCAGCCACGCCACCTTGCAGTACCACCGTAGGTCATGCTTGGGTGCTGCTCGCCGCAAAGGCTTGACCAGGACGACATGACTTGGGCAAGCACACCTCAACACCCCGCTCCTCATCTCAGTGTGCCACTGGCGCGGCAAGCGATGCTCGCCCCGGCCGTCGGCAGGCGCTCAAGGCGCCGGGCGACGAGTACGCGCGCGTGCTGGACATGGTCGGCCGCTACGCCGTGTTCAAGGCCGGCACGGGCTTCTCCGTCAAGAAGCAGGTGTGCAAATGCGGCGCAGCCTGTGGCTATCAGTACGTGGTGCGATATACGCTGGGTGGTGGATGGTGCGTGGTGCATAGCATAGGGCGGAGCCGCGTGACAGGGGTGCGCGATAACAGGGCGAGACGCGGCCGGACATCCACACGATGCAGGGCGCGTCGCACCTGGACAACATCAGGTGCCGCGAGCGCACGCGCGACCGCACCGCCTCCGCCCATGCCTGCCCGCCATTCAATTAGAGCCGTCAGTCCTGTCACTTGTTAGCCTCAACTTGATGCACCATGAGTCAGTCTTCGTGTGCGCTTGGCCACACCACCACGGTGCCTGCCGAAGCTGTGCATGGTTTTGTGTGCATGTGAGACTGCATGCCCGCTCGGACGCCGTACGCAAGCACAAGCTACTGACCAGCAAAACTGGCCATGAGTGTTGTGGCATGGCACTTGCTGCAAAAGTGCTCTACAGCTTCATGCACGCCGCAAGATGACATCAACTCAAATCGCATCATGCGTAGGGCTATCTACGGTGCGAGCGTGGCGCGCGCGCTGTTGCCGCTGCACGTCGCCGCGGGCGCAGCTGGCGCAGCGCACGACCCAGGGCTGGGCGGGGCGCCTGACGGCGGAGGCGCGGGCGCGGCGCTGGATGTTGAGGCTGGCATCGACGACGGGCCGCAATTTGTTGCTGAGGCGCGTGTCGGCAACGCCAGGTCTGCTTTGCCCGAGGACGCGTACTGCACCAGCTGCACAGGAGTGCTGCCCTGTCTGCTTGTCACCTCAGCCACTCCTGCACCGCCGCAGCCGGAGGCGTCCTGCAGCCCTGGGTCCTGACACTGTGCCTCAACGAGCTGGGGCACACGAGCTGCCAACAGGATGCCGTACGAGGCGCTTGCAGGCTGCCCTCCAGCCTGCAGTCAGAGATTGCTGAGTCGAACACAATGCTCAACACTGACATTCGGGCTGCATATTGTGCGTGGCGCCTGCTCTGAGCGCAGCTGCACCCTAACCCTTCACCCTGCGCAGGGTTACGTGTCAAGCGCGGATTACAGCGGCAAGCGCGCGGTGCTGGTGCTGTTCATCAATGGGCGGCCCGTGGAGTGCGCGCCGCTGCGGCGCGCGCTGGAGGCCACGTACGCGTCCGTGCTGCCCAAGGCTGCCAAGCCCTTTGTGTTCCTGGTAGGGTTGTCAAACCCTGCCAGTAACACGCCTCCCGTCAGTGTCGTGAGCCCTGCCAGCGTCGTGAGCTGTGTGGGTGCGGCAGGAACCGGCGGGGTGTGCTGGCCGTCGGCACACAAAGCTTGCGGTTGCTCTGGGAGCATGGTCAACTGATGTGGTGCATGCGCTCGGGTGGCCATGTACAAGTCCACGCGCATGCGCATTTCATGCCGCGATGTCGCTGCGTCCCACGCGTCAGGCGTCTGGGCTTAGGCGCTGGGCTCAGCAGCGAGTGTGCCGACTGCGGTCGGCCAGCCCTGCATAGTGCGAGAGTGCGCCGCGCAGGACCTGCGCCTGCCGGGCGCGCACGTGGACGTCAATGTGCACCCGACCAAGCGCGAGGTGGGCTTCCTGCACCAGGAGGCGCTCATCGCGCGCCTGTGCCAGGCCGCCGAGGCGCTGCTGCTGGGCTCGAACTCGCAGTGCGCGCGCCGCCGGCCCCCTGCGGGCTGCATGTCCCCTGCGCTGCCCCGCAGGGCCTGGCAGGTCTGGCCGACGTGCAGGGGCGGCGGGAACCGGCCGGCTCTACGTGTGCATGCGTGTGCGCTCGGCTGGGTTGCTCGCTCAGCTCGACGAACAACTGTCAGAGCCAACAGGAACGGAGTCTGTGCAATGCGCAGCTGTGTCTGCATGCTGATGTGCTCACAACCGCGCGTAAGCGGGTCAGTGAACCGCGGACGTCTGCCTGATGTGCTGTGCGCCGGCTGCGCCAGGCGCACGTTCACACAGACGCTGCTGCCGAGCGCGCCGCTGGTGCTCAGCCCCGACCGCGCGCTCGCGCGCGCCGCCGCCGCCGGGGGAACCCAGGGCGCGGAGCGCCCCGGCGCGGGTGCGGCCGGCGCCGCGCGCAGCAAGCGCGCGCGCAGCGGGGGCGCCGCGGGCGCGGTTGAGGGCGCGAGCGATGACGATTCCGTTTGTAGCGTGAGCGAAGAAGAGGATGAGGATGCGGAGGGGCGGCGGGGGGCGCCGGCGTGGCCGCCACCCGTCCTCACTGCGCGCCGCGACAAGGTGCGGGCCGCGAGCCTGCGCTCACCCGCCTGCATGTGCGCTGATGCGCCCCGCACCAGCACCGGCATCGGGGGGCAATGCTGTCCGGCGGATGATGGGGTGGCAGCGGCCTCAGCAGAGCGCGCGAGGCAGGCGCATGCTGGCGCGCGC
>JAABUX010009671.1_pt1 | contig 10884 bp, 20 predicted proteins | sample 5561851 | NCBI WGS metagenome assembly JAABUX01 (sample SAMN10711883, study PRJNA513361) | rock metagenome | isolation source: Antarctica rocks | place: Antarctica: Victoria Land, Richard Nunatak red sandstone | collected 2016-01-03 | reverse complement strand
GCGGCCAGTGGGTACGGCGGCGGCGGCGGAGGGCGCGGCGGCGGACGCGGCGGCGGCGGCCCCGGCGGGGACGTGCCGGTGAGTTTCTGCTGCACATCGCCCCGGTATACCGGCGCATGAGTGCGGCGTTTGCCGATCGACAAACGCCGTGACCTTGCATGCTTCCCACGGCTGATGTATGCGAGACCATCATGAATGGGAGCTCACTCACATTTCAGTCATGTTTGCTGAGACAGTCAGTGCCAATGACGTCAGACTGCTGAGCTTGTTAAGACGCTGCTGCGCTTTCTAAGATAAAACCTGCACAGCATTCAAAGTTGCTCGCTGCGTGGTACGACAGGATGTGGACACGTCGGGTCCCCAGGACGAGGTGACGATGCACGTGCCGGACCGCGCCATGGGCGCCGTCATCGGCAAGGGCGGTGAGGTGATCAACCAGCTGAAGAGCGTCGTGGGCGTGCGCATCCGCGTGTCGGGGCGGGAGGAGTTCGTGGAGGGCACCCGGGACCGCACCATCACCATCAGCGGGCCCGTCGAGGCCGTGGGCATCGCCCAGAAGCTGATCGAGCAGAAGGTTGCCGCAGCGAACGTGAGCTGACCATAGATAAAGTGACCGCAAGAGCACCAGTTAAGGCCTGCCCATAGGAGCTGATCAACACAGACACGGTTGCCGCTGGCCATAGATATAGCAAAGTGCGTGTACGTGTTTTACCTCGTCAGGACTGCTGTGCAGCCCTGCTTCAGGCAGCAGTGCGTGCGCACTGTCAACTATGATGCTAGCTACTGAAAGCATAAGCTAAGCTGCCGCTCATATGTAAATCAAGCCAATACCTCCTCGCACGGACGGCGTATTCGTTCAGTCAGTGCTGACAGAGAGTCGCGCTCTGTCGACGTAGCACCTGGGCAGAAGTGGTGGTCGAGGGGCGTGTCCAGAGGGGAACGTCATTAGTAGGTTGCAGCTGTGTCTGCTCGGCTGTCAGCATTCGCAAAGGCTCGTACATCCCCGGGCGTCCGACCTGCCCGACCTGTCCGACGGGGCATCGCCATGCAACGGCTCAGTCCGTCGGTCGGTCAACAACCAGCCCGCATGACTTGTCCACAGTCATGCATGCGGCAGCAAGCTGCACAGCGCTTCCCAGCTGTGCGGCGGGCTGCGGCATGGCAACATGGGGCAGCCCGCAGACCCTGCAAACACGAGGAGACTTGCATGCGTCACATCACGCTTTCACAGTGGCCACCAGCTGACATTGTCAGACCGCGGCGCTCCCGCCTCAGTGTTTCTGCAGCAGCAGCTGCCGCTGCAGCAGGAGCAGCAGCAGCCAACCCAGGCGGTGGCGCACGGCCAGCATCTCAACAGCCAAGCGACAGTCACCAGCCGCAGCGACTCGAGCACAGCCATCAGTCGCGGCAATGGAGTCCCGGCTTCGGACGCCTGCTGTGGCAGGAGCTGTCACCGGACTGGTGGAAACTGCTCTGCGTCGCAGCGTTTACTTTTGTGTCTGTCATCGCTACCGTCAGCGTCGGGCCAGCAGTCGGCAGAGGTCCGTGGCCTGGCATCGCTTCTCGTTGCCGGATCCCTGCTCTGCTCAGCCTGGCCCGCAGCATGCACGACGATCCTAACTGCATACTGTGGGTGCCCAGTTGTCACCACCGCAACCATCACATGTCTGTGGCTGCAGTCATCGACGTGCTCACCGTGCCGGCGTCCACCCCGCGGACCCTGTATACCGCGCTCGGCTGGCTGGGCGCCGCCATGCTCGGCTCCTGCGTCGGCCTCACCGGGCAGGCGCGCTGCCCTTCGCCGGCGCCGAGCCGAACTGGCATGCGCCTGCATGCCAGCTGCCATTGTGCGGTTCAAGATTGCATGACGGCACGAAGAACGTTCGCACCCTTCCAGATCGTTCTCTACCTCTTACTCGCGCCCTCTCTTGCTATCCGTCCCAGTTTGTCATTTTCTCACTCTGCACAACAAATGCTGCGCAGGTTGCCCTATCGCTCATGATAGGGGAGGGAGTTGCGCAGCGCCTGCGCAACCGCATCTTCGAGGCGCTGATGCAGCAGTCCGCGGGCTGGTACGACGCGACGCCCGCCGACAGCTTGACGACCGTCATCGGCGCGGACGTGGAGATCGTGCAGGCGGCGGTCGTCCGCCTGCTCGGCGCGCGGGTGCCGGCACTCTTGCTCTCTGTAAACCTGACGTGACGCAGCCGGTGGTTGTCCGGGCAGTCGTCCTGACATGACGGTGGAGCACGATCTCACTCTAGTGCCTGTGCCTGTCACCTTGAGGTATACACAATGACCACTGGCCCTACTGGAGCGTAGTACACTCGCAGGATATTATTGGGAGTGTGTACCGTGTGTATGGTCAGTCGCATCTGAAAGCCTCGCTGCAGCCACTGCGTCCAGCATCAACTGTAGCATGTGTGCTGCAACCGCGCAGGGCTTGCGTGCCGCGCTGGAGATCGTGTGCATCCTGGCCCTGGTCGGCTCGCGCTCGCCGCTGCTGGCGGGCTGCCTCGTGCTGGCCAGCCCGCTCGCCGCGCCGGCAATCAAGGCCCTGTCCGGCGCGATCCAGTCAGCGTCGCGCGATGCGCAGCTCGCCGCGGCCACCACTGCATCAGCTGCTGACGAGGTGAGCATCGGCTTATGGTGTGTGCGGAGGGCAACAGGTCACCCGTGTTGCAGGCCGGCCAAGACCGGACCGTTTGAGGCCTCCATGATGGCTCGATCAGTTGCACCTCCGTGCACCACTCTTGGCTGGTCTGTAGCAAGTTTGCCGTCCATCTCGCAAGAGGGCATGTCCGACAACCGGTCATGCCTGTTGAACGAAGACCGGTTATTTCGCACAATTAGTCTTGCTTGATCTGCAACCGCACATGACTATGCCAGTGACTGTGTTAAAGGCTCTCCTGCCTTGAGCAGGTGATGGAGAACATGCGCACCGTGCGGTTGTACAACGCCCAGAAGCGGGAGCTGGCGCGGTACCAGTCGCACCTGGACCTTGAGCACCGGCGATCCTCCCGCGTCGCCCTCCTGCAAGGCATGTGCTCGCTCATTCGACACTGACAGACCTGACAGTATGTACTGGTGACGCTCCGCTGCGCAGCCGTACTGCTAGCCATCCATTGGCAGTTCCCCCAGCGCAAACGACTGCCAAATAATGCAGGGACAAACAGACCCGCCTCAGCCGATGAGCAGCGTCCGCTGTGAGCAGGGAGTCTCGACGCCGTGAACCGGCTGACGAACTCCATCGCGGTGCTCCTGACCATCTCCTACGGCGGCTGGCTGGCCGTCTGCGGCCGCCTCACCGTGGGCTTCATCTACTCGGCCTTCACGTTCAGCTTCCAGCTCGCCATGGGCTTCAGCAGCCTGGTCACCATGACAGGCGCGCGTGGCTCCCGACTTGAGAGGCAGGATGGCTTCTTGCAGATGTCACAGCCTAAGGATGGCCATCATGTGCATCCGCGTCAGCACAGTGTTCCTGATCCCCTGTATTGTCAGAGTGCTTTCACCACGACTCGCGAATGTGCTGTTAAGGAGCAGGTGTCGGGTGCAACTGAATGCTCCACTCTGAGTGGCGCAGGGGATGTAGCAAAGATGCGCGGCGCGGGCTTCAGGATAATGAATCTTTTGGAAAGCGATGCAGCGAGGAGGGAGGCTGCTGAAGAGCAGGCCTCTGGCACTCTGCCTCGGGTGCGCTCTGGAAGGCGAGGATAGCATGGAGCACGGAAACATGCGCAATGGAGCACGGATCCACACGGCAAAGCACAAACCTGACCCGCAATCTGTGTCCAGCCGTGTTGCGCTCTGATAGTTCATGTATTCGGTTCGGTGATGCTGACAATGAAGTTCGAGGCTGACGAGGTGTGACGTGCAGGTGCGCGGTGACATCGCCTTCAGGGACGTGCGGTTCCGGCACGCGGGGCGCAGCGCGTGGACCCTGGACGGCGTCAGCTTCAGCATCGATGCCGGGTCCACGGTCGCCCTGGTCGGCCCCAGCGGCAGCGGTGCGCTCCTCCCAGCGGCTGCCGGAGCGCCAACAACGCCATTGCTTGCGAAAGCTGCTCCTTGCCCAACCCAGGCAACGCGCATGCAGAACCCAAGGACGGTATCAGTATTCGCACTTGACCAAATTGTCGCTGAGCCTGCGCCCACTCAAGTCATCCTGGAGTCAGCCTGAGCAGACTACCGCCAGAGTACCCGGCAACAATTACGTAGCTGCCGAGCACCGCTGTTACACTGTGCGCCGTCTGTTTGAGGCACACGCTGCGCTCGCGCAGGCAAGTCCAGCATCGCGGCGCTGCTCCTGCGGCTGTACGACCCGGCTTCCGGGCAGGTCACGCTGGACGGCACGCCCCTGACGGCGCTGGACCAGGGCTGGCTGCGCCGCCGCATCGGCAGCGTGGCGCAGGAGCCGGCGCTGCTCAGCGGGACCGTGCGCGACATCATCTGCTATGCGGACCCCGATGCCTCGCAGGTGCGGCAGGGTTTTGCGGTGCTAGCCCAGCAGCGCAGTGTACCGGGCTTCAACCGAGTGCATGGATGCGCTTGGCTATGCCTTCTCGTCTCTGTGTTTGCGCTATTGCGGTCACGACTGGGCTGACTGGCATGCACGCAGCAAGTCAAGCATGATTTAGTGGTCCCAGATCCAGCTGAGCATCGAGCTCTGTGACGAAGCAACACCTGCACCCTGCCACTCCATCATGTGGAATGATAGCTGACGCCATCTCGCGACCCTTGCAGGAGCGGGTGGAGGCCGCGGCGAGGGCGGCCAACGCGCACGCATTCATCAGCCGGCTGCCGGAGGGGTACGACACCTTCATCAGCGCGGGGTCCGCCCTCAGCGGCGGCCAGAAGCAGCGCCTCGCCATCGCGCGCGCCGTCCTGAAGGACCCCGACGTGCTGCTGCTGGACGAGGCGACGTCAGCCCTGGTGCGCTGCTAGTTTGCCCCAGTGACGCTTTGTCCTGCTTCTCGCAGCATGAAGCGCATCCGCGCAGGGTGTGTCCATATGTGACTGCCACGTGTAGAATGCTCTGCAGTGCATGCTGTTGGTGCGATAGCACCATCTCAACTTGCTCTGGCACAAGTTTTTGTCTGTTGTGGACCCAGTCATACACCGTCTGTAAACACGATCGCCATGCAGGATGTGGAGTCAGAAGCAGCCGTCAGCGGCGCGCTGCGAGCTCTCATGCGGGGGCGCACGACGCTGCTCATAGCGCACCGGCTCAGCACGGTGCGCCAGGCGTCGCGCATCGTCGTCGTCAAGGAGGGCCGCGTCGTGGAGCAGGGGTCGCACCAGCAGCTCATGCGGCTGCGGGACGGCGTGTATGCCGGCATGATCCGCCAGGCGGAGAGCGCCAGCGCAGAGACTGTGGACGGCAGCCTGGACGAGTCAGGTGCGCAGTCTCTGCCACTGGCTTTTTGCTGTCGCACGATGGTCCGCCGCATGGTAACGCTGTGTATGATCAGTGGTGCATGCGCACCAGGTGTGGCAATGACTTGCAGTGTACTGACTGTCAGCGCGCTGCACGCAGAGGTCGACGCCAGGGCGATGGCTTTGCTGTAAAATTGTGTGGCTCGTACCCTTTGTATAGCGGCGACTGTCCTGCAGTTTTGAGTTGCATACGTCCAGTATCAGACATGAGCAGACCATAGGTCTCGCGCCTTCCCAAATTACGCCCTCGGTGGCGTTGTCACTTTCACTTTCACCCAGCAGGCTACAGGGTTCGTGTTTCTTTGCCGTGCCTTGGCTCTGCCGCCTCGACTGTCAAGTCAATAGTCAAAACCACATTGGCCGTGTCTTGTCGTCGCTAGGTCTGCATCGCCTGTTGCTTTAGCATCTCCAGACGCTGTGACTGTCAGCGGCCTGGCTTAGCTGTGAGATGGTCGGAAAGGACGGGTGCGTGCTTTCCTGTTGCACGCGTGTCTTCGTGTCGAGCCCCAGCTGCCTATGACTCCGGGGTGTGCTCTTGTAGGGGGAAGGCGAAACCTCTCAAGAAGGTGACCATCTGTCCTCGCATCCGAACGCCGCTCTGCCGCCTCCCCATATTGGCCCCCACCCTGCAGCACATGCCTGGCACCGGCCGGCCGACGCTCTATTCATTCCTTGCGCAGCCCAAGAGCGACAAGGCGGAGCTTGACGACGAGGACAAGGCCTTTCAGCAGAAGAAGCGGGAAGAGGCAGCGGCGTTGAAGAAACTCAAGGAGGTTGCTGGCGCCAAGGGCGGCTTTGCAAAGGTCACAGCCACCGGCAAGAAGAAGTGATTCGGTGAGCAGCACTGTGAACGTGCTCCCATCGGCTGCTGCACCGCTCGTTTTACTGCAGTTGAGACTGCAATGCCGTCCAAGTCGTCATACTCCCAGTATACGATGCCTACGCATGGTTTTGCAAGGTGCAGGTATAGCAGCAACTATGGTGCCAGCAGATCCAGCACAGCCGGTGCAGCAAGACTGCACCGCCTGCAAGCTGTGGGCACAGGCCTCTGCAGCATTCCGCGACCCTGCGAAGACCGACAAGCACACAGCAGCACCACAGCAGCAGGTGGCGACGGGTCAGCCACCAGAGCAGGGAGGCGTGCATGCTATCCCTGGCCACGATTGCATGGCTTGCCGGGTGTCGGGGACTGTGGTGTCGCTAGGATGCTCGGGGTTCCTCTTCAGCCAGTTGTATCGCAAGCCCGCACCCAGCGGAGCCCACAAGGCAGCCATCCTGGTTGTTGCTGGCAGCTTCGCTGCGCTTGGCGTGCTTCGTGCAGCGGTCTGAAAGGGAAATACGTTGACTGCATCGTGAACGTTGCGGAGCGTTACAGTGTCAACGTTCTTGTGTAAGCATTTGATGACAGTCACAGTCACGCGAATGTCAGCACCGTCCCCTTGCACATCCCTGCAGCAATGTTTGCTGTCAGGCCAGCTCATGGTGTCCGTGGCATCACGACGTGGGAAATGCAGGCACGCACCGTTTAAGGTCTCAAATATCCTCAGACCGTCATCACGGATGCCGCTGTGCCTGCGCACGAATTTTGAGTCTGAGCATCAAGCCGGGGATATTGATGCGGGCAGGGTGCACAGCTGCGCCTTCGCATGGCACCATACCTGTATTCGTTCGTGATCCACTGCTGAACGCCATCGACTTGCGCAGCAGTCTCTTGTGCTGCATCAAAGTCAACGTACATGTCCTGCAGGCAGCCCGAGGCACACAAGAATTGAGTCCGCACTTGAGATAGAGGTGGAAACGTCATCGTGTTCAAGACGAGCGCCAGCCCCGCTTGACAGCAGAGGTCGCGGCGCAACCCACATCCAGCAAAGCACACCTCGAAGTAGGTGGCACTCGCGACAGGCACTTGGTTCGTTCGCAGCTGCTCGCAATCATACAGCGCCGGCCAGTCTTCTTTCGCTGCCACGAGCTCCGCAGCTGGCTTGAGCTCTCTCAACGAAGCCACCTGCAGTGCTGTATCCGCTCAACTCGCGTAACAGCAAACACACTCAGGTGCAGGTACAAGTCAAGGTTCCGGTAAATAGGCTCCTATAAGGACACTGCGGCCGCAAACCTCGTCAAACATCCACGGGAAGATCATTTCGCCGGTGAAATATACGGGCAAATCAGCCTCGGCTCGCGCCGCCGCGTCGAACAGCTCCGCGAAGGGCGCTTCGCCTCTGACGCGCTCCGCCGCCCACGCCGACGCCCCGCCCTGGCAGTAGATGCTCTCGTGCATTATCGCGTAGAGCGGGTTGCTGTCCCACGCGTGCCACGAATCCACCGCCTGCTCACACCAGCGACAATGGTAGGAGCTATTTTCAACTATATTTTGTGAGACGTGCTCGACTGCAGCCCGGCTGAAGAAAGTTTCGGCTGTTGAACCAGTCATCATCTGTGCATCATGATGGCAAGACGAGAGCATCGCAATGCCAAAATCGCAACGTGCATGCCACGATTACGTCGGCAGCCCTGAGGCGACCACAGTCTGCGCGCCTTGAGGAAGGCTGGGCTGAGGTCGCCGTCGGCGTCGAAGGCGGACTCCAGCAGGTAGTGCAGCCGTTCGAAGCCCCAGCTCATGCCCAGACCGGCAAGACCGAGCGTCTGCAGACCCCTGACGCAGTAATGGGTTACGCGGTCAGCTTGCAGCAATAGTGACGATGTGCACGCCATGCCAGCTACTGCCTATGAGCCACAGAGGATCTATATGATACCAGCTCGAAACCAAGGGCCTGCCAGATGACTGCCAACGGGCACGCCTGTGCCTCCAGAGCTGCGCCACCCTGGGCAGCTTCTGCCAGTTCGCCAGCCTGACCACACAGAGGCAATGAGGGACTGCAGCAGCAGCGAGCGGGCAGTTCTCTCACCTCATTCACACCTGGGCGTCAGGACGGAGCCGGTGGGCAGCTGCGCGCCGCCGTCCGGCAGCGCCGCCAGGTGCCGCACCAGCTTCTGCACAGCCGCCGCGTCGCCCGGGAACCGCCGGTAGAATTTCTCGTTCTGCACGCGGGACAGGAACCGCCCGACGTCAGCAGAGACTGGAGGCTGTTGGGCCATGAGTCCCAGGCTCAAAGCACCAGGTCAGCTCGCGACTGGAACTTTATCCATGCACCAACCCTGACAAGTGCAGCACCTGCGTGATGACCCGCCGAAACAGGCGCCGATAGCCGTCGTTGGCTGAGCACTTCGAGCCGATGCCGGGCGGCAGGCCGCCCGTGAGCATGACCTGGTTGAGACCTGCAGCTCATCAAGAACCTCAGCAGGGTGCAACACTGGCCGATACCCATGTGTCAAGCGTGATGCTGGTGAGTACTTTGCAAGGTCGGCGAGCATGGGTAAGCGACCGCGCGCCTGCAGGGGCCATCGACAGGTACGTCAGGCAGCAGAACCCGCCGAAGCTCTGCCCCAGTACCGACCACTGCGAGCCGGGGCCGCCGCCCGGGAGTAGAGCCTGCCTCAGCGCCTCGGCATCGGAGACGATCGAGTCTGCCCTGCGCAGCAACGAGCACGTGCTTCTCGCTCGAGTATGTATACTACATAGAGCCGGTTCATTGTGGGTGTATGGTGATGCTCAGTCATTGATTGCGGCTCTGTGGATTGCAAGCATTATATGGAGATGCTGGAAAAATTGATCAGCTCCAGTTTTCAAGGCCGGCCCGCAGCAGACCTGAAGCTAATCAGATACTCCGCCTGCTGCGCCGGCGTTCCCCGCCGCAGCAACGACTTCGCGCTGATGCCGGCCGACAACCCCGTCCCTCGCTGATCCAGGAGCACCACCCTGCACCGGCGCAGACGGAGACACAGTGACAGGCAGTGACCAATGTGATCAGCGCATCCTGGCCGCGTCCACAAGCCAGGCTATGACGCGTGCACAAGAGCAGAACCTAAGTGCACTGAAATTCTGCGCTCAGGTCCACAAGCCAAGGTCATGCGACTCACCTGTAATCGTCCGTCGCCTTTTTGATCCATCCGCCGGCGTCCAGTGGGCGAGGCGACTCGAAGCCCGGCCCACCTGGCCAACGTCAAGGAGATGATCTATGACATCGCTCAACAAGCGGTATTGCTGGTGAGCTTCCCTCACTCCTTGAGATCACTTTGTCGGCCTCGATGGAGGGCACATTTGCAGGCGGTGTTCGGGTGGGGGGCAGAGGACCTTGCAAGAACAGCAACAGCGGCTTGGTCGTCCGGCCAGGCTGCGATACCATCCTCGCGAAGACGGTGATCCGCTCCCCGTCCGGCTGCTCGTGCACCAGCGGCACCCGCATGCTCAAGTTCTGCACCGCCAGCCCCGGCAGCGAGAAGCTGTCGCCCCACTGCACCTCGGGCTGCCATCCCTCCGCGGCTGCGGCTGCCGACTCCTTGCGCCGCTTGCGGGGCCGCGCAGAGTCTGTGGTCATGCTCCTTCGTGCGAAGCAGTGGGCTAATATGCCTCCTCGTTGCAAGCAGAGTCGTTGAATGTGCATTGAACTGAGATGCACGTCCGGGATCGATCTGATGCAGGGTAAACTGGCTAATCCTCCAGCCCCTAGAACCTGGCAGCATGGCGGCTCTTGGTGGGTGTACCAGCAGCACCAGTGGCAGCTGTGCTCTTTTGAAGTGGTAGCAGCGTTTTGAACACATGCTCAGGCCAGAGGACGTGCCTTTGTTCGGAACGTCCACGTGGAGATTATGCAGTCCTGATAGGCCCGCCAGGACCAAAGCAAGCCATGTTTCATCACGCTGGCAAACTACTGTGCTATCGGGTATTGTCGCTTTTGTCTACCTAAATCGCAGCACGCTGTAATGAGGCTACCAGCCCTACGTCAGTGCCAAACCTGACACCACAGTGCATGCACTGCTAGCCAGCAGGCTGCCGAGGTTGGGCTGTTGAGGACTGGACTCTGACCACCGCCGCTTCGCTGAAACAATCAAATACACGCGCATGCCATTCAACACTACACATCACAAGAACAATTCCCGGACTTCCTGATACACCTCATCCGGTGACCGATCGGCATATATCCTGTGCACCTTGCCTAACGCCTCGTAGTGCTGGATGACCGGCAGGCTGGACTGGAGGAACACCTGCGGGAGCGAGGTCGATGCGGTCAGCAGCAACGGGCGAGTTTTGTTGCCCGCCGAGACACAATTTGGCGTATTGCAAAAAGCGCGGAAACACCACTGGCCACCGTGAACAAGCCAACACACCGCCTTTGCTGGATGCTCGATGCAGCATGGCAGACTCCACATTCTTGACAGGCTGTACATGCAGCACCTCGAAGGTGCTGCAATGCAATGTATGATTTTAGGTCAGCTTACGTTGAAGCGCTTCTTAATGGTCTCAATGTTGTCATCTGTGCGGCCCTCCTTGCGACCAAGAAGCCGCGCCTCCATCACCGCCTCCGGGCAGTCGAAGTACAGGACGAAAGC
>JAABUX010009670.1_pt1 | contig 10884 bp, 9 predicted proteins | sample 5561851 | NCBI WGS metagenome assembly JAABUX01 (sample SAMN10711883, study PRJNA513361) | rock metagenome | isolation source: Antarctica rocks | place: Antarctica: Victoria Land, Richard Nunatak red sandstone | collected 2016-01-03 | reverse complement strand
ACAGTGCCGATCCGCCAGCCGCTCGGCAACCCGATGGCTGAGGTCACGTTTACCCCTAATTCCAACGGATCAGCCCCCGCCACCAGTTGAATGCCGTTCCTGATGACGAATGCCAGCCCGATAGCGATGAGCAAGAGCTGTAGACCACCCGCACCCCGCGCCCGCATGGGACGCCAGAGGATGACCTCCAGCAACGCGGCCAGGAGGGCTGTCGCGATGACGCCTCCGACCACGGCCAGCACAATCGAGAGTCCCAGGTTGACGTTGAACAGCAGTGCCACATAGGCTCCGAAGGTCAACATATCGCCGTGCGCAAAATTGACCAGACGAAGCACGCCAAAGACCAGCGAAAGCCCCACGGCGCCGAGGGCGAAATACGTGCCGGTGACTAGTCCGTTGATCGTCGTCTGTCCGGTTGCCGCTAGCCCACGGGTTATTAGCAGCATGGCGATCAAGGCAACAAACACCACTACGGCGCCGGCCCAGCCGCGGATGACTGGGGCCGGCGCAATTTCCTTGTGGGCAGGCGACGGAGAAGGACGGCCGGGTGCGCGTATGGACGCCATGGAGCCGAACTGCCTCATCGCGGGCCGCCGTCCCCCGCCGAGGCTCGTCGCACCGTTGCAATCACAACTGGTGGATCAATCTTTATGCTCGTGGGTCGCCAGAAACCCCGCACTGGCCTCTCCACTATCCCTTTCCCTTGGCGTTGATCAGCCGGACCAGATGCAGGGTCCCGTGGCGCCACGTCGAGAGATCGTAGGTCCCTGCACTGGTATCGCCCTGTGCATTGAAGTCAATCGGACCAGAGACTCCCTCGTAATGGATCCGCTTCCCTGCGACCAGCGCCCTCATGGCGTTTGCCAGCTTGAGATAGGTGAACTGCGCCCCAGACGGTCCCGAAATTTTCATCATTTCAGCGGTGATCTGCGGTGCCGAGTTCGAGTGCGCCGCGACCGCGGCCAGGCCACAGAGAATGCCGGCATCAAAGTTGTTCGAGTCCAGCGCGGAGCGACCAGGGCCCGGAGCCTTGGTGTACAGCGTGTTGAACGCCTTCGATTGTGGCGTGCCGGTCGGGCTGCCTGCGTTCGTGGCGTAGGCCCCGTTGAGCGCTGCCGCCGGAATGGCGGATGGGATGGGAGAGACGGCCAGCGCATCGGACACAAAGAGCTTTTTGGCAGAGAACCTTCCGGTCCGCAGCAGCGCCGCAGCAACCTTGCCGAAGGTATCTGGAAAGTCGGCGAAGACGAAGGCACTCGGGTTATGGCTCACCACCTTCTGCGCCTCTGAGTCGTAGCTCGCCTGGCTAGGATCGTAGCCAATGGGGCCTTGCACGTTGCCTCCCATCGCCGTCCACGACTTCTCGAAGGCGGTCGCCAACCCTTCGCCGTACGCGGAGTTCTGGTACCCGATGGCAACGATCTTACCCTTTGCTCCGTGCAGGTAGCTATTCACTGAGATGACCAGGGCCCGAGCTTGCAGACTGTCGGGCGGCACAGTCCGGAAGATGGTATGACCATCATTTACTTGACGGAGTGCAATGCTGGTCGCCGAAGGCAGCATGGCGATGTGCTTGAATTTAGTAACGGAGTTCAGGATGGCAATGGCTTCCGGGGTGCTCAGCGGGCCTGTAATGCACGAGGCTCCCTCATCCACCACCTGACGCGCCGCCGAGATTGCAGTTTGCGGATTCGACTGAGAATCGGCAGTGACGACCTTAAAATGAATATGCAGCCCGGCCTGCTTGGCTGCTTTGTTGAGTCGCTGGCTGGCCAGCTTTACCGCCTTGTCCGCCGGAGCGCCGAGCGCTCCCAGATCGCCAGTGTAGGCTTCAACGTCGCCGATCGTCATGGTAAAGTTCATCGAGCGGGCCGACGCAGCGTGCGCACCTCTACTGCTGCCATAGCTTGCCACGCCCAGGGCGAGAACCATAGGAAACGCCACCGCAGCCCGTTTCCAACTACTCCGTGTCATCTTCTTCTCTCCAATTACACGATCTTCGGTAAACCACGTGAATTTCGATCCAACCATCAGACCCGATTCTCAGATTCGAACGCCGGCAATCTGAGTCGCTTTCACTCCTTCCAGCTGCGCATCCGGTATCACCACCACCTTCCCGAAGGCTCTCCGCTCCTCGAGTTCAGCGATCCCGTCGCCGACCCGGGAGAGCGGCACGACAGCGTGAATGACGGGTTGCAATTCGCCACTCTCAACAAGCCGGCAGAGGGCAACCAGATCATCGCGGCTCCAACCGTCGGATCCCCGAATATCGATTTCTCGAACCCAGAGATACCGCAGATCAAGAGAGGCTTCATGCCCTGAGGTCGCGCCGCAGCAAACTAGCCGGCCTCCTCTGCGCAGTGAACGCATCGACTGGGACCATGTGTCCTTGCCGGAGTAGTCCACCACCACATTAGCGCCCTGTTTCCCAGTCAACTTCCAGACGGCAGCGCCAAACTGTCCATCCTCCGCCACCACACAATCGTCGACACCTAGCTCTGCGAGGCGCTGCGCTTTCGCATCCGTGCTAGTATAGGCAATAACCCGAGCGCCTATTCGCTTGCCCAATTGCACACAGGCCACGCCGACGCCACCGCTTGCACCGACCACGACCAGGACCTCGCCAGGTTCGAGCCCAGCCCGCGTGAAGAGCATGCGGTAGGCGGTGCCGTAGGCAACCGGGAGAGACGCAAAGTCGATCATCCGCTCCTGATCCGGAAGCGGGAGGAGGCTGACAGCCGGCACAGTGACGAACTCCGCCAACCCCCCGCGCTTGGTCTCACCTAGCATGCCTTGCTCAGTAACGGGATCAACCAGCACGGGCGTCCCGAGCTCGATTCCATACACTCCGGGGCCCACCGAATCCACCCACCCCGCGATATCGCCTCCGCTGATATGAGGAAGCGAAACCGGAACGCCCGGCATGCCTCGACGAACAAAGATATCAAGGTGGTTAAGCGCGCAAGCCGCTACACGGATCAGAACCTCTCCTGGTCCCGGCACCGGCCGTTCGAATGGCTCAACCACCAGCCGTTCCGGGCCGCCTTGCTCATGGATCACCGCCGCTTGCATCAATGATGGCATGCTTCTGCACCCCTTCCCCAGTCGACGCGATACTGACATACTACAGATGCGATTAGCGGTCGTCCAAGTACAATGAAAGCCAATAAGTTTGGCGGGCAGCTAACTTACGGTGTTAGCTCCGGCTGGGCTGCTCAAGCGAGGACGTACCTACCCAGCCATGCACACTTGTAGCGGCGGTGGGCGAGAAGATCGAGCGGTACCAGATCTCAGCCAGAACCTGACTGGCTTGGTGCACCGACACCGAGCCCTCGAGATTCTCAACAATCACTCGCTGCGCAAAGACCTCCACCATGCCTGACAGCGCGAGCGTGGCTAGGTGCGCATCGATCGTCGTATCGCTCCTTTCTGCCAGCGCTGTTCTCACGTGCCGCTCCATCCTCTGCCGGACCTTCATCTGCACATCTTCCCACATTCGGTGCGCATCGGGGGAAACACGCCTGTAGTCGGAGATCGCGGAAAGGAGCAGTTGATTCCTGACGTACGCTGCGAGATGTCCCTTGGTTGTCCCATAGAGACTGGCGCGGATGTCGGCTCCTTCCCACCGGTGCCGAGCTGACTCATACATCTCCTCGACAACTTGACGCATCAATTCCAGAAGGAGGGTCTCTTTATTAGGGAAGTAGCGATAAAACGACCCGATAGACAAGTCGGTCAAGGCTACAATATCTGCGACCGTTGCCCGGAAATATCCCTCACGCTCAAAAACTTGACGACCTGCATCAAGAAACGCTTGGCGAGCTACCCTTCCTCGCATGGTTGCCGGAACGGGTGCCACGAGTGCTAGAGTGCCATCCGATGCACCAGTTGGGACATCGGATTCGACGGTCACCGACGCTCCATTCGGTTTGCCAAAACGATCATCGCTACGTGCCATCGGAAAGTCTCCACATGTGCAGCTTACTTAAGCCTATGGTACACGCCGAAGAAGTGGCGCCGTTGACATTGGTGAAGCAGAATCCTAGAATAGAGCTAGCATGTGAATGTGACATTAGGTTCATATTCTAGTGTAAGTGATGAGACGGGTCGGTCCGGCTTGGGAGTACTCGACTGATGAGGGTTCCAGTGTCGGCAGCCACACGCTGACGGGCCTAGTCGACATCAATCCAACACGTGAGAGGATGCCAGTATGAGCGTTGTCGTTGATGCACATGTCCACATCTTCGAGTGGGGCTACTTCCCCGAAGCATGGCACGACGCATCGGCCTTTCATTGGTCGGAATCGCGGATGTCCCGCCGGGACCCAGCCGAAATCAGGCCACATGTCGAGCGCGGCACCGTGGATCCGAACGGCGAGATTCTGGTTAAAGACATGGACCGGGCTGGGGTAGATGTCGGCATTACCCTGACGCTGGACTGGGGAGTGGCCCTCGGTCATATGACCACTGATATCAGGGACATTCACGAACACTACGCGCAACTGCAGTCCGGAGCAATCGGCAATCTCGCTGGAAGATTCTTCGCGGTCGCGGGAGTAGACCCCCGCAGACCCGGTGCCTTGGAACTGTTTGAAGACGCCGTCACACGAATGGGAATGAAAGGCTTCAAGCTCTATCCGCCATGCGGGTACTTTCCCTATGACGACGTGTGCTTCCCCTTCTACCAACGCGCATTGGATCTGAACGTCCCCGTTGTCATCCATACCGCAGTCGTGGGGTGGCCACTGATTGGACGATTCGCCAATCCGATGGGGATTGGTGATGTCCAGGTCAAGTATCCAGACCTGACCATCGTCATGGCTCACAGTGGACATCCCATATGGCTCCAGGAAGCTATTCTGGTTGCCTCGCGCCACCCTCGTACCTATCTCGAACTCTCCAACTGGAATTGGAACATGAAGACCGACCCAGAAGGGACGGTCAGGGCGCTAGCAGATATGAGAGACGGCGTTGGTGCACATCGGATCCTCTTTGGATCCGATTACATTAGTGGTCCCCGCTTCGGCGGGGAGAAGAGTGACATGCCGCAATGGGTTCAGTTCATCCGCGAATTACCGGAACGAGCCCGGTCGCTTGGACTGTCCTTTAGCCAGGAAGAGATCGATCTGATTCTGGGTGAAAACGCACGACGAGTGTTCAATCTCGAGGAGATCAGCTAATGAACGTAAGCACTCTCCCGTCGGTGGAACTCCGCGACATACAGCCGCTTGATGCGCAGAGAATGCGCGTGGATGCGGATGGGAGTTGGGCGCTGCTTGGTGGCAAATGTGAGAACTGCGGCAAACTCGCCCACCCATTCCACCGTGGGTGTAGTCGCTGCGGTGGCACTGAACGTCTGGTCGAGCTGGAGCCGATCGGCGAGGTGCGTTCAAGTACCACTGTCCACGTGACTCGTCCCGACGTCCTTCTCCCGGTCCCGTACCAGGTTGCTTTGGTGCAGTTGAGGGAAGGGCCGGTCGTGAGCGTCCCCTCCCTGCGGTCTGAAGTGTTTCACCTTGGCGAGACGGTCTTGCTTGCTCCGGTACTGGTCGATACACTGACCGGACCGCGAGCGATCGTCCAGGCCGTTCCTTTGTCGGAGGACTGAAATGACCGTCAAACTCATCGGCGCTGGTCTGTATCCCTTCGGGCGCTGGCCCAACCACACCGCAGCCGACATGACGTACGGCGCATTGCGGGATGCACTACAGATGGCAGACATCACCGTCGACCAGATACAAGCGGCGTTTTGCGGTCACTCCCTTCCCGGTAGCGGAGGGGGCTTTGCCGTCCTCAATGAATCCGGCCTGGCCGGCATCCCAATCTTCAACTTCGACTCGGCTTGCGCCAGCAGCTCCACTGCCCTGGTTATGGCCGCTACGGCCATCGAGGCCGGCCAATGGGATGTTGCACTGGTGCTCGGCTACGAGAAAATGGATCGCGGCATGATTCCCTCCTTCCGGCCGCACGACCAGTTCGAGCACCTTCTTGGCTTGGATATGCAGCCTCCGCGCTATGCACTTAAGGCTCAGCGTTACCTCGCCGACTACGGCGGATCGCTGGACAACCTGGCAAGCGTCACGGTGAAATCCCGCCGGCAGGCGTCGGCGAATCCAAACGCTCAATTTCGGGACCTGGTAACTCTCGAGGACGTGCTCGGCTCCCCCATGATTGCCGACCCGCTGACCCGCTTTCAGTGTTGTCCAACCACGGACGGCGCGGCCGCTCTAATTCTCGTCTCGGGACGCCTCGATCTTGCCCGATCCGGGGTTACGCTGGCCGGATGGGCGGTCGGTTCCCCGTCGGGCCAGGAGGCTCCAGACGCCGGGGCCTACGAGAGCACCACGGCCAGGCTCGCGCAGGAGGCCTATACCAAAGCGGGCCTGGGGCCGGAGCACGTGAAGGTGGCTCAGGTCCACGATGCTTTCACGATTGGTGAGGTTATACGCTCTGAGGCGATCGGCATCTGTCCGGTTGGCGAGGGGGCAGAATGGGCAGCGCGAGGGGAGACCGGTGTTGGAGGTAGCATGCCCATCAACACCGATGGCGGACTGTTGAGCCGTGGTCACCCACTCGGCGCCACCGGCGCCGCCCAACTTACCGAGGTCTTTCTGCAAATGACAGGTCGGGCCGGGCCACGCCAGGTGATGCCGGCGCCGACGGTGGGCGTCTGCCAGAACACAGGTGGTGGTGAGAATGCCGCGACGGTGGTTGAGGTACTGGTGAGATGAAAGCGGCTGCCTTCGATTACGTGGTCGCAAACACCGTGTCCGAGGTGCTGACGTCTCTCACCACGGACGGAGCCAAGGTGCTGGCGGGAGGGCAGAGTCTGGTTCCTCTTATGGCATTCCGACTGGCGCGTCCCACCTTCATCGTCGATCTCAATCGCACTGCTGAGCTGGAAACCTTACATGCGGATGACGACGGCACGCTACACATCGGAGCCATGACCCGCCAGGCGACTATCGCTCGGTGGCCGTCGTTACCCCAAATACAGCCCGTTGTGGCAGAGATTCTCCCGTACGTCGGACATGGGGCAATTCGGAATCGAGGGACGGTCGGAGGCTCCCTGGCGCACGCCGACCCCGCGTCAGAGTGGCCCGCTGTGGTCGTGGTCCTGGACGCGGAGATGGACATTGCCAGTGCTCGTGGTGAGCGGCGGATAGCAGCCGCCCAGTTCTTCCAGGGACCATTCATGACCGATCTCGATGAGGACGAACTCCTCACGAGTGTGCACCTTCCTCCGTTTCCAAACGCGGGGTGGGGAGCCTACGAGGTGGCACGCAGGTCCGGAGACTTCGCGCTCGCCGGAGCAGTTGCGGTCGTGGCCGCCTCCGAAGGGGTTATTACCCACGCCCGCATTGCACTTTTTGGCGTAGAGACCGTCACCAGGCGGATTGCGCCTTTGGAAGAAGCGCTGCTGGGCGCGTCACCCAGCGATCTGGCCCCGCTCGTCGACGAACACATCTCCAAGAGTGTGTTCGCCATGGACGATATCCATGCTGGGCGCGAACTTCGGACTCAACTCGCGGCAACCGTTACCCTCCGGGCACTAGAACAGGCCTGTGCGCGAAGCCGCAGTGATGCAACCCGATGAAAGTCGCGGTCACCGTCAACGGAGAAGCATATCAGGTAGATATTCCGCCGCGTATGACTTTAGCCGATGCGCTCAGAATGGAAATGGGGCTGACTGGAACGCACCTGGGATGCGAGCAGGGCGCGTGTGGCGCCTGCACGGTACTACTGAATGGCGTTCCTGTGCGGAGTTGCCTCATGTTCGGTGTGCAGGCAGATGGACATGAGGTGACGACGATCGAGGGCTTGTCGAGCGAGGTGGACGACTTGCATCCGCTCCAACAAGCCTTTCTCGCCCATCGTGCCTTCCAGTGCGGTTTCTGTACTCCCGGTATCCTGATGAACTTTGCGGCGACCCTCCAGGATACGGACACAATGACCCGCCAAGACGTACGTGAACACCTGTCAGGGCATATTTGCCGGTGTACAGGCTATGTCGCCATTCTGGATGCCGTGTGTGAAGTATTGGATCGAGCAGGAAAGCTTGACGAATCAGAGGGAGTGTGAGCCGAGTGGAGATGAATGTGCGCGAGAGGATAGTTCGGGGACACGGATCCTACGTGGGAGATATTCTGCCTCCAGGCACACGTCACGCTGCCTTCGTCCGCTGCGCATTACCCTTCGCCACCATTCAGTCAATTGATGTATCGGCGGCACTGGACCAACCAGGGGTCGGAGAGGCGTACACCGGACGCGATCTGCGAGAGTGGGTGCGTCCGCTGAGGATTGAGGGACCAGGGCTGCTCGCCTATGACTGGTATCCCATGGCCGTCGACAGAGCCCTGTATGCCGAAGAAGCTGTAGCGGTGGTTCTGGCAGATGATCCGTATGTCGCGGAAGATGCTCTGGAGATGGTTGACGTTGATCTTCAGGCCCACGAGCCGGTGCTCGACATCGAGAGCGCTCTGGGCCTGACAGCCCCCTATCTGCACCCGGAAGGGTCTTCAAACGTGCTATTTGAAGCGATCAGATCCGGTGGTGACCCTGAAACTTGTTTCGCCTCCGCGCCCATCGTCGTCGATCGCACCTTCCATCACGGTCGACAGACACCGTTCCCACTTGAGCCGCGCGGAGTACTGGCCATGGTGGAGAGGAGCACTGGGGACCTCCTGGTCTGGACGTCCACGCAGATACCCCACATCGCTCGGACTGCAATTGCGACCGCACTCGGTCGTCGAGAGAACAGCGTACGGGTCATCACGCCACAGGTAGGGGGCGGATTCGGATTGAAGTGCCACGTCTTCGGAGAGGAGATTGTGGTTGCCTGGCTCGCCCTGCACACCGGAAGCCCAGTCAGATGGCTCGAGGACCGCCGCGAGAATCTCATGGCAAGCGCCCACTCCCATGATCAGACGATGCGGGTCCGCGTTGCTGCGGATCACACCGGGAAAATTCTGGCGGCTGACATTGACGTGACCGTGGATGTCGGCGCCCACTCCATTTACCCCTTATCCGCGTCTCTGGAACCGATGACCACGGCCGGGGGCATCCTGTCCTGCTACGACATTCCCAACCTCCGCTTCCGGACGCGAGGAGTAGCCACCAACAAGTGCATGGTGGGAGCGTATCGCGGTGTCGGTGCTCCGGCCTCATCATTCGCCACCGAACGCATTCTCGACCTTCTCGCCTGGCAACTCCAGGTCGATCCGGCCGAGATTCGCATGCGAAATCTGATCCATCCGGAGACCATGCCCTACACCACAGCAACAGGCGTGAAATACGACTCCGGTGATTATCCTCAAGCCCTCCGCACCGTTCTCGACCGGGCAGATTATGCCGGCCTGGTCAAGCAACGATCCCAGGCCACCGAAGATGCGCCAATTCTCGGAATCGGGATTGCGGTTTTTAACGAACATAGCGGCCCGGGCAGCCGTGCCTATCGTGCACGAGGCGTGGCGACCGTACCCGGATTCGACACCGCGCGAGTTCACATGGAACCGGCCGGTGCCGTGAGTCTGTACGTGAGTTCGGCGGAAGCCGGCCAAAATCACGCGGAGTTTTTCCGCTTAGCGGCAGCCAGAGAGCTAAACATCGACCCAAGAACCATCACCGTCGTTGAGGGTGATACGTCCTCTTGCCCGCACGGCACGGGGACCTTCGCGTCCCGTGCGGGGACCGCCCAGGTCAGTGCCGTGGCCGTGGCATCCCGCCGCCTGCAAGCTCGCTTGACGCATATTGCCAGCATGCTGATGGAATGTGCCGTGGGCGAGGTATGTCTTGCAGAAGGCGGATATAAATCGGCCGACCGGTCGAAGCGCGTGGGATTAGTAGACGTTGCCGAAACCGCATACCTCCGAAGGGGAGACTTTATGCCTCCTCCCGGATTTGAGCCTGGCCTCGATGAGGTGGGGGTATGGGATCCGATTCCGACCTATCCATACGGCGCGCACGTGTCCGTGGTTCACCTGGATCCGAAGACCTTCCAGGTGCGCTTGGTGAACCATGTCGCCGTTGAGGACTGCGGGGTCATCATCTCGGAAGGTGGAGTACACGAGCAGTTGGTTGGAGCGATCGTGATGGGCATTGGCAACGCGCTATACGAGGAACACCACTACGACTCCAACGGCCAGCTTCAGACCTCCTCACTGCTCGACTACCTCGTTCCACTGGCAACCGATGTCCCGCCGCTCGATTTGATCACCATGGTCACCCCGACCGATCGCACGCCTCTGGGCACCAAAGGCATGGCAGAGGGCGGAACGATTGGCGCCGTTGCGGCGGTTGGTGCAGCCGTGGCCGATGCACTGCGCCAGTTGGGTGCGGAATTGAACGACCTTCCTGCCTCCCCTGAGCGGCTGTTCCGCGTCTGTCAGGCATCATCATCGCCGGCAGCGCCAAGTCGGTGATGATGCCTTTCCACCGTGGGTCACATGAAGCGACCAAGATACCAGGGGAGGTTCTGGAGATCCAGGACCTGACCGCGGGCTATGGGAGCGCGATGATCCTCCACCGGGTAAATATGCGGGTCACGCCGGGAGAAATCGTGGCTCTTCTGGGACGCAATGGCGCGGGAAAGACAACCCTTCTTCGCTGTATCTCGGGTCTCATCCCCGCTCGCCACGGCAGCATACGGCTTGGCGCTCAAGAGGTTAGTCGCTGGGCTCCCACCAAACGGGTGGCGCGTGGCATCGCCCATGTTCCGCAGGGCAGGAGAATTGTGGCCGGTCTGTGCGTCCGCGAGAACCTGCAAATCGGCGGATACGTTGTGCGCGGTCGAGGTTCGCTCGATGCGCGTCTGGAAGAAGTATTGGATTCCTTTCCCATCCTTCGTGGCTGGTTGAGTAAGCAGGCACAGAACCTGAGTGGCGGC
>JAABUX010009666.1_pt1 | contig 10887 bp, 10 predicted proteins | sample 5561851 | NCBI WGS metagenome assembly JAABUX01 (sample SAMN10711883, study PRJNA513361) | rock metagenome | isolation source: Antarctica rocks | place: Antarctica: Victoria Land, Richard Nunatak red sandstone | collected 2016-01-03 | reverse complement strand
AGACCTCAAAGGCGGCGGCATCGGCGGCACCATCCAGGATGAGCGCTTCTCCCATGCCTTGCATCGACAAGGAAGCAATCAGCGTCATATTCGCTCCATAGTTGCGTGGAACGCGGCCCACCGCGCGCGTTGAGCTGGTCCCGATTTGGTGGAGTCGAGGAACTTGGAGTATACTCTTCCAAAGAAAGGGAACAAGAGTATGCCAAAAGAACAGCGAACGTATACGAAGGAGTTTAAGCAAGAGGCTGTTCGCCTAGTAGAAACCAGAGGCAAAAGTATGACTCAAGTAGCACGTGATCTGGGGATCGCCGATAGTACTCTCTACCATTGGTACCAGCAGCTCTCGAAGCAGGGGGAACAAGCCTTTCCAGGCAGTGGTCATCAGACCGCTCACGAGGAAGAACTGCGCCAACTCAAGCGAGAGCTAGAGATCATGCGGCAGGAACGCGACATCTTAAAAAAACCTCGTATAGAATCTCTTCACTGATGAGCTAAGGAGAAGGAAGCTGGACGATCTGAGGCACCTTTTCTCTCGCTGGAGACTGATAGTGCCCTAGACGATGTTGTCGGTGAGTCTCTGGATCATAGAGCTGAGGCTCTGGCGGTTTCGCACCAGGAGCTACGTGCGAGAGCACCTCATGATCTTTCTTGAGAAGTGCATAGATGACCGAGGTCATTTGGCCTGCCAAGCGACCAATGACTTTCTCCCGTCCGACGAGCCTACGTGTGCGTTCATCAGAACGGCATTTGCGAGAGATCAGCCGCTCATACATCTCTTTCCACTCTGCATCCCACTGGATAGCTCGCCACACAATGAGATACATCGTCTGTTTCATCTGCCGAACTCCGCGAGGAGACAGCCGTGTCCAGTCAAGTGTTGTCCCTGATTGCGCCACTTTGGGAACCCATCCGACATACGATTTGAGTTGGGCTGCCCGCTCAAAATTGGCAATGTTGCCGATGAGTGCGATGAGCGTTGCCGCCGCGAGTGGCCCAATGCCTGGGATCGAAGTGAGAATCTTGCCCTCTCGAGAGTCCTCTACGATGTGGATGATTTCTGTATCTAACTCGGTAATGTGTTCAGCAAGGAGGTCCAGCTCGCTAATGAGTTGTTTCTGCTCAACCACCAAACCTCGCACACGAGCGGGTTCTTTCGTTCCAATGCTCTGTGCCGCCAGACGCTGCAACTCTATCAGTTTCGCATCAGAAACACTACAGGTACGACCTCTTGCTTCTCGAAGTTCCCCAAAAGGAGCAACAGCTAACTGTGCAGGAGTCGGGAAGCGTTTGCGAAGAGCGAGTGCAGTGGGCAAGTTCGGATCACGTAAGAGGTGCGTAAATTCAGGAAAAAGTTCATCACAGATAGCCGTCAGCTTGTTTTTGCGTTGCGTACTCTCTGCGATCAGTTCGTAGCGATGGCGTACCATTCCACGCAGTTCAGTAGCGGCGGCAGTTGCAGGAACGAGTCGCCGAACCGCTTGCAGAGGATCACCCACCTGGATGCCTTTCTCAAGTTGTTTCTTCTAGTCGCTGACATTTACCTCAAATCCTTTCTAATTGAGCGAGATATACATGGCGTTGTCATCCGTTTTGAACATCCATACGAGTTCAATGCTGTGATCCATGCTCCTCGTTGTTTAATGCGTTTCGGAACTGCTTCATAAATGTGTTAAATTCTGCGATCTGTGCTTCCATTTTGGCGATTGTGAGGCCGCACTGCATATGTTCCTGCAACAAGTTCCCATAGCTTTGTTCGATGCGCTCTCGTTCAGCATATGCTGTTCGCAGCTTAGCTACCAGTTCTGGCTTTTTGTAGTTAAACAAAGGATCGCGCGGTTCAACTTTCACTTGGTGGCGATCCCCGCCCTCCTTGGTTTGCTTCCGCTTGGGCAGACGCCGTTTCTCCTGTTCCTGTCTTCGCTTCTCGCGTAAATGCGTACTGTGTGTACGGAACAAGGCCAGGGCTTCTGGATTGCGGTAATAGGCCATGTAATCGAGGCCACTCACTTCTTTGATAGTAAAGGTGTTCACCGGACGCTTCTTCGCTTCAAGCTCGGCAATCCCAAGGGCAAGACGAGAGAGCGTAGCTTGCTTTTGAACTGCTGCATTTGCACGCAGATGGGAATAGCGATCATGAGATGATGCCTCCGTTTTCGTCATCGTGTTTCTCCTTCCTCGTCGGTAGTCGGCAGCAACGTATCTGCAAATGGCAGGTAGCCTCCGTCTCGTCGGGTGCGGATTTGCACCTCCATCACCCGAATGATATCGTCAAGATGCTGAATCATTTGCCGAAACTGTTCTGCGTCCACGAAATGCCCATGCGAATCATGCAGTTGTGCTTGCAGCATATGGAGCTTGCGCCAGGTCTTGGCATTGCCCAAATTGCTGTAATGAGGAACGAGGTATGGACAGCCCAGGCAGAGCGCACGATTGTTTGGACGAATACACAGCCCTGCGCTGCAATATCCGAGTACCGTTGGACCAATCGTACCCCATTGTTCAAATACTTGACGCAGCACCGATTCCATCTGTTCCAGTGTGCGCGGAGGAGGAACCTGTAAATACGAACGCTTTTGCGACGAAGAAAACTGCGCTTGTGCTTCAAAAAGCAGGGCGAGCAGTCTCTCAACTGGCATGCGGCTGTAGTAGGCTGTTGCTTCAGGGATAGAAGGGGAGTGCGAAGACCCCTCCAGCGTCACCCGATGATGCAAGAGGTAAGCCACAGCCTCGGCTGGTACATTTTTGACCTGCCTCGCATGAGTAGCGAGGACATGTCTCAGAAGATGGGTCGCGATCTTGATGGGTTCACCTCTTCTTGTTGTAAGGGTGAGTCCATGAAACAAGAAACGCAATAAGCGTTGTACATCACCTGCATAAAGCAGACCGAGACGCCCGTCGGGAGTTGCTCCCCATTGAAAGAGATATGGTTCTGGGGAGAGGTCTTCTGCCTTCTGATTGCGGTAGGGTTGCACAATGGGAATCTTGCCACCATGAGTAGCAGCGAGCACCTCTCCAATCTCTCTCAGTAGTCTTGCTGCCATGTCGCTAATGAGAAAGAATTGTCGCTCACTTTCTGTTTTGGCCCCTTTAGGGAGAAGGGTTTGAACCAGAATACCAATTTTCCTCCCGGTTGGCTGCTGATTTTTCAACTCATCGACAACAATGGTTTCAAATCGTGTTGCACTCACTTGAAGAAGCTCGTTAACTCGACTTCCATTGGTCATTGCTAGGGTTGCTAGTGCTGTTGCATACAAAACGCCTCTGTAAAAGCTTTCCGGTTCAAATATGATCTCATCTGGGGTTAACACATCTCGGAACCAACGAACATCGAAAGCTTTTGGAATCAATAGCCCTCCACGTTCTGTGTAGAAGCCCTTTGGTTCGCCAAGTTGACGCCCAAATTCCTGTCGTTGCTGCGAAGCGACCATATCAAGGTGCGCGAAGGCACGATTCACGATGAGATCACCACACCACAGCAACTCTTCGGCTTCTCCATGGTACTGCAGAAAGTAGGTATTACGCGCAGGCGCATACGCATCGACTTGACGTTCCCAATCTCGGCGCACATCTGAACTAAAGCGATCAAGATGCTCCTGCACCCAGGAAGAACGATTCCACAAGGTAAAGTTGAGTGTGACCTCACGTTCTAGGAACTCAACGGAGGATAGAGTCTCCGCCTCCTTCGAGATGGAAACGAGGCGATCCACATACACAAACTGATAGGGCAATTGAATTTCACCAGCGCTGGCGCGGTCTCGCTGGTGCCGAAATTCCTTCACCAAACGTTCTGCCGCCTGTTTGCGAAGTTGTGCAATTTCGATCAACAAAGGAAAGAGCGGAACGAGAACGTCGCTTCGTTCCTTACGCCGCTTTTGTGTTGCAGCATCCACTTGGCTCCGCTGAGCATCCTTTTCAACAAAATGAGTAGGAAGCGGAGGAAGAACATATGCCTCCCAGATCAGGCGGTTTCGCTCATCCAATCGCTCAAGATAGCGGCGAAGATGGACAGAAGTGAGCGCATCATACTTGCTCAGTTGAGACACTTCGCCAGAAGAGAGCGTTCGTCCAGCTACGAATGCATCCCAAACGAGACGACTACCCAGATCTGCAAGATGACACATACCATATTCTGCACGGAGGTGATCAAGAAGAACTTTGAGCGATGAGCAACAGATCAGCAATGAGCTTGCTTTCATAGCATCCATAGCACAACCTGCGGCGAGCGTAATGGGAATCACGTCGGGATGGTTGCCGACGGTCAGGATGAGATAGCGCATAACTGAACTCGGCAACCGATCCCAATGAAGATCTGGAGCCTGGCGTAACAGAGGTGGAAGCCAGGCTTGAAAGGCTTGAATATGTTCTTCACGGTGAGCAGAGTCACTAAAGTTGAGACGTTTCGGGCGTGCTTGTTCTTCCACAGAAACAGAAGGAGTGGTATTCATCATCAGTCTGCTGCCTCCTTTTGTTGCTGCATGTTCTTGATCCAAGCAAGTGTCTCAGCGTCATGCATCCAGATCGTTTCTCCCTCTTGGTACAGGGTGACTTCTTCAACAGAGACAGGAGAAATTGTCATCTCGTTGAACTGTTCTGTTTGGAGCGGAGGCTCAGCCACGTAACGCCGATGGGAGAGATCGTGCTGATAACTTGCCAGCAGAGACAAGGTTCTCTCTCCGTCACGACTGTGATCGTAGATATCAATGGTTTTGGGACTTTGCCAGCCCATGACCATACTTCCAAAAGCTTCCCGTTCGCGCATGTACTGCTCAGCATCAAAGTGTGGTGTCCCTGCACCACAGGCGAGTTTAAGACGAATAAGATATTCGCTAATGAACAAGTGCCGAATGTCATGGGGTGAAAACGGTACTGGACATTTCCCTTGTACAGACTTGTAGTGCTTGTACCAATGCCAGTAAAATGCCTTTGCTGAATACGGTTTTCCATGTTCAGTGAGGAAAAGTGCTTCCTGATCATCCACACTCGCCAGTCTTTTTCGTTTCTGTGGATCATGCAGAGGGCGGATATGCTCAATATAGGTTACCAGTGCTCGCTCGACATCAGGATTGTGTCCAAAGTAGATGGTCTTGACTTCACGGCCCATACTACCTTTGTTCACGACCTGGGCCTGTCCAACAAAACCCTCGTTTCTGTATCCGCCAACCGTCATCAGAACCACCTCATGGAGCCTAGCCCCAGTGTTTTGGAGGAGCTCCAGTATCGCTTTCTCACGTGACGATACCTGGTTGCTGTCGAGCAACGTGTTGAGGACTGCGTGCATGCCTTCCCGCACGTCCGCCAGTTCTCGGCGCACCTCTGGTGTCCATCCTTGTGCTTTTGAATGACGAAGGAAGGCCGTAGGCCGTCGCCGAGATTGTTCCCGCGTTTCTCCTCGAATGCCAGCATGATCGGGTGCTCCCCGATTAGCGAGAGAACCCATCTGTTCCCGTTTGAGGGCTGCAAGAACTTCGGATGAGAGCGGATTGGGAAAGGCGTACAAGCTTTCATCTTTCATCACAATATAGAAGTCTCGCAGCGCAGCTCGTAAGACACGAAGCGTACTGTCTCGGAGAGGAGTATTACGCGTCGGGACAATTTCAAATCCCTCGCGGTCACTTCCAGGTTGAATGAGACAGCCAAGTCGGTCTCGATGAAATTCGAGCAACACCGGGCGCAACCGTGAGGGTGGGGCATTCCAGGCATATCCCTTGTCACACAAAAAGGTAAAATAGGGGAGCAGACACGAAAGGTAGGTATTACAAGTACTCACTGGTCCCTGAATGCTGCGAATGCGATACCATTCTGTGAGCGCAACGACAATCCGATCCTGCTGGTCTAGGAAAACGACTTTGTAACGATCTTCTGGGCGTCCAGCTATTCGACGGATACGTGACAAAGGTATCACATCTTTTGTTTGTGAGATCACGGTAGACATGGTATCATTCCCCTTCTATCCGTTGGCTGAGATGCCTATAATAGCTCTCAGTGTAAAGGTTTAGACAGGGTGTTGTAAACGGAAGCAAGGAAACAGGGACCAATAGGCTATCTGAGACACATAGCTGCTCAGATAGCTCAACTCGTGTTAACTTAGTGGTTGTAGAGCATATTCGCGAGACCAAGAGCATCGCGTTTGTCGGTTTTGAGTAGACCCTCTGGCCGCTTCTGGACATGCATTACATAGACCGGAATATCGAGCTCTTGTAAGTACTGGAGCAAAGCACGATGGTAATGCCCAGTCACTTCGAGCACTGCCTGAACCTGAGTGAAGGGGACATAGGTCCTGATGCGGTCGATGAGCGAGCGGAAGCCTTCCCGTGAGTTCTCAAAGGCGAGAGCCGGACAATGTTCAAAGCGCTGGTGGCGAGTGAGCAAGGTGGAAGAAAGAAAACCCGCGACGTGTGCCTTTTTCCCAACATCGACCCCAACGTACAAGGTTTCATGGGCGAACATGGGAAGGGACACAAGTTCAGTCTGTGATGATGTTTTGCGAGACATGAGCCAACCTCCTTGCTGGCTTCCTCAAACGTTGCACTGTTTCTTCATCACCTCGCAAGTCTACAGTGTGCCTCGTTGCTGTCAAGGACAAGGGCTTCGCCACCGCTCCGCTTCACTTCGCGGTTCCTTGACAGCAACTGCGGCAGCACTGTCTTTTCTTTGCGTGATGAAGAAGCCAAAAAATGTTAGGTGGGTGGAGAAGCGGGACTCCGTGGACGTGCCTCAACCAACTTCGGACTAGAAGTGTGGCTTCAACCTCGTATCAGGTGTGCGAACACGTCCCCCAGGTTTTTTTCAAGAGTCAAGCTCCAAAGCAGTCGCAGGGTTCTGCGGAATCTTTTCCAGCAGGGAGCGACCCTACTGTGCTTCTCCACTCACAAGTGTACATAAGTTCCTCACCAAAATCAAGGGGTTTCCAGAAATGTTGTCCGAAGTAGTCAGCATTTTCTCACGGGACCCCAAATGACGTATCAGTTTATTGCTCAGCATCGACAAGAGTTTACTGTGCAACGGATGTGCCAGGTTCTCGACGTTTCGGAGAGCGGCTACTACGCGTGGAAACATCGCAAACCAAGCCGACGGACGCTTGCGAATGGGCACTTGGCTACTCGTATCTGTCAAGCTCATGAGGCGAGCCATCGCATTTATGGAAGTCGGCGGATTCAGGCAGAGTTGCTTGAGCAAGGAGACACATGTGGTCGCAAACGAGTGGTTCGTCTCATGCGGCAACTCGGCATCTGCTCTCGGCTCCGTCGTCGCCGTATTAAAACTACGGACAGTCAGCACTCTGATCCGGTAGCAGAGAACCTCTTGGGTCGCAATTTCACGGCAGAAACGTCGAATAGCAAATGGGTCACGGATATCACTGGAGTGTGGACGGCGGAGGGATGGCTGTACCTGGCCGTTGTCTTAGACCTCTTCTCGCGTAGCGTTGTGGGTTGGGCAATGGGAGCGCATCGTGATGCAGAGTTGGTCGAGCAAGCGTTGCTCATGGCACTCGCTCGTCGGCATCCGCAGCCAGGACTCCTGCACCACTCAGATAGGGGAAGCCAATATACAAGTGCTCGCTATCAAGCCCTCTTGGCGGAAGTCGGCATGCGGGTGAGTATGAGTCGAAAAGGCAATTGCTACGATAATGCCGCGATGGAAAGTTTCTTCGGCTCTCTCAAAGGCGAGTGGACCGATCAGCGGAACTACCAAAGCCATCAAGAGGCACGGCTATCGATCTTTGAATATATCGAAGTGTTTTATAATCGGCAACGACGCCATTCATCGTTGGACTATCTCAGTCCAGTGGTTTATGAACAACAGCAGAAAGGGTGAACTTCCAAGTTCTTCGACTCCATGAAAGTGGTACCACTTCATAATAGGCGCACTTGCGAATATGGGGTCCCCATCGCCGCTCCAACGTTTCGTCAACCACCATCTCAACCACTGCATTTGAAGGGACAAATGTCTGGACGAGAAGGAGAAGTAACAGATGACTGAGTCTGAAAGCAGACCAATGAGCACGACTCAGTGTATGATGAAAGATATTGAAGTGAACATTTTCCGACAGCCCCATCGTTCGCAGGGCCGCAGTAACCGTTCGACGTCCATGTGCTAAAAGTGTTCCCTCAACGAGAACAAGCATGTTCTTCCAGGTTGGATGCGTGAAAGCAGGACGAAATGGAGATAAGACCTTTAACAGTGAACGTGATAGGGCCACACGAAACCTCCTTCAATAAAAAACTCTGTTTTCTCTATCATAGTTGCAGAGGTCGAGTGTCATCTCACCTGCAAAATGGGCAAAGTCCAGGATGCGACACGAGAGATCAGTGCTCGTCGAGACCCGCTATACCCCCTTTGCCTACAAAACGCCGCGACTTCCTGATGCAGCGCGATGGTGTCGCTATGGTCCACAGGGCCTTGAGCAAACCTATGGGGAGCGATACCGTTACTTTTGCAACAAAAACAAGCTCCTGTTTCCTACGAGCGGCACGAAGCAGGACCGCCTCAATTGGCTCGGCAATGTCAACTACAAGCAGGCAGGAGCACCCATTGTACTTGTCGATGAAGAGAGCGGCCTGAGCATGCTTCACATGTTGCTCTCTCTGGGCATGAATGTGATCGCCTTGTGCGGGTGCCCAGAACAGCAATACGAAGTCGAGGTAGAAGACGACCGCTTTAGCGGGTGCCACTTGCGTTATATTGGCAATAGGCTTGAAGAGATGTTGCCAGGACTTCCGATAGTGCGCCAATCAGCGCGAGTGACCCCCTCGCTATAACCTAAAAAACAGGTACTACTGTGTATCGCTAGTACAAAAAGAAGAGAATGAAGGAGAACATGTGTGAATCAGACCAAGACACCACCCGTGATTGTACTCGATGAACCAGCTAGGCAGAAAAGCGTATATCCACTTGAGGAAACGGCATATCGCACCTGGATCGCTTCCTTGCCAGATGGCCTAACAGTGTGATCTTGACGAAAAGGTATGGCGTACCATAGAACTGAGGCTGAGTTCGCTCTTTCTGTCCGTTCTTGTGCTCAAAAGTGGGTTTTCTTCCTTGAAAGAAGGCTTTTTCTCTCGGGAACATCCCACGTTACTCGATTGTCTATCACGACAAACCGATGGTCTTTAATATCTGTACAAGAGCCTGGAGAACCAATTTATACACGACCTCAACCCTACTTCTATGTACGTCTACTTTTTCGTCAAGATCACACTGTTAGGCCGACAGCAAACAACAGTGAGGACTGGTTGCGTTGGATCAGCAACGATTGTTGCTGATCGCTGAGTACGAAAAAGCGATGTCACAGCACTTTGCGGCTCATGACAGCTTACGTAGCTCTACCCCTACACAACACTTTTGTTATCATACGCTTGCGTAACATCCTGCACAGGGCCAATAATTTTTTGTGCGACCATGAATTTTGCCGTTAACGCCCAAGCAACACTATTGTTAGAACCAAGTTGCTTGTCACTTTGCCAGTCCGAAATAGTTGCCTGCAACCTAGCTAGCGTTAGCTCTGTATCTGTCGAGCCAGGAATAAAAGGTTTACAGAGTGTAACTGCTCCTGATGGGTCTGCAATAACATCTTTCACACCCTTCAATGTTGCTTGCACAAAGTCACGCACTATCTGAGATTGATTGTGGTAGGTATCCTCTGTGGTCACAATACCATTTGAGACAAGAGGCTGGTAATCCGAAACATTGAAGGTACGCACATCAAAACCTTGCTTTTTTAAGAGCAGTGGCTCATTGTTTGAGTAGCCCATCACAGCATCTACTTTATGTCCAGCAAGTGCTACTACTTGCGTGAAACCAATTGACTGTACCTTCACATCTGAAAGCGAGAGTTTCGCACTATACAGCAAAGCCAATAAGCCTGTGTATGTTGAGCCATAGGATCCAGGAACACCTATTGTATGTCCTTTGAGATCGGCTAAGGTCTTAATTGAAGAGTTAGCTGGTACAATCAAGCTTACAGGATATTTCTGGAAGATGGTCGCGACATCAATTACTTGTAGGTTCTTATCGCGTGCTTGTAAAGTTTCGTCACCACCAGCAAAAACAAAGGTATTTTTGCCCGCAACCATTGAGCCAACCAAATCGGGCACAGAGCCTTGATGAATTGTCACGTTCAAACCTGCCGCTTTATAATAGCCCTTACTTTGAGCGACATAAAATGGCGCAAACTGAATGTCAGCAATATATCCCAAGCCAAGAGAAATATTCTTTGTTCCTGATTGTGTTGTTGTATTACCTCCACCTATGGTTGTGTTGCTCCTGTCACACGCACTAAAAAAGAGTGCAAGTAAGACACAGACAGATAAAAGAGTTCCTGAATGACGACGTATAAGCATCGCGATGTTTCTCCGTTTTCTTGTCTTCTCTTCTGTTTGTCAGCGAATCTCTTCTACAAAGTCAAACGATCGGAAGACGTAGTAGATGATTTTCATTTATTATATGATTTTAGCAAATTTTACTAACAGCCATATGCCCCATAGTAAAATGCTGCGAGGGCAGCAAGCTCACTAACGCTTGCAACATTAACGGCGTGTGTTGTAATGGTGTAACCATTGTTTGAACTAAAGAGCCAAGTCCTGTATCGCTGTCACTGACAAACTCTCCTCTCATAACTGCCTCTGTAATCGACAGCTTAAATCCTGTGTATTGCGGCAAGCTACAAGGGAATGTAATCGGAAACTTAGTAGAACTAGTAATGACCAGCCAGAGACTTCCCCAACACAAGTGGTATCAGTAAGGACTATAGTGGACCCTTCTGTCAAGATTCTGTCGGCGAAATGCCTGTGGATGTGAGAAACTAAGGAGAAAGAGTTTCATTCAACACGTTTGATGGAAAGAAAAACTAGCCCATCAGCAAAGGGGATCGAGATGTCCATGAAGCCA
>JAABUX010009665.1_pt1 | contig 10888 bp, 22 predicted proteins | sample 5561851 | NCBI WGS metagenome assembly JAABUX01 (sample SAMN10711883, study PRJNA513361) | rock metagenome | isolation source: Antarctica rocks | place: Antarctica: Victoria Land, Richard Nunatak red sandstone | collected 2016-01-03 | reverse complement strand
CTCCCGCCGGGGCTCCCGGCGCAGAGTGCGGTGGATTCGGACGCGACGGACGCTGATGTGAGGGGCGGCCACAGTGCGCGCGGCCGCCAGTCGCGCCAGTCTGACCAACGGCATCAGACTGCGGAGGTGCGCCATGTTGCAAGCCTCCCGGCCGGGACGGTGGTGCCAGTGCCGTTCTTGCACGTGCAAGAGGTGGCAGCGTGCAGTGCAGGCACCCATGTCGGGACCTCATCATGCTGCCATGCCCCATATCAAGTGCTGATAGCGTCTGATGAACCGCTGCTGCGTGATGTCTGGCTTCGGCAGCTGCCATCAATGGCGAACATCGTGCTCCACAACTTCTACGCTGTCGATGATAAAGTGTAATGATGGCTCCAGGAGAGAAGGCGCGGTGAGGGCGTGGGTCGGGCACGGAGGGGCGTCCTGCCGTCCCCAGGCGCAGCAGCCCCGGAGCCCCGCACGGCGTCCGTGCAGCCGGCGCCGCCTCGGCGCTGGTGCGGTTTATCCTGGGACCGTAGCAAGTATCGCACGCCGTTCTCATTGGGTGGCTGGGTCAGCGCATGAGGAAGAAGCTTGCGTGCCTGCACGCATCGCCTGCTTGCATGGCATGTGTCTTTGGATTCTAGGAGGCGCACTGGACGGACGGTAACGCTAGCTTGCGTTTGTGTGGCACGGCGGATTCTAGGCGCCTCTTGGCGCTGTTGCGTACTGAATTAAAAGAGCTGCCAAAGATCATTTCCTCAATCATCACGCCGCGTGTGCAGACGTGTCAAACAAATTGGGCCGCTGAAAGACGCGCCGAGCCGAGCAGACGTCCGCGACGGACAGCTGTTTCTATCATGTATTTCTGGCGCCCATCCTGCGCCATGCGTGGTTCGCGACCATCTTCGTCCGAATGTTGTGAGCCATCGTCTACCAAGTGTTCGTGACCTGACCTGCGACCAGTGCAAGTACTGTGCGTGCGATGTTATGCACCTGCTGCCTGCTCGTGCCATCTGCATCGTTCTGTGCCGTGAGTAGATGTCGTCCTTGCGCAACCTGAGCCTGAGCCTTGATAGTTTGAGTACAAACCTGTGCTTCAATGATGTGTATCTTGGCCATGTCAAGCGTTTCTTGACTGGTCTCGAACACCGGCGTCTGTCTTGTAATCTGTGCATATAATACCTATCAAGCATCGACAGCCTAGTGCTACTTCGCAAAGGAACACTACGGAGCAGCTTAGCCTCCATTGAGGCACATCATACGCAGGCCACTGGCCTGCCCATGTCTATTGCGACGCGTACAAGAACACAACTGCTTGGCATGGCTGGACGCTGCACCAATCGCCGCCACTGATCGCTGTGCCAGCAAATACCTTTCCAACGCCGATGCGTGCGTTACACAGGGACCGTCTCATTTTTTTTCCGGCAATGCCACCCGCTCAGCCCTCAACAAGTCCCTGCCAGTTGGCCAGCCCGCCCGAACGTTAGCGAGCTGCAGCTGCTGTCATTTCTGTCGTCTTGCTGACCTTCAGCATGACCGCGCCATCCATGCTCTGGCGAACTCCGTCATACAGTTCCAAGGCTCCAAGCACAAATACGAAAAGTGTCAGAATTAAAGATGCGCGAGTAGCATCAACAATGTGTTTGTGGGGCAGGCCCAAGAATGGTCGAAGCTAGAGCCCAGCTGCTGTTGCATGAGGCCGGGATGGCGCATTTGACTCTAGTGGTGGACATGCCTGCATTGGATTTTCTCATGGCGCTCTGGTGAGCAAACCGTGACAAGCGCATGTGGAGGCTGCGACGCGGACAGCTGCGCTCCTTCTGGGTTCTGGTTGCGATCACCGGCACGCTTCAGAGACATGTAGTGCTGGCCTTCGACGAGCTTGTTGCTGTGGGTCAGGCAGGATCACGCTGGCCATGGCGCTCTGCCTGGAGCCAGCACACGGAGATACCCGCTGCACCGTGCTCATACGGCCAGCACGCGCGCACTGCTGCCAGGCTGCTGTTCGGCGCATTCCAAGACGCCGATTCAAGGGCTGTGTGATCGAGGTGGGTGAATGCATAGCACAGCATGCGACAACAGGACACATCTTTCGATTGATCACTGTCAGCCTATCGCTCACGGAGTCTCACGCCATCGGCCTAGGCCGATCGTAGCTAGCAAGATCGCCTGCTGCACTCCTCCAATACAAAGGTGACAAAGGCTATGTCCAGTTCCACGAAAGCATGGTTGATCAGTCGTGCATGCATGCCCCTGCCCCCGCCTGTGCATGTGTCTGACAACCTCGACAGAACGAACCCTCGCTCAGCACGGCGCAATCGAAGCAAGGCCTTGCTGCAGCGGCACGCCATAGAGGATGATGGCCAATCCCGATCACGGCATGCCACCCGCCGCCATGCAGGTACTGGCCCTCTTTGTAGCGGTCAGCTGATACAGCAGGTGAGAGGTGTGGAGCCAGGACCATGTCAGCGACTGAGCCTCACGTGCCTGCGAAGGTACGCCGGTCCCAGCGCCGGCACAGCGGCCATTGGCCATCACCCGAGCTGGGGTGCGGTAGCCAAACAGTCTGATGCACTGACACAAAACTGCAAACAGTGACCCTACCTGACAATTATGCTGACTGGACCGCGAAATGTGGGATGCAGGTGCCGACGCCTTCGAGAGCAGCATGGGTCTTAGATTCATTCGAGTCTCCGATTTTCCTGCGCCTGTTGCGCAGCGCACCGAAGGTATGTCTGAAGACGTCGCCACAGGTCCGCTGCTCTGTGACCTGCTGCTCATGCTCCTCATCACACAAGTGATGCCGGTGCTGAAGCGCCGTCACGGCGTCGGGCTGTGCCACCGGTAATGCTGCTGCACTGCCTAGGTGTCATCACATGTGCCTCCGCGGGGTGACCGGAGGGGCGCTCGTCACGCAGCCTGAGGTGCACAGCGTGGCAGGTCCTTGTACTCGCTCAACGTCTTCGTGGCAGCAGCGCCGATGCGCCTGCGTTAGCTGGTCTGCGCTGCTGCAGCACCCGTGATCATTGACACGGTTCTGCCCCGTGCGCAGGCTCAGCAAAATGTGCCGGACAGCAGCATGCGTGGCTGGGAAGCGCATGCCGGCCATCACGTCAGCTGCGGGGCCAGCGCACCCGCCTCACATGGCATGTTGACGAGGCGTCCACGGACGGCTCAGCGGACGCAGTGCCGCTGCCGGGTGGATGGACGGGAGAGTGTGGTCACAGCTGGCATGGAAGTATAACCCAAAATCAAAACTCCTCACTGATCTTCAGGCACGATGCTCATGAGCTGTTGACGGGTCCGTCGCTGGTACGTAGTCATTACGATCAATACATGATATGCCGCAGGCTTTAAATTTGAATTCGACAGCATGCAGCTCTGGAGCATTCTGCCAGGCGACACTCCGCGCCGCGCGAGGTGGGCACTCGACCTTCGTTGCCTTCCAGCCCGCTCTTCAGTCTCGTTCTGACGTGAGACCAATCTCGCAGGTCGTGTCCTGCCGGCTTGGACGCCTGCATCGACCTGCGTCCAGCAAGTGAATGCCTGCGTTCATCTGTCACGACGGGCCGTCTGCCTCTGCCAATCGGCGCAAGCGGGCACTGCTGCTGCAGCTGCTCCGGGCTGCTGCCAGCATGCCGGACGGATCTGTGTCTGTGCAGGTGGCCCAGCGGCTCTTCATCTGGGCGGTTTAGGTCGCAACGATTTTCGAACCGATGTCAACCAGGCCGGCAGTGCAGCTGGCAGAATACACGGGGTTCGCCGGGATGGCGATCTTCGGAGCAGCCTGGGCTCTGGCGAAGGGCACGGCGAGTACCACGGTTCTGCTCCCGTGGACGCTCGGCGGAATCCCGATCCGCGTTGCGTGCAGGCGCACAGCGGCAGTGCGCGCGGACTTCCGAGTCGCGGTGGCCAAGAAGATGGCAGCAGCCCGCTACGGTCCACCCCCCCGGGTAAATTCCCCAGCTTGCCTCGAGGGCCGGATGACCTTTCGTCCTCCAACTGCTTGCTTGGCGAGGTCGACACCCGCGTCCTGGCGACGCGCCGCTCGCGGTGCTTCTCGATTCTCGAACGCGTGCTACCCTGCCCTGCTGCAGGTCCACAAGGAGTCGAAGCAGCTGCCGGAGCCGGCAGACGCCGGAGAGAGCGGATCATCCCGCATCGAGGTGCAGCACTCATGGCTTCTGAAGGCCGAGATATTTGCACGCTGATCACACTGCAGGCATTCGGTGCTGACATGTCCAGTCTGTACGCGTGCTGCATGACCTCACCGTGACCACTTACGCCTTTGCTGCGCTCGGCTCATGATCGACTTGAAGCTGTACTCACACTTTCATGCAGGATGAGGAGAAGGACGTGCGGACGGCCGGCGGCCTGCCCGCCGAGGAGGCGGAAGACGAGCTGGCGGCGCTGCAGGACGACAGGGAGCTCGAGCCGGAGGTGACCGACGTCGGCATCGACACGCCGCACAGTGAAGCCCCTCCCGCCGAGGTATGACGGTTTCCACAACTTTTGCAAGTCATACAGCAGCCTGGGCACGCCAAGCAGCTGTGTCTGTGCTTGCATCGCGCTTCTGAAGCAGCACTTGATGTGTGCTGCATACTGGCATCAAGACTACATGCCCTTGCCGCAGCTGTTGCTGAACTCTGTTGTCCCTGGCCCAGACTGTGTCACGCTGTGTGCAGGATGATGAGGAGGAGACGCGGACGGCCGGCAGCCTCTCCGCCGAGGAGGAGGACCAGCTGGCGGCGCTGCTCAGCCGCTGCTGCATGGTCGCTGCGGAGCCGATCCACGCCGACGCTCTCGCTCGCGTGGACGCGCGTCATCTGCCTCTTTACCATTGCGGCAGCCTCCGCTGTGTGTCTGCAATTTGCAAATTGCCGAGCATGATCTGTACCTGCTCGATCTGGTGTCATCATGGTGCAGGGCAGGACGACAGCATCCCGATGATCAGGTGTTCAGGCAAAAAGTGATGCTCCCTGCTGTGTCATGCCTGCAGGCTGCGGAAGCGAAGTTGGTGGAGGAGCAGGCGAAGCGGACGGCGGCCGAGGAGGCGACCGCGGCGCTGGCAGCGGGCCTGACCGAGGCCATCGCGATCATCGACGAGAAGGACCAGGGCCTGGCGGTGTGTTGTCTCGACGCGCTGCCCCTCCGCTTGACATGCCAGATGCAAGGAGTCGTAGCGTGAGTGCAGGTTTGTTCATTAGGTTTGTAGTTTGCATCGTGAGCATGTTGCTGATCAGCGCCGATTGCGGCTCGGTCAGCACATCTGCAGTGTAAAGTTGAGCGATATCGAGGGCTGGACTGCCGTGATGCAGGCTGCAGCAGAGGAGATCACTTTCGAGAAGCGGCTGCGCGCCGCAGCGGAGACGAAGGCTGCCGACCTGGTGTCCATGAGGAACGAGGCCATCTTCGCCGCCAAGGACAGCGAAGCCAAGTTCGAGGTTGCTATGGTGTGCTTAGTCCCACTCTGCAGTCGATCTTAAGTGCCTGACGGAAATATTACTTTTCTAGTGCCAGAGCTGGCGGTGCAAGCAGTGTAGGCGCCAACATGGGAAGCTCAAAGAGTCGCATGGCTTCGCCGGTGCGTACGACAAGCTTATAGGCGCTTGAGCTGACGGTACATAAGGTTGCATCTCCGAGCGTTTCGCTGTGTTGTACAGGCTGTCATGGTGCACATTGATGGACAGAGGGCAAAAGCCCAGAAGAGCGCAGACGACCTGGCCGACAGCCTCAGCGAGGCTGCCGCTTCCCTCAAGGCCAAGGACGAAGAGATTGAGAGCGCGGTGGTGCGGTCCTCTCATGTGTCATGTCGCAATCCAGGAACAGTGCTGCGTCAGACTTGAGGCAATGTTGCGCCAGCTTGCCAGCAAATCTGAGCCGTTCATGAGAGCGTTTCACAAAGCAAACAATGAAGACATTTGCCTTGCTTGAAGCTACCTGCATATTAGCACTTGTATCGGCCACGACTCTATGCTGCTCCGCAGGCGACCGCCAAGGCCCTCGACACCGAGCTCGACAGCGAGCGCACGCGGCGGCGGGTCATCGAGAGGGAGTGCGCCGACCTCGGCATCGCGTACGAGCGCTGCGACGAGACGCTGACAGAGACAATGGACGCCCTGGCGGCGAGCAAGGCGGAGGTCGCCGGCCTACAGGTGTGCACTTCCAGCTCCCCATGAATCTATACAAGCTGTGATCGACCTAGTCACAGCTCATCACCAAAATACCTAGGGATCATTGTGTTCCATAAACATTTGCAGCCATTGTCTCGTCATGGACAAGGTCTACAGGCAGCAGATGAACTTATCCGCAGTGACCTGCCGCCATGTTTGCTCACGTCCCTTGCCCAACAACATCAACAAACTGCAGGCACATGGCAGCATGCACCTGGGCTCTCACGCCTGTCTGACCATCATGCACTCATCACATCAGTTGATGTATGTTGGCAGCGGCAATGTTGTTGGGACTGAACACAGCATGGCGTGCACCATTGCGCAGGCTGTCGCGGACCACTTCGCATTCGAGCAGATGGCCCGCGTCGAGGCCCAGGCGCAGGCCGCGCACCTGGCAGGCAAGCTGGCGGACACAGCAGCCGCCCTCCAGGCGCGCTACGCGACGACCGACCGCCCGCTGATGTGCTCTCATGCTGCATAACATGTATCACGGATGATGGATCATCTGGTGCCTGAGAACCATTGAGTGCAAGCGCATTTTGCCCACCGATGCAGCCATCTAGAGCGTGTGCTTGTTGGTCCGACGAGGTCAGCTGCAGGACTGCCTTCAATACATTGCTTGTCTGACTTCAAGTCGCGATGTTACTGTCCAGGTGGGCACGGCAGAGCTGGACGCCGTGAAGAAGGCGGCGGAGGACGAGACGTCCGACCTGGCGTCCAGCCTGGCCGGCACGGTCGCGGAGCTGACGGCCAGCCAGGCGGAGGTCACCAGCCTGCAGGTGTTCCTCCTTGTGACCCCGCTGTCGTGTGCGCTTACGTGCATTGCGAGATTGCACGTGAAAATTGCGAATGCATGGTATATATGCCGCCGTTCCACACAATCGCGTGACCGCCGTGCCCTCATCTCATCGAACCGAGTCTGTTCAGAGCCGCGGCAGCCAGAAGACTGAACAGGAAATGGCATGTCACGCCGCAGGCGGTCGCAGCAGATGCTGCCATCGAGAGGACGGCGCACCGGAAGGCGGAGGACGAGGTCCGCCACCTGGCGGCGACCCTGGCGGACACTTCTGGCGCGCTGAAGGCGGACGCCATGAGGAACGGCCACCTGCTGGTGTGCCCTCTCAAGCGCCGTGTACCGGCCGATCATCACGGATGATGCAGCCATCATGCTCTCTGAGGGACCATTGTGTGCCTGCGAGACATGCATTGATGCTGCCAATCAAAGCGTGTGCTTGCCTGGGACCAGCAGCGAGATGAGCTGCAAGACCGTGGCCACAGCAGGACGGTCACTGACAAGGGATGCTACAATGCAGGCAGTCGTATCAGGGCTGATGGCGGACAAGGAGGCGGATAAAGACGAGGCGGCGGCCCTGGCGGCCAGCCTGGCGGACACCCTCGCGGAGCTGACGGCGAGCCAGACCGAGGTGGTCAGCCTGCGGGAGGCACGATCCGCAAACCTGACGCAGGTGCAGTCAGGACTGCAGTTTGCGCGTGACGTGATGAGCTGGTGCAGCGCTTCCTCACTTTCCAGCGAAACACAACATGCCGCATTCGCATTTGCTGACCTGCGGTTGTGGCCAACACTCAGTCCGGTGTCGTGCTGCCTGCGCCTCTCCCCGCAGACTAGAGCAAGCTGCAACTCGAGAGTCTGCGTGAGATCCTCGCTGTGCGCATCGATGCTACACATGCTTCGCTGACCCGCTTGCGATGTGCCCCTGCAGACCCAGGATGCATCGGCGCGTCAGCCAGCGCCGCCTATTCCAGCAGCCCAGCTACAGCTCCCGCCGGCGGCATCCTTCCCTGCGGAGGCGCACGTGGACGGCCCCGCGGCCCGGACGTCGGACACTGGTCTGATCGCGGATGCGCAGCCCCCGCGCCTGCAGCTCCCGGCGCCGGGACTCCTGGCCCGGGACCCTGCGCCGGTCGAGCGCAACATCAGCAGCGCCACCATGGGGGCGGTGCGACTGTCTGAGCTGCAGATCATGCCCATCCTGTCTCCGTATTTGCGCCTGCCTTTTTGCGGGTTCAGGACTTTCCGGTGGTGTACACCCTCCCGCGTCGCGGGAAAACAGGGATGCAGCTTTGGTGTGTTAGGCACAGCAAACTTGTTGCTAGTCTACTGCTGCAGTGTAGACCGGTAATGATTTGCTCTGTGCCCCCGAACTCAGCCTCTCAGCTGACCGTGAACCTCCACTGCTGCAGGCCGCCGCCGCGCGGGCGGCCATGGCCCCGCGCCGCGATGTGCCGTTCGGCGGCAACCAGAGGGTCTTCGCGCTGCCTTCCGGACTGGCGGCGCCCCGCAGTGACGAGAACATCCTGAAGCCCCCGTCGGGGTTTCCAGCAGCCTGTCGCGACTCACCGTCCACCGGCGACGCCGAGCCGGACGATGCGCCCATCCGCTCCAACGGCACAGCAGCGGCGGCAGCAATGGCGCCGCCAGGGCTCCAGGCAGCCTTCGGCGACGCGCAGCCCGCCCGAAATGATGCGCCGCCGGGGTCGGTCGTCCCCTCCAACGGCGCCGCGGCGATGGCAGCAGGGGCGGCAGCGGGACCGCCGCCGGGACTCCCGCTTCAGGACCCGGAGGCTCCCGGCGCGAGGCGCAAGAGGGGCGGCGTGAAGGAGCGCCGGCGGCGCGATAACCTTCAGCGTCTGGATGCAGAGGTGCGACGGGTGGCAGTCTCCGCACCGTACAGATCCCGTCATATGTGTGATTGTAACCTGCGCGCTACAATCCTGCGGCGCAGGCATGCCGGAGCAGCGCTTGTTCTGCCATGTCTTTCTGCTGCACGGCAGCTGCCTTTGGTGCATTGAGCGTCCCACCTAAGTGCTGGTTGCTCTGAGGCGACGATGGCCGGTGTCATGTCACACGCATGGATGATTGCATTCTCTTCACATGCAACTGCACTGCCCACAGGTGGCGCGTCGCCACGGTGGCGCAGGCCAGGGACGGAGGGTACAAGCACCGGCACCTGCTGCAGCCCCCGCCGCCCTAAGCAGCGTCCAGCCGTAGCGACTGAGCACATCGCCGACGCTGGTGCGCATTGCCCTGCTACTCCAGCCTCATATACATGCCAATCTGTGGCTGGGTCAGCCATTTGCAGCTCGCTTTGCTGGTGAGCGTTGTCCTTCAGCATGTGCCCGTGCCTCCAGCGTGATACCTGCAGTGGGACGCACGCTCGTTGGTGCTGGCATTTGTCGCAACGCTAGCTTTGCAACCCCATGAGCTCCCATTGCGGGGTGGCGACTGTGCAATCGCGTTCGCAGATGAGGTCACCACGTGGGCCGCCAAGCAACAATAGAGCAACAGCACCGAGCCGTCGGGCACGGCTACAACGCACGAATGTGCCGGCTTTTGATGGTGCAAACGTCGCGCCATAAGTCATTTTCGTCCGGATGTCCTTGACCCATCGTCGCGAAACCGCGTGAACACATGTCATATGAACAGCCTGAACAACCTGAACCTGACTGCCGTGTGCTACGTTTGCTACTTGCTTATGAGTGTGTCATATCTGCACCGCCCTGCGCTGTGAGTATCGTGGGCCTTTGAGGTCTTCGGAGAGTGTTAGCGTGCGCCTGCGAGTGGTTCCCCAGTTTTGCCCCGTGCCGCACAGCTTCGGCCTGAACTTCTGCATTCGTCTGTAAGACTGTGCGTTAGCAACGCTTGCGAAGCACCGCCTCTTGCTCTGCACCACGACGGAGCAAGGTGGATCTTGGCATCTCATTCCAACAAGTTGCGCCACAGTCATGCCACTGGCCTTCCGCCATCTCGTGCAAGACCCAACAACAAGGCTACGCAAGACTGCAGTGGTCGGAAGCTGTCCTGCCGGCGCGAGAACCGGCGGCCGTTGCCAACGTTCCAGCGGGTGCCTCTTGCAACCGTAATGCAAGGTCATCCTGTCTCCCGCGGTGCGGCGCCTGCAAGCCCTCCGTAAGATCCTGCCAGACGAAACAGCCGGCCCGATTGTTTGCTCGTGCTTGCTAGTCTCACCGCCTGATCCGAGCATGACCGCAAGATCGTTTGTCGAGTTTGACATTGAGACAGACCTCATCAGGCTTATCATGCCCGCTGGTGCACCTGGCGCAATGGAGACGCTACATATGCTTGAAAACGGGTGTTCTCCGCGGACTGGCAGGCCTCATAAATTTCCCGCGGAGTATGCGACTGGACACCAGCAGCACTGCTCAAGGTCCTTGCCACGAGGTGGGCACGCTCTGGAAAATCATGATGCTGACCTATGACAACCTCGCCATGGTAGCAAAGGCTTTATATCCTACTGAAGCTGTCTGCAGCCAGCTTCACAGGTGCCGCGCGATGCTTTGAGCGATCACTCGGCATCTCGGGATGGTGCTCTGATGCTCTGTGGAACGGAGGATGCGGATGCTCGGCGGCACTGTTGAGACATGCGCCCTGGGCAGCCCGCGACGGGCTCGAGGTGTCCAGCAACCCACGTTCAGTGCTGTCATGCAGGTCAAGTTGCCGAAGACATGATCTGCGGATCATACTACAGATCGGATCAGGGAGACTATGGCCAACATGACAACCATCCCCCACAGGAGGCCAACCTTTGCTCAACCATGGTGATGCAGTTTGTTTGCATGCATCGATCTGCTGACCATAATCCCGGGCCACTTGGTGTCCAGGTACAGTCGGCACGACCCGCGCCTGTGGGCATGCAGGTACCGACCTCAAAACACGCTCTACGGCTGCCGAAGAAAGCCACGATCTGCATGGC
>JAABUX010009664.1_pt1 | contig 10888 bp, 9 predicted proteins | sample 5561851 | NCBI WGS metagenome assembly JAABUX01 (sample SAMN10711883, study PRJNA513361) | rock metagenome | isolation source: Antarctica rocks | place: Antarctica: Victoria Land, Richard Nunatak red sandstone | collected 2016-01-03 | reverse complement strand
CTGCGCTTGCGTGGGCGTTGGCTCAGGTTTCAGGGGCAGATTTCGATCACGGCGGCGTGGAGTCCCGCTGCGCAAACGAAGCCTCGCGTCCGGGCGAGATCGACCACACCCCCCGCCGCCAGCTCACCCGCGTACCGTCCGCGAGGCGCACCGAAGTGTGCCCGAGCGCCGGCGAGCCCCAGAGCGTCGCCTGGAGGGGGCGCTCGGTCTCCGGGACATCGCCGAGCCCCCGGGCCACGTGCGAGGCGGGGTAGGTGACCACGATCGAGCCGTTGCGCACCCACACCGGGATCCGGTGCAGGGGGGTCTTCACCACCACCTCAGACCCGCCTCGAACTCGCTCCCCCGACCACGTCTCGATCCACTCCCCGCGCGGCAGTGCGGCCTCGCGCTCCCGTGCACCGTCGTCGAGCACCGGCGCGACCCACAGCGCGGGGCCGTAGCCGTAGGCGTCGCCGATCGTCCAACCACGGGAATCGCTCGGGTCGACGAGGCACAGCGGGCGGATGATCGGAAGTCCCGTGCGGGCGGCGGTCGCGGCGGCGGCTCGCACGTAGGGCACCAGCTGCTCGTGGAGCAGCACGTACGCGCGGTAGGCGTCGAGCACCCGCGCCCCGTAGTTCCATGGCTCCTGGGGCATCCGCGCGTGCGCCTGCATCAGTGGCGTGAAGCATCCGAACTGGAGCCAGCGCACGAGCAGCTCCGACGGGCAGCGTTCCACGAGCCTGTGCCCAAGGTAGCCGCCGACGTCGTGGGACCAGTTCGACAGGCCGCTGCAGGCCGCCGTCAGGGTCGCCACGACGAGCACCCGCAAGGACCAGAAGTCAGACGCCTGGTCGCCGGCCCAGGTCAGGCCCGTGGCGTGCTGTCCCGTCCACCCGCTGCGCCCGAACAACACGCCGCTGCCGGGATGCACTTCGTCGAGGGCGTCCTGCAGGCAGCGCCGGTGCAGCCCGCCCAGCGCCCATGCGGCCTGTGCTCCCGTTCGTCCGTCGGACAGGCACACGTCGTCGGGGATGTAGTAGCCCTCGCCGTCGTCGGCCTTGATCCCCTCGACTCCCAGCTTCAGTACCCGCGCCGCGGACTCCCGCCACCAGTCCCGCGCCGCCTCGCTCGTGAGGTCGATCGGCGAGCCGGTTCCCATCCACCACTGGGTCACGAACGGGTCCCCTGCGCGCGTGCGCACGAAGTGGCCCGCGGTCGCGGCCGGCGCGTAGTTGGGTGCGGGCTCGCGGTGAAGGCGCTCGGACTCCGGCTGAGGTGGGATCTGGCCGTCGCGCGAATCCAGGTTTACCCATGGGGTGACCCACACCACGGTGCGCACCCCCGCCTCACGCATCGTCCTGATCATCCCGGGCGCATCCGGGAACTGGTGGGGATTGAACTCCCAGGTGTTGTATTGGGTCGCCCACGGCGAGTCGATCACGATCGCGTCGAGCGCGATCCCGTGGCGTCTGAATCCGTTGAAGTCATCGAATACGTCGTCCTGGTGCTCGTGGACGTCGCGACTCTTCCAGAACCCGTAGCCCCATTCGGGCAGCACGGCGGGAAAGCCGCTCAGGCGGCAGAGCGCCCGCAGGCAGGCGGCGGGGGTGCCCGCGCACAGCAGCTGGACTCGCAGGGGACCCGCGTGCGCGCGGGTCGAGACGGAGATGCGGTCCCCCCCGAGGTCAAGTCGCGTTCCATTGGCGTCGGTCTGCAGCCATACGCCGTAGCCTCGGCTCGAGAGCAGCCAGGGCACTGGCGCGCAGTCGCCCTGCGGGATCCCTCCCTCCGCGAGCATCTCCGGCGGGCAGTGCGGGCCGGTGTAGCAGCGGTCGGAGCCGAGCTGCACCGTCCGCCCCGCCTGGTCCAGCCGCGTGCTGTGCCTCGCGCCGAGACCGACCAGGTGCTCCTCGCTGCGGCGGTCCCATTCGATCCCGAGTCGCAGCGGCTCGCCCTGCGCCTCCAGCGCGAGCTCCACTCGCTCCCCGGTGGGAACGCTCACTCCAAGCCGGGCGCTACGCCCGCCCTGGAGCTTCAGCGCCAGATCCACTCCGTCGGGGGCGGATGCGCCCTCGTGGGTGGCCTTGACGCCGCCGCTGATCAATCCGGTCACCTCGGCTCGCAGTGCGCGCTCGGCGGGACTGTGCTGCTCGCGTGCCACCACGCCCTCGGTGAACTGGACGAAGTGATCATGGATCGTGCCGTCGAGAACCCACACTTCGCCGGCGCGAAGCAGCCGGCGCCCGAAGCGCCTGACCGTCAACATGAACGGGCGCAGGCCGAGCTCGACCCGTAGCGATCCGCGCTCGAGGATCACCTGCTCGACGCCGGCGGAGATCGAGGGCATGGGCGTTGCCATTCCGGCATCGTTCTGGTCTCAGCGGCGTTGAGGTCTCGTTTCACGAAAAGGTCACAGGGCGATACCCCCCTGTTTACAAAATTCGTCCTTTGCAGGGCAATCCTTTAGCCATGCCCGATATGCCAGAGATGTCTCGCGCCGACATGCACGTCCATTCGACCGCCTCACAGCTTTCCAAGCTGGGGATCCAGCGCTCGCTCCAGCTGCCCGAGTGCGCCACCGAGCCGGAGGAGGTCTACGAGCTCGCCAAGCGTCGCGGGATGGACTTCGTGACGATCACCGACCACGACACGATCGACGGTGCGCTCACGCTGGCGGATCGTCCGGACACCTTCGTCTCCGAAGAGCTGACCGTTCAGTTCAAGGGCGAGCCTCAGGCGGTGCACGTGCTCTGCTACGGGGTCACGCCCGAGGACCACGACTGGCTGCAGGCCCACAACGACGACGTCGAGGCGTGCGCAGAATACCTGCACTCCCGGGACGTCACCGCCGCGCTCGCACACCCGTTCTACGCGGTCGCGGCGCCGCTCGCCGCGCGCCACCGCCGCCGTCTCGCGCAGCTGTTCCCGATCTGGGAGACGCGCAACGGCTCGCGGGCCAAGGAGCTGAACTTGCCGGCGTTCGTGTACATCGAGACCCACGTTGGAACCGCCATCGGGGGCTCTGATGACCACGCCGGAATCGATATCGGCCGGACGTTTACCCAGACGCCCCACGCCGCCACGCCCCAGGAGCTCCTCGCCCACATCCGGGCCGGACGCGCCGACTCGCATGGCGCGCAGGGGTGCGCCGCGAAGTGGACGCACGCCGCGATGGCGCTCGCGATCAGGTCGCTCGGGGGGAGCGCCGGGGCGGCGCGTCCGGACCCTGGAGCGGTGCTGAAGATCGTCGAGCGGGTGATGTGCGAAGGAGACGCGCGGCACGGCACGAGCGCAGCTGATCTCGGTCCCCAGGACGCGCGGGCGCTGCTGCGCGCTTGGCTGCAGTCGATGGGTTTGCTGGATCTCGACATCGACGAGGGCAAGCTGCTCGAACGCCTTCAGGAGGGTGAGCTGAGCCATCCCGATCTGTATCGTCGCGCCAGGCGTTTCCATGAGCGCAAGCTCGCCGGCGCCGTCGAGGAGATCGTGGCCATGACCGACGGCACTCGCCCGCTCGACCTCCAGAGCGCGGCCCTGTCTCTGTTTGACGCCTGTGTTCCGGCGATCCCGTATGCCGCCGCTACCGCGTTCCTCGGGCGCGAGAAAGCCAAGCTCACCCGAAGCGACGGCGACCGGCCACGGGTCGCCCTGATCGCGGACGGGATCGGCACGATGCACGGCGTGACCCACACCCTCGAGGAGATCCGCGATCGCGGGGTGCCCGGATTCGAAGTCGAGGTGATCGGCACCGACGCCGACGTCGATCGCCGGCTGAGCGCCGTGGCCGAAATCGAGGTCCCGTTCTACCCCGGCCTGCGGATCGGCGTCCCCAGCGTCCCGGCGATCGTGGAGGCACTGGCCGAGGACCGCTACGACCTCGTGCACCTGTGCTCTCCGGGGCCCGCGGGAATCGGCGCCTTGCTGCTCGCGCGGGTGCTCAAGCTGCCGGTCGTGGGGAGCTACCACACCGAGCTCGCGGCGTACGCCGGGATTCGCTCAGGCCAGGCCCAGCTCGAAGCGCTGGCGAGTTTCGGGCTCGCGGGCTTCTACGGAGCGTGCGATGTCGTGCTCTCGCCCAGCCCGGCGAGCGACGGCAGGCTGGTGCAACTCGGGATCGCACCCGACCGAATCGGCCGCTGGGATCGCGGCGTCGACATCGAGCGCTTCGATCCAACGCTGCGCACGCCCGGGCTGCTGCCCGGTGTGGTCAACGTGCTCTACGCGGGCCGGCTGACGAAGGAGAAGGGCGTCGACCTGCTGGCCGACGCGTTCCTCGCCGCCCGCCGCCGGGACCCGCGGCTGCACCTGGTGCTCGCGGGCGGGGGACCGGAGCAGGAGGGCCTCGCGCAGCGGCTCGGCGATGCCGGGACGTTCCTCGGCTGGTTGGAGGGCGAGTCGCTTGCCCGCACCTACGCGAGCGCCGATATGTTCCTGTTCGCGAGCCAGACCGACACGTTTGGTCAGGTGATACTCGAGGCGCAGGCGAGCGGACTTCCGGTCGTCGCGGTCGGCGAAGGTGGCCCGGCATCGCTCGTGCGCAGCGGAGAGACCGGGTTGCTGACGGGCGCGGACGCCGACTCGCTCGCTGATGCGATCCTGTCGATCGCCGGCTCGGCGCTGCTCGCCGAGCGCTTGCGCCGTGCCGGGCTCGCGGCGGTGCGAGAGCGCACCTGGGACGCCACGCTCGGACGCCTGGCGGTGGGGTATCGTCGGGGGCTCGGAGCCCGATCGCGCAGCGAGGCGCGGAGCGTCGCCTAGCCTGCCGGCGCGCGCGCGGCGGCAGGATCGGCTCGTGACGATCACCAGCGCGGTGATCCCGGTCGGGGGCCTCGGCACCCGGCTGCTGCCGGCGACGCGCTCCCAACCGAAAGAGATGCTCCCGATCGTCGACAAGCCGGTCGTGCAATACGTCGTGGAGGAGCTCGCGGCCGCCGGCGTGCAGCGGATCCTGTTCGTCACCGGCCGCCGCAAGCGTGCGATCGAGGATCACTTCGACGCCGATCCGGAGCTCGAGCGGGCGCTCGGCCGGAACGCGACGCCACGGACCGGGGTTCAGATCCTCTACACGCGCCAGCCGCGGCCGGCCGGCCTGGGCGATGCACTCCGCTACGCGCAGGGCTTCGCCGGGGACGGCGGGGTCGTGGTGGCGCTCGGGGACTCGATCATCTCGCGGTCGGGAGACGCGTTTGCCAGTGCGTGCAACGGTGTGTCCTTGCTAGCTGCGTCGTCGACGGGCGGCTCGCCCGGCATCGTGGGGCGTCTGGTGCAGGCCTATGAGTCCGCCGACGGCGTGAGTGCGACGCTCGCGGTCCGGGAAGTTCCGAGTGACCTGGTCTCGAGCTATGGAATCGCGATGCTCGGCGGGCCGGCCGGGGCCACGGGTGAGTTCGAGGTCCTCGACGTGATCGAGAAGCCCGACCCGGACCAGGTTTCGAGCCGGGTCGCCGTGATGGGGCGCTACGTGCTCGGCCCTTCAGCGTTCGAGGTCCTGGGTGAGACCACTGCGGACGCTTCCGGCGAGGTGCAGCTCGCGGACGCGCTGAGGATCCTCCTGGGTCGCCGTGAGCGGGTGCTCGCGGTGCCGCTCGCCCCTGAGGAACGCCGCCACGACATCGGCACGGTAGAGGGCTACTGCGCGGCGTTCATCGAGCACGCCTTCACCGATCCGCGGCTCGGTCCGTCGCTGCGCGCCCGCGCGAGCGCCCTGCTCGATGACGCATGAGCTTCTTCCCGGCCACCAGCTTCGCCACGTTGCCCGCTTCGCGCCCAGCTTCACGGCTGGGAGACTGACGTGGCGGGTCCTGAGGTCGGTCTGGGCATCGCCCTGGCCCGGGTCGCGCTCGCGGGCAATCCGTCTGATGGATATCACGGTGCCGTGCTGGCGAGCACCTTCCGCGAGCAGTTCGCGCAGGCCTCTGCGCGTCGCTCACCGCACCTAGAGGTGACTCCCGCCAGCGATTTGGTGCACGCCACGGTGAGGCGCTTTCTCCGTGAGCTGGCGCCCGGCGCGCCGCCGGCGGCGGTCGAGTGGGAAACCTCGATCCCGCGCGCGGTCGGTCTTGGCGGTTCGAGCGCAATCGTGATCGCCACGCTCCGAGCACTGTGCGAGCTGCACGGGATCGTGCTCGAGGAAGTCGGGCTGGCAAGCCTGGCGCTCGCCGTCGAGCAACAGGAGCTGGATATCGCGGCGGGGCTCCAGGACCGTGTCGCGCAGGCGTTCGGGGGGGTGACGTTCATGAACTTTGCCCGCGGTGCCCACCGCCGCTACGAGCAGCTCGATCCGCGGCTGCTGCCGACGCTGTTGATCGCCTGGCGAGCGGACGCCGCCGGAGACTCCGGCGCTGTGCACCGGTCACTGCAGGCCAGATTCGAGCGCGGCGACCACGGCCTGCGGGCGGGCATGGCCGACCTTGCCGATCTCGCGCTGCGGGCGCGCACGGCGCTGTTGAGGGGAGACCGGGATCGGTTCGCGCGCTGCGTCCAGGGAAGCTTCGAGGCGCGGCGCAGGATGATGGCGCTCGATCCACGCCACGTCGAGATGATCTCGATCGCCGGCGGATGCGGAGCCAGCGCCAACTACACCGGTTCGGGAGGCGCGATCGTGGCGGTCTGCCGTGACCCGCCGCATCGCGCCGCGGTGGCGGCTGCGCTGAGAGCGGGCGGTTGCGAGACCGTCTTGCCGACGTGAGCTCTGGCGGGTGCTCGCAGGCGCGAAAGTGTGCCACGAGGAGCGGCGCAACAAACGGCGAATTGTGCCTCGTGAGCACGGATCGGTCGAAGCGTTCTCGGACGGGGTGATCGCGGTCGCGATCACGCTGCTCGTGCTGGACATCAAGGTCCCGGACCCGGCCAGAACCGCCCACCACCTGGCGCACGAGCTAGGCGTTCAGTGGCCCAGCTATGCGGCATACGCGAGCTCGTTCGTCACGATCGGAATCGTGTGGATCAACCACCACGCGATGATCGGACGTCTACGCGAAGTCGACCATCTGATCCTGAACCTGCTCCTGTTGCTGTGCATCGGGGTGCTTCCGTTCGCCACCTCACTGCTCGGCACCTACCTCAAGCAGGGGCAGGGGCAGGGGCAGAGTCTCGCCGCAGCGATCTATTCGGGCCTGTGCCTGCTCATGTCGATCACGTTCGCGAACCCCAGCCGCCACATCCTGTTCCCCAAGGCACACATGCTGAGCGTGGAGCTGCCAGTGGCGCAGCGTCGGAAGATCCTCTGGCGGGGATCACGGGTCTGGTGCCCTACGCGGTCGCCACCGCGCTGGCGCCCGTGTCCCCATACCTGACGCTCGGGATCTGCGGCGCCGTCGCCGTCTTCTGCGCGCTCCCGGTGGCGAGCGGCATCGAGCGACGCGCCCAGTGTAGTGTCTCGCAAATAGGTGCGGTTTGTGGTAGCTCCACTTTCGCACTTTGGGGAGGGGCTTGAGAGCGGCGATGCTTGCTGAGGGGTCGGCGGCCGGGTTGATGGGCTGAGCAGGCGAAAGGCGGGGCGGTGGGAAGGAGCATCGGCGGGTTGCCCGAAGTCGTGGGCGTCCATAGTCGATGCCGCGGGCGGGTTGCCTCCCGGTCCCGCGGCGCCCACGGGGGTCGCCGCCGATGCCCGAGTTCCGAAGTTGGTAGGCACGTCAAAGGGCGCGGATCCCGCGCTGGCATTGGGATCCGGGGGGTTTGTGCGCTTGTGCGGCGTGTGCCTACGCGGCTTGGCGGGGCGCGGCGGCCGGCGTGATCTGCCCGAACCGTGGGGGTTCGGGCACGCCGAGGGTCTTTAGGAGCTGGCGCTGCTCGGCTGAGAGCTCGGTGCGTTGGGTGAACTCGCCGTCGGGTGAGCGGAAGCGCCCTTGCTTGATCGGGCCGAGCTGATCGCCGATGGTCCGCCAGGTGCTCTGGGCGCGTAGCTCGGCGACGCGGATGACGACCAAGGCCAGGAAGCAGATCAGCACGTGGGAGCGGATGCGGTCTTCCTTGCGGTGGTAGACAGGGCGCAGGCGGGATCGTGCCTTTGAGGTCCCGGAAGCCGCGTTCGGCTTCCAGCAGGTTCTTGTAGCCCAGCGCGACGTCCTCGGGGCTGAGGGTGTCGTCGCTGGTGCTGATCAGGTACTTGCCGTCCAGCCGGGCTTCCTGGCGGATCTTGTCTCGGTCGATCATCAGGCGCCCGGTCTTGGTCTGGCGGATGTAGCGGCCCATGCTGCGGTGCGCGCGCAGCTTGCACGCGGCCTTCTCGTGCGCGGCGCCGCGGACCTGCTCGAGCTTGGCCAGCTCGCCCTCAAGGCGAGTGATCGTCTGCTCGCGCCGTTCTCGGTCGCGTTCGGCCTCCCAAGGGTTGCGGGCGACCACGAATCGTTGGCGGGCGGCGCCGTCGCCGACGATCACCTGCTTGACGCTCATGTTCTCAGCCACGAGGTGGTAGCGGCCTTGGCGCCCCAGCGCGAGCCGGGCCTCCGCGGTCCCTGAGCGCAGCTTCATCCCGGCGATGTAGTGCCCGCCGGCGCGTTGCATGTAGCGCAGGTTCTCTGTGCTTGAGAACCCACTATCGACGACCATCACGCAGCGCCCCAGCTTCCAGCCCCCAGGTCTGCCTTGACCTGCTCGATCACCGTCTGATCGCTCGTGCTCCCCGGCCAGACCCACACCCTGACCGGGATCCCCTCCCGCGTGAGGGCCATGCCGACCACGACCTGAGGCAGATCGGGGCGGGAGTCTTTGCTGTGCCCCAGCCGACGCTCCCCGGCCTCGGCCAGCGGGGGGCGGGTGGTCTGCTGCTCGCGCTCATCCTCTTCCAGGCCGGCCTCATCGTCATCGACCTCGACCTCGAAGTACGCCGAGGTCGTATCGAAGAAGATCACGTCGACCTCGAGGTTCAACAGGTTGGCGACCGAGAAGAACACCGCCTCCTGCACGCGCTCTGAGCACCCAAGCAGGAAGTCCATCGCCGCGTAGAGCCCGTCATCAGACAGCTCCCCCACCCCGGGCAGCACGACCTCTCTGGGCGCCCAGCGCGTGGCCTCGAGCTTTGACGCCGGGGCGATCGTGCGCTGGGCGACCATCGCGAAGATCGCGCGCTCCACATCCGAGCGATAGCGCCGCGAGCGCGCGACCCGCGCCAGGGCCTGCCCGATCCCGAGCTCTGACCACAGCGCTCCCACGACGTGCGGGCGGCCCTGCTCACGGGCCGCCAGGAACTCAAAGCCCGCCGGTGTCCCCGCGGCCAGCGCCTGCTCGGGCTCGAGGAACCGGGTGATCGACGCTACCAGCCGCACCAGCGCTTGGCGATCGACCTCATCCTCACGCCCGAACGTGTGGATGATCCGCGCGACCGGCACGCCACGCTCGTTGCGCTCGTTGTGCGCCAGCTGCACGTAGCGCACGATCTCACCGCCCTTGTTCCGCCGCTGCGTCACCCGCAGATACACCGTGCCTACAGACTAAGCACAAACACCCCGTCCTGTCAAGCCCAACGCTAAAAAGTCGTGTGCCTACGCCTTTTCAGCTCTCGGAAGTGACAAAACCCTTCAACCACGCCATTCTGAGGCCAGAATCGGACGGAAAATGCCTACCAACCTCGGAACTCGGGCGATGCTCTGCCTGCCATTTTCGCTCGATGAGCTGCTCGTCCTGTTCATGCCAGCGTTCACCCACCGGAGCTTCCGGACGTTCAGGGCGTTGCTGGTCGGCCAGCTCTCCCAGACGGGGTTGCGAACGGTCTGTGGGATGCTCGTCGGCGCGCGCCTGTCTGGGGTCTGGCATCACGCGCGTGCGCATCGGTTCTTCAGCGCGGCGCGCTGGTCGGCTGATGAGCTGGGGCTGCGGATGGCCGAGCTGATCGCCAACCGGCTGTGTGAGCCCGGCGCGCCGCTGCTGGTCTCGGTCGACGACACGCTGTTGCGCCGTTTGGGGCGCAAGGTGCACGGCACGTTCTGGCATCACGACGCGACCGCCAACAGCCAGCAGACCGCGGTCGCGTGGGGCAACAACTGGGTGGTCATCGGCCTGGTGGTGCGCTTGGCGTTTCTGGAGCGCGCGGTGTGCCTGCCCGTCCTGTTCCGGCTCTGGCAGCCCAAGCGCAAGTACATCCCCAAGCACCAGAGCGACCCCGAGCGCCGGGAAAGCCAGAGCTCGCGAGGGAGATGATCGATCTCCTCGCCGCCCGCCTGCCCGACCGCACGATCCATACCGTGGGGGATGCAGCGTACGCCGCGGGAGCGTGGCGCGGGCTGCCCGCCCGGATCACCCTGACCTCGCGCCTGCGATCCAACGCCGCGAACTTCGCGCCCGCCCCGCCGCGAACCGGCAGGCGCGGGCGGCCCGCGAAATGGGGCCAACGGTTGGGAGCGCTCGCGCAGATCGCGACCGACCCCCCACCACGTGGGTTGCGGCGAGCGTTATGATGATGCGCCGGGGACGGCTGACCGCCCGCGATCCGGTGCCCGCGCCGCCAGGCGACGTGGCGCCCTGCGGCCAGAACGAGCTGCCGCCTGCGTTCGCAGTCGGCTATTGGACGACGCTGCCGCTGGTCGACATGGTCCTCTACCTGGGCTACCTCGGCGCCCGGCTCACCGCGACGGGCGGCCGAGTCCGGCACGAGCGAGTCGCCTCGCTGCGCGACATCGCAGGCGAGGCTGGCCTGATCGTCAACTGCGCCGGGCTGGGCGCACGCGAGCTGGCCTGCGATGACTCAGTCACTCCCAGTCGCGGCCAACACGTCGTGGTGGAGAACCCGGGCATCGACGAGTTCTTCATCGAGGCACCATTCGCCGAGGAGTGGACCGCGTACTGGCCCCATCCCGACCACGTCGTGCTCGGCGGCTGCTCTCGCCCCGGCGACGCATCAACCGGACCCGACCTCGATCTCGCCCAACGGATCATGAGCCGCTGCACCGAGGTCGAGCCCAGCCTT
>JAABUX010009663.1_pt1 | contig 10889 bp, 9 predicted proteins | sample 5561851 | NCBI WGS metagenome assembly JAABUX01 (sample SAMN10711883, study PRJNA513361) | rock metagenome | isolation source: Antarctica rocks | place: Antarctica: Victoria Land, Richard Nunatak red sandstone | collected 2016-01-03 | reverse complement strand
TGCCATCTTTCGGCCGCATATGACCGGGTGCGCCGCTCCCAAGCGTCGCCGAGGCCAAGGGGAGCGCCCCACCGCCCCGCGCACCGTGAACCGGGTGGGCAGGGTGGTGCGGGTGTGCGTAGACCTGACGGATGAGGGGCAGGAGCTGCGCGGCCGTGGCCGCTTGCCCGCCCCTCGCCGCCCCGGTCCCGGCAAACAGGGACGCGGCCGCGAGGGGTCGCCCCGCCCCAACACCCTCCCCGTGGAACCCGAATCCGCTCCCACCGCTACCCGTCATCGCGGATGACGCGCCATGCGGCGTCGAGGCACGCGCGCCGGGGCCGTGGTCCAGCGCCGCGGCCAGTCCGTCCGCCAGCAGGCGCTGCCCCTCCGGCGTCGTGGGGCGGTAGGCCCCCTGCCCGAAGATGAGCGCGTCCCCCACCGTGAAGGCCATCCGCCCGGCCTGCTCGCTCAGCAGGTCCGCCTCCGCTCCGGTGTACACCCGCACCGCGCCCACGTCCGCCCCCAGGTGCTGCTCCACCGCCTCTTGCACGCGCGGGTCCAGCGCCGCGCCCCGCCCCGCCAAGACGACGGCCAGCAACTCCGGGTCCACCCCGTGGACCGCCGCCGCGGTAGCCGTCTCGTGCGCCGCGTCCTGACCCCGGCCGTGAGACGCGTGCGGCGCGGCGTGGCGCGGCGTGGCGCGGCGTGGCGCGGACGGGTGGGAGCATGGTCGTGCTGCGCCTCGGGTTCGTGGCGCCCGTGGGGGTCGTGCGTGTTAGGCGCGGGGCGCGGGTGCGCTCCCAGCGCGGGATGGTCGTGCGGCTGCCCGTCATGCGCGGGCGCCGCGGGCGCGGGATGGCCCTGCTCTCCGTCCACAGCGGGGGCCGCCTGCCCCCCCTGCTCCGCGGCCTCGCGCGCCCGTTGCTGCTCCGCTGCTTGCCGGTAGAACGCCGCCGCGGTCTGGCTCCCCGGCCCCTGCCGCAACCGCGCGGGCATGTTCGTCGCCAGGGGAGGCGGCGGCTCCGGTTCCCCCGCCGCGGCCCGCCGGGCGGCGCGCTCCGCCGCGACCTGGCGGTGGATGATCGAGGCGAACTGGCTCCCCGCCGCGTCGTGCGGCGGCGCGACGGCTGCCTCCTGGTTGTAGGCGTCCTGCACGCGCTGCGCAGGAGTACGGCGCGCCGAGGGGGTGGGACGCTCGTGCTCTCCCCGCTCGTGGGGGTGATGGTCGCTCATAGACTCGCCTCCGTCACCCAGCACCAGATGTGTTGGTCGCTGACGAGACGCCGTGTGGTCGGACGATACCGCGCGCCCTCCTTTATCCGCGGACGCGGAGCACGGGCAGGGCGTGTGCTGGTCCTACTGTAGCACATGATGGCAGCCGGCGCAACGGCGAAGGAGGACGAGAGGAGCGGCCGTAGGCATCCCCGTCGTGGCCGTCTTCGGCCCCACCGCCCCACCGTCCCGCCGTCTACGCCCCCTCTTCGGCCCGCGCGCCGTCGCCCTGCGCGGCCTCCACGGCCTCGGCACGGGCGATGTGGACGTGGAGCAGGTCGTGGCGGCCAGCGAGCAGTGGCTAGTGGGTAGTCGTCCATCAAGAATACAATGGTGGATTGCATCGTCCGGGAGTACAGGCCCTCCCAGCCAGTGGTTCTCCCACTCATCAGACAAGGCCAACTACGCCTGGGAGGCCACGCGCTGCTCGATCTGTCCGACGGTAGCCACAAACTCGGGCCACCATTCTTGTCGTAGCATGGGGTCGTGCTGTCGGGTTGCCGCGTCGATGACCGCCCGGAAGAAGCGCGCCGCGAGGCGCTCGAAGGCGAGGGGATGCGCGTAGATCTGATCGAGCGGGTCGTGGATCAGCACGCCAGGATAAGGTCCCTCACCAAACTCCAACCCATCGGTAGGGTAATAGAATGCCGTGTCGTTGATGGCGAACCCACTCTGATGCATCACGCCGCTAGCGAACTTTGGCAAGGAGCGCTGTCGGCCCAAAAAGATGAGTAGGTTAACTGCCGGCATGACTTCAAGTGGCCCGTCAATCCCAACGATTGAGTCGTCAAAAGATGGATGCGCAGGGGAACCAATGGTGATCTCATCGAGGGCGGCGTCTTCGATAACCTCGGCTTGCTTCATCTTGTCACCAATCTGGATAGAACGTCTGGATGTGATCAGGGCGGTAAATCATCTCGAGTGCAGTACCATCTTTGGCCACTCCTGGGAACCCTTTGCCAATGACCAGATTTTTCGTCCTAATGGCAGCGTCAGCAGCCTCGTTGCCGGCCACCTCCCATTTCGCAGGGCTTGATGTCAACCCTCGAATGACTGTTTTTTCCGGCGTGTGAATACTTGTCGAGAGCGTTGGCGGCTGGACAACGTTCCCGGCCGAGTCGCGCAGGTAGAGCTTGTACTCGTACCGGATGAAGTCGGCGTTCTTCGGGTCGACCTCCGTCCTGAGAATCTGCCCGTTGTTGCGCAGCGTCTGCAAGAACAGGGCGTCATCGTGGCAGCCGACGATCTCTCCTTATTGAATCTGTCCGGCTTGTAGGAGGTGGTTCATGGTGTCCTGTGTGACCCCTTGTAGTCGCGGAAGAAGTCGGCGCCGTAGTGCTGCATGGCGTCGCCGCCGTAGGTCACGGCGATCTGCTTGACCCTGGCCGGGGCGATCTTGCTCAGAACGTTGGCCACTTCGCCTGCTCACGGTGTTGCACGACGGTCGCGACCTCTGCTGTGTGTCTTCCGAGCCCATGTGCTTGTGGGTGCTAGCTAGCCGGGTCGAGGAACGATGTCCCCCGCGTCCCTGAGAGCCTGCCGCGCAACGTCCGCCGCCTCATCCATCACTTTGACCCGTGCCGCACCGTCCTCGGTGTCTCCTATCAGACGTCGGAGGAAGGCAATAAATCGCTCGCCACACGCGGCGAGGGCCAGGATAAACTCTCGGTAATCGACCCTGACCGACGGGACGTAGTCACCAGACACCAGTATCTTGAGACCTTCTGGATCGAGTCTGAAATATCCGGGATAGCTGAAGTGCCGCAACACAACGTGTTTGTTTACCAGCAACTCAGGCACGGTAAAAAAGCAGATGCGCGCGACGGTACCTTCGATCTCGTCGGCGACGCGAATCTCGGACGCGCCAGGGGACCTGATAATGAGGGCACCATTCATTGCCCCCTGCCGTTCCTCGTCAGCTAGGATCGCGACACGGTGGCGCTTGAGGTCCGTGGCAAGCTCGTCCTCGCTGACGCAAACATCGCTGCTGGTGTTGATACAGAAGGTTACGGTGGTAGGCATGAGTGTATCCTCTATGATCTGGATGGTAACAATCGTATTCAAGCGATGCGCAACGGCCACCTGATCTTTTCTCCATCGCCCCTGTTGATTACTCGACATACCTCTCAACTCTTTTACAGCATATGTAGGCTGATCCAGAACCAAGGCAATGTACGCATCATAGGACAAGGATACTCTTTATGGCATCGGATTGGGCTTTGGTAAAGATTTCCACGTCAGGCCCCGATGCCGGGAAGAACTGTCCTATGGTATAAGGAACTGACCCTCGCACACCAAATTGAACAGTGATACCACGAGATATTAGCGGGACACTTATAGGTCCACCACCAGGTACTGTTATTGGATGAACAATCGTACCAGTGCGTCTCAACTCGTCGATCGTTTCCTCCAGGATGTGGACGACATCTTGAGCAGTTGTCCCAACAGGCCAGGCAGTTGTCCCAACAGGCCAGAAGGATTGCGCCGCTTTCGCACCAGTGAAGTTATAGTACTCGTATGTATGGCGGATCAACAAGTGGACCATGTCCGCGCCGCTGAACGCTTGCGCTTCCGTCGTCGACGGGGGCGGCGTCAGGTTGCGGGGTATGAGAGGCGTGCCGACGGGCGTCTGCTTGAACAGCGGCACGGCGTTCGCGAGGCGCTTGAACTCGGCAACAGCGCGGCACTCCGGCAGGTTCAGCAGGTCGGCCACGCGATCCGCGTCTTTGTTCACAGCAAGGTTGATGAGCGTCTCCAGCCGCACCGCCTGCCTCTTCCCGCCTGCCAACTGCCTCTTCCCACCTGCCAGTTCCAAGAACTTTTCTAGCTTGACCTCATCGTCACCTGTCAGTTTCATCAGTCGAGAGACCAAGGTCCGATTGCCAACTATGAGGTGTAGCCTGCGTAGACGCCAGCCCCGCCCGGACGGTGGCTGTATTGGAGCATGGCCTCTACCTGGTTCACGCTCAGGCGGGCGTACGAATTCTCCTCTGCTCATCTACCCTGTCCTGTTATCTCTCGTTATTAAGACGATAGCTTGCGATCACCTCGTATCAAGCGTCCACAAACCCCTTCCGAGACGACACGCAGGCTGCCATCTCGGACCATGTTTGGCCGCGTTTCACGAGATCGGCTTGTTGAAGAGTTCGAGAAGTCGTCGGCCGAGGGCAGTTTCGCGTTCCAGGGCAGCGACGAGTTCGTCGGAAGGGCAAGGGACACGAGCGAAGTAATCGGAAACGGCAGTGGGTGGAGACAGCAACTGCTCGCGGTGTTCGCGAACGTAGGACCACAAATCCTGGCTATTGCCGGTGACATGGTCGATGGGAAACGCGAAACCAGCTTTAGAGTCCGAGATTAGAAAGAGCGAGAGCAAGGTCTCATGGTTATCTTGTGGTTCAAACAATAGATATGGCACGGACGATTCGAGGACACCCGAGCGGATGATCGCCTCTTGCCCTACTTGCAACCGGTGATACGCCTCTTCACATTGCAGGACAATCAGCCTCAAGTCCCCGAGACTCCAATCATTAGTCATCAATTCTTCCCCTTCGACAGCGAGAAAAATACTGCAATGTTCGATGTCGGGTTGCCACGTAACAGCACCTTCATGATTAAGGTGCAGGTACTCGCTAATAGGTGTCAGCAAGTCTCCCGTTTCCCTATCATAGATGGCCAGTTGGAATCGAGATCTCATCAGCCGTCCTCTCAGCTACTTACCTTAAGATGTCCCTAATGGCTTGTCGCACTCCTTCCTCAACTCACCGTTTCCCAATGCATGTCATGCTCAACCGTCGTAAAAAGTTGCCTACCAAGCGCCGCTTCCCGCTCTAGAGCAGTGATGAGTTGCGCCTTGGAGCAGGGAACATCGGAGAAGAGGCCGTTCACCAGCGGCTCTGCGGGGTGCAAGAGTTGCTCCCGGTTCTCGTACAAGTAGGCCCATAACTCTTTGCTATTACCGGAAACATGATCAATTGGAAAGGCAAAACCAGCCTCGAGATCAGGGATGACAAAAAGAGAGAGGTCTACTTCATCGGTGCTTGTCGGGGTCATCAGTAAATATGGGACGACCGACTGATCGAGGACGCCAGATCGAATAATCGCCTCCTGTCCTCCCGCGAGTCGCCGATGCGCCTCTTCGCATTGCAAGACGATCAGCTCAAGGTCACCGAGATTCCACCATTGGTCGAGCAGCTCCTTTCCATTCGCCTCAAGGAGTATCCAAGAATCCATCAGGCTAGGTTGCCACGAGATAACGCCTTCCTGTCGCGCACGAAGATACTCGTTGATCGGCGTGATGGCGGCTGTAAACTTATCGTCTTGGATTGCCAATTGAAAGCGAAAGCTCATTCCCCTCCTCCATTACTTGCCTCTACGTCCTGCCCAATATGACTTTGATACCTCTTAACACCTCACGAGGTATAGACACCGCGTTAGAAGGGTAAAATTGTGTCAGCCTATTGACATTATAATGGACCCAGGAATTTGGACAGTTAAGAGGGGTGGTTGTAGGTGGTAGACGGGACCACGATGAGACAACAATACAGCACCGCATTCAAGGCCCGCGTCGTCCAGGAGTTGCTGCGCGAGGACAAAACGGTCGCGCAGATCGCGGCGGAGACGGGGGGCCATCCCAACCAACTGGGACGGTGGCGGACCACCGCCATTCAAGGCTTGCCCAGCCTGTTCGACCGCCGGGACGCGACCGAGGACCTCAAGGCGACCCACGAGCGCGAACTGACCGAGTTGTACGCCGAGATTGGGCGCCTGACCACCCAGGTAGCCTGGCTCAAACAACAATCTGGCCTCGACCATGTCTAGGGCGGAGCGGGTGGCCCTGGTGGAGCGGGCGCAGCCGGAACTGCCGCTGGGCGCCCAAGCCGACCTGCTCGGCGTCAGCCGATCGAGTCTCTACTATCAGCCGCGTCGGCCGTCGTCGGAGGAGGTGGCGCTCAAGCATCGCATTGATGAGATGTACACGGAGTGTCCCTTCTATGGCTCGCGGCGGGTCACAGCGGTGCTGCGCCGGGAGGGGACGGTCCTCAACCGCAAGGCGGTGCAGCGGCACATGCGCGAGAGGGGCATCGCAGGGGTGCATCCTGGCCCCAACACGAGCAAACGAGCACGGGAGCACCGCGTCTACCCGTACCTGTTGCGTCACGTGACCAGGTCGTACCCGAACCACGTGTGGGGCATCGACATCACCTACATCCGCCTGCGCGAGGGCTGGATGTACCTGGTCGCCGTGCTCGACTGGTACGCCCGCTACGTGGTGGCCTGGGAACGGGACCAGACGCTGGAGGTGTCCTTCGTCCTGGACGCGGTGGAGCGAGCGCTCGCCCAGGCAACCCCCACGATCTGGAACAGTGATCAGGGGAGCCATGTCACGAGCCCGCAGTACCTCGCGCTCCTGGAGGGTGCTCAGGTCCAGGTCAGCATGGACGGCAAGGGCCGTGCGCTCGACAACATCTTCACCGAGCGGTTGTGGCGCACGGTCAAACAGGAGGAGGTGTACCGCTACGATTATGCTAGTCCCAAGGAGGCGCGCCAGGGCTTGACGCGCTACCTCGACTTCTACAACCATCGGCGCGTGCATCAAGCCCTCGGCTATCGCACGCCCGCTGACGTCTACTTCGCCCCGACCCCGACAACGAGTTCTACGTCCACCACCGATCAACGCACGCCCGCGAACGGGCTGGAGAAAGGAGATGTCGCCACCTTAATTTGTCCCTCTTGAGTGTCTTGACGAAGGGGTCCATCATACTGAGCGGTTCGATCACCAAGGCGTCGACCTCTTGATCGGTGGCACGGGTGGTCATGTTGTCACCAATTCGGGAAGAACGTGTCAATACTGTGCGGCCGGTAATAGCCTGCAAATAGCGTTCCATCCAGGGCAGGGGCTTACCCTCGAATCGCCCTCCTGCTGCGGGCAGATTCTTCGCCCTAATCGCAGCGTCATCTCGTTAGAAGAGAGACCCTTCATCTTTTACAAGCTGAACGGCAATAGCCTTATCCGTTTGGTCTACGGCGGGTACCCCATCCAATCGTCTCCGCCGTGTCAATCGCTTTGCGCGTTTCTTCGGCTTCTCTCATCATGTCCTGGATACTGGCGACGTATGCCGGATCGGGCTCTTTGTAGCGCAATAAGAACGCCAGGAAGCGCTGTCCACATTCATAAAGGCCGAGGGTGGTCTCGCGCAGATTGATGCGTACCTTGGGCACAAAATCGCCCGAGATAAGCACATCTTGGTCTTCTGGATCGAGGCGCAAGTAGCCATAGTACTGGAAATAAGGGACCACGACATGCCGCCCGGCGACCAGATCTGGGATTGCCCGGATGCAGAGATTGTGAACGATTGCTACGATTTCGTCTTCCACCTTAACCTCTGGCTCTCCTAGCGCGCGTATCACGATGGCACCGTCGAGGGCTCCGTCCCGCTCTTCAACTGCTGCAAGCTGAGGATAATAGTGCTCAGGTTCTGCGATGATTCGATCCTCCTCAACACAGGTGTCATTGCCGATGCTGACACAGAATTCGATGGTGATAACCATTTCCCTCTCCAGAACTAAGACAATTACACATCATGGGACAAGAATCTTCTTTATGGCATCGGATTGGGCTTTCGTGAAAGTCTCGACCCCGTACCCCGCTTGCGCGAAAAATTGACCTATTGCGTAAGGAGGTCCGGGTATCCTTACGCCGAACCGGACAGTCACTCCTCGTGGCAATGCTACAGGTTGTGGAAAGTTCGGAGAAACAGTAGTGCCACCGGACCTTAAATGATTGATTGTCTCCTCTAAAGCGTCCACCACGTCCCGAGCTGTTGTCCCAGCAGGCCAGAAGGATTGTGTCGCTTTCGCACCAGCGAAGTCATAGTACTCGTATGTATGGCGGATCAAGAAGTGGACTACGTCCGCGCCGCTGAACGACTGCGCTCCTGTCGTCGCCGGGGGCGGCGTCAGGTTACGGGGCATGGGGGGCGTGCCGACGGGCGTCTGCTTGAACAGCGGCACGGCATCGGCCAGGCGCTCGAATTCGGCAACGGTGCGGCACTCCGGCAGGTTCAGCAAGTCGGCCACGCGGTCGGCTTCCTTGCGCACGGCGAGGTTGATGAGCGTTTCCAACCGCGTCGCCTGCCCCTTCCCGCCGGCCAGCTTCAGGAACTTCTCCAGCTTGACCGCGTCGTCGCTCACCAGAGCGAGCAGCCGCTGCATCTGCGCCACGTCGTCGGTCATCGACAGCAGACTGTGCAGCAGGGTCTGCATCTGCGCGGGCGCCACTCCGTCCGCGAATAGCCGTTGCACCACAGGCGCGCCCAACTTGGCGACGAGGTCGGTGGCGCCTGTCGCGCTCAAGGCTTTGCCCAGCTTTCCGACCTGACTCGGGCTAAGCTTATCGACGACCGTGACCACGTAGTCGCTGATCTGACGCGGACTGAGCCCCGCGTCGAAGAGCCGCTTGACGCCGTTACGCCCGAGCTGGCCGGCGACGTGTTTGGCTTCCGCGATGGTCAGGCCCTGCAAGAGCGCCATCGCGTGCTGGGTCGCCATCTGCGCGAAGATAAAGCGCACGTCGGCCACGGCGGCTGGGGTCAACTCGCCCAAGAGGCGGGCGACGAGCGCGGGACCGAGCCTCGTATTGAGGTAGGCGATGTCGGCGCCCGTGACCTTGGCCGCGACGAGGGCCTTGACGGCGGGACCGCCCAGGTTGTGCATCAGACTGGCTATAGTCGCGCCCGGAACTTTCTGCCCGACGAGGGCTTTGACGGCGGCGGGGCCGAGGCCGTCGACGAGGGCCTTGATGTCCTGCAGCGCCATCCGCTGCTTGAGCAGGGCGCCGAGCGTGCCCGCGCCTAGCGAGCCGGTCAGGCTGCGCAGGGTAAAGGCCTGCCACACCGCCCGGCCCGTCGCCGTCTCCCGCGCCGCCCTGGCCGCCGCTACGAAGCCTTGCGCCGCGTCGAGCCCCCGGATAGCGTCGGCCAGCTTCGCCGTGAGCGAGAGGCCCTTGAGCGCGGCCACGATGCCGTCGCTGAAGAATGTCAGGGCCAGGAAGGCCACCGCGCCGCCGATGATCGTGCCGCGGAAGAACCACCGCTTGAAGAAGTCCGCGTCGTTCCACTCCTTCTCCAGCGACCCGAATAGGGTCCCGACCAGCGCCTGGACGCCTCCCTTGGCAGTCAGCTCGTCCCACAGCCCCTGCAAGAGGCCGAAGATCTGCCCCGAGAACAGCTCCTGGACCAGCCCCACCACCGCCGCCGGCGCCTCGACCAGGCCCGTCAGCGTGTCCCACACCTCCGTGGCCGCGCCCGCCACGATGCCCGCCCCAAGCACCGGCAGCGCGACGAGGGCGCCCAAGCCGTCCAGCGCCTCGCCCGCCTCCGCCTCCGCCGCGTTCCAGTTGGCGCGCATGTCCGCGCTGAAGCGTCCCCAGCCCCCGTGGGTGTACGACCCGCTGCCCACCTTGCCCTTGAGCGTGTCGGCGAAGGTCCGGCTCGGAATCCAGATGTAGTCCTCGCGGATAACCCTGGTCTGCTCCCAGTTAGCAGTGTCCAGGCTGGTAGGATCGGGGCTGGGCACGCTCAGCGGGTTGAGGTAGGAGAGCACGTTGACGTAGAAGCGCAGGTCGGCATAGGCATCGCCGCTCAGGCGGCGCACGTCGTCGGAGATCCTGTAGTGGCGGGCCACGATGCCCAGCGCGCCCTCGCCCGGCGTGGTGCAGTGGTACAGCGTGCTGGCGGGGTCGGGCGTGCGGAAGTCCAGGTAGGAGGGGACGGAGGACGCGGAGGGGTCGGACGGGTCGCCCCAGCCGACCACGTAGCCGTCGCCCTGGGCGGTTCCCGGCAGCGCGACGCGGTACCAGAGGTCGTTGGCGTACCGGGCGCGAGTATGCCCGTCGAGGGCGTGCTGATCCAGGTGCTTATTGGTGAGCTTCTGGTCGACGTAGACGACGGAGCAGAGGGCCAGGGTGGTAAAGGCGGGCCCGCCCGGCGCGGCGTGGACGTTCAGGGGCCTGCCGGAGCGGTCGCCGCGCACGCCGGCGTACAGGGACAGCGCCGCGACATCGTAGACGTCCTCGACGGTGTCGTGCGCGGGCGCCAGCCCGTGCCCCTCCACCGCGCGCGCGTTGCCGACCAGCGGGTGCGGCTGCACGCCCGACCGCGCTGGGCGCGCGTACACCTGGCGGATGAGGGGCAGGAGCTGCACCGCCGTCGCGCGCCCGCCCGTCGCTCCGGTCCCGGCAAAGGGGGACGCCGCCGAGAGGGGGCGCACCGCCCCGACCCCCTCCCCGTGGCCCCCGCCGCCGCCCCCGCCGCCGTCCGTGACGCTCACCGCGCGGGGCGTCGGCCCCAGCGCGCCGGGGCCGTGGGCCAGCGCCGCGGCCAGCCCCTCCGCCAGCAGGCGCTGCCCCTCCGGCGTCTCCGGCCGGTAGGCCCCCTGCCCGAAGATGAGCGCGTCCCCCACGGTGAAGGCCATCCGCCCCGCCTGCTCGCTCAGCAGGTCCGCCTCCGGCCCGGTGTACACCCGCACCGCGCTCAGGTCGACCCCCAGGTGCTGCTCCACCGCCTCTTGCACGCGCGTGTCCAGCGGCGCGCCCCGCCCCGCCAAGACGACGGCCAGCAACTCCGGGTCCACCCCGT
>JAABUX010009662.1_pt1 | contig 10890 bp, 11 predicted proteins | sample 5561851 | NCBI WGS metagenome assembly JAABUX01 (sample SAMN10711883, study PRJNA513361) | rock metagenome | isolation source: Antarctica rocks | place: Antarctica: Victoria Land, Richard Nunatak red sandstone | collected 2016-01-03 | reverse complement strand
TGGACCCGTGTCGATAGCCGCCCGCATACACCCTGGCCAGGAGCTGCCCCGTGGCTGATACCACGCGAACGCGCCCATCACCGCTCCCGACGTAGGCCTTCCCGGCCGCATCCGTGGCCAGCGAGGGCCAGGCGGCGGGATATTGGGCGGGAGAATAGCCAATGGCGGTGCTCCAGAGCAGTTGACCATTGGGCGAGAGATCGACGACCAGCGACTGGCTCCCCGCCTGGCCCGAGCCGACCATGGCGCCATCCGGTCCCACGGCTTCGATCGAGATGGACGGCCGATCAAACAGTAGATGTGGGTGCGCCGGCCCCACGGCATCGCTGCGACTGGTACGTTGTGGGTCGTGGCCCGGCATCAGCCAGCCCCGCAGCCAGGTGGAGCGTGAGGCGCCGGCGGAGGCGGCCTGAGACGTGCCGCCCGGTAGGAGGGCCAGGCTACAGAGTACCAGCGCAATCACGACACGAGACAGGCGGGTCATAGTCCGATTCGTGAGCCGGCGCGACAAGACGGACATGGTGTGTCCTCCACTTGGACGCTCAGGACGAGAAGCGCGAGGCGAGGAGGCGCAAGACGTGCGCCCAGGAATCCGCGTCGGCGTGCTCCTGGTCCGTCATGTCTCCGCCGACCTGGCTGTCGACCGTTGCATCCGTCGCCAAATAGGGGGGCTGGATGAGATGGCCGGCGCCAGCGTAGGTGAGCATCTGATCGCGAAACGGGTGGTGGTGGGTGTGCGTCCAGGCCAGGGCGAACCGTTCGAGGAAGCTGGAGTTCCAGACATGATCGTCGGCGCCGGCGACCAGGAGGAACGGGCCGTTGATCTGTTGCACCGGAATTGCAGCTCCTTGCCACGGGGCGTTTTTCCGAATCCAAGCGACCGGCTTCCCACGCCAGGTCCACGCCGGCGCCCGTGGGTCGTGCACCGAGGAAAAGACCAGCCCGCTCCCGGAGTAGGCAATCGCCGCCTTGAGGCGTCGATCGTGCGCGGCCAGAAGGAGGGCAAGCTCGCCACCGCGGGATGTTCCGATCACCGCGAGACGGTTTCGGTCGACCGCCGGCTGGGTTTGCAGCCAGTCGAGGGCGCGCATAAAGTACTCCAGTGGGATCCTGGCCAGCTGGTCAGGGAGCCCAGCCTCACCGAAGTAGGCGAGAGCGAGAGCGGCGTACCCATGGGGGGCCAGCAGCGCGGCCTCACGCATGACGTAGATGTTGAGGCCGCCCTCCGAGCCACCAACGACCAGCACGGCGGGCGCGTAGGTCTTTCCCGCCGGCCAGTAAAACTCACCATTCAGTCCCTTGGCGCGAAGGGACCGATGCCCAACGGCCGCGCTGAGCAGGTAGCGTTGCGCCGTCGTCTGGGCGACGACCCGCTGGCCGATCTTCGCGGTAAAGGTGACCACGCCGGGGTGGACATACCCGATGAGAGCGACGCTGACGGCATCCGCGGTGGTTACAGGCGCCGACCAGAGTAAACCCATGGGATCGACGCCGCGGTAGGCGCCCGAGGTTGGCGCCTGGGTGGCAAGATCGACCGTCCCAGCGGCGCTGGCACGATAGGTGGCATGAGCCTGCGTGTCCAGGCCCACAGGACCCGTGTAGTGACAGTACAGCGTGATGGTCTGACCCGCCGGGAGCCCCGCCAGCCGGACATCGAACGGTTGGTCGATGCGAACCCGCGCTGGCGTGACGGTCAAACGGGGAGACGGTCTTCCCGTCGCATGTGCCGCCAGCACTGAACCACAGGCGACCATGAGCGCCGCACAGAGAATGGGACGATGCATTGCGCCTCCTCAATGGCCATCAGGCGATAGGCCTGATGCGCCGACCTACGGGAGATGTCGTCCAGCTTAAGATCGGTTTCCCAACCATGATACTATTCGGCCACGGGACTACACCCGGCGCCTACCGAGGCGAGATCTTCATGGTGCTCAACCACAGATGGAAGGACAGGGCATTGACGAGTAGGTTTACGGAGATAGTCATCGACTGCCATGATCCCCGGCGTCTCGGCGCATTTTGGTGTGCCGTGCTGGGATATAGCGTGATTCACGAGAGCGATGAGGAGATCGAGATCGCTTGCTCCTCGGTCGCGCCCGAGGAGGCTCGCATGGCGCCCGTGCCGCCCACTTTGGTCTTTGGCCCCGTGCCGGAGGCAAAGTCCGTGAAGAATAGGCTGCATATCGACGTCAGCCCGGTCGACTGCAGCCGGGACGAGGAGGTCGAGCGCCTCCTGAGCCTGGGCGCGAGCCACGTCGACATCGGTCAGGGTGAGCAGAGCTGGGTGGTGCTGGCCGATCCCGAGGGGAACGAGTTCTGCGTGCTGCGCACCCTGCAGACGTAGGCGATTGCCATCCGTAGATGCCCTTTGATAAGCGGACGGTTTCATCCGGCACCGTTCCCGCCAGGATGGATAGAATCGACCTTCAGGTCGTCGGGTGGAGGCGCCACGCGCAAGCGCCGGCGCCGGACCATCCCACCGCAATACTCTACTCCCGATTCTCCACGGTATGGGATCAGCATCCACCTGGCACGCTCCTCCCCTGCACAGCTGGGTGATCGCATGCACCCGGCCCCGGTCTCCTACCAAGGGCAGGAGCAGGGAGGCACACCCGTGGGTGGCTCGACCACCCCACCCCGTCAGCGCAGTCGAGAAGCAGCACGGTGGTATGGCCCAGGACCGGCGCTGCCGCACGGCCCTTCCCTTGACGACCTGAAGGTCGATGCTACGGATGGGTAGCTCCCCTCCCCCTGGAGGGCTGAAAGGGGAGGGGGGCCTCTGAAAGTCACGCCATCGCGGTCAGCGCGCGAATGCCCTCGACCTCCGGCAGAACCCGTCGCCAGTGCAGGGAGTCGAGCGAGGAGACGTACGCCTGACCGTCGTTGGTAATGGCGAATAGCTCATGGTCAAGCTCGATGAAACGCTCGACCATGGTGTCCGGCCAGGGGAGTGCCAGCCCGTCCGAGGCCGGCGACCAGCTCGCGCCGCCGTCGCGCGTCTCCTCGATACGGCCGTTCTTGTGTGCCACGCTATCCGCCGGGCTCAGGATCATGTGCCGCGGGTCCGTCGGGTCGACCCAGGCAGCGCGGCAGTACGAGCCGGCGTGCGATACGGTCCAGCTATCGCCGCCGTCCGCCGAGCGATAGAGCCCCTCGGCCGTGATGGCGAAGACCAGATCGGGGGAGCTGGGATGTGAGGCCACGGAGTGGACATCGGCGTGGACCAGCGGCGCGGGTGGAATCTCAAACACCGGCTCGCCCGTACTGCCTCCGGCCAGCCGCCAGTTTCCCCCGGCGTCGTCGGAGCGTAGCACGCCACCCACCTCGACCGCGGCATAGGCGCGATCCCCCTGAAAGGCAAAGCCGCGCACACACCCGGCCTCCGGCGAGTAGGGAAGGAACCAGCGGTGCTGGTCGCGTAGCCGGGCCACCTCCGGGCACTCCTGCCAGCGTGCGGCGCCGTCCTCCGAGCGGAAGATACCCGCCGGCTCCGTGCCGGCAAACTCCCGATCGGGAATAGCCGGATGGAAGGCCATCCAGCGTACATGGCGAACGGTGATATTTCGGCTCGCCTCGGCCCAGCTGGCGCCTCCGTTCTCGGAGCGGAAGACGCCCTGGGTGGTTCCGGCCAGTATCACGCCCTCGCGCGCCATGACGCTGGTCACGCGGTGACCCTCCAGCGCAGACGTGCATCCCTGGTGGCCGTGTGGCTCGCGCCTCCAGACGGCCAGACCGTGGTCGGTGGCAACGTAGAAGGTCTCGTTCATGCTTCTCTGTGTCATTAGCGTACCATGCCGCTGGGTGCGCTATGATCGCAGCGGAATGGAGAGGCGCATGCAGACCGCGGACGGCGACCCCGAGCAGCACCGCACGGCGCAGGGTTTCCCAACCAGGGAGCTGAGCATCGTCAATGCCGTGGCCGAGGCACTGAACAGTGCGCCAGAGGTGCGGCAGGCGCTGCAGCGTACCCTGGCGCTGGTGGCCGATCTGCTGGGACTCCAGACCGCCTGGGTGTGGCTGAGGGATCCGGATACCGGGCACTTTTACAGCGCCGCGGCCCACAACCTCCCGCCCTACCTCCAGGAGCCGGTGCGCATGACCGGCCGGCCGTGCTGGTGCATCCAGTCCTTCAAGGCGGGAAAGCTCACGCCCAAAAACATCGGCGTCTTCGAGTGCAGCCGGCTCTATCCCGCGGTTCGGTCCGGCCAGCTGGAATCCACCGCCGGGGTAACTGGACACGCCAGCATTCCGCTCTACTTTCGCTCCACGCCACTCGGCATCATGAATGTGGGCAGCGAGGCCTGGCGCACCTTGCAGCCCGACGAACTGCGACTGCTTTCCACCATCGGCTACCAGGTCGGGCTGGCCATTGAGCGCGCGCGGCTGGCGGAGGCGAGCACGCAGCTGGCGCGGATCGAGGAGCGCACCCGGATTGCGCGCGAGATCCACGACACGCTGGCCCAGGGGCTCACCGGCATCGCGCTCAACATCGAAGGAGCGATGCGCTACCTGGAGCACGATCCTGAGCGGGCGCGCCGGCGCCTGGAACTGGCGCTGCAGGCCAGCCGGGAGAGCCTGGAGGAAGCACGCCGCTCCGTCCTCGATCTGCGCGGCGCCACGCTGGAGAGGCCGTTGCTCGAGGCACTGAGGGCGCTGGCCCGCGCCTTCACCTCGGACACCGGCGTCCGGGTCCAGGTGCGCTCGCCTGGGGTGGAATCGCTGCCGGAGCAGCTGGAGCTGGAGCTGTACCGCATCGCCCAGGAAGCACTGGCCAACGTCCGCCGGCACGCCCAGGCCCGCGAGGTTGAGATTGAGCTGCAGCCCCAGCCAGGCGCCATACGCCTCTTGATTCGGGACAACGGGCAGGGATTCGATCCGAAACAGGTGGGCGAAGGGCGGCACGGCGTGCTGGGCATGAAGGAGCGTGCGCGATTGATGGGAGGCCGTCTGCGACTGAGGAGCCGGCCGGGAGGTCCCACCTCGATCACTGTGCTGATTCCCATGCCGTGGACAGACCAATCATGATCCGCGTCATGGTGGTCGACGATCACCCGATCGTGCGGCAGGGATTGGTGGCCGTACTGGAGGATGAGCCGGACTTCGAGGTGGCCGGCTCCGCCGCCTCGGCGGAGGCGGCCCTGGCTCTGATCGACCACACCCCGGCCGATGTCATCCTGCTCGATCTCGAGCTACCTGGGATCGATGGCGTGGCAGCGATTCCGCGTCTGCTGGAGGCTCTGCCCGGCGGGAAGGTCGTGGTGTTTACCGCCTACGCCACGGACCAGCGGGTCTTTGGCGCGATCCGGGCGGGGGCCAAAGGGTACCTCTTGAAAGGGGCCGGCACGGCGGAAATTGCGCGGGCGGTTCGAGCCACGCATGCCGGCGAGTCCTATCTAGAGCCGCGCATCGCCGGCAAACTGCTGCAGGAGGTGCGTGCGCCGCGCCACACCGGCTTGAGCCAGCGAGAGCTGGGCGTATTGCGTCTCATCACCGCCGGCATGTCCAACAAGCAGATCGCACGATCCCTCTCCATCACCGAGCGCACCGTCAAGTTCCACGTGACCTCGATCCTCAAGAAGCTGGATGCGGATAACCGCGCCCGCGCGGTAGCCATCGCCCTGGAGCGCGGCCTGCTGTAGGCCCCCCCTCCCCCAACCCCTCCCCCTTCAGGATTCGTGAGCGGACAGTTTGGTGAGGACATGCCGACACCTCGACGCACCATCACCCTCAGATTCGGCACGCACGATGCAGGTGGCGATTTGGCGCCGAGACGGGATCCATGCACGATTCAGGATAATCCGAAGTCTCGAAACTGTCCGCTCATGAATCCCTTGCCGGGGGGAGGGGAGTTACTATGAGTGGTCGCCGGGATGCCAGAACTCACGGGCAACACCGTAGGGCGGGTCGGGCAGGAGCCACGACCCCTACGGCAGCAATGTTGGGTTAACGAAGTCATTCCCCATCGGAGACACTGTCCCAGTCGCCGCCGTGGCTTGTCCAGCCTTCGGCGCTGTGGCTCCGCCCGGCCAGCCCGCGGTGTCCCAGCGACGACACCCTCCCCCCGCGCTCGGGCACGATCCTCCCAGCCGACCTGCCCAGCCCGACGGCGCTGGGGAGAAGGGCCGGGGATGAGGGTGCGATGCCGGCACCTGGACTGCATCTCGACGCACACGGTGATTTGGCACCGAAACGGGACCCATACACGGTTCAGGACAATCCGACGCCTCGAAACTGTCCACTCATGAAGGAATCGGGGGGAGGGGGGCATGCCTGTACTGAAGTACAGCCCCCACCCTGGACATCTGCCCGAAGATTGGAACACCTTCACGGCCATACGCTCAAGTTAGAGGGATGGTCACCTACGCCAGGCACCGTCCCATCAGCATTCAACAGAAAGGAACACATGACATGAAAGACACTGTGCATAAGGTTGCCGTCATCACTGGCGCTTCGCAGGGGCTGGGGCTAGAGATCGCTCGCCTGTATGCGAGGCACACCATCGGCCTGATTTTGACCGCACGCGGCGCCGAAGCGTTAGAGGACGCGGCGTCCGAGCTGAGGGAACTCACCGAGGTGGTAGCACTGGCGGGAGACGTGGCGGATAGCTCGCATGCCGAGCGGCTGATCCAGCGAGGGCTGGAGCGCTTCGGCCGGATCGACGTTCTGGTGAACAATGCCTCCACGCTGGGCGCCACACCCCTGCCCCCGCTGGCAGACTACCCCCTCGCGGACCTGGCCCAGGCATTCCGGGTGAACACCGTGGCCCCACTCCACCTGGTGCAGCTCGTGCTCCCTGCGATGAAAGCGCAAGGGGCTGGGGTCATTATCAACGTATCGTCCGATGCGGGGGTTGAGGCCTATCCCACCTGGGGCGGCTATGGCGCCAGCAAGGCAGCGTTGGAGCACCTGTCGCGGGTGCTGGCAGCCGAGTTGGAAGGCAGCGGGATTCGCGTCTACGTGGTCGATCCGGGCGACATGAACACCCAGATGCATCGCGACGCCGAGCCGGGCGTCGATCTCTCCGATCTGCTCTCGCCGGAGCTCCCGGCCCCGGCGTTCCTGCGTCTGTTGGAGGATCAACGGCCCTTTGCTCGGATCAACGCCATGGAGCTGATCGGGGAGACGGCCCGAGAGGTGGAACATGCTGGCGCTTGATACGCTCCTCCAATTCTCCCTGCCCACCGAGCTGGAGGCCACCGAACCTCCCGAAGCCCGCGGCCTGCGCCGCGATGCGGTGCGCCTGCTGGTGAGCTATCGTGGCCTGGACACCATGGTCCACGCCCGCTTCGACCAGCTTCCCGACTTCCTGTGCCCCGGCGATCTGGTGGTGGCCAACGATTCCGGAACCGTGCCGGCCGAGGTCACCGCGTCCCGCCCAGACGGCACGCTGTTTCCCTTGCGTTTCTCCTCGGCGCTGCAGACCCATCTCTGGATCGTGGAACCGCGCGAGATCGTGGTCCGGGCCGGCGAGACCGCGACCCTGCCGGGCGGCGGAAGCGCGCACTTCATCGGCGCCTATAGCGGCTCCAGGCGTCTCTGGATCGCGCGCATCGACCTACCGGCACCGGTAATCCCCTATCTGCTCGAGTGGGGACGGCCAATCCGCTACTCCTACGTCCCCGCGGCCTGGCCGTTGGAGATGTACCAGACCGTGTATCACGCGGAGCTGGGATCGGCGGAGATGCCGTCAGCGGGCAGGCCGTTTACTCGGGAGGTGATCGAGGGGCTGGCCCAGCACGGCGTCGACTTTGCCACGCTGACCCTCCACACCGGCGTCTCCAGTCTGGAGAGCCACGAAGCGCCCTATGAGGAATGGTACCGGATACCGCCCGAGACGGCCTGGGCCATCAACCGGCGGCGCGAGACGCACGACCGGGTGGTTGCCGTGGGCACGACCGTGGTCCGGGCGCTGGAAAGCGCGGCGAGTAAGGATGGCACGGTGCGGGCCGGCCAGGGATGGACCGACCTCATGATCACTCCGGGTCGAGGCGTTCGCGCCGTCGACGCGCTCCTGACCGGCTTCCACGAGCCACAGGCCACCCACCTCGCCATGCTGGAAGCAATCGCCAGCCGGCGCCACCTGGAGCAGGCCTATCGCGCCGCGCTCGATGGCGGATACCTCTGGCACGAGTTTGGAGATGTACACCTGATTCTGTAGTCCGCTACAAAGTACCGAGGATCGGCCCGGTGCACAACTTGTGGATTGACTCCTCAAGCTCAACCAGGTCTCCGATCTGCCAGAGATGCAGGAGCGTCGGAAACTCCCGATACTCCCAGAAGCGCTCGACTCGCTGGGCGATATTCGGTCCCGGCCGTCCTCCCGCCAGGGTATATGCGCGCAGCACAGCCGCGGCGAAGTCGTCGCCCAGGTACCGGAGCGTGGCAAAGTCCTGAGCGATGTCGCCGACTCTGGCTGACTCGAAGTCGACAACGCCCTCCAGTGCCGTCGCGTCCTGATTGACCAGCACGTTCTCATACCAGAGATCGCCGTGGATCAAGCTCGGCTGGGAATCAAGCATCACCGGGTCTCTCTGGAACTCCTGGAGCCAGGCGGCAACGCGCGCCCACTCCACGGGCGTCAATCTCTCCCGCAAGAGCATCAGGGTGTCTGCTTCCTGTGCTCTCGCCTCCGCTTGAGCATCCCACAGCGGAATGCCGAGGGACACCGCTTCAAAGGTGGGGAAGGCATGGAGCGCGACCAGAAATCGAGCTATACCGTCGATCAGGCGCGGCCGAGTCGAGGCGGTGAGATGCCGCGGGTGGAGCGAGGTTCCCGCGATCTTCGGATAGCCGAGCGCGCCGAACGGGAAATTTTTGCACGGCGCCGCGTACCACCGAGGACATGGAATGGCAAGTGGAACACGGGGGGCCAGCGCCGGCAACAGGCGCCACTCCCGCTCATAGCCGTGAGCGGATGCGGCATGCCGACCAAGGCGGAACATGAAGGCGCCGCCCGCTTCCACTTCCAGGACTGAACTGCCAAACCCATCCCCTACCTTATGTAGGGATTCGATGGCCGGCAGGTCCTGAAAAGCGCACTGCAATGCGTCAGCCAGTGGTAGGTCATGCTGATCCATCATTGCTGCACGTCACCTGTCGACCCTGGTGCGCATGTCTCGACAACCTACGCGGTGGGTGAACGAGGCAGCCTCTTTCCTTTACACCGTCATCTCCAGCGCGGTTGGTGTGATGTCAATGTGAAACTCCAGTCCGAGCCGGCGCGAGAGGTGGGAAAGCGTGGCGAATGTCGGCTCATGCTCGCCGGCCTCGAGCCGTGCCACGAGTGGCTGGCTCACACCCAATTCCCGCGCGAGTCCCGCCTGAGAGAGGCCATGCTCGACCCGGTAGGTAATTACCCGCAGCGCGACGGCACGGGCCACCGCCGTGCGCTCCCACTCCTCGCGGAAGATCGGATCCTGCAGTTGCTCGGAGAGCACGTCGTCAAAGCTCTTCATGTCCGATAGTTTCACGCCATCCCTCCTTCGGGCTCAGTCTCGTGCAGCCGTATCACGGCGTTTTGCCAGGTCCGCTCGAAGCCGCGCGGGTCGGTTTTGGCCTCGGGGCCAATGGCCCCAATGACAAACGTGTCCCCCACCCGTCGATAGAACGCCCGCCAAGCACTCCGTCCGGCGCGTGGCCGCAACTCTCGCACATCCCCCGTACCACGAACATCGCTCTGATGTGAGAACGGCAGAATCGGACCCAACGCTCGGAGCTTCTCGACTGCGTTCACAATCGATTCTCTTTCTCGGCGTGGCAACCTCTGCAGCTCCTGGTCTGCTTGAGGATGAAAGACTATGTCCCACACGAGCCGAGTATAACTCTTTTGTTATTGAGCCCCCATGAACTCCGCTTCCCTTGAACATGAGCCGGCCTTATTCAAGGTTGTACGATAACGTTGAATAAGGAGCGTGCGGGTCAGCGCTCCACCGCCGGATCGACTCCCTCCCAATCGAGCACGAGATGCGTCCGCGGTTTGTGGATAATCACGGCAGACGGCGCAGGAGCCGGCAGCGGTTCTTTCACGTAGGCCGTGATGCGCAGTCCTCTGCTGGATGGCCGGCCGGCCTCGTCCCAGTCATGGAGCAGATCGACCAAACGCTGGGCTGATTGGTGACCGGCGCCGAAGTTGCGGACGGCAAGACCGAACGGCGTCTCAGCCGAGGGCGAATCATCATCCGGCGAGCGAGCTAACAGGCAGAGGTTGGTCTCCTCCAGTAGACCGACGCTCACTCGGTATCCCCGTGTGGCAGAGAGCGGGGATGGAACGGCGGCACGCGCCGCTGCGTCACCCGTCGCTACCAGACTACACATGGTGGGGGCATGCAACGCCAGCCAGAGACTCACCCCTCCCCACAACTCGCCGGTAGTTGCACGCAACTGCGTGGGCAGATCCTCGAACGGACCGCTCAAGAGGCTAAACACGGCGTCGGCGTCGACCGGGCGAGGCACTCCAACTCCCAGGAGCAGGTCTTGCCCGCCCCCGAGGGGGATGTGTACCCGCGGAACCGCGTCGATCCCACGCAGCGGCATAAACGCTCCATCCTGCACGGACACGCTCACCAGATGATCGTCCCGTCGTTCAAAGGCCACCAGCTTCTGCACGGTTCCGTTGAGTGCCAGAGGAAGCACCAGGCGCCCACCCAGTCGGAGCTGCTCGACCCAGGCCGCGGCGATATCCCAGGCGCCGACCGTCAGGATGATCCGATCGTAGGGCGCCGCCTCTGGGTACCCCAGCGCGCCGTCTCCACAGACCACCGTCACCTCCGTACAGCCGGCGACCGTCAGATGGGCGCGCGCCTTCTCCACGATGTCCTGGTCAAGGTCCACCGCAACCACACCACCGTTCGGGCCGACGATGTGCGCCATCAGCGCGGCATTGTACCCGGT
>JAABUX010009660.1_pt1 | contig 10893 bp, 9 predicted proteins | sample 5561851 | NCBI WGS metagenome assembly JAABUX01 (sample SAMN10711883, study PRJNA513361) | rock metagenome | isolation source: Antarctica rocks | place: Antarctica: Victoria Land, Richard Nunatak red sandstone | collected 2016-01-03 | reverse complement strand
GTGCCCGCTGGTGCTCACGGGCCCAGTGAGCGCCTCGTCGGGGACTCTCATCTGACTCTCAGGTGAACATCAGGGTGCGGTGTGCGGCCGACCGACCACCGGACCGGTCGGCTCAGGACAGCACCGGCGCGGCCGCGCGGTCCTGTCCCGGGAACCGCGAAGTCCGGTCACGGTCGGTGCGGTCAGCCGGGTCGGTGAGGGAGGCGAGCAGTTCCCCGTGCCAGGTGATCTCGGTGGCGAGCCGGGCGAGGCGGTGGTTGACGACCTGCCGCTCGATTGGGCTGAGCTCGCCGGCGAGACCGCCGGGGCCGTGCAGTTGCCCGGTCAGGGCGGTGTGTTGGGCGGTGTAGTCCGCGTGCCGGCGTACCACCAGGTTCCGCAGCTCGCCGACGGACAGCGGCCCGGCGCGGACCAGGGCGGCGTCGAAGGGATCCACCCGGAGCACCGCGGGACGCAGGCCGTTGTCGCGCAGCTGAAGAAGCGCGGCCCGACCGGGTTCGGTGATCGCATACCTGATCCGGTCCGGGCGGGTGTCGGTCGTGTCAGTCCGCACCGCCTCGACGAGCCCGTGGCGGCGGAGGGCCACCAATGCGCTGTAGACGGGGCCGTTGCCAATCCGGGTCCACAGCTGGGTGCGGTCCTCCCGGGCCCGCGCACCCAGCTCGTAGCCGTAGGCCTCCCCCCGTTCGAGCTCGTCGAGGACGAACAACTGAACCGAACTCATCGACGGAACCTCCGAATCGGTGGTGGGCGGGCCGGCGGCTAGCAAGCTCCGGGTGGGGACGCAGGGTGTTCACCTGCTGGTCACCGACTGGACGCACCGGGCCGGTTGCGTCCACCGCCCGGCGGGGGTGAAGGTGACCACCATGAGCGTAGGAAGCACCTCGATGTCCAGGACACGCCGCCGTGCCGGGGTGGTGGTCGCGGCCGCGACCCTGGCGGCCGCGGCGGGCGGACTCGCCGTGTCCCCTCTCGCGGGGGCCGCGACCACCGCGGCACACCCGGCCAGGGTGGCAGCTGCGGTGCTGCCGCCGGTCAAACATGTGTGGCTGATCATCTTGGAGAACAAGTCCTACGACGCCACGTTCACCGGGCTGAACAACAACACCTACCTGTGGAAGACCCTCCCCCGGCAAGGGGTGCTCCTGAAGAACTACTACGGGACCGGCCACTACAGCCTCGACAACTACGTGTCGATGGTGTCCGGGCAGGCCACCCAGCCCGACACCCAAGCCGACTGCCCCGTCTACAACGACTTCGCCTCCACGGTGGTCCGCACGGGCAACGTCGCGACCAACCCCAACTTCGGGCAGGCCGCGTCGAAGGCCGGCCCGAACGCGCCCGCCGGGAAGAACGGCTGCGTGTACCCGTCCACGGTGTCGACGCTGTTCAACCAGTTCGACAGGGCCGGGGTCAGCTGGAAGGGTTACGCCCAGGACCTGCGCAACACCCGCGGCCGTGAGGACGGGCCGTGCGGCGCTCCCACCGCGAGCCCGACCACCCACCCGGCGCCGAACCCGGGTGGGGCGACCCCGGCCGACCAGTACGTCCCGAAGCACTTCCCGTTCCCCTGGTTCCACTCCCTGATCAACAGCAGGGCCGACTGCAGCCCGAAGCACATCGCGAACCTGTTCTCCCCAGCCAACGGCCTCTACCACGACCTGCAGAAGGTGTCGACGACACCGCAGTTCACGTGGATCACGCCGAACAACTGCAGCGACGCCCACGACGCGGTGTGCGCGGGGAACAACCTGTCCGGTGGGTTCTCCGACCCGAACACCCCGCGGGCGCCGAAGAACTACACCGGGGGCCTCTACGCCTCCGACCTCTTCCTGCAGCACGTGATCCCCGAGATCGAGCGGTCCCCGGCGTTCAAGCAGAACGGTGTCATCGACATCACCTTCGATGAGGCGTTCCCCGCGTTCACCTACAGCGGCAACAGCTTCGTCAACTCCCGCAAGACCCAGCCCGACGCGGCGACCTCGGTCGCCGATGACACCGCCGGGCAGAACATCAACGGCCGCAACGTGCACTCTGAGCCCACCGGCCCCAACACCCCGCTGAAGCGCAACCGCGGCGGGCAGGAGCTGTACCCGGGCCCCGGGTACAACGCCTTCGTGGACCGCAACACGAACATCCCCGGTCTGATCCTCGGCGGGGGCAGCCCCATCGGCGGGTCGGCCACCGGCGGCGCCCGCACCGACAAGGCGGTCGGGGGTCCCCGCTCCGCGCGGATCATCGACAACTCGATCTCCCTTCTCGACAACGGCCGCAGCGTCTACGGCCCCGGGATCCCCGCCGGCTGTGTGGTCGCGGCCCCCGCGGACCGGCACGTGAACGCGACCACCCCCAAGGGGTCCGGGCTGCCCGGTAGCGCTGTCGTCACCGGCGCGTTCACCCTGGACTGCCTCGGGGTGGCAGCCGCCCCCACCGCGGCGGTCACCTCGATCAACCTCGGACCGCAGACGTCGGCCACCGACCCCCTCTACAACGCCTCCTCCGCCACCAACGGCGGCGGGGACACCGGCAGCGTCCTCATCAGCCGGTTCATCAAGCCCGGGACCACCAGCAGCACCTTCTACAACCACTACAGCTGGCTGCGGACGATGGAAGACCTGTTCCACGTCGACGCCCACGGCAAGGCCCCCGGGATCGACGGCCGGGGCCACCTCGGCTACGCCGCCCAGCCCGGACTCACCGCCTTCGGGCGCGACGTGTTCACCAACACCGCCGCGGCCCGGCCGGCGGCCTCCTAGTCGTGCGGAGTCCCGGCCGGGGCCGCAGGTCGGCGCCGGCCGGGACCGCTGTCACCGTGCTCGTCCTAGCCGCATCGGCGGCGTGCGCGCACCCGGTCAGCGGACCCCCGGGGTCTGGCTCTAGTCCGGTGCCGGCCACCACCCCGCCAGCCCAGCCGGGCGCCGTCGCGGCCGCGGGTGATCTGACCTACGGCTCCCTGCCGTCCTGGCTGCCCACCTCGACCGTCGCTGTCGGGCGGGTGCTCACCGCGAGCGCCGCTCACCCGGCGCTCGGGATCGAAGGCGACACCGTCCGGATCGCCGTGCCGGGTGGTCGGATGGACGTGACTGCGGTCGGACCGGCGGTTCGGGCCTCCGGGCGGGTCCCCGTTCCCTCCTCGACGCGGTGCACCTTCACCGTCACCCTCACCAACGCGAGCGGCGTCGTCGCGGTCGGCGCGGGCAGGTGGACCGTGATCGACGAGCGTGGACACGTCGGGGTTCCACGCGTCCTCCGGGCCGCCGGGACGCGCGCGGACACCGTCACCACCGGACAGACCGTCCGCTACAACCTCGTCGCGGACCTCCCCGCCGGCAGCGGAGCCCTGGCCTGGACACCGCGCCCAGGCCAGGTGATCGCCACCTGGGACTTCACCGTCGAAATCGACTGAGGTCGAGCCCCTGCTGCTGGCACCTGCGGCCCACCAGGACCGTCGGGGAGAAACGATCCGCGACAGGGTCACGGCCGGTGGTTCGTGGACCAGCCCGGCGGGCCGGCGTGTACGCCGTGGAATCGGCTGGCAGTGCGTGTCCGCCCGCGGCCCCGAAGCTGCGTTGTTTCTCCCCCTCGGAGGCGGGCGTGGGCGACGGTGAGGTCCCCGCTGCGGTCGGGGTCGCCCGGGTGCGGGTGCAGTACGGGCAGCCGGTGGCCCGCCCCGCCCGGTCGGCGACCCGGACCTGCCAGACGTGATCGGGGTCGCGGGTGCACCGCCACCACACCCGACGGGAGGACTTCGGGCGGATGGTGGCGGGGTCGAGGTTCCCGTTGAGGTCGCAGGCCCATTCGCCCATCAGCTGCGGATACCGGGCGGGCAGGTTGTCCTCGGGGGTGGCGAGCTGCCCGGCGCAGGACGGGCAGCCTGTTCCGCGGGTCCGGGAGTAGACCCGGGCGGTCCAGCGGTGCCCGCGGGAGCAGCACCACCCGACCCGGCGGGCCGAGCCGCTGGTCACCGCGTCGGTGAGCGCACCGTTGGCGGTCGTGTCCCACTGCGCGGCGAGCCCCGGGTGCCCGGCGAGCAGGGTGGTCGTGGGTGTGTCCCGGGAACAGTCCGGGCAGCCGGCGCCGGCGCTGCGGGAGCTCACCGAGGCCGCCCATTCGTGCCCGGCCGGGCACTGCCACCACACCCGTGCCCGGACGGCGGGAAGCACATCGGTGGGGGTCAGGACGCCGTTGCGGGTCTGATGCCACTGCCCGGCCAGGACGGGGTTCCGGGCGGCGAGGCAGGTGTCAGCGGTCGGGAGCCGCCCGGCGCAGAACGGGCAGCCGCTGCCCCGGGTGCGGAACCTTGCCTCGGTCTGCCAGTCGTGCCCGGCGGGGCACCGCCACCACACCCGCGCCGGGGAGCCCGCGGACACCGCGCGCGGGTCGAGGCGGCCGTTGCGGGTGGGGTGCAGTTGCGCGGCGACCTGCGGGGCGACGACGGCCAGAGACCGCTCGGGCAGCGGGGGTGGACGGGTCATCGTCGGGCCTTCTCGGTCAGCAGGGAACGGGTCACCGCGCGCGGCTCCCGGCTGGACTGGAACTCGATCGTAGAAACCATGACCGCGGTCACCGGCGTCGCGACCCGGAAGGACCGCCTGCCCGGGGGAGCGCGGCCCGGGCGGCGCGATACGCCGCTGACGGGCCGACCGCCGCAGCCGACGAGCGGCGGGCAGCTGCCGCTTCGGCGAGGTGCGCGGTGCGCTGGGCGCCGAGGGCGGCGACGTGGGTCTGGCTGAACGGGGTGACCGGCGTCCCGTCGGGGCCGCGCCAGGGTTTGAGCCGGTGGAGGACCCAGCCGGCGGGGCCCTCACCCGCCCGGCCTTGGTTCTGGTGGGGGAGGTGGGCAGCCTCTACGCCCTCTCCTCACCCCGCTGTATGCCGACACCGAGGCCCACCTGTGGGTGCACGTGCTGGTGCACCTACACATGATCCTGACCGGGTGCCTGTTCAGCTGGGCGGTGGCCGGGCGGGACCCGATGCCCCGCCGGGCGTCGACCCGGGGTCGGCTGCTGCTGCTGTTCCTGGCCGCTGGCAGTCATGACCTGCTGGCGAAGCTGATGTACGCCCACGACCGTCCCCACGGGGCCGGCCCGGTCGCGGACGTCCAGTTCCGGGGCGCAGCTCATGTACTACGGCGGCGACGCCGTCGAGGTCGCCCTCGCGGTCGCCGTCCTCCTTCCCTGGTATGCCCACGGCGGGCGGGAACTGCGCCGCGCCACCCGCCGCGCCCCGCCCGCGCCCACACCGCCGCTGTCCGCGCTCACCACCACCGGACCCGCACCGCAATGACCCGCCCCCGGTCAGCGCCCGATCCCCGCCGGAAGTTGGGTGCCCCGGACCGAAGGCCGCCACCGCCGGGCGGGGCGCCACCGCCGGGCGGGGCGGCGGCGTCTGGTCGGGGCCGGTGGGTCACCAGCGCGCCGGGCCGACCGGACACGGTCGGGTGCGGGAGGGGTCGCTGCCCGTGTCGGCTGGTGCGGTCCGCGGCCCGGGCCCGGCGGGGGTGTCGGTTCGGTGCCCGGCCCCCGCCGGGGAGGACCCGCCTCGACGGGGTGGGCGGTGAAGGTCCCGGGTGGGGGTTGGCGGAGGACGGCGAGCGCGGTGACAGCGGCGAGGAACACGAGGATCGTGGTCCAGTCGTTGATACGGAGCCCGAGGAGGTGGTTCGCGTGGTCGTCGCGCAACGCCTCGATCCAGCCCCGACCGAGGGGATCGCGAACGCATTCCATGGGTTGCGCCCGGCGGCGAAGTACAACTCGGGGTCGGTGGACAGGTGGTACAGCCGAGCGCCGACCAGGCCGGCGGGGACCGCCCACATGACCACATCGGTGACCCCACCGGGGCGGCCGCCGCGGGCGGTCCACCGGCGTCCGGCCCACACCGTGCCCACCACCACCCCGGTGAGAATGGCCAGGGCGTACCCCCGCACCGGGAACGGCCCCACGTGCCACACCCCCCGCGGGGGGCTCGGGATCGACAGCCGCAGCAGCAGCGGGACCACGCTCACCGGGACGTGCCCGACCTGGCGGGCGCGGGCGGAGCAGTGGACCGCCTCCGGCCCGGAACTCTGACGCAGGCGTGGGGCATCTGTCCACTGTCTACCGCCCCCAGCCCCGACTGAAGCCGGCGGTGCACTCGGATGCGAGCCGGGATTCCGGACTGACGGTCGACCTGTGCGGTCGAATCGTGCGGTCGAATCGTGCGGTCGTCGGGAACGGCGCGGCTGCCCGCGGGACCGGGTCGTCGCTGGGGGCAGGCTGGGAGTCATGTGGGACAAGCGGTCGGACATGGTGGTGCACCAGCAGGACCCCTACAACGCCGAACCGCCCCGGGCGGCACTCGCCGGTGAGGTCTTCACCAGGGTGGACACCTTCTACTCCCGCAACCACGGGCCGATCCAGCAGATCGACCCGGATGGGTGGCGGCTGTCGGTGGACGGGCTGGTCCGCCGGCCCCTCAGCCTGTCCCTCGAGGACCTCCGCGGAGGGTTCGCCGAACACGAGCTGCCCGCGACGCTGCAGTGCGCCGGTAACCGCCGGGAGGGGTTCCTCCCGATCCGCGACATCCCCGGGGAGGCGCCGTGGGGGTCGGGGGCCACGTCGACCGCCCGGTGGGCCGGGGCCCGCCTCGCCGACGTCCTCGCCGCCGCCGGCCCGCGGGTGGGAGCCGCGCACGCCGCGTTCAGCGCGCCGGACGTGTCGCAGATCGCGCACCCGGTGCAGCCCTACGGGTCGTCGATCCCGCTCGCGAAGGCCCTCGGGCTGGAGGTCCTGCTGGCCTGGTCGATGAACGGCGCACCGCTGACCGCCGCCCACGGGGCGCCGCTGCGGGTCGTCGTTCCCGGGTTCATCGGGGCGCGGAGTGTGAAGTGGCTGCAGGCGGTCACCGTGGGGGACCGGCCGTCGGACAACTGGTTCCAGGCCACCGCGTACCGGGTCCTGCCCGCCGGGGCCGACCCCCTCGCCGCCGGCCCCGGGGACGGGATCTCCCTCGCCGAGGTCGCCCTCAACGCCGAGATCCTCTCCCCGGACGTCGGGGCCACCGTCGCCGCCGGCCCGGTGGACGTCCGCGGGTACGCCTTCGCCGGGGGCGGGCGCGGGGTGGCCCGGGTCGATGTGTCCACCGACGACGGGATCAGCTGGGTCCAGGCCGACCTCGGCGGGGACCGCGGGCCGTGGGTCTGGCGACAGTGGACGGCGCAGGTCGTCCTCCCCCAGGGGGAGCGGCTGCTCACCGCCCGGGCCTGGGACACCGCCGGCGCCTCGATGCCCGAGGACCCCCGCCACCTGTGGAACCCGAAGGGCTACGTCAACAACTCCTGGGCCCGGGTCCCCGTCACCGCCCGCTGAGACCGCCGGTCCCAGGTCCGGTCCCGGTCCCGGTCGAGGGCGCCGTGTTGGAGGCCTCGGGCCGGGGCACGTCGGGCGCGGCGGGCTTCTGGTGGGCCGGGAGGCGGGCGGAGTAGATCGAGTACCCGTCGAGGTGGCGGGTGACCGCGGTCGCGGCGGCGGTGGCCAACACCATGGGAACCATCAGGTCGAAGCCGGTGTGGGTGAGCTCCACGACCAGGACCAGCGCGGCCAGGGGGGCCTGCATCGCCGCGCCGATCATCGCGGTCGCACCGACCATCGCGTAGGCGCCGACCGGCGATCCGGACCACGCGCGTGACCAGAGCAGCCCGAGACCACCGCCGAGAGCGGCGCCGGTGGCCAGGACCGGGGTGAACAGCCCACCCGAGGCGCCGCTGGCCAGGCAGAGGGCCGTCACCAGGGGTTTCAGGACCGCGAGGGTGAGCAGCAGCGCGAGGGTCGCCGACCCGACGAACGCGCCGTGGGCGATGCCCTTGCCGTTGCCGAGCAGCTCCGGGCGGGAGATCCCGATCACGCCGAGGACACCGAACGCCGCGAGCGGCGCCCCGAGTGACCCCACCCCGCGGACCCGGTGGTGGGACACCCACCCGAGCAGCCGGACGTAGCCCGCGGCCAGGACCCCGACCAGTGGTCCTACGACCAGGGCCCACACGATGATCCGGGCACTGGAGTGGTAGCCGGGGATGTCGGGGTAGGTGGCCTGGTCGGGCAGGTACAGCCAGCCGGTCACGGTCGCGATCCCCGCGCACGCCACCGCCGGCAGCACCGTCGGAAGCGCGAGGCTCCCGACGAGGATCTCCGCGGTGAACAGCGCACCCCCGAGGGGGACGTCGTACACCGCGGCCAGCCCGGCCCCGCCGCCGCAGGCGACCAGCAGCCGGGACTGGGCCGGGGACAGACGGGTGACCCGGGCCAGCAGACTCCCCGCGGCACCGCCCATCAGCTTCGGCGCGGACTCCCGCCCGAGAGACACCCCGAGTCCGATGACGATCTCGGACAGCACCGACGTGGCGAGGCTGCGCCGGAACGACAGCTCCCCGCTGCCGCTCCACAGGGCGTCGTCGATCTCTGACCTCCCGGGCACGACCCGGCGCAGCAGATACCAGCCGATCCCGCCGATCACCCCGGCCCCCAGCAGCAGCCCGAGCCGCCGCGACGGGGTGACCGCCCCGACCGCCCCCGCGAAACTGCCCGCCCGGTAGCCGTAGGCGGCGTGCTCGACGTGGAACAGCACGGCCATCATCAGGTCGGCGAGCAGCCCGGTCGCGATCCCCGTCACGGCGAGCAGCCCCCAAAAGCGCGGCGTCAACGCCGCCTCACCGTCGTGGCCGGCATTCGGCTGCTCGATCGCCCCCCGGCCTGACCCCACCCGGTGCCGCAGCACCGGCGCCGGCGTCCGCAACCGGTCGGAGAAATGCCCCCCACCCGGGCTTCGCGGTCCAGCAGTCACACACGCCATCATCCGAGCCGCACCCCGCTCAGGTGGCAGACCAAACCCCGAGGTGACACCACAGGCCCTCACCACATCAGCTGGCCGGCGATCCCGGCCTGGGCCGCCGCAGGGCGGTCTCCCGGCCTCACGTAAGGCCACATCACAAGAGGTGTGTGACAACGGCTGAGCACCCGAGGCGGCGGCGGCGATCTCTCGGAACGGGTGGCGTGCGGTCGGTGAGGGTGAGCGCCCAGGTCAGCGCTGATGGGGTCTAGCGGCGGCCGCCAGCTCCTGTGGTGCAGGTGTCGGTCGCGGCGGCCCCGGCCCTGGGAGCGGTGCGGGCGCCGGCGGCCCGAAGGGCGCTGGCGCCGACCCGACGACCTCTTTGACGTCCGCGCTGCTCGGGACTTCACGGGCGAGCGGCCCGACTGCACGGTGACCATCGCACCGCGTCAGCAGCCTCCGCCCACGCGCCCCCCTGTCGCTGCGCCCTCAGCTGAAGCGCCGCGCCGGCCGTGACCGGTCCGACGGCCGCGTCGCGGTGGCATCGACGACACGAGGTCAGTGGAAGTGGGAGTGGTCAGCCGACCGCGGTGTGACGGCGGCGAGCGCGGTCCAGCCGGCGGCCAGGGCGAGCATGGCGAGGACTCCTGGTGGCCAGAAGATGTGGCTTGTGCGGAACGTCCAGGCGCCGGCCAGGACGAGCACGGTGCCGGCGGCGGTCGACGTGACCGTGGCTGCGGATCGTGGCCGGCGGGTGTGGCAGGCGGCGCCCGCGGTGAGAACGGTGGCGGCGAGGTAGGCCCAGGTACCGATGCGGGCGAGGTCATCACCCTGGGCGAACAGGGTGAAGGTCCCGCCGAGGCGGCGCTGCTGCAGTGCGCCGGCGCCGATGCCCGCAAGGACGTCGAGGGCGCTGTAGAAGGTCGCGTAGACGTAGCCGAGGAACCCGGTGGTCCAGCCGAGGACCCGTCCGTGGCGGCGGCCGAGCAGCCACGGGCCGAGGCCGAGCAGGGGGAACACCGGCAGGAGGAGGACGTGCAGGTCGTGCCAGCCCATCGCCGAGGTGTTGGTGAGGTAGATCGGGTGGATGCACCCGGCCGCGGCGAGCGCCAGCGGCGGCACCATCACGGCGGCGACCAGCCGGCCGGCGGGACGGCCGGCGGGCGCTGCCGGGCGGGCAGGTCCGGCCTCCGTCATCGGGGCTCCTCCGTCCCGGCCGACACCGTCCCGGCCGGTACCGGCCCGGTCGGCGGCGGCGGGGTGCGCAGTGCTCGGCCGCGGCGGGTACGCGCCAACACGAACCGGCAGGCGGGCACCGCGAGAACGGCGACTGCGGCGGCGGTATAGGCCAGGCGCCCGGCGACGTCGATGGAGGTGCCCAGCGAAGCGGCCCCGTAGGTGGGCACCGCCGCGAACGCGACCACGAGCCAGCGGGGTCGGTCTGCGAGCGCCGCGACAGCGACCAGAAGCCCGCTGTACCAGGGGTAGGTCGGGGTCGTGATGAGCAGGAAGGCCCCGACCATCACCGCGGCCGACCGTTCGGGGTGAGCCGGGTCCGCGCGGACCGCGACCGCGGCGGCGACCAGGACCAGCAGCACCGCCGCGACCGTCGTCGCGGACGGTCCGCGCACGAACCAGGCGAGAGTGTGGAACCGTTCGCCGTCGGTGTAGCCCTCCTCGTGGAGGTAGCCGGGGAGATAGCCGAGGACCCTGGGTCCGGCCGCGAAAACGTGCGGCAGGTAGCTCAACGCCACGACCGCGGCCGCGGCCGCGGTGGTGCGCGCGACCCGGGCGGGCCGGGTCCCGGTCAGCGCCGGCAGGAGGAGCACCGGGAACACCTTCGTCGCGGTGCCCGCTCCCACCCAGGCGCCGGCGGCGACCGCTCGCCACGGCCGGGAGCCGCCCGCGGTCGGGGTGATCTGCTCGGGTCGGGTGTGAGTCCGCGCGCGGGTGGCGGCGGTGAGGCCGAGCACCCCGAACAGTACGGCGACCGCGTCGACGTGGGCGTTGTTGACGTACTCGATGACCGTCAGCGGGCACCAGGCCCACACCGCCGCGGTGGCCGGTGACGCCGACCGGCGCAGCAGGACC
>JAABUX010009659.1_pt1 | contig 10895 bp, 12 predicted proteins | sample 5561851 | NCBI WGS metagenome assembly JAABUX01 (sample SAMN10711883, study PRJNA513361) | rock metagenome | isolation source: Antarctica rocks | place: Antarctica: Victoria Land, Richard Nunatak red sandstone | collected 2016-01-03 | reverse complement strand
CGACATGACGAAATCGCTCGGCAAGGAGATTACGATCGAGGCCGTGCGGCTGCTCGAAAAACGTGGCGGCAAAAGTGGGACGTGGCGTGCCGCCGGCTTCGTTCCCGACTGATGGCCTACGAGGTGGCCGTTATCGTCCTTTCCGATCGCGTCGCGGCGGGTGAGCGGCGCGACGGCTGCATTCCGGCGGTTGCCGAGAGTTTGGGCAACCCGTTCGCGCTGGCGTACGAGCGCATCATCGCCGACGATCCGGCCGCGCTCCAAGCCGAACTGATCGAGCTGTGCGACCGCCGGCGCATGCCGCTCATTATCACCAGCGGCGGAACGGGTCTCGCTCCGCGCGACCGGACGCCGCAATCGACCGCGGCCGTGCTCGACTATGAGGTCCCCGGCATTGCCGAAGCGATGCGCGCGGCGTCGGCGAGCAGCGTAAAGACCGCGATGCTGTCGCGCGCCGTAGCGGGCGTGCGCGGCCGCACCTTGATCGTCAATCTGCCCGGCAGTCCCAAAGCCGTCCGCGAAACGCTGGCGGCAATCGTACCCGCGCTCCCGCATGCTCTCGACTTGCTGGCCGACTCCGTCGCGGACGGCTGATCCGCGCAGGCTGAACGCCCCGCAAATTCGCCGAAGCTGACAGTCGATGACGTACCGCGACGCCGAGCTGTATTTGCTCGGCACGATCAACGAGACGGTTTCGCGCCGCCATCCGCAGCGGCTCGAGCGGATGGCGGCGTTCTTGCGGCGGCTCGGCAACCCGCACCGCGCGTATCCGACGATCCATGTCGGCGGCACGAGCGGCAAGGGGTCAACGGCGACCATGATCGCGACCGTCCTGTCCGCCGACGGCAAGCGAGTGGGCTTGCACACCAAACCGCATTTGAGTTCGATGACCGAGCGTGCGCGCATCGACGGCGTTGCAATCTCGCAAGAGCGCTTTGCCGAGTTGCTGGAGGCGATGCTGCCGGCCATCGACGCGACCGCGCGCGAAGAGGGCCGACCGTCGTACTATGAAACGCTGCTGGCACTCGCGTTCATGTATTTCGCACATGGATCCGTTGATGTTGCCGTCATTGAAGTCGGTATCGGCGGCACGCTCGACGGCACCAATCTGCTCGCGCCCGAAGTCTCGGTCATCACCAACGTCGGTCTCGACCACACCGATATCCTTGGCAACACGATCGAAGAGATCGCGCGCGATACGGCCGGCATCGCAAAACCGGGCGTCCCGCTCGTATCGGCGGCAAGCGGAAACGCTCGCGCCGTCATCGCGCACGCGTGCGCGGCGGCCGGCGCGCCTTTCGTGAGCGTGGACGACGTCGCGACGATCGAAGCATGTGCGAGCGAGCCCTATGCGCAGCGCTGCATCGTACGGACGAGCAGGCATGCCTACGAGCTGGCGCTGCCCGTGCTCGGCCGCTTCCAACAGCGCAACGCCGCTACGGCAATCACCGCACTCGAACATTTGCCCGCTGCGCTTGCGCCAACGGAGGCTGCGATCGAACGTGGCATGGCGCGGCTGGTCATTGCGGGGCGTATGGAATTCTTTCCGAGTTTTCCGAGCATCGTATTCGACATCGCGCACAATCCCGATAAAGCAGCGTCGCTCGGGTCGGCATTGGCCGAGACGTTTCCGCAGCGGCGGCTGACGTTCGTCCTCGCGATCGTCGAAGCGAAGGATGTCGAAGGCATCCTCCGGCCGTTTCTCGCGCTGCCCGCTTCCTTCACGTTCACGTCGTTCGAGACGCCGGGACGGACGGCCGAACGCCCGCAGCGCCTTGCCAACGTGGCCGAACGCGCCGGCGTCGCCGCCCGCGTGATCGCCGATCCACTCGAAGCGCTCGCGCTGGCGCGTCGGCAAGCGGAGCCGGCGACCATCGTGGTGGTCACGGGTTCCACGTTTTTAGTCGGAGTGCTGCGCGAATGGTGGCTTACGCACGTCGCCGAAACGCGGCGCACGTGAACGCAGCCGCGAAACGCAAGCGCACGCCGCTACGCACGCGGGCGATGCGCTTCGCTTGGGGCGAGCGGACGTACCTGATGGGCATCGTCAACGTCACGCCCGACTCGTTCTCGGGTGACGGCCGCCCTGAAACGCCCCAAGCGCTGGCGCACGCGCAAGCCTTACATGCCGCGGGCGCCGACATACTGGACCTCGGCGCAGAATCGACGCGTCCGGGAGCGCGCGAAATCGACGCCGACGAGGAATGCCGGCGTTTGCTACCGGTCGTGCGCGCGGTTCGGGAGGCGTTACCGGAAGCGGTTCTGTCGGTCGACACGTACAAGCCGACCGTGCTTGCCGCGGCGCACGCGGCCGGCTGCGATTGGCTCAATTCGGTCTGGGGTTTTGGACCGAGCGATTCCGCGGCGGAGCGGCGCGAATCGGACGATTCGCCAGCGGAGCGGCGGGAATCGGACGATGCCTTGCTGGCGTTTGCGGCGGAGCGGCGTCTGCCGGTCGTCGCGATGCACAACAAACGCGTTGCCGTTTATGACGGCGACGTCGTCGACGAAGTGCTGCGCTATCTCGACGCACACGCGGCGCGCGCCGTGCGCGCCGGGGTCCCGCCCGAGGCCGTTATTCTCGACCCCGGCATCGGCTTCGGAAAGACGGCCGATCACAATCTGGCGGTGCTCGCTGCGCTCGACCGGGTCGTTGCACTCGGCTTTCCGACGCTCGTCGGCACCTCGCGCAAATCGACGCTCGGGCGCTTGACGGGTCGCGCGGTCGATGAGCGCGCGTATGCGACGGCTGCGACGGTGGCGCTCGCCGTTGCCGCCAAGATCGACATCGTGCGCGTGCACGATGTCGCTGCGATGCGCGATGCGGCGCGGGTGGCGGACGCCGTCGTGCGCGGCTGGCGGCCGCCCGCGTGGAACGCGCAGCCCACGCCAACGCGCCGCGATGGTTGACACGATCGAACTGCGCGACGTCCGCGCATACGGACGGCACGGCGCGGACCCGGGCGAGCGCCAACGCGTGCAGCCGTTCGACTTGTGCGTACGCCTCGACGTCGACGTGCAACGTGCGCGCCGCAGCGATGCATTGGTGGACACGCTCGATTATGCTGCGCTGCACGCGCGCCTGCTGGAGATCGTGGCCTCGCGTTCGTACGCGCTGCTCGAGCGGCTCGGCGAGGAGCTGTTGACGGACGTGATGCGCGATGACCGCGTATTGGCAGCGGAGGTCACGATCGCGAAACCACGGCGGCTCGGCAGTGCGACCCCGGCCGTGACGTTGCGTTCGAAGCGGTAGCGTTGCCGCTGGCACGGATCGGACTCGGCTCAAACGTCGGCGACGCAGCTTCTCAGGTTCGCGCCGGCATGGCCGCGCTCGAGCGGCTCGGGGTCGTGACGGCACAATCACGCTTGTATCGCAGCCCGGCGTGGGGCATCACGGACCAGCCGCCGTTCATTAACGCGGCGGTGCTTTTGGAGACCAGACTGGCGCCGCGTGAACTCCTCGCCGCGCTAAAAGCGCTCGAGACTAAACTGGGACGGGTGCCGAGCTACCGTTGGGGTCCTCGGCAGATCGATCTCGACATCCTTGCGTACGACGACGCGTCCATTCGTGAGCCCGATCTCATCGTGCCGCACGAGCGGCTCTTCGAGCGCGCCTTCGCGCTGGCTCCGCTCGCCGAGATCGATCCCGCCTATGTTCCTGCATACGAAACCCTGCCGGCCGAAGAGCGCGCTGCGGTCGTAGCATTACCGTAAAGGCTTATTCTGTGACGATGGCAGCGCCATCGTCACAGGAATCAAAAGAGACCTGAGAAGGTTCCGCGAAGGGACGGCGGTTGTGGATTGGGACGAGACGCTCGAGCGTGTTCGCTCGGCGGCCGAACTGTGCGCCATCGGAAATCTCGCGTGCATGCGCATCGAGGACGGTGCCTTTGCGGTCACGCTGCGCCGGACCGTACGCGAGCCGCGCGCGGGGACGATCGTCGCCGCGGACACCGCCGCGGTCAATGGCAGCAGCCAAAATGGAGCCGCCCGTCACGATGAAACGGCCTGCAGCTTGTTGCGAGCCGAGTTCGTCGGCATCGTGCATTTCGCGCGCCCGACCGTCATGCCGGGGACGGTACTGACCGAAGATCGGGAGCTCGCCTACGTAGAATCGCTCGGAATCCGCAACCCGATTCATTCAGGCGGCCCTGGTCGCGTTGCGGAAGTTTTTGTCGCCGAAGGGCAGCCGGTCGATTTCGGTCAAACGCTGTTCTCGATCGAGAACGCGTAACCGCACAGCCGCATGTTTAAGAAGTTATTGATTGCCAACCGCGGTGAGATTTCCGTTCGCGTCAATCGCGCGGCCCACGAACTGGGTATCGCGACGGTCGCAATCTTTTCCGAACCCGACCGCGCCTCGCTGCACGTGCGCAATGCGGACGAGAGCTTTTGCGTGGGTCCCGGCGCCGCCGCGCGGTCCTACCTCAACATTCCGAATATCATTTCGGCTGCCCTGATCTCCGGCGCCGACGCCGTTCACCCCGGTTACGGGTTCCTGGCCGAGAACGCGCGCTTCGCCGAAATCTGCGCCGACCATGGGTTGTGCTTCGTAGGCCCCGCGCCCGAAACGATCGCGCAGATGGGCGACAAAGCCACGGCCAAGACCATCATGCGTGACGCGAACGTGCCGACCACGCCCGGCAGCGACATCCTCACCAGCGTCACCGAGGCATTTGCCGCCGCGCGCGACGTCGGCTACCCCGTCATGCTCAAAGCCACAGCCGGCGGCGGCGGCAAGGGCATGCGCGCGGTGTACGTCCCCGACGACTTGGAAAGCGCGTTCACGGTCGCGCAAGCCGAGGCAGAGGCAAACTTCAAAGACGGCCGGCTCTATCTGGAAAAGTTGTTGGAACGACCGCGCCATGTCGAAGTCCAAGTGCTGGGCGATGCATTCGGTAACGTCGTGCACGTCGGCGAGCGCGATTGTTCGGTGCAGAAGCCATCGCACCAAAAGCTCGTCGAAGAGGCGCCGGCCCCCGCTCTGAGCGATGCGCTCCGTACGAAGCTGCACCGCACGGCCGTCGCGGCCGCCCGGGCGGTCGGATACCGGAGCGCGGGAACGCTCGAGTTTCTCGTCAGCGGCGACGATGCGTTCTTCATGGAGATGAACACCCGTATCCAAGTCGAGCATTCGGTGACGGAGATGGTCTACGGCATCGACCTCGTGCGCGAGCAGCTTCGCATCGCTGCGGGCGAGCGGCTGGGATTTGCGCAACGCGACATCGCGGCCCGCGGCCATGCGATCGAGTGCCGCATCAACGCTGAAGGGGCCGACTTTACGCCGGCGGCGGGGACGCTCGGGGATGTCGCACTGCCGGGTGGTTTCGGCGTGCGCGTCGACACGCACGCGTACGCGGGTCTCGTCGTCTCGCCGTTCTATGACGCGTTGCTTGCCAAGATCATCACGCACGGCCGAACGCGCGATGAGGCGATCGAGCGCATGAGCGCCGCCCTGGCCGACACGCATCTCGGCGGCGTCAACACGACGGTTTCGACGTGCGCGGCCGTCATGGGGGACGAGCGTTTTCGCGCAGGCGGCGTGACGATCGATTTTCTGCCGACTCTGGGCACCGCCGCAGCCACGTCCGCGCGATGAACGGCGACGGTACGCGACGATGACGCGTCGCTTCGCGCGCGAACTCGCGCTGAAAACCTTGTACAGCGTCGAGATCGGTCATCACGATCCGGCATCCGCGCTCGCGCAGACGGTCGGAGAAGGCGACGATGCTGCCAATCAGCGTGCGTTCATCAAGGAACTCGTTTTTGGCACGCTCGAGCACGCCGAACAGACGGATGCCGTGATTGCGCCGCTGTTGGAGGGCTGGACCTTAGACCGCCTCCCGACGGTCGACCGCATCGTCCTACGCATGAGCGTTTACGAACTCAACCATCATCGGCAGACGCCGCGGGCCGTGGTCATCAACGAGGCGCTCGAGCTGGTCAAGAAATTTTCGACCGACGACTCGGGACGCTTCGTCAACGGCGTGTTGGCGCATGCCGGCGAGCAGGTCGCGTGAGCGCCGCCGCACTGTCTGCCCGCCGCCGTCGGCGACGGGGGCTTTCGGTCTTCGGACGACTCGTCTATGCGACGTTGGCGATCGTCTTTCTGCTCATGCTGTTCGCAGCGGGGACGTTTGCAGGCGTCGTGCATTCGTACTCGCGCAATTTGCCCGACATCAACCGCATGGCGGACTTTCAACCGTCGCGGTCGACCCGCGTCTACGCGCGCGACGGCGAGCAACTCGCGACCCTCTTCAAGCAGAACCGCATCTGGGTGCCGATCGGTCGCATACCGATGCTCGTGCGCCACGCGTTCGTTGCCAACGAAGATCATAATTTTTACCGCCACCACGGCGTCGATTTCGGAGGCATTCTGCGCGCGGCGATTGCCGATTACCGTCACGAACAGTTTCAGGGCGCCTCGACGATCACCCAGCAGCTGGCGCGTGCGCTCTTTCTGTCCAATGAAGTGTCGATCTCGCGCAAGATTCAGGAAGCGCTGCTCGCGATGGAGATCGAACGGTACTACACCAAGGACGAGATCCTCGAACGCTACCTCAACCTGATCTACTTCGGCTCCGGTGCGTACGGGGTCGAAGCCGCGGCCCACACCTATTTCGGAACGACTGTCGCGCATTTGCGCCTGGGTCAGTTGGCGATGCTCGCGGGGCTGCCGGCGGCGCCCTCGGACTATTCGCCGTACGTCGATCTGGCGCGCGCGCGCGAGCGGCAACGCCATGTGCTGGATCGCATGGTCGCCAGCGGCTACATTACGTCCGCGCAAGCCGATGAAGCGGCGAGCGCGCCGCTGCGCTTGCTGGCCGAACGTCCCGCCGGGTTGACGTCGTTTCGGTATCCGTACTTCACGACGTACGTCAATCACGTGCTCGAGCAGACCTTCGGTCAGCGCGCGGTCTATGAAGGCGGTCTCGAAGTCGACACGTCGCTCGATCCCAAGCTGCAAGACCTCGCCCAACGTGCCGTCGATTGGGGCGTCGGCCGTGCGGAGGCCGAGGGCGTCAACGCGCACGAGATGGCGCTGGTCGCGATCCGCCCGCAGACGGGTGAAATCGTGGCGATGGTCGGGGGCGCCGGGCCGTTCTCGCTGCGCAATCAGTTCAATCGCGCTTGGCAAGCGCAGCGCCAACCGGGCTCCTCGTTCAAGGCATACGTCTATACGGCTGCCATCGACAGCGGCATGCCGGCGACGGCGACGATCGCCGATTCTCCCGTCTCGTATCCGATGGGTGACGGCACGCTGTGGTCGCCGATGGACGACGATTTTCGTTTCTACGGGCCGATGACGTTGCGCTCGGCACTCGCGCAGTCGCGCAACGTCGTCGCGGTGAAGTTGGCCGAACAGATCGGCATCGATCGCGTGATCGAATACGCGCATCGCATGGGCATCAGTGCCAAGTTGGAACCCAACCTGTCGCTTGCGCTCGGAAGTTCGGTCGTTTCACCGCTCGATCAGGCGACGGGCTACGCAACCTTGGCGGATCAAGGCATTCACGTCGACGCGTCGCCGATCCGGTTGGTGCGCGATGCGTTCGGTTCACCTGTGCTCGACAACCGCATCCCGCAGGAGACCGAAGTTGTCTCAGCCGGAACGGCCTATATCATGACGTCGCTGCTCGAAGGCGTCATCACCGAGGGGACAGGCTATCCCAACGCCGACATCGGTCGCCCGGCAGCCGGTAAAACCGGCACGACGACCGACTTCCGCGACGCCTGGTTCGTCGGCTACACGCCCGATTTGGTGACTGCGGTGTGGCTGGGCAATGATGATTATTCACGCATGAACGAATCGTACGGCGGCAACATTCCCGCGCGCACCTGGGCGCGCTTCATGAAAGCGGCGCTCGCGCATACGCCCAAACACGAGTTCACGTATCCGCAAGGCGAACTCCGCAAGCTCGCCTATTGCGGGGAGTCGAAACGATACGAGTACTTCCTCGACGGCACGCAACCCGACGGCTCATGCGCCTACGCCGGTTGGGCGGGGCGCGAGCACACGGCCGACGTCGCACCGTCGTCGTCGGCCGAGCCGGTCGTTGCCCGCGCCATGGCGACGTCGCAGCCGCTGCCGACGTTCGTGGTGCCGTCCGAAGAACCGGTCCGGCTCCCAACCGACGCGCCGGAGGCCGAACTGACGCCCGAGCCCGAGTCGAGCGAGGTTCGCGAGGCGGCGCTCGAGGCCGGCGATGAGTCGCCGGAGCCGGTTCCCGCCGCATCGTCGACCGCCGCTGCTACGGCGGCCGGCGTTCCCGCAGCAAGGTTGCGGTGACGAGTTCGGGGCCGGCATCCGCGCCGCCGCGACCGCGCGTCGTCGGCGTCAAACGTCTCGCCGACTATCTCAAACGGAAGATCGAGGGCGACGCAAATTTGCGCATCGTTTCCGTGCGCGGAGAAGTCTCGAATTTGCACGTGAACGCGAACGGCCGCTGGTACTTCGATCTCAAAGAAGGCGAGGCGCTGCTGTGCTGTTTCGCCTGGCCCGCCGACGCGGCGCGCTTTCCGGCATTTCGCAACGGCACCGCGGTCGTCGCGACCGGCGGCGTCTCAACGTACGCCGGGCGCAGTACCTATCAGCTCGTCGTCCGTGCCGTCGCGCCCGACGGCATCGGCGACGCCCACGCGCTCTTCGAAGAGCGCAGAAAGCGACTGGGGGCTGAGGGCTTGTTTGCGCCCGAGCGCAAACGCCCGCTGCCTGAATACCCCTTTCGCGTTGCGCTCGTTTCGTCGCGTGGAACGAACGGTGCTCTGGACTTTACGACCATCTTGCGCGAACGCGCTCCGCACATCGGTGTCGTTTGGTGCGAGACGCCCGTGCAAGGTCCGAGTGCCCCCGCCGAAATCGTTGCCGCGCTGGCTCGCGCGTCACGCGCCGATGTCGACCTCATCGTCGTTACGCGCGGCGGCGGGTCGTTCGAAGACCTCTTTACGTTTTCCGACGAGAATGTCGTGCGTTCGGTGGCGCGGGCACGCCATCCCGTCGTTTCGGCGATCGGGCATACCGCTGATCAGCAGCTGTGCGACTACGCCGCCGATCGCCATTTTGAGACGCCCACTGCGGCGGCGAAGGCCGTGGGGCGCGATACCGTAGCGTTACGTTCGCTGCTCGCGGACCGTCTGGGTCGCGCGCGCACGTGTGCAGAGCTGCGGGTCGAACGTTTGCGCGGCCGATTGGGCACGGCGCTCGTCCGTTCGAAACTGATCGAGCCGCGGTATTTCCTCCTATCGCTCGCGCAACGGATCAACGATGCCGAGACGGCGCTCGAGGGACGCACGGCGGGCGCACTCCGCGAACGGGACCTGCGCGTGCGAACGGCGCTGCGCCGGCTGGACGTGTACGATCCCTCACGCCGTTTGGGTGACCGCGGGCGCCGGCTCCACGCGGCGACTTTCCGCCTCGAGGCGGCGATGGGGTCGTGCTACGCACGACAGCATCGGCGCGTCGGGGACATTCGTAAAGGGCTGGAGCGCGTGGTGCCGACGTTATGTCAACGACCGGCGCGCCGGTTAGAACTGGCGCGAACACGGTTGGCTGCAAGCGACCCCGAAGCGATCCTCCAACGCGGCTATGCGATCGTGACCGCCGGCGAAGAGATTCTGCGTGATCCCGCCGCAGTTGCGCCGGGTGTTCGCGTGGAGGCGCGCTTGGCTCGCGGAACGCTGCACGCCCGCGTTGAAGGAGAGGCGGATGTCGACCAACGCCTCGGGTGAGTTCGAAAACGCACTACGGCGACTCGAAGAGATCGTCGCCAAACTCGAAGGCGAAAGCATCAGCCTTGACGAGTCGGTTGCGCTCTTTCGCGAAGGCAAGCAGCTGGCCGCACAGTGCGAAACGTTGCTGAAAAATGCGCAATCGTCGATCGAAGCGGCCTCGCGTGGCGAGGGCGCTGCACCCGGCGCAGCCCGTGTGACCGCCGAAACTCCGGCGCCGCCGGCGCAACGAGCAACGCGCAACAACACGACGCCGCTGTTTGCCGAAACGATCGTCGACGACGCCGACCCCGACCTTTAAGGGTGATGCGACTCGACGAAACGGTCGCTGCGGCCGCGGGCGTGACGCGCTCGCGCGCGCGCGCCTTGATCATGGCAGGGCGTGTCCGCGTTGGAGGGCGTCCGGCGACCAAACCAGGCATGTCGATTGCGAGCGACGTTTCGCTCGATGTCGAGCGCGCGCGTACGTACGTCAGCCGCGGCGGCGAAAAGTTGGAAGCGGCGCTGGCCGCGTTTTCACTCGATGTGACCGGAATGCGCGCGCTCGACGTCGGCGCGTCGACCGGCGGCTTCACCGACGCCTTGCTCGCGCACGGTGTCGCGCACGTCACCGCGCTCGATGTCGGCTACGGACAGATAGCGCTGCCGTTGCGCGACGATCCGCGCGTAGCTGTCGTCGAACGCACCAACTTTCGCCTGTTGAAACCGGGGGCGCTCGGCGAGCCGTTCGGATTGGTCACGATCGACGCATCGTTCATCTCGGTCGTCACGCTGATCGCGCGAGCCCGCGCGTTTCTGATCGACGACGGCTCAATGGTTGCGCTTGTGAAACCGCAGTTCGAAGCGGGGCCGCGTCGCTTGGGCGGCGGCGGCGTCGTCCGTGACGGTGAGGTGCACCGCGCGATCCTTCGCGAAGTGCGTGACGCAATCGGTATGCTTGGACTTGTACCGATCGCCCTCACGCCGAGCGTTCTGCGTGGTCCGGCCGGCAACATCGAGTTCTTTACGCTCGTGCGCCGGCGCGGCGTCGCCTACGATGACGGCGCCATCCAAGCGGCGCTCGCCGCCGCTCCGAGGAGCGCGCGTTAAGGTGGCCACCATCGGCCTCTACGTCGATCTCTTTCGCGACCATGCGCGCACGGCTGCAAAGGCCGTGGCCAAAGTGA
>JAABUX010009658.1_pt1 | contig 10896 bp, 9 predicted proteins | sample 5561851 | NCBI WGS metagenome assembly JAABUX01 (sample SAMN10711883, study PRJNA513361) | rock metagenome | isolation source: Antarctica rocks | place: Antarctica: Victoria Land, Richard Nunatak red sandstone | collected 2016-01-03 | reverse complement strand
TCGCGTTGAAGCGCGCATCCTCCAGCGACGCCATGCTGCGGGGACGCGGCAGATCGACCGGCAGCACGTCCTGCACCTGCCCCGGCCGGGCGGACAGGATCAGGATGCGGTCCGCGAGCAGCACCGCCTCCGGGATCGAGTGGGTGACGAACAGCACGGTTTTCGGCCGCTCCGCCCAGATGCGCAGCAGCTCGAAGCTCATCTCGTCCCGCGTCAGCGCGTCCAGCGAGGAGAACGGCTCGTCCATCAGGAGGATGTCGGGGTCATGCAGCAACGCCCGCGCGATGCCGACCCGCTGCTGCATGCCGCCCGACAGCTCGTCTGGGCGCATGGCGGCGAACGCCTGCAGGCCGACCAGCTCCAGCAGGGCGTGGGCGCGGGTGCGGTCCACCTTGGTGACGCGGCCGTATTTGTGGCGCATCGGGAAGGTGACGTTGTCCAGCACCGTCAGCCAGGGCAGCAAGGTCGGCCGCTGGAACACGATGCCGATTTCGTCGCACGGGCCGGTGATGGGGAAGCCGTTGATCGCGGCGCCGCCGCTGCTCGGCCGGATCAGCCCGGCAATGATGCGCAGGATGGTGGACTTGCCGCAGCCGGACGGCCCGACCAGGGCCAGGAACTCGTGCCGGGCCACGTCGAAGCTGATGTCCTGCAGGGCGATGGTATCGCGGCCGTTGGAGGCGGTGAACACTTGCTCGACGTTGCGCAGGCTGATCGCCGGCGGGCTTGGGATCATGCGGCGCTTCCCTCCATCGGGGTGCGCCATGCATGTTGCGAGCCAGCGAAACCCGGCTGGTACGCGGCTTGCTACGCTTCGGCCCTGATCAGGGATCATCGACATGCGCCATCGACCCCACTTTGCAATCCGCCTGACGCAATGCGCCGTCCTGGCGCTCGGCCTGGCGCCGGCGGCACGGGCGGCGGACCGCGTCACCTATGTGCTCGATTGGCTGCCCTCGGGCGAGGAGACCTTTCCCTACATCGCCGTCCGTGAGGGCCTGTTTGCCCGCGAGGGGCTCGACGTCACCATCCAGGTCGGCCGCGGCAGCACCGACGTGGTCACCAAGCTGGCGACCGGCGCGGCGCAGTTCGGCAGCGGCGGCATCGGCGCACTGATGCAGGCGGCGGCGCAGAACCAGCCGGCCGGCGTTCCGGTGAAAGCCGTGCTGTCGATATTCAACACGCCGCCCGACGCGATCTTCGCCATCAAGGGTGGTCCGGTGACCTCGATCCAGAGCCTCAAGGGCATGAAGGTGGGGACGGCGACGTTCACCTCCTCCAACGTGTTGTGGCCCGTCGTCGCGCGCGCGGCAGGGCTCGACCCGGCAAGCGTCACGCTGGTGAAGACCGATCCGACGGCATTGGCGCCCCTGCTCGCGTCGGGCAAGGTGGACGCGATCATCAACTGGGTGACGTCAGGCCCAGGCATCGAGGCCGTGGTCAAGCAGGCCGGGCACGAGATGGTCGCCTATCCCTGGACCGCCGCCGGGCTGAGCGGCTACGGGCTGAGCCTGTTCGCCTCCGACAAGGTGATGCGCGAGCAGCCCGACATCGTCGCCCGCTTCACTCGCGCGTACGCCGCCGCGGTGCAGAAATCCATCGCCGATTGCCACGCCGGTGCGGCCGACCTGCACGCCGAGGTGCCCGACGTGGAGGCGGACACCGCCGAGGAAGAGTGCAAGACAACCATCCCGCTGATCCGCAACGCGGTCAGCGAGCGCGACGGGTTCGGCACCTTCACGCCCGCCTTGCTGCGCGAGACCTGGGACTGGACCGCCAAGTCGCAGGATCTCAAGCCGGACCAGATCGACCCCGAGTCGGTGGTCAACCACTCTTTCATGCCGCACAGCTGATGAGCGCCGAGCACGAGCACTTCATGGCGATCGCCATCGAGGAGGCCAAGCGGGGCCGCGCCGCCGGTGAGCAGCCGTTCGGCGCCGTGGTGGCGCGCGGCGGCGAGGTGGTCTGCCGCACCTGCAGCCTCAAGGTGTCGCGGTCGGATGTCACCGCCCACTCGGAGACGCTGGCAGTCGGCATGGCAACGCAGGTGCTGAGGACCCGCACGCTGACCGGGTGCACGTTCTACTGCACGTGCGAGCCCTGCCCGATGTGCCTGGGCGCGATCCTGAACGGCGGCATCGACCATTTGGTAATGGGTGCGCGCAACCGCGACGTGGCGCGGCCGGATAAGCTCGCGTTCAACTTCGGCGACTACACGGTCGAGCGGTTCGCCGCGATGGTCGGTTGGAACTTGAAGGTGGTGGAAGGCGTGCTCGGCGACGCCTGCATCGACCTGTATCGCACGGCCGGCGTCGAGCTGACCCGCTGACCGTCATCCGACGCCCGATCACGGCTGGCGAGGCAGGCGCCGGGCCGTTCGCCGCCGGCTGCACCGTGCTGTCGCCACTATGGGCGGCGGGCGAGCCGGGCAGCATCACCGACATCTGCGGCTTGGCGGAGGCTCGCGGCATCGTCTGGCGTGACGGGCGGTTGCGGATCGGTGCGCTGGAGACGATCGAGCGCTGCCGGACGGATGCGGACGTGGTGGCGCATGCCCCATTGCTGGCACGGGCTTGCGGTGTCGTCGGCTCGCTTGGCGTGCGGCTGCTGGGCACGCTGGGCGGCAACATCGGCTGGCGGCAGGGTGACACGCTGCCCGCCCTGCTGGCGCTGGGCGCCGAGGTCGAGACCGTGGCCGGCACGATGCCGTTGGAAGACCTGCTTGCCCTTGCCGCCATGCCGCTGGTGCTCGCGGTGCTGGTGCCCCCGGCGCATGGCGCGGCAGTATTCGAGAAGGTCGGCCATCGGGCGGCGTTCAGCCTCTCGGCCGCGACCGTCGCCGGGTGCGTGGACCGCGAGGCCGGGATCGCGCGGCTGGCGGCTAGTGCGGCGGGACACCCGGCGCGCCGTCTGCCCCGGGCAGAAGCGATGCTGACAGCCCCTGCATTGCCGGCCCGAACCAGGTTGGCTGCCGTCATCGCTGACGAGATGGCGTCCGGGCCGGGCCATCTGGCGGGCCGCGTGCTGGCGGGGCTGCTGCTGGAGGCGCTGACGACATGAGCGGGCTGGATCTGGAGATGCTGCGGACGGGGTTCGCCGTACGGCCTGACGCGGCCGATAAGCTGCGCGGCGCCCCATATCCCAGCGACCGCGTCGTGCCTGGGTTGCTGCACGCCAAAGTGCTTCGGAGCACGGTGCCGCATGCCGTGCTGCGCAGTCTGGACACCGCTTTGGCGCGCGGCATGCCCGGCGTGGCCGCGGTGGTCACCGCCGCCGACATCCCCGGGCGCCACCTGTATGGCAGGCTCACCGCCGACCAGCCGGTGCTTTGCAGCGATCGCCTGCGTTATGTCGGCGACCCAATCGCCGCGGTCGCCGCGGAGACGCCGGAGCAGGCGGCACGCGCGGTTGCCGCGATCGAGGTTGACTGGGAGCCGCTGTCCGCGGTGACCGATCCCGAGGCGGCGCTGGACTCCGCGGCGCCGCCGATCCACGCCGGCGGCAATTTGCTGGAGGCCGCGCAGCACGTGCGCGGCGACATCGCCGCTGCGCTGGACCGGGCCGCGCACCGCGTTGACGATGTCTATCGAACCGGCCGTCAGATGCACGCCTTCATGGAAACCGAGGGCGGCATCGTGGAGCCGGATGGCGAGGGCGGCCTGCTGATCCACGCCGGGACGCACGATTCGCATGGCGACGTGGCCGAGTTGGCGGTCATCCTAGGGCTCGACCCGGCGCGGGTCCGCGTGGTCGCCGGGATCACCGGGGGATCGTTCGGCGGCAAAGATGGCCTGACGGTGCAGCCGATCGCCTGCCTGCTGGCGTTGCGGACCGGGCGGCCGGTGCGGTTGCACTACACCCGCGCCGAGAGCAGCGCGGTGGGCGTCAAGCGCCACGCCGCCCGCATGCGGATCAGCACGGCCTGCGACGCGGAAGGGCGCCTGCTGGCCCATGAGATGGACTTGCTGCTCGACGCCGGCGCCTATGCCACCCATAGCGGCGAGGTGTTGAACGCGGCGATCGAGAACGCCGTCGGCCCATACGGCTTTGACGCGGTGCGGCTGACGGGGTGCGCCGTCTACACCAACAACGGCGTTGCCGGCGCCTTCCGCGGCTTCGGTGCGACGCAGGTGCAGTTTGCGCTGGAACGCCAGATCGACCGGCTGGCGGCGTTGGCTGGTCTCGACCCGGCGGAGATGCGCGCGCGCAATTTGCGTCCGGACGGCGCGCTGGGACCGTTGGGTCAGGTCATCACGCAGCCATGCCACCCGAGCCATGCGCTGCAGGCCGCGCGGGACCATCCGAGCTGGCGGCTGCGGGAGCCGCCCGGTGAAGGCCGTTATCGTCGCGGCGCCGGGCTGGCGCTGGTGAGCAAGGGCGAGGGATTTGCCAAGGGTGGGCCGAACGGCGGCACGTTCGGGCTGCGGCTGGCGAGCGACGGCGCGATCGAGGTGGAGTCGGGCGGCGCCGAGTTGGGCCAGGGCGCCATCGCCGTCTCGGTGGCCGTCGCGGTGCAGGCGCTCGGGTGCGATCCCGGGGAGGTCCGCGCGTTGGTCGGCGACTCGGCGCGGCGCGCCGACACGGGGTCCGTAGCGGCGGCCCGGCACACCGGCATGGTGTACCGCGGGATGCAGCGCGCCGCGCCGCCATGGTCCCGACTGGTGCTGGAACAGGCCGCGTTGCGGTTGGGCTGTCCCGTCACCAGCCTGCGTCTCGGGCCAGGCGGCGTGTGGGCGGGCGGCAACGCGGCGGCGCTGTCCTATGCCGACCTGGCCCATGCCGATCCCGTGGGGGGCGGGCTCGCGGTGATCGTGGACATTCCCAGCACCGACACGCCGAGCGACATCAAGGGCCACGGCGACTTCGGGTCCTGCGCCGCGGTGGCAACCGTGCTGGTGGATAGCTGGACCGGCCGGGTGACCACCGAGCGTCTGTTCATCGCGCCGACCAGCGGCCCGGTGGTGGTCAACCTGCCCTTTGTCGGCCAGATCGAAGGCGGCGCAGTGATGGGCATGGGCCTGGCGCTGTTGGAGGACTTTCCGGTGCAAGACGGCTGCTACGAGCATCTCAACCTCGACGGCTACATGATCCCGACCCTGGCGGACGCGCCAACCATCGAGCTGCTTGCCATCGACCGGCTGGATGACGGCGACCAGATCGGCCCGCGCGGCGTCGGCGAGATCGTGCTGAATGCCGCTGCTGCCGCCGTGGCGAACGCCGTGGCCGCGGCGTCCGGCGCGCCGATCACCCGGCTGCCGGTGCGCCCGGACGACCTGCTGTGAAGTTCACGGTGAACGCAGCCGGGGTCGAGGTGGACGGGCCGCCGACCCGGCCGTTGCTGGACATCCTGCGCCACGACCTCGAACTGACTGGCGCCAAGCCCGGCTGCGCCATCGGCCGCTGCGGCGCCTGCGTGGTGTGGCTCGATGGGCAGCCGGTGAATGCCTGCCTGGTGCCGGCCTTCCGCGTGGCCGGCCGCAGCGTGACCACCATCGAGGGGGTCGCCGCCGACGATGCGGTGAGCCGCGCGCTTGCCGAGGAGGGTGGGTTTCAGTGCGGTTATTGCACGCCGGGTCTGATGATGACCTTGCGCTGGCTGCAGGCGCAGACTCCACGGCCATCGGCGCCGGAGGTGGAGGGCATGCTGGTGGGCCATCTGTGCCGCTGCACCGGCTACGGCGGCATCAAGCGGGCGGTGGCGCGGCTGTTTGGCTGACGCCGTGGCAGGGCTGGACTAGGGTCTAGGGACAAAGGCAAGCGGGGCAAAACCCCGGGGTTGACCGTATTTTAGGGCTTCTCCGGACACGGGCGAGTACGACTCGCTCGGCACATGGCAACACCCCTCAACCTGCTGGCGTTTGCCATCCACACCGCCTGCGACTGCCTCGAACAGCTCTGGATCAACGCAAGAACCGCCAAACGCGCCTGCACCCGCTTCTTCGAGCATATCAGGACCATCACGGCCTAGCTGCCCAGATTACCAAGTGTCAGCCCCGTCAGGAACCAAGTCGGAACCGCTGCCGCTGACACAGGAGTTCGTGGCCCTGGACGGACTGCAGGCCGCGTTTTCAGACCGGCCGGCGCGTGTTACCGGTCCTCATGGCCCAGACACGCGTCGTCCTCCTGGTCCGCTCCGGTGGCGATGCTGCGGTGCCCGCTTGGCAGGACGCCTTCCGTCCGTTGCTGCCGGGCATCGAGGTGCGCGGCTGGAACGATGCCTCGGTCCGGCCCGAGGACGTGCGCTACGCGCTGGTCTGGGAGCCAGAGCCCGGCCGACTGGCGACCTACCCGCACTTGGACGTGATCTTCAGCACCGCCGCGGGCGTGGACCATATCACACGCGATCACGCCCGCCCGGCCCACGTGCCCATAGTGCGGATGGGCGCCGACGAGATGGCGCAGACAGTGGGGGAACATGCCTGCCTGGCGGTGCTGACGATCCTGCGCGACCTGCCGCGCATGCTGGAGGCCCAGCGCGAAGCGCGGTGGGAGCGGTTCGAGCCAGCACGGACCACACGGGACGCACGCGTCGGCATCATGGGCGTGGGGTCGATTGGGCAGGCGATGGCGGCGATGCTGCGCGGGATCGGCTTTCCCGTGCAGGGCTGGTCGCGCACGCCGCGGCAAGTGCCGGGCATCGAGATGTTTGCGGAGATGGGCGCCCTGCCGGCATTCCTGGGCCGGTCCGATCTCCTGGTTGCGATCCTGCCGGACACCCCGGAGACGGCGGGGCTGCTGAACACGCGGACGCTGGGCCTGTTGCCCCGGGGCGCCGGCCTGGTCAACGTGGGGCGCGGCAGCCTAGTGGTCATGCCGGACCTGCTGGCGGCGCTGGACGCGGGCCAGGTGGGCCGGGCGATGCTGGACGTATTCGAGCCGGAACCTCTCCCGGCCGTGCCAAAGTCGTGGCCGGCAGGGTCGCCAGCCTCAGCCACCGCCAACACACGCTCCCGCAAGTCCGCCGAATACGCCCCAGCCATCACACACCATCTCAAAACCAGGCATATGGGATCGAAATGCCGGGCCTACACGCAAATCGCTCTAGCTGATCGTTGCGACACCGCCGCTGATATGGAGATGCCCCGCCATCAAGCCCGCCGCCGTCACACTGGCCGGCTGGTTCAGCAGCACCACGCCCTCGCTGTAATTGCCGCCGGTCAGCGCGATCGCATGCGCGCCGTTATAGGACGTATCGAACGCCTGAACCGATGGTAGCGCGCCCAGGTTGAGCTGCAGCGCGTCGAGACCGAACTGGAAGCCGGCGATGGTCGCAACGCCGCTCGCCCCCGAGATCCCGGCCGTGATCGTCGCCGGCCCTGCGCCCAGGGTGATCGCGTCCGGCGCCCCGGAAAGGCCGAGCTTGGCCCAGGACAGCGTACCCGTGGCCGCGTTGCCCGACAGGTTGATCGTCTCGGTCGCCCGTATGCCTGTCAGGTTCAACGTGTCGCTGCCCGCGGTACCCGTCACCGAGACCGCCGTCAGCTTCGTATTCCCGCCAAGCGCCGCCGCATGGCCGTTCATATCAGCGGCCGTATCGGTGACGGCAAACTGGGCCACTTGCGCGTTGCCCTGCAGCGCACCCGCTTGCGCCACCGTCGCCCCACCCACCTGCAGCGCGTTCACGGCCGGCAGCAGATGCAGCAGCCCCTGATCGCTCGACATCTGCCCGGCGGTCAACGACACCAGCCCGTTGCCCGCCACCGAAACGGCCGTGAGCCGGCCAGATGCCGCGAGGCCCTGCAGCTTGTCGGCCGCCGCACTGATGTTCACCGCCGTATCCGCGACACTCAACGGCCCCGTGCCCGTGCTGCCGAGGGCCGCGGCGACCGTCATCGGGGCGGCCGCCGCCGTCACCGTCAACGCCGTCCAATCGCCCCAGTACGAACCGTTGGACGCTCGCACCTCCACCGTGTCAGCCCCGGCAGCCCCCGCCGTCAGTTTCAGCCCGACCAGGCTCGACACCGTGCATGCCGTGGCCGCGGACGTCGCCGCCCGGTTCGCCACACCCGAGACCGACAGCGTGTCGGCGGCGTTCGTCTCGTAGACCTGGTATTGCGTCACGCTCTGCCCCGGCTTCGGGTCCGTGGCCGTGAAGTCGCCCGCCAGCGACACGCTCTCCCCCACGCTGACCCTGACGTTTGCGACGACGTCCGTCACCACGGTCGTGTCCAACTCATATACGACGACGGTCGCCGGGTTCACGCCGCTGAACTCCTGCATGGCAGAATGCGGCGCCTGCACCACGATGTCGTTCGCCGACCCGTCATGCGCGCTGTCGAGGATGTTCCCGTGGCTATCAACATAGGTGATGTTGTCCACCAGCACGGCATTTCCGCCCTGTCCCGACGCGACGGTGGTGATGTGGCCGCCGCCGTATGTCGTCTGGAACGAGACCATCTCGCCTCCGGTCAGCAAGTTGACCCAGTTCGCGCTGGCCGCGACTGGCCCGTTATACGCCACGAACCACTCTCCATTGCCGATGCCGGGCACGCCGATGCACGAGCTGGTCAGCGGCAGCGTGGCTCCCGCCTGCGCCGAAATGTCCGACGCGAGCACCCAGCAGCCCTCATTGTTCCAGACCTGGCCGACATAGCCCAGCGCCGCGGCCTTGACACTGTCCGGCGTAGCGGCCACGGGCGGGGTGCTGGCGGCAGCGCCCGTCACCACCGCGACGCTGCCGTAATCGGTGAAATAGGCCGGGTTCGTGGCCAGGATCAGTGGATTGCCGGCATAGGCGTTGGCGAGCGCGGCATTACTGGTGCCGAACACCGAGATCGTCGCCGTGTCGCCACGGTTGCTGCCGGTTTTAAAGGCAAGCTGGCTGAGGTTGCCGAAGCTGGGATTGGTGTACTGGCCCGTGCTGGTCTGGTAGGTGAACACCACGCTCACCGACCAGCCGTCGCCACCAAAATTAGAGAATCCCTGGCTGGCCCCGGCGCCCGCCAGATGCCCCATGGCGGCGGTCTTGTAGCCCACCGTATATTCATTGCGGTCCAGCCCGCTCACGATCAGATAGGCCGGGTTCGCCGGCGAGCTGCCGACGGCGAACAGGCTGCCGACCGCGACCGCCTGATTTGGCCCAGCCAGCACGGAGCCCGCGGCGAACGCGATCGCCGGAGTGGCCGCTACCGCTCTCGCCGGGGCGGCCGGCGCGTTGACCACATAGCCCGGAGCCGCCGTCGACCCGGCGAGCGCCCCGGCGGCAAGTAACCTGCCCTGCGAGGTCGGCAGGCTGTCCCACGTGTCGTCGTCCCACGGGGTCAGCAGGCCGGCTAGATGGAACGGAGAACGCATCGGAAATCCCTCATGATGGGCCGGCGCCTTTGCCGGCGAGAACGCAGGTGACACGTCCAAAAATGCGAGAATGAAGTGAAGGCAAAGTAAAGCCGGGTAGTTGTCCCACAGCGATTCCAAGGGGCTGATGACGGTTGTGGGTTTCCCCGTGTCGGGCGGTGCGATCCAAGCTCTGGATGGAGCTTCTGGACACCCTTGTTGCTGGCGTACGCTCGGCGTGTGCGTCGTTCCCTGACGCGCGGCGTGGCGACGTGCGCCACGACATGGCCGACATCGGGATGTCGGCCTTCGCTGTTCTTCATGCAGTCGGAGTCGTTCCTGGCGCACCAGCGCAGCCAGGTCCTCGATGTGCTGCACCGGCGGGGCGACCTGGCGCCGTTCGGGCGGCTCGGCGGGCGCGTGCTGGTCGCCCTCGATGGCACGGAACACTTCTGCTCGCAGAAGCTCGGCTGCCCGGGGTGCCTGACCCGCAAGCGCGCCAACGGCCGGACAGAGAGCTACCATGCCATGCCCGGCGAACCCCTCGGTTCGACGCTGGCCGCAACCTTCGTCGCACCGGGCCACGCCATGGCGCTGCCCTTGATGCCGGAGTTCATCGCGCCCCAGGACGGGGCCGAGAAGCAGGACTGCGAGCGCAACGCCGCCAAGCGCTGGCTGGCCGCCCACGGCGGGCGCCTGATGGATCTGCGGCCGGTTTACCTCGGTGACGACCTGTTCGCCTGCCAGCCGGTCGCCGAGGCCATCCAGGCGGCAGGCGGCGACCTCCTGCTCACCGCCAAGCCGTCATCCCACAAGGCGCTCTACGACTTCATGCAGGGCGCCAGCCTCGACGAGCGCATCGTTATCCAGAAAGCCGCCGGCAAGCGTCTGACCCACCGCTACCGCTGGTTCACGGACGCGCCGCTGCGCGACGGCCAGGACGCCATGCTGGTCAACCCGGTCGGCGTCACCGTCACCGACGCAAAGGGCAAGGTCACCTACAGCAGCGCCTTCGTGACCTCGCTGCCCATCACGTCCGAGACCGTTGCCGAGATCGTGGCCTGTGCCAGGGCGCGCTGGAAGGTCGAACCAAGGGGTTCGCCCGGGATCGAGAACGAGAGCTTCAACGTGCTCAAGTCCAACGGCTACCACCTCGAACATAACTTCGGCCACGGCAAGCAGCACCTTGCCATGCTGTTCACCGCCCTCAACCTGCTGGCGTTCGCCATCCATACCGCCTGCGACTGCCTCGAACAGCTCTGGATCGACGCCAGGACCGCCAAGCGGGCTCGCACCCGCTTTTTCGAACACCTCAGGACCATCACGGCCTACCTGGTCTTCCCAGACTGGGCCACCCTCACGCAAACCCTGATCGACGCAAAACCGCCGCCCAACATCGCAGCCCAGATCACCAGGTGACACCCGCGCCGGAGGCCTACTTAGAACTGCTGCAAGGCTTCTGGTCGCTGTTGCGCTCCTGGCTGCGACCGCACCGCGGCATCTCGCAGGACAAGCTGCCGCTCCCTCTGGCGAGTCGCCCGGGGGAATTTCACCCCCGGGCGCTCCTAGAACCGTGCTTGAACCTCTCGGTTCACACGGCTCCCGATGTTCGGCCGTGAATGT
>JAABUX010009657.1_pt1 | contig 10896 bp, 11 predicted proteins | sample 5561851 | NCBI WGS metagenome assembly JAABUX01 (sample SAMN10711883, study PRJNA513361) | rock metagenome | isolation source: Antarctica rocks | place: Antarctica: Victoria Land, Richard Nunatak red sandstone | collected 2016-01-03 | reverse complement strand
AGGAAGGCTGCCTGGGCCTCCGGCGGCACGGTGTTCCAGAGAGATTCGGGGATCGAAGGGTGAGGGCTCATACCGCAGATTCTACGAGCCTACAGAACAAAGAGTTCGAGCCCGTGAACGGCTACGAAGGAGTTGATCGGCGACTTCTACCGGGCCGGGCACCTGCTGACCCAGGGGGTCATCGAGACGTTCGACCACGACTTCCCCAGCTTCGCCAAGGGCGTGGTCATCCCCCACGGGCTGTATGACGTGAAGCACAACGACGGCCATGTGAACCTGGGGACCAGCCACGACACCGGCGAGTTCGCCTGCGACAGCATCGAGCGGTGGTGGGAGGAGAAGGGCCGGCCGCTTTATCCTCGGGCCAGTTCGATCCTGCTGCTGTGCGACGGCGGCGGCAGCAACAATGCCAGCCATTACCTATCCAAGGAAGACTTGCAAGGGCTGGTCGATCGGCTGGGCATCGAGATCCGTGTGGCGCACTACCCTCCCTACTGCTCGAAGTACAACCCGATCGAGCATCGGCTGTTCCCGCACCTGAGCCGGGCGTGCCAGGGGGTGATCTTCGGGAGCGTGGGCCTGGTGAAGGAGTTGATGGAGAAGGCGAGCACGAGCACCGGGCTGCGGGTGACGGTGGACATCCTTGAGAAGGTGTACCAGACAGGGCGGAAGTATGCGGCGGGGTTCAAGGAGGGCATGAGGATCGTGTTCGACGAGATCATGCCGAAGTGGAACTACCGGGCGGTCCCGAGCGGGTCATGATCTCGGGAAGTTATTGAATTGGCGATCCTTAACAGCGACGAAGCGTCGACACAGAGAGCCGAGGTTTCGCTAGCGGTCAACCTTTCCCACTTGCCTGGCACACGACCCACTTTCTTGTTGAGTGGGTGCAATCCATCGGAGTTCGGTCCACGCCGGAGGGGTTGGTGGATTTCATCCACCCAACGGAGGACGCCTCGATCCGGCAACCGGTGGTCATCCCTCGAGTAATCCAGTCGTCATCGGGGCCAAAAGAGGATCGGCGAAACGAACCCAATGGCCTTCGGGATCGCCCCACGGCCGGCGAGACCAAACCCAATCGATCGAACGAGAGCGATCCGCCCGGCGAAACGAACCCAACCCAATTCGAGCGGCTTCGCAAGCCGGCGAAACGAACCCAATGCCCGTCGTGATGACCTCGAACCTCGGGGAAATACGAACCCAATCGGTTGCGGTGTGGCCCCTCGGTTCGATCTGGCACCCTTCGCCCTGCCCGATATCACCCCATACCGAATAAAGATCGTGGCGGGTGACGCGGCCTATCGCATAGTTCCGGCGATCGTCGCGAATTTCGGCGGGTTGCCCGCGTCGAGGGTCGGACCGGGATCGTCCCGCTTTACGCGCCCTGGCGTCGGCCCGAGGCCCGCGCGATAATGCGGGCATCGTCCGATTTCCTTCGTTGAAGTCTTCGGAAGGGAAATTCGATGGCCACTCCCGCGACCGCCGCCCCGCTCCCGAACCTCCTCGGGCCGGACCCCGGCCCGACGATCCGTTGTTCCGTGGCGATGCTGCTCCGGATGGGGATCGGCCTGGGGCTGTTGAACTCGGGCCTGAGCAGCTACTTTGGGCTCCCGCAGGCGGGCGGGCCGGGCGGGCCGTTCCCGGGTAACGGGACGACCGGGGGGCTGGTCCCGTTCTTCGGCGCGGTGCCTTATATCGAGATCGGGCTCGGCCTGGCCCTGGTGCTCGGCTTCCTGACGACCGCGTCGTCGATCGCGTCGGGATTCTTCGCCCTCGCGGCCCCGCTGGCGATGATGGTCCAGATCGCCACCAATGGGAACGCCGGCCCCGGGGGGTTGTTCCGGGGCAATCCCAACAACGCGATGCTGCTGATGCTCGCCACGAGCGGGGCGTCGCTGCCCGGCCTGCTGACGTACAGCTCGTTGATCTGGCTCTCGCCGCTGGCGAATCACCCGTTCTCGGTCGACGCGCTGATCTTCGGCCGGGCCACCGGCCCCGAGCTTACCCCGCCCGCCGACGACGAGCCGGTTACGTCGCCCCCGACCTCCCCCGTCTCCTGAGGAGGTCGGCCGGGCGTCACTCCTCTTCTTCCTCGCCGTCGGGGTGCTTGCCGTTGGAGAGGCGACTGCGGAGGTAGGAAGCCCGGGCGACGTTACGCTCGTCGACCTCCAGCGGGGCCCCCTGGATCTTCTGGAGGTGGGCCGGCTGGGTGTGGATGAAGAGCTCGTTGACGGTGGGGATGGCGAGGTCGTCGATCAGGCCGAGGTTGATCCCCATCCGGACGCTGGAGAGCAGGTGCATCGTCTCCTCGCTGGAGATCGTGTGCGCCGTCTTGAGCACGCCGTAGGCCCGGCTCACCTGGTCGTGGAGGTGCTGGCGGCGCTCGTTGACGAGCTGCTGGCGGGCCTTGCGCTCGTACTCGATGATCTGGGGGACGACCTCGGTGAGGTTGCGGATCAGCTCCTGCTCGCTCTTGCCGAGGGTCTGCTGGTTGGAGATCTGGTAGAAGTCGCCGAAGGCCTGCGTCCCCTCGCCGTAGAGGCCGCGGACGGCGAGGTTGATCTTCTGGAGGGCGCGGAAGACCTTGTCGATCTGCTTGGTCTGGACCAGCGCCGGCAGGTGGAGCATCACGCCGACGCGGATGCCGGTGCCGACGTTGGTGGGGCAGGCCGTGAGGTAGCCGAGGTGCGAGCTGAAGGCGTAGGAGAGCTTCTCCTCGAGCTGGTCGTCGATCCGGTTGATCCGGTCCCAGACGTCCTGGAGCGAGAGGCCCGAGAGCATGACCTGGATCCGGAGGTGGTCCTCCTCGTTGATCATGATCGAGACGTTCTCGTGGGGCGCGATGGCGACGCCGCGCGGCCCCTCGGCGTTGTCCAGCTCGCGGGAGATGAGCTGGCGCTCGACGAGGAAGAGGCGATCGAGCTTGCTGAGGTTGTTGACGTCGAGGAAGCTGAGGTCGTGCTCGACGAGGCCGAGACTGCCGCGGACGACGGACTCGATCTCGGTCCGCTCGAGCCGGCTGGCCCGGTTGATGAACGGGAAGTCGTTGAGGTTGCGCGCCAGCCGGATGCGCGAGCACATGACGATGTCGCTCTCGGGGCCGGTGCCTCGGAGCCACTCGCCGGAAGTTCGGGTCAGGTCGTCCAGGTTCATCGGTCGGCGTCCTTGGGGCGGAGCTGGTCTCGGAGTCGAGCGGCCAGCTCGTAATCCTCGCGGGCGATGGCGGCTCGGAATTCGGATCGGAGGCGGAGCCGGGGCCGGTCCGAGGCGACCGAGGGCCGCTTCGGGGACTTCCCCACGTGGCGGGTGGCCGCCTGCGACCGGCCGAGCAGGGGGAGCAGCCCCCTGGCGAAGACCTGATAGTCGCCCGGGCAGCCGAGCCGCCCCAGGGCCCGGAAATCCATGAAGCGGACGCCGCAATCGGGGCAGGTCAGCTCGGCGAGCTCGCCGACCAGCTCGCCGACGTTGGCCACGATCAGGCCCTGCACGACCTTGTCCAGCGCGAGCTTCGGCGGCTGCTCGGGGAGGGCGAGGCCGGCCGCGCGTGCGCACGGGACGCAGAGATGTAGCTCGCGGCGATGGCCTTCGACCGTCTCGGTCAGGTGGACCACCGCCTCTTCGTCGCACCGCTGGCAGGTCATGGGTTCAGGCCGCCCGACGGGATAAGATCAACGTCCCAGCTCGTTTTCGATCGCCTTGATCTTGTCCCGGACCCGCGCGGCCATCTCGTAATCCTCGGCGGCAACGGCCCGCTTCAGCTCGTTGCGAAGCTGGATCAGCTCGGTCTGCCGGACCGGGTCGCGGGGGGCCCGGCGGGGGATCTTGCCGGTATGCCGGGTCTCCTCGTGGATGTTCTCCAGGAGCGGCATCAGCTCGTCGCGGAAGACCTCGTAATCGTAGGGGCAGCCGAGCCGCCCGGTGTTCCGAAATTCCTGGAAGCTCATCGAGCAGAGCGGGCAGGTCTGCTTCTCGGGGCCGCCCGACTCGCCCTTGGCCTCGGCCAGGCCGCCCTGGCTGAGCTTCTCGGCCAGGGTGCTGATCTCGGGCTTATCGGCCCCGCCGGCCTCGGCCGCGGGCGAGAGGTGCTGGCGGGCGTGCTCGTCGCAGAAGTGGAATTCCTTCGGCTTGCCGCGCTCGATGTCGGTGATGTGGTACGTCGCCGGCTTCGGGCATTTCTGGCACTTCATCACCATCCTCCTCCGTCCCGCCGGCGGCCCAGGCCACTCCGCCGCCCGGGTCCGGGCACCCGGAAGGTCGGGCATCGTCGGGTCGTGGGGGATCGTGGAATGTTAGAATCCATTGTAATCCGGCCCCCCCGCCTGTCAAGCAACCCGGCGGCCGAAACCCGGGCCGAGGGCGTCGCCCCGATGCCACCCTATACCCTTGAAAACATTGGGGTTTTGGCCCGATCGCGCGGCGGTCGCGGCCGTCTCCCGCCCCGGCCGCGCGACTTGCCGGGTGCGTCGCCGGCTGCTAAGATCGGGCCTCCGCCGCCCGCGATCGTCCCGCCGCCGGCCCCCGCCCGAGATCCCCCAATGCCCGTGCATCGCCCCGCGTTCGAGGACTTCGCCCTTCATGCCGGCCGGGCGTCGTGCGTGCCGGTCTACCGCCAGCTCACCGGCGACGGCCTGACGCCGGTGTCCGCGTTCCGCAAGATCGAGCGCTCGGCCCCTTCCTTTCTATTCGAGAGCGTCGTCGGCGGCGAGAAGGTCGGCCGGTTCAGCTTCCTCGGGACCGAGCCCTTCCTCCGCTTCGAGGCCCGGGGCCGCGAATTCCGCCTGATCGACCCCCGCGACCCCGACGCCGCGCGCTGGGCCCCGACGGACGACCCGTTCCGCGACCTCGAGGCGCTGCTGGCGGGCTATCGGGCCGTCCACCTCCCGGGGCTCCCCCGGTTCACCGGCGGGGCGGTGGGCTACGCCGCCTACGACGCCGTCCGCTACACCGAGCGCCTGCCCGACCCCCCGCCCGACGACCGCGGCCTGCCCGACCTCGCCTTCGCGCTCTACGACCGGATGGTCCTCTTCGACCACATCCGCAAGACGGTCCTGGTCGTCGCCCACGCCCACCTCGGGCCGGGCGCGGACCCCCGGTCCGCCTACGACGAGGCCGCCGCGCGGGTCGACGAGCTGGTCGCCCGCCTCGCCGAGCCCTCCGCCGAGCTGGCCCTGGCCGACATCGACACCGACGGCCCGGTCGGCCTCGAGCCCGAGTCCAACTTCACCCGCGAGCAGTACGAGGGCGTCGTCCGCCACTGCCAGGAATACATCAAGGCCGGCGACATCTTCCAGGTCGTCCCCAGCCAGAGGTTCCGCCTGGAGACGACGGCCGAGGCGTTCGACATCTACCGGGCCCTCCGGGTCGTCAACCCCAGCCCGTTCCTGTTCTACCTCAATCAGGGCGACTTCCGCCTGATCGGCAGCTCGCCCGAGATCCTCGTCCGCGTCGAGGACGGGACCGTGACCGTCCGCCCCCTGGCCGGGACCCGCCGCCGGGGCCGCGACGAGGCCGAGGACCTCGCCCTCGCCGAGGACCTCCTGGCCGACCCCAAGGAGCGGGCCGAGCACATCATGCTCGTCGACCTCGGCCGCAACGACGTCGGCCGCGTCGCCGAGCCTTCGAGCGTGCAGCTCACCGGCCTGATGAAGGTCGAGCGCTACTCGCACGTCATGCACATCACCTCGAACGTGACCGGCCGCCTCGCCGAGGGGAAGACCGCATTCGACGCCCTCCGCGCCGGCCTGCCCGCCGGGACCGTCTCCGGCGCCCCCAAGGTCCGCGCCATGCAGATCATCGACGAGGTCGAGCCCCAGCGCCGGGGGCCCTACGCGGGTGCCGTCGGCTACATCGACTTCACCGGCAACATGGACACCTGCATCGCCCTGCGGACCCTCGTCCTCGTCGGCCAGACCGCCTACGTCCAGGCCGGCGGCGGCGTCGTCCACGACAGCATCCCCGGCGAGGAATACGACGAGACCGTCAACAAGGCCAGCGGCCTGCTCAAGGCGATCGAGATCGCGCAGACGCAGCTTTGATCACGAACCCCGAGGGAAGAGTCTGCGGCGCGGGAGACCCTCGGCGATGACCGATGCCGGCTAATGGCAGGATCGGCACCCATGGCGAGTTCGTCTTTCAGGCCCTGATCAGTCGTCGGTGCGGGAGGAAGTTCTACTTCCACCCGATTCATATGGGAGAAAAACACCCGACCGCCGACATGGTCGTCGAGCTGCTCGACCCGACGAACGTCCAATCGCTCTTCTACGTCCAGGTCAAATCGAGCACGCTCGGGTGCTCGGGCACCGGGGCGGCCGAGAAATTGAAGGTTGACATCAGCCGGGAAGATATCGAAAAGTTGAAGGGTTACCCGGGGCCGACCTACATCGCGGGCATCGACATCTTCAGGGGCCGAGGATACCTGGCCGGCGTCGACTCGGGGCTGAATAAGGCGATCAACGGACTCCGCACGTGCCACCCCATCGACTGCCGGAACATTCGCCGGCTCTGGACCGAGGTCGACGCCTACTGGAACTCACCGCAGCGGTCCATACCCTTGGCGTCCACGAAATTCGCGATTTAAAGGAACGCCCATGTCGAAAGTCGCGGCTTCATTCATCGAACAACGGACGCAAGTCCTCGCGATGGTCCAGTTCACGAGCCGTCACGATCTCCAGGTGAGCGATTTCCAAGCCGACGACGGCTCCCTCGACCTGCTGGTCCGCGTCATCTCGGACCACCAAGGGGATCAGAAATTCTTCGGTGTCGGGCTCAAAGGGACGAATCAATCGCTCCCGAGTGCCGAGGAAGCGACCCACCATCTCCGCACTCGCCTGAGGAAAAAGTCGAGAGCGATCTATCCCAAGTATTCGTTCCCGACGATCATTATCCTCTTCTCGATGCAGGAGGATCGCGGGTACTTCGCCTGGCAGGCCGAGCCGATCATCGATCGATCCACCGAACCTCGATTGAAAGTTTGCGAGACCCCCGAATGCGCCGCATTCGATCGATCTTCGCTCGAGATGATCATCCATCGGGTCAACGAGTGGTATGACAGGCTTTTCGTGATGCTCCAGACCAACTGATCGCTCGGCTTCTTGGCTTTGCCCCCTCAGATCAGCCGAGGACCGCGACCATCCCTTCCAGCCGTCGGACCTCCTCCGGGTCGATCCCCCCCGCGTCCCAGACCAGGGCGTTGGCGACCCCGGCGGCGACGGCCCGGCGGAGGGTGGCCTCGGGCCCGAGGCCGGCGAGGCGGGCGTCGACCAGGCCGGCGAGCAGGCTGTCGCCGGAGCCGATCGGGTTGACGGCGTCGATCGCGGGCGGGGTGGCCTGATATTCCCGGTCGCCGATCCGGGCGAGGACGGCGTCCGGGCCGTCGGTGACGACGGCGGCCTCCACGCCGCGGCGGGACCACCCTTCGAGCAGGCGGGCGAGCTCGGCGTCGGTGGGATGGGGGTTGCGGAGGAGGAGGCCGGCCTCGCGGCGGTTGAGCTGGATCGCGGCGGGCCAGAAGCCCCAGATCGCGTCGAGCGGCGGGCCGTAGGTGTCGAGGAACGCGGGCACGCGGCGGGCCCGGGCCAGGGCGATCAGGTCGGAATAGAGGCCGTGGGTCGACGCGCCCGGGCTGGAGCCGGAGAGGGTCAGCGCCTCGACCCCGCCGGCGGTGAGGGCGGCCTCGACGGCCCGGAGCAGGGCCTCGGCCTCGGCGGGGGAGATGGCGGGATCGGGGTCGAAGAAGGCGGTCGCGGGGACGTTCTCGCCGCGGACGGTGAGGATCTCGCGGGTCGGCGCCTCGGTCCGGACGACCAGCGGGTCGAGGCCGTCGGCGCCCCGGAGCAGGGCCTCGCAGCGGTCGCCGACGGCGCCGCCGAGGAAGGTCGCGGGGCGTGCGGACCGGCCGAGCCGGCCGAGGGCCCGGGCCACGTTGTTCCCCTTGCCGCCGACGACCTCGCGCAAGGCCGTCCCCCGGACGTTGTCGCCGGGCCGCCAGGCCGGCACGGTGAGGGTCTTGTCGAGGCAGGGATTCAGGGTCACGCAGAGGATCATGACGCGGACGACCGCCCGGCGAACGGACCGACCGAAGGGCGACCCGGGCGGCGTCGCCGACCCCTTCGGTCCCCGGCGACGGCCCCGGACCCGCGAAGGTGGGCGACGCGGAACGGCCGTCCCATCCTTCCGAAAATCCGGGCCGTATTCTCGCCCAAGGCCCGACGGGCGAGCAACCACGGACCGCCTCGAATCCGCGTCCCACGCGACGGTCAGCCGATCCGGCCGGGGCCGATCCGCGCCGCGGTCTTGCTGCGGGCGAGCCGCCGCGACGGCCCGCGGAGGATCGAGGGCGCGACCGGCCCGCCCGCGCTCGGCGTGAGGCCCGCGACCCGACGCGCGACTTGTTCGAGCCGCCCGACGCAGCGGCGGGCGAGGATGGTCGCGGAGGTCGCGGCCAGGGGCAGCATACCGGCGATGTCGTAGAGCGCGGGCAGGAACGGCCGGGCCAGGAGGCTCGCCGCCATCGCCAGCGTCACCCCGCCGCCGACCTCGAGGGCGAGCCCCGTCAGCCTGTCCTCGGCGCCCGCCGCCGGGTCTCGCCGCACCGACTTCGCCGCGAATTCGTCGTGGTACATGGCCCAGCCTCCCGGTCCCGCCGTCCGACCCGAGAGAACCCTAGGCCACGCGCAACGTTATGGCCCAAAACGGCGTGTCGGACGTTGCCCGGGGGCATCGCGGGCGACCCGGCGATTCGCGACTCCAACGGCTGGTGTGCAGGCTCCAAGCCGACTTGTGGCCGATTTCCGATTGTCGACGAACTGGGCGCGGCGATCGGTCGCCGTGTCGCGTCGAATTCCGGCGGTGGCCGAAAAAGATGCAAGGAATCTCCGGGGTCGAGGAACTACGACTCGGAGATCCGAAGAGCCGGACGGGCGACCCTGATGACGAACAAATCCCTGCGTTCGGCGAGCGAGGACATCCATTCACTCTTCCTCCTGGGGGCGATGGGGACGTGGGCCGACGGGAAGCTCGTGTCGCACTTCCTCTCCGGCGAGCCCGGGAGCGAGGGGGCCTTCCGAGTCCTGATCCATCGACACGGGCCGATGATCCTGGCCGTCTGCCGCCGCGTCCTGGGCGATGCTCACGCGGCCGAGGACGCCTTCCAGGCCACGTTCCTGATCCTGTTCCGCAGGGGCGGGTCGGTCGTCGACCGCGAAGCCCTCACCGGATGGCTGTACGGGGTCGCGCTCCGGGTCGCCAGGAAGGCCAAGGCCCGGGAAGAGCGGCGCCGCGTCGTCGAGCGCCTCGCCGTCGGGCGGCCGGACGGCCGGGACGAGGACGGCGACCTCGGCGAAGTCCGATCGATGATCGACGAGGAGATCCGCCGGCTCCCGGCGCGTTATCGCGAGCCGTTGATCCTCTGCGACCTCGAAGGGCTCCGCCATCACGAGATCGCCGAGCGGCTCAAATGCCCCGTGGGGACGGTGGAGAGCCGGCTGTCCCGGGGACGCGAGCGGCTGCGGTCCCGGCTCGTTCGCCGGGGGATGGCGCCGACGGTCGTGTTGCCGGGGGCGATCCCGGGCGGATCGGGCGCATCGGCGGCGGTATCGGCCCGGTTGATCGACGCGACCGCCCGATATGCGGCGGGGTTCGCCTCGCGGTGGGTCGTCGCCGCGGCGGCCCCGGCGGCTTCGCTCGGGAGGGCGGCGACCTGGGACGTCCCCAAGTTCGCCCTGGTGGGCCTGATCACCTGCGCCGGGATCGTCGGCGGCGGTGTGGTCGCGGCTCGGTCGGAGGCCCTTTGCGACGTCCTTCGGAGGCCCCGGGCCGTCGAGGTCGAGGTCGTGGAGGCCGTCCCGGCGCCGATCGCGACGGCCCGGAAGCCTCCCCCTCCCTCAACCCCTGCTCGGCCCCGGCCGAGCCGTGCCGATTCGGCGATCGCGGTCGCGCCGGACGGCATCACGGTCGACGGCCGGCTCGATGACTGGCCGAAGGCCATCGCCCGCCATCCCATCCGTCGCCGGCTCGTCGGCGTCCCCGAGTACGACCCGACCGCCAAGGGGCCGGGCGGCGACCCCGAGGCCCCTTTCCAGGTCGGCTTCGACCGCACGTCCGGGCGGATCTACCTGGCCGTGACGGTCCCCGACGACGACCTGGTCACCGACGGCGGCGACCCCTGGCACACCGACGCCGTGGAGGTCTACGTCGACGGCCTCTTCTCCGATCGGTCGATCGCCGACGACACCCGGGTTGCCTCCCTCATGCCGGTGGTCCAGTACGCGGCGGTCCCGGGCCCGGTGGTCGCGTACGGCGACCACCGGGGCTCGAACCCGTCGCTGGTCTACGGGACGCTCTCGGATTCGACCACGAGGATGGCTTATCGACGCGAGGAGGACGTCACGACGTACGAGTGGGCGATCCAGGCGTTCGACCGCTACCCGGACCGGCCGAGCCGCCTCGGCCCCGGCCGGAGGATCGGGTTCGACGTCGTCGTGGTGGACAAGGACCGCGGTCGGAAGAAGCCGACCTGGCACCACTGGGGGCCGGCCGCGACCCGCTTCAAGGGCTTCGATGCCGGCAGCCTTGGCGAGTTGATCCTCGACGACGGCCCCTGATTCCCGGGGGCGAAGTCGCACCCCGACCCGCCGAATGAGTCCCGGCAAGTTCCGGGCGACCGCCCCCCGAGGGCGTGCGAGCCGCCGCGCGCCGCGTCCGCCCCCGGCGGCCGGGCTCGCTTCCCGACGTCACCCGATCGATGAGGCCAATGAAGATGATCCAAAAAGTCTTAGGGGCTTGAAAGGACAAAACTCTTCGTTATCCTGTGACCTTCGCACCAGGAGGTCCAGGAGCTACGGAGATGCGACCCGACCCGGAGATGATCCCCGTCCTCATCGACGCCGCCAAGGCCCT
>JAABUX010009656.1_pt1 | contig 10896 bp, 7 predicted proteins | sample 5561851 | NCBI WGS metagenome assembly JAABUX01 (sample SAMN10711883, study PRJNA513361) | rock metagenome | isolation source: Antarctica rocks | place: Antarctica: Victoria Land, Richard Nunatak red sandstone | collected 2016-01-03 | reverse complement strand
ATAGTGAGCACACCGCCCTCCCAACCCTGGTCGGCTTCTCTATCTGGAAGAACTGGGGCGGTACCATCGTCATCCTGACGGCCGGGTTGCTGAACATCCCGCACGACATGCTAGAGGCGGCGCAGATCGACGGGGCGAACGCCTGGCAGCGCTTCTGGCGTGTCACGTTACCGCTGTTGCAGCCGACGCTCAACTTCGTGCTGATCTTTGGCGTGATCGGCGCGTTGCAGGTCTTCATCGAGCCCTGGGTGATGACAAATGGTCAAGGCGGCCCGAACTACGCGACCTACGTGCTCAACATGTATATCTACCAGGTCGGGATCGGCAACCTGCAGTTCGGTCAGGCTTCGGCGGCAGCGATGTTCGAGTTCGCGATCACACTATTCCTTACGCTCGTGGTGCTGCGGGCGCTGCGCCTCAAGTGGTCTTACTGAGCGAGCGACGCGGTCCTACCGGCCACGATACGTACGAGGAGCGAACAGCAATGAGCACGACCACTCTCGATGACCGGTCGCGGACACCGTCGACGCGCCTGTCGGCCATCCTGACCAGACGCGCCGCGCGCTTGCATTGGGGACAGGTCGTGGCGCACATCATCTTGATCATCGTCGCACTGATTACGTTACTGCCGATGGTATGGTGTGTGTTCGCCTCCTTCAAGCACTTCAAGGAACTGGTGTCATCTGCCGACTTGTTGCCCCAAGTGTGGACGCTGGATTCGTATAAGGCGGTCTTTGGCCTGGGAAGCCTATGGACCGGCTTTCGCAATACCGCCATTGTCACCAGTAGCGTGACGGCGGCAGCCGTGTTCACCTCCACCCTGGAAGGTTATGTCTTCGCCAAGTTCGACTTTCCGGGCAGGAACATCCTGTTCACAATCCTGTTGGCAACGATGATGGTGCCGTTCTTCGTCGTCCTGCTCCCCCTGTACCTTATCGTCAGCGGCTTTGGCATGACCGACCATCTAACGGGCCTCATCGTTCCGGGCCTCTTCAGTGCGTTCGGCATCTTCTTGATCCGCCAGTTTATGTTCAACGTGCCCAACGAGTTGATCGAAAGCGGGCGTATCGACGGGGCCTCGGAAGCGCGGATTTTCGCGCAGATCGTGGTCCCACTGGCGCGCTCACCCATGGCGGCATTGGGCATCCTTACTTTCCTGGGGGTCTGGAACGACTTTGTCTGGCCTCAAGTCGTGCTGACCACTCAGGACCGGCAGACTCTGCCCATCGTCATCAACGGACTGCAGGGTCTCTATTGGCAGAACTACGATTACCTGATCACGGCGGCGGTCGTCTCGGTGGTGCCGCTGATGATCGCCTACATCTTCGGTTCCCGGTACATGATCCAGGGCATCGCCATGACGGGACTGAAAATGTAAGGCGCTCCCCTGTCCCTCAGTAGGTATCGAGTATGTTAGGAGGAAGGTCCATGACAAGCATCCTGAATCGACGGCGCTTACTCCGCGCGACTATCTCTAGCGGTCTTCTCGTGTTCGCACTGACGCTTACCCTCTCCGTTGCACCCCGCGCGCAGGCGCGAACCGGTGTCGGCGCGCCAGCGCCGGTCACGACCATGCCGATCTCGTATCGCTTCGATGGCGTGCTGACCGCCGGCTCCCACGCTGGCGCCGTCCTACATGGCTGGTTGAGTGGCACGCAGGACAGCACCGGGGTGCTTACCGCGACCCTCACCACTGATGTGTTGCCTCGGCTGACGGCGGGCTGCGGGGCCCATGTCGACTTCGGACCGGTGTGCCCATTGCCGGCCACGGCGAATGTGGGCGGCCGCATCGTGGGCACAGGGCCAGCCGCGTTAGCCGCGCTCACGGCCGCGGGCAATGGCTGGACGTGGGTGCTCGCCGGGTCGGCAAACAGCGCGGCCAAGGCATGGGCTGGCGCGGTTCTACAGGGCAGCGCCAACGTGGGTACCTGGACGCTGACCCCGGAGATAACGACGGTCCATATCGACCTGGGCCTGAAGTCGGACGCCAAGAGCCATGGCCGCGTGTCTTTGAATGGGGCTCTGGATCTTGGGGTGACGGCCGCTGGCTGGGCGATCGGAACGTATAGTCCGGCCAATGGCGCCGTGCCCAGCATGGTGCAGGGATACGTGAATACCCATGCGTCGTCCGTCGCATCATCCCCTGTCCCGGTGCATGTCGCGTCGTCCATCGAGGCGGCGTTACCTCTGGGTGCTAAGGGCTCCGTCCTGATAACCGGATGGTCGCGGCCGGGGTTCAACGTGTTGAACTGGACAGGAAGCTTCGTCGGTCCGGCGGAAGGCGACCGCGGGACCTGGCTCGGTCAGGGTTAATCCGCGATCGGTCAACCCTGTTGTTTAAGGACGAAAACGGACGAGACGCCATCGGACCCATCACCGGATGGCGTCTCGTCCGTTTTCGTTCTAATACCGATTGACCGAATCGATCCAGGGCGGCGTCCTGGGAAAGCACGAACGATAAGATAGGGAGCTTTGTCATGCAGAGACCAGCGATGACGCCGCCGACGATGGCGGAGGACATGGCAAAGAGCCGTTCGTGGGTAGGGCGCTTCATGTCCACCGCGCAGACGTTGCCGCTATCCTTCCTCTACGATGGGAAAGACATAGCTGGCATCCCGTCCGCCTGGGCTCCGACTCTGCAAAGACGGCGTGTCGATGCGAACCTCATAGAAACAATGTTCGAGGGCAACGATCCCGCCACCGGTTTGCAGGTACGGGTCGAGTGCCTGGACTATCTCGACTATCCGGTCGTCGAGTGGACAGCGTGGTTTACCAACACGGGCGACCGGCCCACCCCGCTGATCCGCGATATCCGCGCGCTGCAGGGGACGTTCGAGGGAGCCTCGCCCGTCGTGCAGCACTGCAACGGTGACTTCAACAGCGAGGATGGCTACACGCCACGGGACACTCCCCTGCACGCCGGAGATGCTCTCACACTCGCGCCCAATGGCGGCCGTTCGTGCGACGGCGCCTTCCCGTACGTCCGCATCGCGTTCGACGGGTGCGGCCTAACCCTAGCCGTGGGCTGGCCCGGCCAATGGTCGGCTCTTTTTCGTGGCGGCGACGGTGGTGTGTCTATCGCGGCGGGTCAGGAGCGGACAAACCTGCGCCTGATGCCTGGAGAGAGTGTCCGTACCCCACGGATGACCGTCATGTCGTGGGTCGGCGACACGTCCAGGGCCGTCAACCTGTGGCGGCGCTGGTACAGGGACCATGTGCTGCCACGACCCGATGGCCGGCCGCTGACGCCGTTGCTGTCGGCCTCCGGCACAGATGAGGGCGAGGAGTACACGGCGGCCACCACGCGGAACCAACTCCTGTACATAGACAAGTTCAAGGACGCGGGATTCACCAACGACGTATGGTGGATCGACGCCGGCTGGTACCCCTGCTACAACCAGGACCACGAGCGCAAGTGGTGGCTGACGGGGACATGGGAGCCGGACCCGGAGCGCTTCCCCCATGGCCTCAAGCCCGTGTCCGACCACGCGGCGGACAATGGGGCCGCTCTGTTGCTGTGGTTCGAGCCCGAGAGGGTGACCCGCGACACCTGGATCTTCACCAATCACCCGGAGTGGCTGCTGCATACCAAGGAAGGCGGCGGGTCGGTCTCGCGATCCTATTTGCTCGATCTGGGCAATCCGCACTGCCGCCAGTGGTTGACCGATCACGTGTGCGCGCTGATCCAGGACAATGGCGTCAAGATCTACCGCCAAGACTTCAATTTTCCTCCGCTGGCGTTCTGGCGGGACAACGACGCGGAGGACCGCCAGGGCATCACGGAAAACCTCCACGCGCAGGGTTATCTGCGCTTCTGGGACGACCTGCTGGCGCGCAATCCCGGCCTGTGGATCGACTCATGCGCGTCGGGCGGCCGCCGCAACGACCTCGAAACCATGCGGCGGTCGGTCCCCCTGCACTACACGGATTACGGCTATGGCATCCATCCCGTGAAGCTGGCCTTCCACCACACCCTCTACGCCTGGATTCCCTACTTCAGGGAATCCGTCCTCTCCTGGGACCTCGACGACGTGAGCGACGGCGTCAGACCGGGCCAGCAGCCCGACAGCTTCGCCTTCCATTGCGGCATGGCGCCGATGCTGTCCCTCGGCCTGGACATCCGCAAGGACGATAACGACATCGCGCTGAGCAGGGCGCTGGTCGGCGTCTGGCGCCAGGCGTCCAACTTATTGCTGGAGGGCGACTATTATCCGCTCACCCCGTTCAGCCGCGCGGGCGACGCATGGGTCGCGTGGCAGTTCGATCGGCCGGACACGGGCGAGGGGCTTATCCAGGGTATTCGCCACCGAGCGTGCGCGGAGAATAGTCTGACCGTTTATCCGAAGGCGCTCAATCCAACCGCAACCTACGTCCTGGAGAACCGTGAAACAGGCGCCGTCCGCGAGCTGACCGGTTCCACCCTGCTGAGTGACGGGTTCACCTTTGAGCTTCCACGACGAGCCGGCGCTATCTGGTTCTATAGGGACGCGCCCCCGCGTTAGCGGCGTATCATTGCGGGCGACATACCGGGGAGAGGGCAAACAGCCCTTCTCTTTCACGTATGGTGGCATGGCTTTCCCCGCTAACTGAACCAAGGCCGTCGATTACTTGTAGCACGCGTGGAGAATGGTCTTGGCCTGGAACCTTGGCAAGAGAAAGTCGTCCGGTCGCCGTCCCATCCACCTCACGCCCTTACCCCACGCCGCGGCGTCCACACAGGCCCGAGGATGGGGTGCGGCGCCATGGCGACGCGTTCGTCTCCCGCGCGTCAGGCTTGGCCTCGTCGTGTTGGTCCCCACGATCGCCTGGTTCATCGTCCTACAGTTTGTCCCCATCGTCGAGGCCATGTGGTTCGCTTTTTTTCACGTCGACCTGGCGAATATGTCGCTTGGGGATGCGCTTTGGAATAGCCCTTTCGACGGATTGTTGCGTTTCCAGCACCTGTTCGACCCGGAGTTAAACCCCGAGTTCTGGCCGGCATCGCTCCGTAGTGTCATTTGGACAGTTCTACAGTTCCTGTTCGTAATACCGCTGGGCATGCTGTTGTCCCTCGCCATGGCCAAAGTCGGCCGCGGACGCCGCCTATACCAAATCGCTATCTTCGTTCCGGTCGTCACCCCTCTCGTCGCTATTGGGCTAATGATGGGCAACGTTTTCGACCCGGCGGCCGGTCCAGCCAACGGCCTCCTGCGCGCCCTCGGCCTTCCCACTTCCTCATGGTTCCACGACCCTACCCTCGCGCTACCCCTTGCGGCTGCGACTAGCGCCTGGCGGTGGATGGGGCTGTACGTTCTGATCCTCACCGCGGGAATCCTGAACATCCCACGGGATATCCACGAGGCCGCCCAGGTCGACGGCGCGGGGGCGTGGCGCCGCTTCTGGCGGGTCACCTTGCCGCTCCTGGGTCGTGTCCTCGCCCTGGTGGTCGTGTTGCTCCTGGTCAACTCGGCGCAGGAGTACACGCTGCCGTACACGCTCGGGGGCGGCGTGCAGCAGGCTCAACTGACCTACGGGGCCAGCCCCGACTACGGGAACGAGGCTCTCGTTCTGCTGAACCTTGTTCTCTTTAAGCAAGCGTTTGGTGGTAGCTTTCTTACTCTCGGGCCAGCGTCCGCGGGCGCGCTGCTGGAGTTTGTCGTCGTCTTGGTGGCCAGCGTGCTGCTCTTACGCGTCTTCCGTCCAACATGGTCTTATTGAGCTGCAAGGAGCCGCTTTATGACCGCCTCTGCTTCCGTGTCCCCGACGAGCCGCCGTGCGGCGACCGTCAAGCCACCGCGACGCCGCCTGTGGCGTCTGGCCACCAGCGCCGCGCCCCACGCCTTGTTGCTGGCGTTCTCCGTCGCGACGCTGGCGCCTTTCGCGTGGACGCTCGCGCAATCGTTCATGCCGCGTCTGTCGGATGTCGCCTGGACGACTCACAGCTATACCGCGACCCTCTCGTATCAGCCGTTCGCCGCCGCCTTTCTCAACAGCCTCCTGGTGGCCGGGAGCGTGACCATTGCCGCCATGCTCACCTCAACCCTCGTCGGCTTCGTCTTCGCCAAGTATCGCTTCCGCGGCCGCGAACCGCTCTTCATCGCGCTCATCGCGTGTCTGATGATTCCGTCGTCCGTCATCGCGCTTCCGCTTTATGTCAACCTCGTTGGACTAGGTCTGGGCCGCAGCCTGGGAGCGCTCATCGTCGTCGGCCTTTGGTCGCCCTTCGGGATCTTCACACTGCGGCAGTTCATGGAGGGTATCCCGGCGGAATTGCTCGACGCCGCGCGTATCGACGGCGCGTCCGAGTGGCGCATCGTAGCGCGGGTGCTCGCGCCAATGTGTACACCGGCCCTGGCGGTTCTGGCCGTCTATGCATTCATGCAAAGCTGGGACAACTTTCTCTTGCCGACGATTCTGTTTGGCTGGACCCTCCAGCCCCAGAACTGGACCCTCCCTCTCCTGGCCGCAAGCGGTGTTGGGGTTGCAACTCCTCTGGTGTCCGCTGTCGTGGTGCTGATGACGCTGCCTGCCCTGATTATCTTCGTCGTGGCGATGCGGTACTTCATCCGGGACATCGCCGTGATCAGCATGCAAAATTGAGCGAAAGCGGGGACCGCGGGCCAACGTTAAACGCCAACCGCGCCGTTGCGCAAGGAACGAGACACCCAGGCGCTGCCAAGAGCCGCAGCCAGTGCTCCGAGTAGTCCAATGGTCACGCCGCTGCCGACACCACCGGCGGAGTTCTTGATCCCAATGCCGTCGTACAGCAAGGGCAAAAGCGCGAGCACGGCCAACGCGCACACATCGCGTGCCATCCGCCGCCGCCGGCGCGCCTCTCCCGCGAGCGCGAGCACGGAGATGAGCAGGGCTGCCGCCCCCAGGACAAGCACGAAGACGCCGTGTCTCGCGTTAGCCTCCGTCCCACCCTGCGTTAGCTGAATTGCCGACAAACTGGGTATCGGCTGACCGCTCCCATCCGACGAACTGCCATCCGTCTGGCTCGTGTCCGCTGCCGGCGCCTCGATTCCACCGCTGACGGCGTTCAACCCGTTCGTCGTTACGCCGTAACTGTCATCAGGGAGCCATGGAAGCAAAGGTGACCAGGTAAGCGCGAGGCATCCCGCAACAGCCAGGATTCCACATAACAATGTCCATCTGCTTCGGTGAGAGGACGGAACGCGACCGAAGCGGTCGCCTACCGAAGCCTCCGTTGTCGATTGATTGTCGCTCACGTCGCACCATCCTCGCCAGCAAGTCCCGACACGTCACCGCGGCCAAACACGTTGGCTACCGGGACACCGCTCCCGGCTACCCGGCTACGTAAGCAATTTGATAACTATAACCAAAGGCGGCTTTTTGGACAACTGCTACCACCAACGGACGAACGGGTCTACCGGGTCTACCGGCTAATGGAAAACTGTTGACAATCGACGGCGTTGCCGCTACAATGCGCTGTACGTGCATCCTCATTATCTTGTCAAGTACTAATCGAAAGGCATAGGTTACGGCATGCCTCCTCGGATCTCATCTGACCCTGACATGCGCATGGCTATGCGGCGCCCTTCAGCAGGCCCAGGCGTCCTCTCCGGCCCTCCCGCGCGGGCTGCGCTCCGGCGCGGCATCGATAGCCTGGCGGAGGCAGTCCGGTCAACCCTCGGCCCCACCGCTCGCACAGTTGCCGTGCAGGATGTCCTTTCTGGCCGCCCGATCGAGGTGCTCGACGACGCTGCCACTATCCTGCGGCGCATCATCGAAATTCCCAATCATTATACCAATATGGGAGCCATGATGCTGCGCCATGCAACCTGGAAGACCTTCGAAGCGGTGGGCGATGGCGGCGCCACCACAGCGGTGCTCTTCCAGGCCATCATGCGCCATACCGCTCCCTACGTGGCGGCGGGCGGAGACCCCATCGCGTTACGGCATTATCTAAAACAGGGTCTTGGCGTCGCGACGGCCGCCCTCCAGAGCCAGGCGAGGCCACTTGACGGACTCGATGAGATTGCTCGCGCCGCCGAAACGCTGTGTCACGACCCCGAACTTGCCATGATGCTGGGCGAAGTATTCGACATTATCGGGACCGACGGCTACCTGCAAATAGAGAACGGCTACGCTCCCCACCTCGAGCGGAGGTATGTAGAGGGCGTCCATTGGGGCGAAGGCTATCTGTCGCCCTATTTCACGACCGACGAATTGGCGCGGGAGGCGCGGCTCGAGCTGCCCTTGGTTTTGATCAGCGACCTCCACCTGACCAAAGCAGAGCAACTGGTTCCGTTACTGGACCGCCTGGTTGAGGCGCGATGCCCGGGTCTGCTGCTTATCGCCGACGAGGTGTCTGGCGAAGCCCTGCAACTGTTGCTCACAAATCACCGCCAGGGAGTGCTGCGCTCAATAGCCGTCAAAGCGCCGTCACACGAGCCGTATCGAGCGCGCATCCTCGCGGATCTGGCGATTCTCACGGGCGGGCGCGTCGTGACCAAGGAGAGCGGTCAGCGCGCGGCCCAGGTCGCCTTGTCCGACCTTGGGCGCGTCAGGCAGGCCTGGGCTAACGACTCCAACTTCGGTTTCTACGGAGGTGATGCCGAGCCCGCGGCCTCGCGCCAACGCATTGCAGACGTCAAAGCCGAGTTGGCGGCGGCCACGACCGAGGAGGATCGGGAGCAAGCTCGCCAGCGCCTGGGCAAACTGGTCGGTGGTGTGGCCATCCTATATGTCGGCGCGCTGACGGCTGGCCAGCAGCAGACCCGCAAAGATTTGGCCCGACGAACAGCCACGGCGATGCGGCTTGCGCTGCGCGACGGAGTCGTCCCTGGCGGCGGCGCCGCTTATCTTGCCTGCCAGGAAGCGTTGCAAGCGCGGGGGGAGTCGCTATCGACCGACAAACGCGTCGTGACGCGCGCCCTATCCGCTGCCCTACAAGAGCCGCTGGCCGCGATCGCGGCTAACGCTGGATACAACCAGCAGACGGTGGTGGCGCGCGTAAAAGATAGCCCGCCCTGGTGGGGCTTTGACGCGCTCACGGGCCAGTTCACGGACATGTGGTCGGCCGGCATCATGGATTCCGTGACCGTCCTCCAGACCGCGCTCGAGTCCGCGGTCAGCGGGGCGGCCATGGCCCTGACCAGCGACGTACTGGTCCACATGCGGGCGCCATTAGCAAAAGCGAAACCGTGAGGACAGAAGAAGCGATGCTCAACTGACGATCTTGCCTGCATCAATCGTTTACGCCTTCGAGGCGAGGTTTTTCATCTAAGGAGTGCCTACAGATGGATGAGCAGCGACGTGAGAACGAGCGAGCAGCTCCCGGCGCAAGCGCGGATGGGTTGAATCGCCGCCGTTTCCTCGGGGTAACCGGGCGCTTGGCGGCGGCGCTACCCCTTGGCCGCCTGCTCGGGGGCCGCACACACAGGGCCTCGACGCTCCTGACCTCGGGCGACGCCTTCCCCCACACGATGACCAGGCAAATGATCGGCCGGTTGATCGCTGAGCCGCCTTTCTCCTTCACCTACGGTGACTATCACTCCTCGGATCTACTAACGCGATGGTCGCGCCGCATGACGAGCCGCGCTCTCGACTCTCACCGCACGGAACACGCCATCACCTGGACGGAGCGCGAGGCTGGCCTCGTGGTGCGCTGCGTCGCGGTCGAGTACCACGATATTCCGACCGTCGAATGGACCATATATATCAAGAACAGTGGGACGAATGCTCTTCCGTCGGTCGGCGACATCCTGGCCATCGATACGAGCTTCGCGCGGACGGCTGGCAAAGAATTCACCCTGCACACGTGTGACGGCAGTTTGGCCGTTATCCAAGACTTCGGGCTACACGCGGTCCCGTTGTCCCCGCACGCCAACATCCTGCTGACCTGCCAGGGCGGCCGTCCCACCAGCGGCCTCGTCCGCGCGGACCCGCATCTCGTGCAGGGCGGCTTCCCGTACTACAATATCGACTGGGGCGGCCAGGGTGTCATCGTGGCGCTCGGCTGGCCGGGACAATGGGCGGCCGAGTTGACGCGCGACAGCGCGAGGGGCTTGCGCGTGCAGGGCGGCATGAGTACGCGCGACGGAACCAACTTGCCGGCGCGAGCACACATCCACGACATGGCCCTGGCTGAGATCGCGCTGCGGCCGGGGGAAGAGATACGCACGCCGCTCATCGTCGTGCAATACTGGCAGGGCGGCGACTGGATTGTGGGGCAGAACAATTGGCGCCACTGGATGATCGCCCACAACATGCCCCATCCTAGCGGCCGTCCTCCGGCGCCGATGTGCCCGGCACAGACCGGGGGCATCAGCCTGACCACGGATGCGAGCGCCGAGCTCGGCTCCGTTCAGGAGTATGCGGCGAACCACCTGACGGCGACGAGCGGCGGGTTCTACGACCACTGGTGGATCGATGCGGGCTGGTATCAGGTCCCATCTGAGGCGACCGACTGGAGCTGGACCGGCACCTGGGAGGCCGACCCCAAACGCTATCCGCGTGGGCTCCGCCCCGTCACCGACGCGGCCCGCGCGCGGGGCATGAAGAGTATCATCTGGCACGAGCCCGAGCGCGTCCGCCCCGACACCTGGCTCTACAAGCAGCATCCCGAGTGGCTACTGGGTCCGGGACCCGACGGAGATAACCAATTGCTCGATCTGGGCAATCCAGACGCTTGGCGATGGGTCGTAGCGCGCTTTGACGGGCTGATTCGCGCCAACGGCGTCGACGTCTACCGGCAAGACTTTAACATCGACCCGCTCGCCTACTGGAATCTGGGCGACGCTCCCGGCCGGCGCGGCATCACCCAAATCCGGCATGTGACCGGGTTCCTCTCCTTCTGGGACGAGCTGCGGCGGCGGCATCCGGGGCTGCTGATCGATACATGCGCCTCGGGTGGTCGGCGCCTCGACCTGGAGACCCTGCGCCGCTCGG
>JAABUX010009654.1_pt1 | contig 10898 bp, 15 predicted proteins | sample 5561851 | NCBI WGS metagenome assembly JAABUX01 (sample SAMN10711883, study PRJNA513361) | rock metagenome | isolation source: Antarctica rocks | place: Antarctica: Victoria Land, Richard Nunatak red sandstone | collected 2016-01-03 | reverse complement strand
TCCCGCACGCTCGACAACGCCCGGCGTGCGGGCGTGGTATCGCACAGAACGGCGCATTCTGTGCGATACCACGCCCTCTTCGCCCCGTGAGCAGGCGTCGTCGCCCCTCCCCCGGATAGCGTATACTACGCGTTATGTGCGATAGAGATAGCCGATGACATCCGCAGCGCAGCCGATCACGCTCATGCCGTCGCTGCGGGTGGCGGTTGACCGCTTCCTCGCCCGGTCGCGCTTCGCCGCGCGGACGCGGGACAGCTACGCTCAGGACCTCGCGCCCCTGCTCGCCCACGCCGGCGATCAGCCCGTGTCGGCGTTGACCCATGGTGTGGCATCCGCGTACCTGGTGACACACGAGCACCTGGCCGCGAGCACCTTCAACCGCCGCTACGCCGCGCTGTGCAGCTTCGTGCGCTGGTGCCAGACACAAGGCTGGCTAGCTGACGATCCCTTGATGGGCTTGGAACGCCGGCCACAGGTGCGAGGCGAACCACGCGCCCTGGATCCGGAGCAGGTCGAGGCGAGACTGCGTACGATCCACGATGTGCGCGATCGCGCCCTGTTCTGGCTGATCTACGATGGCGCCCTGCGGTGCCGGGAGGCCCTGGCCATCGACGTGGATGACATCGACTGGGCGGAACGATGCATCCGCATCCACGGCAAGGGTGACCGGCCGCGCGAGATGTTCTTCTCCCGCCGCGCCTCCGGCTACCTCGACGCCTACCTGAAAGAGCGCGGTGAGCCGGCCCACGGCCCGCTCTTCGTCACAGCCCGGCGTGCCCGGAACCCGCGCCAGGCCGACCTCACGGCGGAGGGCTACGCGCGGCTCTCCTATCGGCAGGCGGACACCCTCTGGAAACGGTACACGCCCGATTGGGATCTCCACCAGTTGCGCCACACGGCCATCACCGCCCGCACGGCCAAGGGCTACACCGAAGTCGAGCTCAAGCGCTTCAGCGGGCACACGTCGCTGCGCAGCCTGGAGGTGTACATCGCCCATAATCGCGAGGCGGCCAAGCGGAAAGCGCGCGAATGGGAGCGGCGCGGTAACGCGCGCGAGTAGCGTCGATCCTTATCCCGACTTTTCGTTCCGTTGGTTGTCAGACCCCGTTATGATGATAGGGCAACCGAGGGAGGAGTACGGGCGTGGCGACGGCGTGGACGAGTCCGACCCTTGGGCAGCCGGGGACGGCCATAGGGAAAGGAATGGAGCAGCGGTGCTGAATACGGACACAGCCTTGCTGGTGGTCGATGTGCAGGTAGGGGCGGGGATCGACGGGTCCGAGCCGGCCTACCAGGGGACGGCCGTGCTCGACCGCATCGGGACCCTGATCCGACGGGCGCGAGCGGCGGGAGCCGTTGTCATGTACGTCCAGCACGATGGAGGCCCCGATGATCCCCTCCAAAGCGGCACGGGTGGATGGGCGCTCCATCCGTCGCTCGCTCCGCAAGCGGATGAGGTGGTCGTGCGCAAGTGTGCGGCCAATGCGTTCCACCGCACGCCGTTGCACCGCGAGTTGGAAGACAGGGGGGTGCGGCACCTCGTCGTAGCGGGCATCGCGACCGATATCTGCGTCGATACAACCTGTCGCGTGGCGGCGAGCCTGGGTTACGCCGTGACCCTGGTCGGAGATGCCCACACGACCTGGGACCACGACGGACTCTCGGCCGCCCAGATCGTCGCGCATCACAACGCGACGCTTCCCTATAGCGGGACACCCGACCACCCGATCATGGTCGCTTCAACCGACACTATCGTTTTTTGAGCGCGGCCGGAGTGGGTGCCGGATACCGGATAGTAGTAAGGAAGGGCAACCGGACGCATGCCGCACCTGGAGACCGCGCGCTTGACCATCATTCCGTTTACCCTCGACTTGCTGCGCGCGGCGCGCCAGGACCCCGCGCTGGTGGGGCAACGCCTGCGGATGCATGTGCCCGCCGACTGGCCGGGACCGGATATCGCGGCGGCGCTCCCTTCGTTCATCCGCCAATCAGAGATCGACCTCGCGCAAGACGACTGGGGCGTACATCTGGTCGGGCACACGGCCCTGCGCACGCTCATCGGCTTCGCCGGCTGCAACAACGGCCCCCCGGACGCCACCGGCACGGTCGAGATCGGCTACGATGTCCTCCCCGCCTATCAGCGCCACGGGTACGCCACCGAGGCGACGGGCGCAATCATGGCCTGGCTCTTCGCGCAGCCGCAGGTGCGCTGTGTCATCGCCGATTGTGACGTGGACAATATCGCATCGCGCCGCGTATTGGAGTGCCTCGGGCTGCGGCAACAAGCGCCGACGGGTGATCGCTTAAACTAGGCACTATCACGGGAGGACTGGCAGGCGCTACGGGCCACGCCTCGGTGAGGGTAACGCGCCAGGGCAGGGGTGAGCCCAAGGGTTACACTCTGGGTGCATCTTGTTGTTGATGAAGTAAGGGGACACGTTCATGGCTGGTCCTGTTGTAGGTGTCCTCCTGCGTGAGCCCCTCGTCAAGGCACAACTCAAGGAGATCGACCAGTGGCTGCGCTCGGTTGCTACGCGAGTAGACGGGGCGCAGGGCCGCCGCGGCGAGTGGGAGCTATGGATGGACGGGGCACCAGTCGGGTGTCCCAGCGGTGAGCCGCAATGCACCATCATCGTCTCGGTGCAGGGTCCCGACCCGTATGGGTTTGGGCTCGACCCGATCGAGGACCCCGAGATGGTGGAGGAAATAGGGACGGCCATCGGCCACCGCCCGGCGCAGGAGATTCTCGTGATCGCCATGTGCAACGGGCGCATCGACCATTGCCTCATTGCGCGCCTAGCCCTGCACCTCGCGCGGCAATTCGATGCCACCATTGACATGGGCGGGACGATCACGCCACCGTTGCCCCCTCCTGTGAAGAAGGAGGATGGCATGTATGTGCCCTGGTTCGAACGGGTCACCCTCGACGACATTCACACCTTCCTGGCCGGCCTGCCTGGGAGAGTGTGGGAGATTTACGCCGAGGACGATATCGACAGGCGCGCCTCCCTGCCGTCGCACGTCGTCGATGCCACCTTTCTCGACGCCTGGACCCGCCATCCGCATTTCCGCATGATCAAATGACGCCCGCACAAGGCGCATGACGATACGAGGGCTGGCAGCAGCGGGATTGACTAATATTTAGCGCGCGAGATACAGCTATTGCCATCGTTCGACATCGGAAGTTCGGTCGCCGTGTAACGCTACAGGTCAGGGATTACATGATCGCACACAAGTTGTCTACGCACAGCTCTCTCGATGCAGCACCGGGTCGCAGTCCAAATGGCCCAAAAATGCAGGAATCGTTGTCTCCCCCCCGCCTGCGCCGGGCCACTGTGCGCTTGAGCGCGGCCCAGCAGGAGCGCGGCTGGGCCATCGTGTCCGCCCATCAGCAAGGACTCTCGATCCGCCAGATCGCGCTGGCCACCACCCTGAGCGCGGCACGCATCCATCAACTCCTCACGGACAACGCAGCCGCGGACATCCCGGTGTGGCTGAGCCGGCTGCGGGAGCACGACTGGCCGGGGGCGGAGTCGGGCGCGACCGATCCTCCGGGTGCGTCCCTGGCAGCCACACTGATGGAGGAGGTCACGGCCTTACGCCCGTGTCTCGGGTGGCTAGAGCAGGCCGAGCGCGGGGAGATGGTGGTGGTCAATCTGCGCCCGGACGCCGATCCAGAGACGGAGTACGTGGTCTTCGAGCGATGGCGCATCCGACGCGTGTTGGAGCGCAGCGCGGCGGATCTCGACGACATGGCGCGTCCCCCTGGCGTGCCGGCGCCGTTCGCGCCGCCCGACGAGGATGCCGGCACACGCTATCGCCGCCGCTTGGCCGAGCCACCACCGCGGCCACGCCGGCGGAGCGTCCGCGAAGAACGGACAGCCCTACGGGCCGAGCTGGGACTGCCGCCCGAGTAAAAATGGGTGGGGCATTCAGGTATGCGTGTCCAGTAAACTGAACGGCTTAGCGTTGCTTTCCGTTCCGCTGCTTGTCCTACCCCATCTACTACAACACCCTGCTCCTCTCGCGTGTGGCGGAGCAGAAGCTGGCAGCAGGCGATAGGGAAGCGTTCGAGAATCTCAAGGGCGTGTCACCGGTTGCCTGGCGCCACGTCAATCTGACCGGCAGCTTCGACTTCAGCGCGACTGCCTCGCCGATCGACCTCGATGCGCTCGCGGCGCGCTACATCGACCCGGAGATTTGGCGCCGATCATTGCAGGAAGAAGATGGAGAGGAGCCAGAGTCATAGCCTCTGGGAACTTTTACCTTTTCGGTGCGTTGGGCAAAAATAGCCTTATAGAAAATAAGTTCTATAATAAAGTGGGGGATTGGGCTGGTTAGCTGGGGCAGGGGAGCTTGTGCCAGCACCGGCCTACCGTGTTGGTGGGGAAGGGGAGATGGATGTGCGGTCGATTTAGCTTGACGCACCCCGATCAGCTGGCGTTGCGCTTCGATGTGAGTGCAGGCGAAACGCTAGAGGCGCGGTATAATGTCGCGCCAGCGCAGCAGATTCCGGTGATCGTCGACGGGTCAACGGGACGCACGCTACGGCAGATGCTCTGGGGATTTCAGCCGGTGTGGGCGGCGGCCGACCCGACGCGCCCGGCACCGATCAACGCGCGAGCCGAGACGGTCGCCGAGAAGCCGCTGTTTCGCCGCGCCCTTTCGTATAATCGGTGCCTGATCCCGGCCGATGGCTTCTTCGAGTGGCAGGTGATAGCTGGTCAACGGACGAAACAGCCGTTCCATATCCGCTTGCGCGATGGCGCGCTCTTCGGCTTTGCCGGGTTGTACACGGAACATGAGGGACAGGGGACGGTCGCCATCATCACGACCACGCCGAACGCGGTGGTGGCGCCGATCCACACCCGCATGCCGGTCATCCTCGGCACGGACGACGAAGGCCTCTGGCTGGACCATGACGTCACCTCTGCTGCGCCGCTACAGCACCTGCTGCGCCCGTACCAGGCGTCCCTTATGGAGGCCTACCCAGTCGCGTCACTGGTGTCGTCGGTCCGCAACGACGGCCCTGACATCGTACGTCCTCTTGTTTCGGCGAGCCGTCTGCTTTAATTGAGAGCAGCTACACATAATAAATGCTCTTTATCTATCCGGCAGCGGAGCCATGTGTGCTTACTCCGCGATCTCCACCTCCGCCGCGATAGTCACCGCGTTGTTGAGGGGCAACGTCGCCATGCCGACGGCGAGACGCGCGTGCGCTCCGACCTCGGCCCCGTACAACTCCAGAATCAGATCCGAGAAGCCATTGATGGCGTTCGTCGTCTGCGCGTAGCCCGGCTCCGCGTTGACCATACCGTAGACCATCAACCACGCCGTCACGCGGTCCAGATCGCCGAGCGTGCGCTGCAACGTTCCGAGCATCGAGAGGGCGGCTCCCTGCGCCGCTGCCTGCGCTGCCTCCAGGGGAACGTCTGTCGGGACCTTGCCAAAAGGACCGCCAAACGCGCCATCCGGCCCTTGCGCGGAATGCCCGCTGAGATACACGCGGGTACCGCGCATGCGCGCCCACGCGAACGGGATGGCGATGCCGGGTGGAGCGTGCGGGGCGGGCGGGAGTGCAAGGCCAAGGTCCTGAAGTTTCGCCTCAATATGCATAGGATCATCCTTCATCACTGGCCACGACGCATTCAAACGTCAGGCCGCCGATAGCGCGCGGATGTCTGACCGGACAAACCTGGTCGGATGCTTGTCACACCCCGACACCGGCTACGTCGCGGTCGCGAGCCCTCCTAGCTAGTGACCCGCTGACGCAGCGTCGCCACACCGTCGCCGGCCAGGTCGTCCAGGGCAACCGTTCGTCCGGTCATGGCCAGCAGGATGGCGATCAGTGGCCCCCTGACCTCCAGCCCGTCCCCACTGGTCCACGGCGTGTCGGTGGCCCGCAACTGCAGGCCCGCGATCCGCTTCTTGGCCGGGATAACCAGGTTCGACCGCTTATAGAAATCGGTGATGGCCGTGAGGTGCTCCACCGGATGGGTCCCATAGCCGTCAAGCGCGCGGTGGATATCTTCGCCATGCACCACCACTTCCCCCAGCAGCGTCATCACCGGCCCCGGGGGATGCGACCGCGCCATCACGCGGGTCTCGAGCCGGTCGATCAAGTGGGCGTTGGAGCAGGCGTCGGCGATGCGGCGGACGCCCGCGTCGTTGAGCCGGTTCAGGCTGAAGCCGTGGGATGCGATGCCAGAGAGAAAGGAGCCAAGCGTGATCTCGGAGAGGCCGATCAGGTGGGCCACCACCTGACGCACGGTCCAGCCGGCGACCAGGGAGGGGCGCGTCCAGGCCTCGTCTGGGAGGCCGCGGAGGTACGCGACGAACGAGCGCCGTTCCGCATCAATCGCGGGCCATAGGTCCATAGAGCACGGTCCTTTGTTATGCGTGGACGACGACTGACGTCGTGGCCAGGGGGGCACATCGTCAGTGTACACGGCCTCGCTCCCTGGTGATAGCCCTCTCACCTCTGCCCTCGTCACGACGGCTCGCTCCGTGCCGCAACCCGCGCTGCCTCCCTTTACAACCCCACCTCGGCCGCCGCGTTCTGCGTAAAGAGCGAGCCCTCCCGGATGTACTTCCGGACCATCGGCAAGCTCTTGTGGCCAGTCTGAGCCATGATGACGCGCTCGGCGACGCCAGCCTGGGCCGCCGCTGTGGCCAGGCCCGCGCGCAGGGAGTGACCAGCGTACTTGGCCGGGTCGAGGCCGGCCGCCTCTGCCGCATTTTTTACGACGCGCGCGACGGTTTTATCCGCGAGACGGGTCTTCCCTAGGTTCCCATGAGGATCGACGCCGCGGAAGAGTGGGCCGTCCGCGATCCCGGCCCCCATGAGCCACGCCCGGACAGCGCGCACGGGGCAGGTCCCCGGCTTCGAGCCGTAGGGAATGCCGACGGTGCGCCCCGCGCCCTCCTGGTCGGTCTTGCTCCGCCGCAACCGGACGGTGAGGCCGTCGTCACTCCAAGCGAGATCGCCGACGTCGAGGCTGACGAGCTCGGAGCGCCGGAACGCGCCGGCGAACCCCAAGAGCAGGAGGGCACGGTCGCGCTGGCCGCGCAGCGTGGGCGGCAGGTGGTCGACCATAGCCCGGATCTCGCGCGTGATGGCCGGTGCCTTGCCCTCCTGTGCCGTGCCGTTCTGACGACGGATACCGGTCATGACGCGGCGCACGGCGCGGTCCGCTGTCGGTGTGTCCTGGTCAGCGGCTTTGTGGGCCTGGGAGATGGCGGTCAGGCGGCGTTGCAAGGTCAAGGTCTTGAGGGTCTCGGCGCGGTCGGAGAGGTAGAGGACGAGCGTCTCGGGGGTGGCAGGTAGGGCAGTGTGGCCGTGGATCTGGCACCAGGTGGTGAAATCGGCCCAATCTGCGCGGTAGGCGCGGCGGGTGTTGGCGGCGCGAGACTCGCGGGCGTAGTGCCGGGCCCGTTCCTCTACCTTATATAAGGAAAGCGCGCGCGGGTCGTCCTCGGTCGGTAGAATGAGCGCGGTGGCTGGGTCAGGTCGATCGGTCATCGTTTGTCTCCGTGTACGACGGGACTGCACATAGTGATTTAGCACCCTCTAGGCAACGAACTAAGACGCCAGCTACGCGGACAGGGGAGCGGTGAAATCGTAGCGCGGACCCGTCCCCGCAGGCGGCGCCGTTGTCCGACGCAGAGCCTCTAAACGGCGCAGCGTCTGCGGCGCGAAGAGGACATCGCGCCGCAGACGCTGCAGACCTCGGCGGGCACATGATCGATCACGCGGATGCGGTCGCCCTGCCGAACGGTATGGACTACTTCACGCGCTTCATAGACGCCCGCGCAGTCAGTCATCGTACAGGTCATAGCACTCTCCTGTGTGTTGACGTTTTAGAGGGCCTCGGGAGCGAGAAGGCGGAGCGCCGTGACACCGGCATAATCCGCAGTGTTATGCGTGAGGAGGGGCACGTCGCGGGCAAGGGCTGTAGCCGCGATCCAGGCGTCTGCCGTAGCGATCGGCCGCCCCTGCTGGCGTGCGCCATTGACAACCTCAGCCCAGGTGCGGCAGAGGGCACGATCAGGAAGAACGAGGATGAATCGCGCAAGGAAGGCAGCCATCTGCTCTTGGCGCGCAGATCCCCACTGATGCTGGATGCTCCAGCGATCCAGCTCCGCCACGGTCATGAACGAGACGACGCTCAGACGACCTGTGAGCACGACGCGGTACGGCGCGGCGCGCGTGTCCCCACGCAAGATGTACGAGAGGACGTCCGTGTCGACGACGCAGCCCTCAGGCATGCCCGTCGTCCCGGCGCCACGCGCGGAGCGTCTCAGAGAAGCGATCAGGGTCTTGCGCGGGGTCCGCAGGCCAGAGGTCCGTCGTGAGGGCATCCACGCTGGCGATGGGGCGGACACCCTGCGCAGCGGCCAGGTCTGCCAACGACAGAGACGGGCGCGTCATGAAGTCGTGACCACTGATGGTGGCCGGTCCCATACGCTCTGAGAGCGCATCATGATAGGTCAGGGACGGGGCATCGGCGAGACGTCGGAGATAGGTCAAGGCCGCAGGCGCTTGCTCGTCCGAGAGAGCGTCAACTAAAGAGTGCAGATCATCACGCATCGCCATCGGTCCTCTCCTTTCATCGTTCGTGTCTAGTATACCACGACATGGCCTATCATGTCCGATAGTGTGCCCCTATCGGACATGATAGGCCGGCATACATTTTGACATAAAGTGGGTTGTGAATGTACTTGGGTAGCGAGTAGCAATGGAACAGAAAACCCGTCTATGCTCGTGCGACGCCCTGCATGGGCACTCACTGATAGAGACGCAACACTCCGTCTGTTCCCGTCACGGCTAAGACGCTGGCTGGACGGGGTAGGACAAGCAGCGGACGGCGAGCCGCTGGAGTGGTCGGACGACCGCTATCTGGCCACGCGCGTCACGTTCACGCTTGAGAATACCGTTGCCAACGCCGGGCTGATCCGCCGCCTCGAGCCGGCTGCCGGTCGTTGACGCGAACCGCGACCGGTTGCGCCAGCGGATCACGCATCGTCGAGGGGGTTGGGGTCAGGGTCGGCAACCCTGGAGTGCACATCATCGCCCGGACAACGGGGCAAGGGAGTGATTGACGTGACACCTTACGGCTCCTGGATGAGCCGGTCGAGCCACTCCGCGAGCAAGCCGCGCTCGGCGGACGTGAAGGCGGCCGACGCCTCGGGTAGCAGGGCTTTGAGGGCCACGGCATAGCTGACAGCGGCGCGGCGCGGCCCCGCTTGCGCGGGCGCCTCACCGGGGGTCGCATCCGTGGTCATGGCCGCGAGGACCGCCTCGCGCGTCTGGTCGGACAGGGCGAGGTCGCGGTCCGCGCCCCCGGCGGCGATGAGCGTGAGGACGACGCCGACGCCGGCGGCGTGGATCGTGCGCGTCGCGCTCTCCACGCCGACGCGCAGCCGGCCCGCCGCGGCCACGCGCCGCACCAGCCCCTCCAGCATGTTGCGCGCCTCCGCGGCCGCGGGAGACATGACCCCTGGTTGCGGATCGCCGTACATGAGCGCGTAGAGGGCCGGGTTGGCGAGGCCGAAGCCGACGTGCAGGTCCCAGCCCGCGCGCAGGACCGCCACCGGGTCCTCACCGTCCCTCCGCGCGACCTTGGCCCGCACGTAGCGCGCGAACCCGTCGTCGGCGACCGCGTCGAGCAGGCCTTGCATGTCGCCGAACTGGCGGTAGATCGTGGGGGGCTGCACCCCTGCGGCGGCGCTGACCGCGCGCGTGGACACCGCCTCCCGCCCGCCCACGGCCAGCAGCGTCGCGGCGGCCCGCAAGATCCGCTCGCGGGGACTCGGCGACGTGGTAGATATGTCATCGATGGTACTCAGCCTATTATCAGCGGTACCCTGCATATCATCACTGGCGCCCGGTGTGTCATCAATCGTCGGCAGCATATCAGCAGTTGTATCCAAGTGTCCTCCCAACACATCAGACCGTAACTCCTAAGCGGGCCATATGGCCTCCACGATGGGGCGCATCGACGAGGCGCGCTCCCTCGCCCGCGACGCGTCACCCGCGTCGCGGACCCCTATCAATGGTAACACCACGCGGTTATCGCGTCTTGCGTTTCCGTCGATATCATGATAATATTATCACTGTGAACCGCCCACATCGGAGGGAAGACAGAGCGCCAGACGCGGGTGTGTATGCGCGCGGTCCGTTTCGATAGCTATGGCGGCGTCGAGGAACTGCATCGGCGGGACGCTCATGGAGTTGAGACAACGAGGAGGACATGCTCATGGCAGCGAAGACACTTCCAGGCGGAACATTTACCATGGCTAAGAGTTTGACGGTCACGCGCATGGGGTATGGCGCGATGCAGTTGGCTGGCCCGCACGTGTTCGGCCCACCCGCCGACCGCGCCGCGGCCGTGGCCGTCCTGCGCGAGGCGATGGAGCTGGGCATCACGCACATCGACACCAGCGACTACTACGGCCCGCACGTCACCAACCAGATCATCAAAGAAGCCCTGCACCCCTACCCCGACTCGTTGCACATCGTCACCAAGGTCGGAGCGTTACGAGACGCCGAGGGAGGCTGGCCCCAGGCGCTGGCCCCCGCGCAGTTGCGCCAGGCCGTGTCCGACAATCTACACAACCTCGGACTAGACGCGCTCGACGTCGTCAACCTGCGCGTCGGGGGGCTCGACAGCCCCACCCCCGGCTCGATCGCCGAACCGTTCACCGTGCTCGCGCAACTGCGGCACGAAGGACGAATCAAGCATCTCGGTCTGAGCACCGTGTCCGCCGCGCAGATCGCCGAGGCCCAGTCCATCGCGCCGATTGTGTGCGTGCAGAACTTCTACAACCTCGCCCACCGGGTCGACGACGACCTGATCGACTCCCTCGCCGCACAGGGCATCGCCTACGTGCCCTAC
>JAABUX010009653.1_pt1 | contig 10899 bp, 7 predicted proteins | sample 5561851 | NCBI WGS metagenome assembly JAABUX01 (sample SAMN10711883, study PRJNA513361) | rock metagenome | isolation source: Antarctica rocks | place: Antarctica: Victoria Land, Richard Nunatak red sandstone | collected 2016-01-03 | reverse complement strand
TCGAACCCGTCGCGGCAGGCGCCAGTGCGCCCGTGCGCCCCGACGCTGACGCACCTGTGGTGAGTCCCGTCGCGACATCGCCAGGCGCTGCCACGCTCGGCATCAGCGACCGAGGCGTTGACCCCCCCGCGACAAAGACCGGTTGCCACGAGCCACGATAGAAAGAGCCGTCGGGCTGGCCCGCGTAGGACTGACCGCGAGAGGTGGAGACGCTCTCGAGGGCGGCTGGCAAGTGGGATTGCAATGCCGCCAGGCCGGCCAACGAGGGGAACATGGTCGAGACGGCCATCACATCGTCGGCAACCCGCCCGTCTCCGCCACCCGCCTCCAGGCCCCGTTGCGCGATCAGGGCCGCTTCGGTCGCACCCATCGCAAAAACGTCGGCGCGTCCAGCGGTCATGCCGGACGCCAGAACGTCCGCGCGGCGCATCGCCGCGCCATCGACGGCCGGGCGGGTCGGATCACTCTCGCTCACCCGAGCCATCGGCGGGGCCGCCCCAAAGGATACCGGCGTCGCCGAAGGCCCGTCCAGGGACGCCCCAACCGCATCCGCGCTACCTGTACCGCGTGGGCCGTTCGTCGCGCTCCGTCCACCTGGCGCATCCGGCGCCTGTGCTTCGCGCCCTGATCGGGCCGCCGGGTCGCCGGGCAGAACAATAGGGGCAACGCGTGATGCGCTGTTCAGCGTCCCCGCCAGGGAGGACACACGCATACCATCAGGTCCGGCGTCCGCGCCGCCGGGGAAACGCCCGCGCGCCACGATGATAGGCTCCTGTCCCGGCGCGGCGCCGTGTCGCTCTGATTGCCGCGGAACAGACATGTCCATGGCGACCGCGGCCTTGCGTCCGATAGCAGCGGCAAGATCGAGCGCCCCAGGCAAGGCATCCGCGGCGCTCATGGCGCCCGCGACAGATCGAGGCGTCATGACATACGGCTGCCGTTGGCTATCGACGTTGCCCGCGCCAGCGACGAGTTTATCGACGTTGCCCGCGCCAGCGGCGTGACGCTGTTCGCCGACGCCCATCGTGTTGGATACAGGACGCTGTACTTGACCCCACATTCCCACGAAGGGCAGCGAACGACCAGTGGCGGCATAGGCGGGCTGGTCAAGCGATGTTCCAAGCGGAGACGAACGCCCTGCCCGCGCGCCATCAGCATCCACAGCATCCACGGAGCGGGCGCCGTACAAGCCCATCCTGGCCGGCGTATCGTTGAGGACCCGCGCCATATCTAGCGCGGCGTAGACCGACCACGAGGCACCGACCGGGGCGCCATCGAGCAGCAGGCCCATACCGGGCGCGGCCGGCCAGAAGTCCGCGCCCCATCCGGCCCCATCGGCGCCGACCGGCGAACCGGCGCGCGCGGCGCCGCGACGGCCTGATCCTGTTCTCGATACGACAGCGGCGCCTCCCATCAGGCTGGATAGAGCGGCGCTGTCCCGACCCACGGCCACGGCCTGTCCGGTATCCGGATGCGCGTGGCGCTCACCGCGTTGCTCGTCCGGCCCAGACGTGACGGGGACGGGCGAGACGCCCGCGCTCCCAGGGCCGGGGACGGGCGAGACGCCCGCGCTCCCAGGGCCGGCCGCCCGATACGCCATCGAGCCTTGGGCGACCGCCACTCCCGCAAGATCTTGCGCGAATAGCGCGATGTGCTCGCCTGACATGATGCCGACGCGCAAACCGGGAGGCGTATCCAGCGGTGTACTCTGTGCCATGGCCGCCGGCGTGTTCGCGATAGGTACGGCCGCATCGACAGCCGACGGCAACCGCGCGGACGCCGCCGACACCGGAACATCGCCGGCCGGTAGGAGCGTGGCGCCCCGGTCGGATGTCGCGCCCACGCTGTCATCGCGCGCCTGTTCGAGATCGGCCCGGCGAACGGCGCCGTGGCCCTGCGCCTGGAAAGGCTGCTGTTGGGGAGCGGGCGCGGGCGCGGCCTGCTGGAGCGTGTGTACGAGTTCGTGACCCAGCAACGCCGCCCCGTTGACCGTGTGAGGCGCGAAGGCGCCCTGGGCAAAGTAGACCGCGTCGCCAAGGGTAAAGGCCTGCGCGCCGAGCGCCGACGCGGCCTCTGCCGCGGCCGTATCCGCGTGCACGCGCACATCGGGGAGTTCGGCGCCGAGAGCTGTCTGCATGGCGCGCCGCGTCCCCACGTCCAACGGTTGCCCCGTGCTTTGAGCGGCTTGACGCAGCGCCCCAACGCGTTGCGCCGTGTTCGGGGACGGCGCTCCAGGCTCAGGCTTGCGCTGCACGCTGGCTGCCAGATCGAACATGCCTGGCAACGACGTGAACGGCGCAACGTTGCTGGCCGTCTGGCGGCCCTCGGTCACGCTCCAATCGGTCTCTTCACCGTCGCGCGGCGGCGTCCTGACCACGCTCAGCGGTAGCGGCCGGCCCAGGGCGGCCATCACGTGCGCCGGCTGGCGTCGCGCAATGCCGCTGTTTGCTTCTTGCGCGCGCCGGTCATCCATGGGACGAGTCACGACCATGTCGGGCAGCGTCACGCCGGCCGCGGAGCGCAGGACGGGCCGCGTGGCTGTCTCCAGCGTCGTCAGCGTCGTCACCGGCCGGATCAGGCGCGGGTCGACCGCCGATAGGGAACGCCGCGGCGACGGAGGAACCGGCGCAGTCTCATCGACCGATGATGAGGCGGAGAGGGGATTGGAGGGCCTGGGCAGTGGCTCGGCGGCAAGCGTCCCGACGATGGTGGACGCGGAAGGAATAGCAAGCGCTTCGCCGTCGGACGGCGCGCCCGCGCTCTGTCGCGCGGGGCGTGCGCGCAAGGTAACGCGCGCCACCGTCAACCCGAGGTCGGAATCGCCGGCGAAGGCGCCCTCCTCACGCGGCCACAACGATTCCGACAAGGCGCCGTAGCGACGCTCCACGCCAGCTGCAAACGCGGCCGCGTCGCGCCCATGGCCGGGTTGCTCCAGAGTTGCGCGAGCAGGTGGCGTCGCGTGGCGCTGCACACCGGCCGCGAACGCCGACGTCGCGCTGCCAATGGGCGACGAGGGACGCAGATGCGCCAGGAAACGCGCGTTGCGCGTCGCCAGGGTCAGAGCCGTCGCACGAGCGGCGGGCGACAGGCCGCGCTGTCCATGGGATGACGCTACCTGGCCAGCGGGCGTCGCCCGTTTGCCGCTCCCCCTGTCTCTGCGCTGTGCCACTGTTCCTAATACCTCGCAATAGAACTGCAAGTAAACTCTAGCTGTTCGACCGCCGTCGCGTTCTCGTTGGCGTTGAAGTCCGGCCCGGTCCAGCGAACCGGGAACGCGTCCTGCAGACGCCAACTGGTAGCGGGGCCGCTGCTCTGCGCCATGACATGGTTCTCATACACATGGATGGTCACCGAGCTGCGCTTCACCTTGCCATCGATGACGTCGCGATACCATCTCCAGAGACCATCAGGCACGACGAGGCCACGCTTGAGGACCACGTTGTTGGCCTTGCTACGCACCGGAAACTTATAGGTATAGTTGTTGCGCCCGCCTTCGTTGTACTCGAAGACCTCGGTCTGGATCTGCAACCCGGTGCACTCGCGGAAAAACCCCTCCGCCACGCCCCCGATCTCCACCCAGAACTTCGAGGTGATCAGCGCTTCGTCGGTAAACTTGCCCATGGTGTCCCCCTGCAACCCTCCTCGTCCCTATCCACCGAAGCCGCTCGCGCTGGCGGTCAAGGACGCAATGCGCGCCTCGTCCTCCTCGTTGCGCTGACGGTTGAGGCGGTCGATCTGCTCGAACCAGCGCCGCCGGTCGTCGTGCTCGAGCGCCATGATCTCGTTCAGCGACCAGTGGAAGTGGTAGGCGATGTAGGCTACCTCCTCGTTGAGCTGGTCGAGGGGGTAGCTCGCTACCCCCCCACCTCACTGACGTCGATCTCCACCTCCGTTCCGCAATTGGGGCAGGCCACCCGCGCGATGGTGCTGCCGTCCTGGTTGATGCGACGATAGAAATTCTGTAGATACGCCAGATCCGAGGAGAAGAGGCCCTCGATCATCGCGGGCGTCATCTCCTCGATGGTACCTAGCCTGGTAATCACCCGCGAGAGCAGGATGATTACCAGGTAGGCGCCGTTCTGCTTGACCCGCGGGTCACGGAGCGGCAGGATCTCGTCCAGAGCCGTGGCCAGCCGCATCGTGCCCTCGCGATGGAGAGTACCCTCCCGGTCGACATACCCCTTGGGCAGCTTGAACGGAAACTCGGTCTGCAACTTCACAGCGTCCGCTTGAGCCCTTCGTGCGTGATCACGATCGACTCGACTGCCGTCTCGTTGCCCTTGGCCGAGAACGACGGGCCGGTGTACTTGCTGATCCAGCCGCGCGTGAACGTGTACTGGATCACCGGGATGCCCTGCGGATTGCGGCCGGTGATGGTGCCGTCCTTGCGCGCCTCGTCATAGTTGCCGTCGAGCACGTGCTGCCGCCAATCGAACAGCGAGTTATCCGAGGTGGCGCCGCGCTTGAGCGTGAGATCGCCCCACTTCGTGCCGCCGAAGGTCTTGCGAATATAGATCTTGCCGTCCTTGTCGACGTCGCGATACTCGATGACCTCGGTCGTGTTCTCGAAGCCGCTGGCCTCGGTGAACGTGGCCATCTCGATGCCCTGCACGTCGAGGCTGAAGTGGAACGCGCCAATCGGATCCTGACCTACCGCCATTGTCTAACTCCTTTTCCCGATGCGTCTCGTCCGTTTGTACCGGGCCCCTGCACGCGCAGGGACCGTCTTGACCCACCCGTGGGTGGACTCGCGACCCTAAAGAAAGACCTCCGCCCTCCCGTCGCCCTATGCGACAGGTTAGGCCTCGGCGCCGGGGCTGGCCTGGCTAACGCGGAAAATCACGAACTCGGCCGGCTTGGTCGGAGAGATACCGACCTCGCAGATGACCTGACCGGCGTCGATGACCGTCTGCGGGTTGGTCTCATTATCGCACTTGACGTAGAAGGCCTCGCGCTCGGTGGCGCCAAAGAGGGCGCCGGTCATGTAGACGCGCGAGAGGAACGACGACACGTCGCGCTTCATCTTGAGCCATAGGTCAATGTTGTTAGGCTCGAAGACAGCCCACTGCGTGCCCTGGGTAATGCTCTCGCGCACGAAGTTGAACAGGCGGCGCACGTTGAGGTAGCGCCACTCGGGATCGCTGGAGAGCGTACGCGCCCCCCAGATGCGGATGCCGCGGCCAGGGAAGGAGCGCACGCAGTTGATGCCGACCGGGTTGAGCAGCGTTTGCTCCTCGGTCGTGACCTGGAACTCGATGCCGGTGCAGCCGCGGATGGACTCGTTGGCCGGCGCCTTGTGCACGCCGCGCTCACTGTCCACGCGCGCCCATACGCCAGCAATATGGCCCGACGGCGGGATGTTAATAGTCTTATTGGTGACCGGGTCGTTGACCTGGATCCAGGGGTAGTACATCGTGGCGTACGAGGAGTCATACCCGACATCGTTCATACGCCAGTCCTTGACGGTGTGCGGCTTCATGCCAGGCAGCGGGTCGAGGATGGCCACGCGGTCGCCGTTGCGCTCACAGTGGTCGATGAGAGCTTGCTGCACGGCATGGACGCCCTCGCCATCGATCCAGCCCTTCTCATACGCGCTCATCAGATCGGGGGCGCTGACGATGGTCAACTCCTCGATCGCGTCGAAGCCGCCGAGGCCGACGCGTTCGGCCGTGTCGCCCACGTATTGCGCGGGGGTAACGTTGGTCAGCGCCACGCTGGCCTGAGCGGCCTCGAGGTTGAACAGGCCCAATTCCAGCGGCAGAGGCGCGCTACCCTGGGCCGGCTCCACGGCGGTCGATTCGGTCTTCAACTCCACGTGCAGCAGCTTGGATTTGTTACGGCCCTCGTTGACAATCGTCTCCACGTAGCGCGGATCGCTGCGCTTCGTCGAGAGGTTCTCGAACACCTCGCGCGTGGCGCCGGCGCGAACAGTCATGGTAAAGCGGTCGTCGATCTCCGTCGTCTGGACCCCGGGGGCGCCGGGGCCCCCGGGGGCGCCAAGAGCATCCCCCTCGGCAGCGTCGCCCTCCTTCGCCGAGGAGGCCACGGGTCCGCCGGGCCTCTTGGCCGGGGCCTTGTCGCCGGAGGGCGGCAGCGTAGCGCGGTCGATGGCGCTGGACGCAATCTCCACCACCACTCCCTCGGGCGCCTCGGGCAGCGCGCTGACCTGCAGCGAACCGCCGGCGATCCCGGCCCTGCTCGGGATGGCGCGTTGCGCCGGTTGCCGCGCCGCCTTGGCGCTTTCAGGTGAGCCCAAGCGCACGATGTAACACACGCCGCCGCCATTGTTGAAGTAGCCGTAGACGCTGTGCGCGAGGTAGGCCCCGTCGATAAAGTCGCCGAACATCGAGCGGAACTGGGTCCAGTTGGTGACCAACGTCGGCGTATTGTACGGGCCCTTCTCGGCAAAACCGATGAAGCCGGCCACCGATGTACCGACCCCCTCGATTGGCCGGCTGCCGCCCGATACCTCCTCGACATAGACGCCTGGCGCCAGATAGCTTGTTGCCATAGTGTCTCGTTTATCCTTTCATGAGAAACGGCCTGGTTAGGGAGTCATCCGCGCTGGGGTCGTTCCTGAGTCCGCGTGTCATGCCCCGCGTGGTCCGGATCCGTACTGGTCTTGCCTGTCGTGTCGCCATGATGAAGGGCGCGAAGAGAGAAGCCGCGCTACCGTCATGGTCCATTCGGACCGCGGGCGGTGAGCGCGCTCACGTTTGGGACCGGGCCAGCGCGCGACCGATGCCAGCACCTATACTTTCCAGCCCTCCGCGCCATCCGTCTATACCTCCAGATCATAGATATCATTGCCAGCCGATAGTCGAGACGCCGGCGCCTCGGCGATATAGGGCTCCGGCGTCAGCACGCTCACCTCAACCGTGGTGTCAATAGCGTGGCCATCGGGCGTCACCACGCGGACGCGGTGCTGCCCCACCGGAATCTGCGCTATAGTATAGCGTCCATGCTTGTCGCTGCGCACCGTAATCCCTAGATCCGGGAATGTGACCCACGCCTCGGCGACCGCGTGGCGCCCGTCGTCCTCCCCGGATCTCCTGGAGACCGTGCCACCGATGGCGGTGAGGCGCTGAGGGACGGGACCCGGCAGCCCCGGCATGCCGCCAAGGTCGATCACCTTGGTCAAGACGAGCGGTGCCTCGACAAGCACGTCCAGGTCCACGGCCAGCGTCGCGGTGTAGGTGACGGCCGGCTTGAGGTCGTTATCCAGCGCGCCCCAGAATTCGCCGGGATTGCGCACCACGCCATCGGCGTGCGCCGTGAGCGTCTTTACCGGCGCCCCGGCCCGCTGCATCTCGCCCACCAGCAGCTCCGGGCCGTAGGTCGACTCGCGCATCAAGGCCGCCATGACGCGCCACAGCAACTGGTGCTCATCGATGACGGTGCGCGCCCACGCCGTCACGAAGTAGGAGAGATCGATGTTGACCCGCGGACGCCGCAGGCCGCTGGGTCCCTCAAGTCCCGTCTCCGTGGCCCATCCCGCGTGCCGCAGTTCAACGTTCTCGCGCAGGTCGAAAAGGTACAAATTGATGGTGGGCTTCAAGATTTTGGCCGACCATTCGCGCTTGGGGCACTCGAAGCTGACGTCGACCTCGTTGGGGTCCAGCGGCATGCGCTGCACCAGGACGTTCTTGAGTGTCTCGTTAAAATCGGTCAGCATCGGGACCCTCTACCTACCGAACTTTCGCTCTTCGCTATCGGCTCAACGCGGACAAGCGTTCCGCGCGCCTCATCGCTCTATTCACGGACCGGTCGCACGCCATGCGCCCCCACATCGTCTATTATAAGCGCGTGCGGCCTCCCTCTAGCCAAGATACACTATGGCGCCCCCATCTGTCGACCCCCAAAATCCACGAATAGCCAATTTAGCCCTATTGCACGCTGCCATTGCGCTCATGCGGTCTATCTTGAGACAAGGAGGACAATTGGGGCGCTACAATCGCTATCAGATGGGGGACTACTACTGAGCCAGTAGCCCCCCACGAGCTTGGTAACGCTGGATCAGCCGCAAGGTACATTCCCAAAGTGACAGAGCCATTTATCACTCAGCCTTTCAGTTGCGGATTACAAGATAAGGGCACCAGGTGTCACGGTTCATGGTAGTTAGCGTGATGCGGTTCCAGCGAACGATCTTTGCGAGGACGGTTGGCCGAGATGTGCCGCATTAGCACCCGCGTAGCAACGTCTCGATCGTCCGTAGTTAATCGCAACACCGTCGCCTTTGACCGAATCGGACCGGACAAGCTATGCTGTGGCCGCTCTTTCAAGGTGATATATGAACGTTGTGCTGGCACAAGGCGACTTCGATGGTCGAATGTATCATAGTCGTCGTCGAGATTGAATGAATCGATTTGCTTCCAGAGAATGAAGCGGTTAGCCGTTTGAAGCCCACGATCACGCAACATCACCTCCGCATTGAGCGCCTGGACGAATGCAAACGCTGCGAAGCTCAGGTCGAAAAGGATTGCGTCAAATCGGTAGTGCTGAAGGCCAACCATGACGCCAATTGCTAACCCCACCCAGAGCATTGATAAACCGCCATAGATGAAGGTGAATGTCCACGACCTACCAAGTCGCAGGAGTATTGTACCAAATCGGTATCGGCGTCCCAGGCGTGCTACGCTAAACGCATACAGTAATATAGCAAGAATGATATACAATAGCTCATCCCATTCCTAAGACATAGTTTACATAGACAAGACAGTGGTGCGCTTGCCAGCCGACCGTCTCGGTTAGGCCAGTCAGGCGGTTATCATCGGCCAAGGCGTAGCTAGTCGTCGCGCCGTTGGGGTAGCCCAGCGAGGTCAGGCGGCTGGCGGCGTCGTAGGTGTAGGTGATCGGACCCCACAGGCTGTTGTCGATGCGCATCAGGCGACCGCCCGGATCGTAAGTGTAGGTCGTCAGGGGCATGCCGGGCTCACTCTTGGTCCTAAGGCGACCGGCCGCGTCATAGGTGTAGCTGATCACTGTCCCGTCAGGGTAGGTCTGTTGTAGCAGCCGGTTGTCGCCATCATACGAGAAGAGGGTGGCCCCGGTCGTGTCGACGCTCTTCGTGGTGTTGCCATCGATATTAAGGGATAGCTGCGTCGTCTTGCCGTCCTGGTACGACACACCCGTCGCAGGTTAAACGACCCTGATCGCGCGATAGCCCTGCACAATGAGAGTCGGACGCTGTACCAATCGTTAGGTGACAAGAACAGTCGATCGACTCGCCTCGCTGCCCGAATCCTCTATCGCACCTTACGTTCGCATCACGATTCAAGAAACGCTGAGCGCGGAGGACTACGCGATGGCCCTGGCGGCAGGCCGCGCCCTCTCACACGTGCAAGCTGTCGCCCTCGCTCACCGCTGCGCCGCGTCGCTCTAGAAAACGTCCGCGCCGATACGGTATCTGATGCGCAACTCTATGGCAGCGAAACCGGCGCCATCTGCGCCAACTGCAGCAGCGGTCCCGCGACGATGCCCAGCAGCACCGAGCCGGCCACGGTCAGGATCAACGCGAGCGTCCATGCCACGTGCCGCTCGGGCCGCGGCGCCTCGACCGGACGCTCGCGCATGTACATGTAGAAGATCACCCGCAGGTAGTAGAACACCGAGATCAGCGAGCACAGCACGCCGATCACCGCAAGTTCGCTGTGCCCGGAGGCGACGGCGGCGCGGAACACGAAGAGCTTGGCCAGAAAGCCGCCGGTCGGCGGGAAGCCCGCCAGGGAGAACATAAACACGGCCATCGCCGCGGCCAGCAGGGGGTTGCGCACGGCCAGGCCGCTGAAGTCGGATAGGCTCTCGTAGCGCTCGCCGCGCTGCGAGACGGCGATCAGCACGATGAAGGGGCCGAGGTTGATGAAGGCGTAGATGGCGAAGTAGAACAGCAAACTGGGCAGCGCGTCCGGGTTCGGCTGATTGTTCGGCAGCACAAACGAGGCGATGGCCACCAGCAGATAGCCGGCGTGCGCGATGCTGGAGTAGCCGAGCATACGCTTGACGTCGGTCTGCACCACCGCCGCGACGTTGCCGAATATCATCGTGGCCACGGCCAGGAACCAGACCGCGCCCTCCCAGTGCTCCACCACCGCCGGCAGCGCCGCGCCGAAGAGCCGCACAAACGCGGCGAAGGCGGCCAGCTTGGTGCCCACCGACATAAAGGCGGCCACCGGGCCGGGTGAGCCCTCGTAGACGTCGGGCGTCCACACGTGGAACGGCACCGCCGCCATCTTGAAGGCCAGCCCCACCAGCATCAGCCCGACGCCGATCAGCAGCACCGGGTCGCCCGCTCCGACGTGCTGCGACAGGAAGCTGTTGATCAGCGAGAGGCGCGTCGAGCCCGTCTCACCGTAGGTCAGCGCCATGCCGTAGAGCAGGAAGCCCGAGGCAAACGCGCTGAGCAGGAAATACTTCATGCCTGCTTCCTGCGACCGCGCCCGCGTGCGCGCGAAGCCGGCCAGCACGTAGAGGCAGATCGAGAACAGCTCCAGGGACAGGAAGATGGTCATCAGCGAGGAACTGGCGCCCATCAGCATCATGCCGCAGACGGCGGCCAGGATCAGCACGTAGTACTCGCTCAGGCTGAGGCCCTCGCGGCGCAGGTAGTCCGGCGACATCAACAGGACGAGCACGCCGACGGTCAGGAAGACCAGGTTGGTGAACAGCGTGAAGCCGTCCAGCGTCACCGCGCCGTTGAACGCGCTCGAAGGGGCGCCATTGCTCCAGATGACGCCGTCGGCCACCGCCGCGCCGATCAGGCCCAGGATGCCCACGTAGGCCATGTAGTCGCGCCGGTCGCGGTCGATCACCAGATCGAGCACCAGCACCAGCAGGGCGGTCAGCGCGACGATCAACTCCGGCAGGATGGTGATCAGATTAGAATCGGTCGGAGCCATCAGG
>JAABUX010009652.1_pt1 | contig 10900 bp, 9 predicted proteins | sample 5561851 | NCBI WGS metagenome assembly JAABUX01 (sample SAMN10711883, study PRJNA513361) | rock metagenome | isolation source: Antarctica rocks | place: Antarctica: Victoria Land, Richard Nunatak red sandstone | collected 2016-01-03 | reverse complement strand
CGCCGCATCGTCGCCCAGCACCGCCACGCCCAGCACCGTGCGCGGCGTCGCCTCGGCATCGATCAGCCCGCCCGGTGCGAACCCCGCCGCCTGCAACGCCTCGATCACCACCTTCGCATGCCCGCCCGCGCCGATCACCAGGACACGCCGGCTCACTCGCGCCGCAGCCCGGGATAGCTCTCCGGCGGATCACGCAGCCAAAGCACGTTGACCGAGAGGAGCCCGCCGATATCGCCCCCGAGCGGCAACAGCCGCCCCGTCGCCTCGTCGATCTGCCACCCGGCCAGCCCATGCGCCCGGAACGCCGCAAGCCAATCCGCGACCGCCACCCCCGCCCGCGCCAAATGCGACGGCCCTAACTCCGCAATCACCCCCGCCCGCGGGCTGTCCGCAAGCAGCCGTCGCGCCCCCGCCAGCGCCGCGAGCTCCGACCCCTCCACGTCCAGCTTGACCAAGCAGGCGGGCCGCCCCGCCGGCACGAGCGCATCCAGCGGGCAAACCGCGACCTTGATCGCGCCGGCCGCCTCCGCGCCGAGCGGCAGCAGCGAGTTGTGGCTGCCGGCCGCCGCCAGCTCGAACCGCGCCCGGCCCGGCGCCGCCCCCGCCGCGCACTCGTGCAGCACCACCCGCTCGTCGAGCCCGTTCAGCGCCAGCGTCCGTCGCAGCACCGCCGCCGTGCGCGGCGTCGGCTCGACCGCCACCAACAGCCCGCCCGCCCCGAGCCGGCGCGCCAGCGGCACGGTGAACGTGCCGACATGCGCCCCCGCATCGACCGCGAGCCCACCCGGCGCCGCCAGCGCACAGGCGACCGCCAGCGCCCCCGGCTCGAGCCGCCCCGCCGTCTCGACCATCGCCGCCATCTGCGCCGCATCATCGCCCGGCACGATCAGATACCCGTCATCGGTGCGGACCGCGACATCCTCCCCAGCCGGAAACCAATGCCGCCGGCTCAGCCGGGACGCCTCGGCCTGCAACGCCCCCAGCCCAACGCTCGCCGCCTCCGCCGCACCATACAGCGTGCCCAGGCGTGTTCCGGCATCGTCCATCTTGACATGCAGCGCGACCATCTTCGCCCCAAACTCGCCCGCCACCGCGTCCTCGGTCCGGCGTCGGTCCGCCCGCTGCAGATGCGCCGCGTCGAGCCGCAACGTCACCCCGCCGATCGCCTCGGCTAGCGCCGCGACCGTGGCTCGGTCCTGCTGCCGCGCCGCCGCGATCTGAGCGCTGAGCCCGCGCAGATGCTCCTCTATTTGGTCCAGCCGGCGCCGGGTCTGCGCATCGGCGTCCCGGTCCGCCGCGAGCGCCGCAGTCGCCGCCTCGATCCGCCGCAACACCCCGGCCCGCTCGACCGCCGCCTCGACGCCCCGGTCGAGCCGGTCGAGCACCGGCCTGGCGAGCGGCCGGAACAGCCCGAGCACCCGCTGCTTCATGCGCCGCCTCGCCGGCCCGGCCGGCGGCAACGCTGGAGCGATGGCGGGCGGCAAGACCTCGGCCCACGTCGGCGTGTCCAGCGCGCCGGGCTCCGCAGGTCTCGCCGCTATGTCGGCCTTCCGCGGCGGCTCGTACAACCCGGCCCCAGCGCGCAACGCCCGGTCGAGCCCCTCCAGTCTGCGAACCGGGTCAGCGTCCGGCAAGCGTCATCCTACATGAGGCCCTTCGCCTGGATGCGCAGCATCGCTTGCCGGATGTCCAGCATGATCGCCAGGAACGACATCGCGACCCCGCTGACACAAAAGCCGATGATCGCCCCCACCAGCGCACGGCCGAAGCTGAACCCGCCATAGAGCCCGCCCGCGCTACCGAAGGTGACGAAGCCTCCAATCGTGCCGATCACGATGATGACCACCATCATGATCTGCGCCAGGTTCACCAAAAGGGCGCGCATCCGGTCCATCTGCCTCTCCATCGTTCATCATCCGGGTAGGCCACGCCTCTCCCGTGTTGCACCACAGTCCACTAGCAGCCCGTCCCGCGTCACGTCCACCCGCGCGCCGTCACCCGCCCCGCGCCGCCGTCGCCAGCCGGTCCGCCCGCTCGTTCATCGCATCCCCCGCATGCCCCCGCACCCAGCGCCAATCCACCTCATGTCCCGCCGCCGCCGCCAGCAACCGCCGCCACAAATCCATGTTCGCCACCGGATCGCCCGCCGCATTGCGCCAGTTCCGCCGCACCCACCCCGTATGCCACCGCGTGATCCCGTTCCGCACATACTCGCTATCCGTATGCAGCAGCACCCGGCACGGCCGGCTCAGCGCCTCGAGCGCCGCCGCCGCCGCCGTCAGCTCCATCCGGTTATTCGTCGTCACCGCCTCCGCCCCCATCAGCTCACGCTCATGCTTCCCCATGCGCAGGATCGCCGCCCAACCCCCCGGCCCCGGATTGGGCTTGCACCCCCCATCCGTCCAAATCTCCACCACCTCACCCGGCATGCGCCATCTCCTCGGCCAGGAAATACCGGAGCCGCGCCAGATAGGCGAGCGGGTCCTTGCGCGTGACCAGCGCCCCCGCCGGCGTATGCAGCCAATCATGCAGCCGCGTCAGCAGGAACCGCAGCGCCGCCCCCTGGCACAGCACCGGCAACGCCGCCCGCTCCGCCGGCCCAAGCGGCCGCACCGCCTCATACCCCCCCAGCAACGCCCGCCGCCGCCCCAGCACCAGCCGCGTCGCCACGCCCTCGGCAAAGCACCACGCATTCACGCAAACCGCCAAATCGTAGGCCAGCAAATCCGTCGCCGCAAAATAGAAGTCGATCAGCCCCGTCAACTCGCTCCCCTGAAAGAACGCATTGTCCGGAAATAAATCCGCGTGGATCTGCCCCCGCGGCAACCCCTCCGGCCATGCCGCCTCGACATGGCCCAACGCCGCCGCCAGCTCGCCATAGAGACCCGGCGCCACCCCATCCGCCGCCACCCCGCATTGCGCCAACAGCGCCGGCCACCCTCCCGGCCCCAGCGCATTGGCCCGCACCGCCCCATAGCTCGCCCCGGCCAAATGCAGCCGCGCCAGCGCGCCCCCCACCGCCTCGCAATGCCCCACCGCAATCCGCCGCGGCCACGCCCCCGGCAGGAACGTCGTGATGCACGCCGGCCGCCCGCACAGCGCGCGCAAACTCGCCCCATCCCGCCCCCGCACCGGCTGCGGGCAGGTTATCCCCCGCGCCGCCAAATGCTCCATCAACCCCAAAAACCACGGCAGCTCGCGCGCCTCGACCCGGCGCTCGTACAGCGTAAGAATGTACCGCCCCGCCGCCGTCTCGAGCAGGAAATTGCTGTTCTCGACCCCCTCCGCAATCGGGCTGAGCCGGCCCCCTGGGCCGAGCGCGTACTCGGCGAGAAACCGGGCCAGCGCCGCCTCGGACACCGCCGTGTACACCGCCATCAGCCCAGCCGCATCAGCCGAGCGGCGCCGGCAGCTTGAAAATCACGTCCTCCTGCGTCACGCGCCGCTCCTCCACCTCGAGCGCATACCGCCCGGCCAACGTCCCGAGCAGCTCCTGCACCAGCGATTCCGGCGCCGACGCCCCCGCCGTCAGCCCGAGCGTCCCCACCCCCTCGAGCCACCCCCAATCGAGCGCCGCCGCCCCCGGCAACAGGATCGCCCGCGCCCCCGCCCGCTCGGCCACCTCTCGCAGCCGCTGCGAGTTGCTGCTGTTGGCGCTGCCGATCACCAGCACCAGGTCGCACCCCGGCGCCACCGCCTTCACCGCCGCCTGCCGGTTCGTCGTCGCGTAGCAGATATCCTCCCGCTTCGGCCCCTCGATCGCCGGAAACCGCTCCCGCAAGATACCCACGATCTCCGCCGTATCGTCCACCGATAGCGTCGTCTGCGTGATGAAGGCGAGCCGCGCCGGGTCCTCCGGCTGCACGCTCTGCGCATCCGCCGCACTTTGCACCAGCGTCACCGCCCCCGGCGGCAACTGCCCCATCGTCCCCACCACCTCCGGATGCCCGGCATGGCCGATCATCAAGATATGCCGCCGCTCGCGGCTCCCCGCCGCCCAATGCCGCTCCGCCTCGCGATGCACCTTGCTCACCAGCGGACACGTCGCGTCGAGCGCCGTCAGCCGCCGCCGCTCCGCCTCCGCCGGCACGCTCTTCGGCACGCCATGCGCCGAGAACACCACCGGCGCGTCCGCCGGCACCTCGTCGAGCTCGCGCACGAAGATCGCCCCCTGCGCCTCGAGCGTCTCCACCACGGTGCGGTTGTGCACGATCTCATGGCGCACATAGACCGGCGCCCCATACCGCCGCAGCGCCTCTTCGACGATCCGGATCGCCCGGTCCACCCCCGCGCAGAACCCGCGCGGCCCCGCCAGCACGACGCGTAGCCGAGGCAGCGGAACCAGGGAGGAAGGAAGGCCGGCGTCAGGCATGGCGGGGTCGCCTGGGTTGTCCGGGTCAGTGTCGGCGCGCAGTATGCCCCGCGGATCGCCGCGCCACAACCGGGAGTTATCGATGCCTGCGCCCATGACCACGCGACGCCTTCTCTGCTCGTTGCCGTGCCTGCCCGTGCTGGCCCTCGCGAGCTGCGGCGGCGCCAGCGGTCCAGACTTCCCGCCGCCCTGCCCCAAGGTCGCCATCCTGCACGACGCCGCCGACCTCAACCGCTTCGCCGGCTCCGGCCAGGACCTCACCCAGATGGTGCTCGGCGGCCGGATTACAGGCCTCTCCGGCACCTGCACGCGCGCCCAGGGCGATAACGTGCTGACCGCCGTCACCGTGGCGCTCGACCTCACCCGCGGCCCCGCCGCCCCAAGCCGCCAAGCCGCCGCCGCCTACTTCGTCGCCCTCGTCGACGGCCAGACCATCCTCGCCAAGCGCGTCTACCCCATCGAGGGCCGCTTCCCCCCCAACACCGACCGCCTTACCGTCGCCGCCAAGCCCGTCGAAGTGCTCGTGCCGAATAGCCCCACCAAATCCGCCGCCGCCTACCAGCTCCTCGTCGGCTTCGTCCTCACCCCCGCCGAGCTCCAATCCAACCGCACCCGCGGCATCCGATAGAGCATCATCCGATCAAACGGGTTCACCCATCGGATAAAGATGCTCGATAAAAGAAATCGCTAGAGCGTGGGCGGTGCTCCTATCGGCACGGAACACGCTCTAGCCGCATAAGCTATTCCCCTCATCCCAATGACCCTGGTAACGTTCCAGGGATGAACCGCTTGCTGCTCATGCTCGCGCTGCTTCTCTCCCTGCCCGGCCACGCCCACGCCGCCGCACCTTCCTGGACCGGCACCTGGGACACACGCTGGCGCGAATCGGGCGCCCGCATGGAGCTCACCCAGCACGGCAGCCAGGTCCGCGGCGCCTACCCCGTCTACGGCGGCCGCATCGAAGGCACCGTGCACGGGCGCACCCTCACCGGCCAATGGATCGAAGGCCTCCGCCACGGCGGCGTCACCTTCGTGCTGGCCCCGGACGGGCAGTCCTTCATGGGCCGGTTCGACAACGGCCAATGGTGGACCGGCAGCCGCAGCGGCGCCGCGCAACACGCCGTGCAGATCGACCAAAGCGGTGCGCGGGAAGCCCTGCGCACCTTCCTGCTGGCCGGCAATGCGGCCCGCGCTGGCGCACTCGACGAAATAGGTGCCGCCGCCGCAATCGTCGATTTCGGCCCGGCAGGCGCCACCATGGTGCCCGGCGAGAAGCTCGCCGCCGCCAGCGCGCTCTTCGACCTCGTGGACCAAACCACCGTCCGGCTCTGGGACATCCCCGGCAAGCGGGCCCAAGGCCCGGCTCTCCAGCTCCGTCTCAAGCAGGCCGGCACCGGCGCCGAGCTTCCGCTGACCCTGGTGCAAGCGCCCGACCGCCGCTGGTCCATCGCCATGCCCGGGGCGTCGGACCTGGCCACCGCGCGCCGCGCTCTGCTCGCCCGCAGCGGCGGCCGGGTCCCGCCGCCGGACGACTACCTTCGCCGCCGCAGCCCGCGCGACGCCATGCGCGTGTTCGCCGCGAGCTTCGCCGACTGGGACGGCGCCGGCCGCGCGGAGGCGCTCGACGCCCTCGACCTGTCGGAGTTCAGCCCGGCCACCCGCGGCTACGAAGGCGAGCTGGCCGCCCAATACCTGAACGGCATCGTCGCCCGCGTCGGCGCCGTCATCCCGCAGGAAATCCCCGACGATCCGTCCAGCCGCGACCCCTATCTGGTGCTGAGCCACCCCGCCGGCGACGTCGTCATCGCCGCCCACGGCACCAGCCCCAAGACTTGGCAGTTCACCGCCGACACGGTGCGCCGCTCCCGCGACATCTACACCGCCATCGAGGACATGCCCGCCGCCAAGGGCAGCATCCTGCCGCGCCCGTACTCGCCCTATTTTCGCGCCCGCCGGCTGATCCATGACCAGGCGCCCGGGCTGCTGGCGCGCATCGGCGTGCTCGAGGTCTGGCAAATCCTGGGCGTGCTGGTGCTGCTGATCGCCGCCTTCGCCATCGCCAGCCTGCTGGGCGTCGCCTTGCTGGCCATATTGCGCCGGCTCGTCGGCGGCCGCGAAGTGCCGGCGGAGCGGGAGCTGGGCTGGCCGCTGCGCCTCGCCCTAACGTTCCTGCTATACCGGGCCTTCGTCCCCGCCCTCGGCCTGCCCGAGCGCGCCAGCCAAGTCTCGGTCGGCGTCACCGGCGTGTTGCTCGCGCTCAGCGTCATGTGGGGCGGCTGGAAGCTGATCGACGCCCTGGGCGACCGCTTCGTCAAGCGCGGCACCGGCGAGCGCGGCAAGCTCGACGACATCTCCGTCCTCCTCGTGCTGGCGGCGCTGAAGATCACCCTGCTGGCCGGCGGCCTGCTCTTCATCGCCAGCGAGCTCTCGCTGCCCTATGGCGGAGTGGTGGCCGGGCTCGGTATCGGCGGCCTGGCCGTGGCTTTCGCCTCGAAGGAGACGCTCTCCAACGTCTTCGGCGCCGCCCTCCTGGCCGCCGACCGGCCATTCCGCCGCGGCGACTGGATCACCACCAGCGACGTGGCCGGCACGGTCGAGCACGTCGGCATCCGCTCGACCCGCATCCGCACCGCCGCCGACAGCCTCGTCTTCGTGCCGAACGGCAAGCTCGCGGACGCCACCGTCAACAACCTCGGCACCAGGCGCCACCGCCTGTTCGACCTGAAGCCGGTGCTGGCCTACGGGACCTCCGCCGCCCAGGTCGAAGCCTTCGTGGCCGGGCTGCCGGACGTAGTAGCCGGCATCGTTCCGGCAGTGCCCGGCCGCACCCAGGCAAGCGTCACCAACGTGACGCCCGAAGGCATCGAGATCGGCCTGACCTGCTACCTCGACACCCCCATCTCCGCCGATGAGCTCGCCGCCAAGACCGCGCTGACCCTGGGCGTGCTCCGCCTCGCCGAACGGCTCGGCATCGTCCTCGGCAAACGCGCCCCGCCCACGCAAGCCGCCGCCTAGACACCGCCCCGCCTCGGTGCCACATAGATGTGGTCCACTATCTCCGTCGCGGGAGAGGGCGAGCCCCGCGCTCGCCACCGAAGGCGCAACCGGCCCCCGGAAACGCTCAGGTACCAGTGACCGCGACGGCCTACGGACCTCTGGAAAGCCGGCGGGCAACTTCCGCCGCACCGACGGAGTAAGGGTGCTGAGGCCAGCGCCCGAATCTCTCAGGTTCCCGGACAGAGGGGGGTCGAGGGCGCCAAGCCCACTCGCAGGCGATCCCGCCGGCGGGCGACCCAGTGGTGGAGCAGCCGGTGCCCGAAGAACTCCTCAACATCGACCCCGAGCTGCTGCTGCGCACCACCCCGCTCGATGCGCTGCACCGCCGCCTCGGCGCCACCATGGCCCCCTTCGCCGGCTACGATATGCCGGTCCGCTATCCCCGGGGCATCCTCGCCGAACACCTGCACTGCCGCGCCCACGCCGCCCTCTTCGACGTCTCCCACATGGGCCAGATGAGCCTCTCGGGTGACGGCGCCCCCGCCTGGCTCGAGCGCCTCACCCCAGGCGACTTCGAAGGCCTGGCCCCCGGCCGCCAGCGCTACACCCTGCTGCTGAACGAAGCCGGCGGCATCCTCGACGACCTCATGGTCGCCCGCTACCCCGGCCGCTTCGTCGTCGTCGCCAACGCCAGCCGCAAGGACCTCGACGCCCGCCACATCGCCGAGGACCTACCCGCCGGCGTACACCTCGAGCTCCACCCGAACCGCGCCCTCCTCGCTTTGCAAGGCCCGGACGCCGCGGCCATCATGGCCCGCCTCGCGCCCGGCACCGCCGCCCTCGCCTTCATGTCCGCCGCCGAGCTCGCCATCGCCGGCATCCCCGTCTGGATCACCCGCTCCGGCTACACCGGCGAGGACGGCTTCGAGATCAGCGTCGGCGGCGGCGACGCCGAGCGCCTCGCCGTCCTGTTGCTCGAACAGCCGGGCGTCCAGCCCGCCGGCCTCGGCGCCCGCGACAGCCTCCGCCTCGAAGCAGCCCTGCCGCTCTACGGCCCCGACATCGACGAGCTGACCACCCCCGTCGAGGCCGGCCTCGCCTGGTGCATCGGCCGCCGTCGTCGCCAAGCCGGCGGCTTCCCCGGCGCCACCGTCATCGCCGACCAGCTCGTCCACGGCGCCCCCCGGCTCCGCTGCGGCATCCGCCCGGACGGCGCCACCCCGGCGCGCCCCGGCACCGTCGTCGCCGCCCCCGACGGCACCGGCGCCGGCACCATCACCAGCGGCGGCTACTCGCCCACCCTGCAAGCCCCGATCGCCATGGGCTACCTCCGCCGCGACATGGCCGGCGAAGGCCAGCCCATCTCCCTCGTCGTCCGCGCCAAGCCGCTGCCGGGCCGCATCGTCCCGCTCCCCTTCGTCCCCCACCGCTACGCGCGTTAGGGCAGCATCGGCAACAAGTGCGTCAGCACTCCGATGAAGCTGCCCGTTGAGCCCTTAGGAGAATCTTAATGACCGCCATGCGATACACCCAGGACCACGAATGGGTGCGCCAGGATGGAAACCACGTGACGATCGGCATCACCGACCATGCCCAATCCGCGCTGGGCGACGTCGTTTTCGTCGAGCTGCCGGAGCCCGGCCGCACCCTCGCCGCCGGCGAAGCCTGCGCCGTCGTCGAGAGCGTGAAAGCCGCCTCCGAAGTCTACGCGCCGGTCGCCGGCCGGGTCGTCGAGGTCAACCAGGCGCTCGCCGGCGAGCCCGCCCTGGCCAATCGCTCCCCCGAAGACGAAGGCTGGTTCTTCCGCATCGAGCCCGTCACGCCGGGCGCGCTCGACGCCTTGATGGACGCCCCGGCCTACGCTGCCTTCGTGGAGGGCCTGTGATGGACGGCGTAAGCTTCGACCCGCTCGCCGAGCTCACCACCCTCGAGGCCCGGGACGGCTTCGTCGCCCGCCACATCGGCCCGGGGCCGGACGAGATCACCGCCATGCTCGCCGTGGTCGGCGCCCCCAGCCTCGCCGCCCTCGCCGCCCGCACCGTGCCGCCCGGCATCCAGGGAGACGACCTCGCCGCCCTCCCGCCCGCCATCGACGAAGCCGCCGCGCTCGCCGAGCTCCGCGCCCTCGCCGCCCAAAACACGCCCATGCGCTCCCTGCTCGGCCAAGGCTACGCCGGCACCCACACCCCGCCGGTGATCCAGCGCAACATCCTGGAAAACCCCGGCTGGTACACCGCCTACACACCCTACCAAGCCGAAATCGCTCAGGGCCGGCTCGAGGCGCTGCTGCTGTTCCAGACCATGGTCGCCGACCTCACCGGCATGGAGATCGCCAACGCCAGCCTGCTCGACGAAGGCACCGCCGCCGCCGAAGCCGTGACCCTCGCCCACGCCGTCACCCGCGGCCAGGGCGACACCATCGCCGTCGCCACCGACCTCCACCCCCAGACCCGCGCCGTCCTCGCCACCCGCGCCGCCCCGCTCGGCCTGCGCCTCGTCGATGTCGAGCCCGGCAACCCCGCCGCCATCGGCGCCGCTAGCCCCTTCGCCATCGTCCTGCAATACCCCGGCACCACCGGCGCCCTTCGCGACCTCGCCCCCGAAATCGCCGCCGCCCACGCCGCCGGCGCCCTCGCCATCGTCTGCGCCGACCTGCTCAGCCTCGTGCTGCTCACCCCGCCCGGCGCCATGGGCGCGGACGTGGTCGTCGGCAGCGCCCAGCGCTTCGGCGTCCCCATGGGCTTCGGCGGCCCCCACGCCGCCTTTTTCGCCACCCGCGAGCAATACCGCCGCCAGCTGCCGGGCCGCATCGTCGGCGTGAGCCAGGACGCCGCCGGCCACCCGGCGCTCCGCCTCGCCCTCCAGACCCGCGAGCAGCACATCCGCCGCGAGAAAGCCACCAGCAATATCTGCACCGCCCAGGTCCTGCTCGCCGTGATGGCCGCCATGTACGCCGTCTGGCACGGCCCGGACGGCCTGCGCCGCATCGCCCGCCGGGTCAGCCTACAAGCGCGCCTCCTCGCCGGCGCCGCCCAGCGCGCCGGCCTCACCCTCCGCCACCCCACCTTCTTCGACACCATCGCCCTCGACACGCCCGGCGCCGACGGCCTGATCGCCCGCGCCCGCGACGCCGGCTTCAACCTCCGCCGTCTCGAAGGCGGCATCGCCATCACCCTCGACGAAACCACGACCCAGGACGAACTCGCCCAGCTCGCCACCCTCCTCGGCGCCCCCCTCACCGACGCCCCCACCTCCATCCCCCCCGAACTCCTCCGCACCACCCCCCTCCTCACCCACCCCACCTTCCACACCCACCACGCCGAACACAAAATGCTCCGCTTCCTCAAGCGCCTCGAATCCCGTGACATCGCGCTCACCCGCAGCATGATCCCGCTCGGCTCCTGCACCATGAAGCTGAACGCGAGCGCCGAAATGCTGCCCATCACCTGGCCCGGCTTCGCGGACATCCACCCCTTCGCTCCCGCCGGACAGACCCAAGGCTACGCGACCCTGATCGAGCGCCTCGAAGCC
>JAABUX010009651.1_pt1 | contig 10900 bp, 9 predicted proteins | sample 5561851 | NCBI WGS metagenome assembly JAABUX01 (sample SAMN10711883, study PRJNA513361) | rock metagenome | isolation source: Antarctica rocks | place: Antarctica: Victoria Land, Richard Nunatak red sandstone | collected 2016-01-03 | reverse complement strand
GCTACACGTCACACGGCTACAAGCCAGCCGGCCCGAAAACCATCGCCCGGGGTCTCAGCCGTCTCGACACCTTCCTCAAAGGCTGGGACATGGCACTTCATTCCGTAGATGTGTGACGCCCGTAGCCGTCTGGGGCCATGCCGACACGCGTGGCCCCGGCCATGAAACGCGCAGACTGACCGGCGATGACGACGTCGGACGCACAGACTAGGCCAAGGCCCCCACCGCCGGCGGCGTAGCCATGAACCTCCGTGACGACGACCGCATTCAGCCGGATCAGCGCGCCGATGGCCATCTGCAAATAGGCGGTGACCTCACGCAAGAAGGGGCCCAGGGCTTCACCCTTTGACGCGAACTCCTGCACGTCTCCACCTGCACAGAAGTTGCGGCCCGCACCTCGCAGGTGGACGACGCGAACCGCGGGATCGCGATGGCAACGCATGACGGCAGCCTGAAGGGCCTGCATTAGTTCGATGTTCATGCCGTTCGAGGCGTCGGGCCGATTCAGGGTCAGCGTGGCCACGCCGTCCGAGTGATCGAGGAGGACGGGGCCATCCGCAATCCAGCGCTGCGGTTCATTTCCATCATTCATGGTGTCGCTCAGATCAGAAAGGACAGGGTGAAGATCGGCTTATGGTTGTTCACGAGGCCGACCTTTTTGCTGACGAGCCGGAATTGGCCGGCAACAAATCGCAAACGATACTCGAGCCGAGCCGCCCAGACAGTCTCGCCGCGCTGGCTGTCCTCGAACACCATCGCGTTCGCCCGCACGTCGATCTGGTTGTCCGACGGGTCGCCAACCTCGATATTGGAAACGATCCGGGCCAGCTCCGAGCGAGGCGTCTGGGTGTGCCGCCGCCCCGTCTTGAGCTGGGCGACCCTCAGGCCGATGCGGGAGCGGTTGTCATAAACGATCGACATCGCCCGCTCCGGATCGCTATCGTGACCGTTGGCCGGTATCCAGTAAATAGCGTCATCTTCCCAGAGCGCTTCCCAGTCGTCATAGGCATGCGTGTCCTGCAGCCTCGCTTCCATGAAGATAAATTGTTCGATCCTGCGTTGAAGGTCCTGAAGAGGAAGCTCTTCCAGGCGCTCGTGTTCTGCACATGGCGCGGCGACCGCAGTGCTCATGGCTCACTCGTCATCAAGTGCAGGTAATGTCGCCAGATTCCGCGTTGCGGGACCTCATCGGTGGAATGGCCAACCGTGTGGCCGTGCTCGTCAGGACGTTCCCGGTGCAGGCCGCGGGTCAGAGTAAGCCACTCAGGGTCCCGGATCGCCGCGCCACGATGGTTGCGCTCGTACATCTCGGTGTCGTCGGCAAGCAAAAAGCCGGCCGGCCCGACCGAACCCATCGTTTGCTGGCGGAGCCGGCGATTAAAGTCCGGGGCGTCCTTAAATTGCAGCGCGGTGACGTGCTGGATCGTCTCATCTACCGCAACAGGCTGCAGCACGAAAAGCTGGATCTCGGCGATGAACAGATTTGGAAAAATCATGGTGTGAGGCGCGCCGTCGATCATGATCTGGCGCGCCCGCTCCGGACCGTATGCCGCTGACATGGCTTGCGCGTAGTCCGGCAGCCGGCTCTCGTCAGTGCCGAACCATTCGAGCGGTTTGCCGATCCGACGCCACTCCGGCCGGAGGTCAAATTCCGTGTGGCCGTTGCCGAAATCGCGCGTCAATGCGGTCGACTTTGGGCCATAGAGGTTCGCGATGCCGCTGTTCGCCACCTGAAAGATCGATCCATGGACGAACGCGGGATGGTAACCGTCCGTCTCGTTTTCCAGGAGGAACTTCCAATTTGCCTTTGTTCTATGCTGAAGAAAGCCAGCCTTGAGGTCGAGCTCGCCCGAGGGAGAGTTGTCGAGCAGCTGATCGATCGATGCCTTTGCTCCGCCGAGATGCTCCTCAAGCGAAGGCCCCTCGGTGGCGAATGAGCCAAATATGAAACCGCGGTAGATCGCTATCCGAGGCACTTTGCCGAGGCCGAGCCCCTCGCGGCTCTGGCCTTCATACCCGTCGGCATAAGCGAAGCCGAGGAGGTCTCCTCGATTGCTGAACGTCCAGGAATGATAAGGACAGGTGAAGCTCGCCCTATTGCCCCTCTGATAAGCACACAGCTGATTGCCCCGATGTGGGCATTTGTTCAAGAGCAGCCTGATATCGCCGTCCTTATCTCGGACCATCAGCACTGGCGTCGTTCCGATGGACTTCGTCACAAAGTCGTTCTTCTCTGGAATCTCACTCTCGTGGCCGACATAGACCCACGTTCGGTACCAGATTCTTTCGAGTTCGCTCTCGAAGATCTCGGGATCACGGTAGATGCGAGTGTTTACGCCCGTGCTTCTTACCAGGTCTCTGCACCTGTTTGAGCTAAGTGAATCAAGCATGGAGACCCTCCCCCTCAGCGCCCATTTAATAGACCGTCCGTTCGTCCTATCTATGATCTCACAGTAACCGCTGTCAAGCTTAGAGCGTGGGGTGATCGACGTGAGAGGCGATAAAGCTGTGCGACTTCGCTCGTCCCAGGATCGGCACGGCGATCAAGTGAGCCGAGGCGCGTCGGCGACCTCGTCGGCCGACGACACGAAGATTGGCGATCGGGGAAGCGGCGCATCCGGATTTATTCACGTCATCTTTGCTCAAGCTGCCGCAACATCGGCATCCAGCGAAAATGCTTGATCTCATTGCATTGCATCAGGCACTGCTAGTCGAAGAGCATGGAAGCTTCCGGCTGGCCGCGCGGGTGTTGAGCATTAAGCCGTCTGTCGTCAGTCGCCGCGTTCGCGGCTTGGAGGATGCTATTGGGGTTTCGCTCTTCCACCGGACAAGCCGCGGGGTTAAGCCGACGGTTGCCGGAGCCAGCCTGCTGCAACGAGGCCGCGTCGTCCTGGCAGAGATTCATGCTCTCCAACGGATCGCCATACAGAACGGGACTGGCAGCGAGGGCCGCCTGAGCATCGGAATCGTCGCGTCGATAGCCTCCGGCGTTGCACGACAGCTACTATACACTTTTCTCTCGAGCCACCCTGGGGTGGTGTTCGATAGTGTGGAAGGTTCAACACGCAGCCACTTATCAGCGGTCCGCGCGCTCGAACTCGACGTCGCAATCGTCGCAGGGACACCTGCGTCCCCCGGCTGCGAAGTCGAGCCAATGTGGAGAGAGCGGGTCGTAGTCTCGCTATCTAACGCTCACCCTCTGGCGAAGAAGGCAGTCATCTTATGGGAAGATTTGGAAGGGGAACGCTTCATCGTAAGCCGGGCCGATCCCGGTCCGGAAGTCGAAAACTACATCATTAGAGGCCTAGCGGACCTTGGGAAGAATCCGGAAGTGGCGCATTACACCGTTCAGCGCGAGACGCTCTTGGCTCTTGTCGGCCTTGGGCAAGGTCTCAGCCTAGTCGCCGAAGCGGAAGCCGGGGTCAACTACCCCGGAGTTACCTTCCGCCCCTTGGAAAACGAGGAGATCAGTTTCAGCATGGTGTGGTCGCAGAAGAACGACAATCCCGTACTTAGACGTTTCATAAGTTCGGCTCGGAAATATCTGGCGCTGCGGCCTGAGCTACCGCCTGCGTAAGTTGGCCACCTGGTCTGGCGTTACGAACCTTTGAAAAGGCCCTGTCTGCTGCCATAAAGCGGGCAAGCATTGGGCCGATCAGCTGAGAAGCTTCGATAGCTTGACCTGTTTGACGTGAAAGCGCATCCGTGTAAGCCAGCAAATTGCGATGAACGGCTGCCGGCAACTCCGCAGTAATTTTGACCGGCTTTTCGTCTACAACCGGTCCGAGCTTCAGCTTCGCTATGTTGGTCTCCTCACGCGCCGTATGGTGCGAGTACGAAGTCTCGATTGACGATGACGCGGATTGGGAAGCCGGGGCGGATTGTCAGCGTCGGCTGGATGTTGAGCTGGCGTCCGACGATCTGCTGACCTGTTTGACTGATCGAGTTGGATGCGCCCTGACGGATGGCTTGGACAAGATCGTTCTCCTGCCCGCTCGTGCCAGCTTCCGAGCCGACGCTGAGTAAGGTCGAGAGCAGCGCCGCCTTGAACAGGTCGCCCCAATGATGGTCGACGCCGTCTTCCAGCCCGGCGAAGCCCTGCGGATCGGCGCCAGGCTGGCGGTCAAGCACGATCGACTTCCCGTTCGGCATAATCAATCGTGTCCAGACTAGGAGCACGCGGGACTGGCCGAAGGACACCTGGCTATCGTAGACGCCGATCAGCTTGGCACCTTGAGGGATCAGCAGGTAACGACCGGTCGGGCTGTCATAGACGTTCTCGGTGACTTGACCGGTGATCTGCCCTGGAAGATCGGAGCGAATGCCGGTTAGCAACGCGCCCGAGATGAGCGTGCCTGCCTGGACGATGAAAGGCGACACTGGGGATTGCAGCCGGTCCGGGCTGGCGGTGGTCCGATCGGCTGCGGCGTTGACGAAGGCGAGCTTGTGATCCTGCCCGTTCTGCCGGACATCCGCCGCAGTTGCGGCCGTGGCAAACGGACTGCCGTCTGGTGCGGCTCCGGGGGTCGCCGGAGGCGTGCCGTTCAGCTCGCCGGGCATCGTCGGAAGCAAAGCAGCAGCCTGTTGGCGCACGTTCGTAGTGGCGAACAACTTGGATAGCCGGGCGGCTTCGCGCTCCTGTTCCATACGCTGCTTCTCCGGATCAACCGTGGGCGCTGCAGGGATCGTGATGGATTGTCCATTGTTCTGCGCGGCCACGATTGGCCGGCCGAGGTCGCCGGGGAGCGGCGGGCCGAGCGGCGGCACGTTGCGGGGCAGCCCGGTATAGTCGCGAGGCAGGTTGGCCAAGCCGTCGGCCGTCGTCTTGTTGTCGGTGGAATACAGCTCCTGGCCGGCACCGGAATGCCGGATTGGCTGCAATGCCCAGATCGTGGCACCGAGCACCGCAATGGCGCCGCCCGCGCCGAGGCTGACCAGCACCTTGCGCGAGAGCCGGGTGACCCGTGGCCGCTCGGGACGCAGGCGTAACTGCTGCGCGATGGCCTGCTCATCGCGCGGCGGATCGGGCGGTGGCGAGGACTGGTCGCTCATCAGCCAGCCGCCCGCGCGTCGGTCCGCACGATCCGGACCACCTGTTGATGATCGCGGCCGAGCCGCAGCTCGGCCGCGCCGAACAGGCGATCGACGACGTAGTAGTTCTGGCGCACGCGGTAGTTGACCAATTCGCCTTTGCCGTTCGGACCAAGCACGAACAGCGGCGGCAGCTCGCCTTGCGCAATGCCGCGTGGCATCTCGATGAAGACCTTCTGCTCGTCGTCGAACGCCGATAGCGGCCGCCAGGCTGGGTGGTCGCCCTCGATCCGATAGCGGAAGCGCAACCGCGACACGTCCACGCCCGTGTCGACCGGAGCGCCACTGCTCGCCGCAGCGTTCTGGCCACGCAAGGCGATCAGCGCGTCCTGCGGATACTGCCACGAGACCGAGGCCATGTAGGTCTTCTCGGTCGAGCGCAGCTCAAGGTGGTAGGTGCGTCGGTCGGTGTTAATGATGAGGTTCGTGATCAGGTCCGGCCGCGTCGGCTTGACCAGGATGTGGACGCGTTTCGAGGCACCCGATCCGCTCTCCGTATCGCCGATGATCCAGCGCACCGTGTCGCCGGCGGCCACAGGCCCGCTGCCGGTCAACTGCTCGCCCTCCTGCAAACCGATGTCGGTCACCTGCCCGGGCGCCGTGTAGACCTGGAACAGCGCGCCGTCCGAGAAAGGGTAGACCTGGACGGCATTGATGTAGCCCGCGCGGGTCGGCTGGATGCGCGCGGCCGCGTTTGCCTGGTCGACCCGCGCCAGCGGGTCTGCCGCCTCGGGCCGCGCGCGCCCCGTGCGGCCCAACGACTTGAGCTGGCCCGGAAGCGGCAATTGCTGCGGTAGCGTAACCACCTCGACCGATTTGGGCGGGTCCTGCAGCCGGACGGCCTGCGTTGCGGCAGGATCATCGTAGGTGATCTCCGGCGGCTTGAACGTGCTGCAAGCTGTCAGCGTAAGTCCGGAAAGCAGAACAGCCGGCATGGCACCGAGACGGACGGATGATGTCATTGCGCAAGTTCCTTCGACCAGTTGATCGCCGTGACGTAGATGCCGAGCGGGTTGCGCCGGAGCTTGTCGGCGTCCGTGGGCTGCTGGAACACGGTGGTCAGGATCGCCGTCCAGCGCTCGGTGGCGCTGAGGCTGCCATTCTCGTAGCGGCGCTCGGTCCAGGCGACGCGAAAACTGTCGGGCGAGGCGCGAATCACGCTCGACACCTCGACCGCGACCTGGACCTTACCGACCTTGGCGAAGGGATCGTTGGCCTGGGCATAGCCGTTGAGCGCCAGCGCACCCTTGTCGGTGGTAAGATCGTATGCGCGCAGCCAATTCTGGCGGACGATGATGGGGTCGGCCGAGACGCCGCGCACCTCCTCGATGAAGCGGGCCAGATACCAGGCAATCTGGGCGTCGGTCGGCTGGTAGTCGGCCGTGGCTGGCGCGATACCCTGTGCCTGGCCCTGCCGGTCGATTTGTACGACCCAGGGCACGACGGTGCCGCGCGCCGACTGCCAAACCAGGCCGAGGGCGAGGCCGCCGACGACGGCGAGCTCGCCAAGCGCGATCAGACGCCAGTTCCTGGCCTGCACGCGCGCCGAGCCGATGCGCTCGTCCCAGACAGCGGCGGCTTGTTGATACGGGGTTTCGGGTGCCGGGGTCCGGCCATAGCGCACGTCGGTGCGGCGGAAAGGGTTCATTCACGAGGCTCCGAAAGGTCAACGGACGACCCAGCACCGCCGCCGTCGCCGGACTTCACGGCATGCGCGGCGGTCGCGATGCCGCGGTCGATGGACTGGCTGCGCTGCATGCGCCGCGCCCAGGCAGGCGGGCCGCCTGCCTCGGCGTTGCTGGCTACGTCCGGACCTGAGGCAGCGGCGTCCGCAGCGCCTGCCCCGACCGAGCCGCCGGTCGCCTCGAAACTGGCGCGGGCGCCGGAGGTGAAGCGCTCGCCAAGGCCACTCGCTATCCGGCGCAGCGGGCTGACCACGGCTGCGTTCACGCCAGCGCGGCTGATGCCGCCAACGCCGCCCGCGACCGCGCCCAACCCGGTCTCACCGGCAGCGCCCGCCTGGAACGCGCCGACTGACGCGCCTGCCAGCGAGGCTCCGGCGCGCGCGACACCAGCGATGGCGGTGCCCCCGCTGCCTGCGGCAAGGCTGGCTGCGCCGATACCGGCCGCGGCGACGCCGCCGGCAGCAAGCCCGGTGCCGATCGCAGCACCGGCGCCGAGCTGCGGCCCGCCGGAGACGATGCCGTTGGCGATCCCCGGACCGAAGATGCCGAGGCCGAGCAGCGAGAGCGCCGCGAGCACGAGGCCCATGGCGTCCGAGATCGTGGGCGTCGCCGGAAAGCCGCTGGTGAAGGTCGAGAACAGCGTAGAGCCGATGCCGACGATGACGGCCAGGACGAGGACCTTGACGCCGGAGGACATGACGTTGCCGAGCACGCGCTCGGCGGCGAAGGCGGTCTTGCCGAACAGGCCGAACGGGATCAGCACGAAGCCGCACAGCGTGGCCAGCTTGAACTCGATCAGGCTGACGAAGAGCTGGATGGCCAGCACGAAGAACGAGATCAGCACCACCACCCAGGCAAACAGCAGGACGGTGATCTGGATGAAGTTCTCGAAAAAGCTGACGAAGCCCATCAGCCCGGAGATCGATTGCAGGATGGGCTGGCCCGCATCCAGGCCGACCTGCGCCACGCGGCCGGGCTGCAGGAAGTTGGCTTCGCTCAGTCCCGTGCCAGACGCCTTGAGGCCGAGGGCGGCGAAGCTCTCGAACACCGCCTTGGACAGCATCTGCCAATTGCCGATCAGGTAGGCGAACACGCCGACGAACAGCGTCTTCTTGATCAGCCGCGCGATGATGTCCTCGTCGGAGGCCCAACTCCAGAACAGCGCAGCCAGGATGATGTCGATCAGGACGAGCGTGCGCGCGAGATAGTTCACCTCCGGGCCGAGCAGGCCGAAGCCGCTGTCGATGTACTGGGTGAAAACGGACAGGAAGTTGTCGATGACGCCGCTGTTCACGGGTGAACTCCAGCAGGTGGAGAAGGAAGCGCGGCTGCATCGGACTCGGCCGGAACAGCGGGACGAGCGCCGAGAAAGCGGCGACGGTTCTCGGCCCATGCCCTCTCGCACGACCCGTCGCGGCCGCTGGCCGGCGTGATCGCGTTGCAGCGTTCCAGTTCGATCGCCAGCGGGTCCCGGCTGGGAGCGGACTGGCTGCTGCCGGTTCCCTCGCTCCCTTCCCGGCCAACTTCGACCGCGGAGGCCGCAAGCGCCAAGACGACAAACCCGACCGCGCCGGCCCGAAGCCAGGCCGCGACGTCGCGCCTCGGCACGGGTCAGTGAAACATTGTGACGGCGGTCGGCTGGTAGCCGGCGCCCGGCGTCAGGAATCGCTGTAGCTGCTCCTGCGCCTGAAGTTGTCCTGCTGCGGTCTGCGCCCCTTGCAGGCTCTGCGCCCGGCCTTGAGCTGCCAGCAGCGCGGTGACATCGGCAAGCTGCTGCGACTGCAACGCGAGGAGCTGATTGCCCGCCTGCGTCGCCTGAAGCGCGCCCGTGGCGCCCTGGCTGGATGACACCAGCGCGCTGACCTGCGTCTGCGTCGTGTTCAGGTTGCCGACGACGGTCGCCTGCGTCTTCAGCGCGTCCTGGAAGCCTGACAGCGTGTTCTGCCAGCGGGCCTGGGCGTTGGCGATCAACCGCGCCGATGAGGTCGAGCCGCTGTAGCCGTTTGGGTAAAGCTGCTGAAACTGGCTCTGGATGTTGCCCACGTTGTAGACGACGCCCTGCGCCTGGCTGAGCAGCTGCTGTGTGCGCTGGATCGTCGAGGTCAACTGCTGCAGGGAGGAATACGGCAGGCTGGTCAGGTTGCGCGCCTGGTTGATCAGCATTTGCGCCTCGTTCTGCAACGAGTTCACTTCATTCTCGATCTGCTGCAGCTCGCGCGCGGCGGTCAGGACGTTCTGGCTGAAGTTCGTCGCGTCGAAGACCGCCCATTGGGCGTGCACGGGACGTGGCTGCGCGGTCGCGAGTGCGACGGCTGCGGCGCTGGCGAACAGCGCGCAGCGGAGCGAGCGGGTCAGAACGGTCTGGATCATCATGGTGAGAGCTCCCGTGTGGCGACGGTCCAAGGGGTGTCCGCTGTCGCGGGGACCGCCTGCCCGTCGATCAGCTCGGCGGCCCAGTCCAGGCCGCGGCGGCGCAGCCAGCCGGAGGCGAAGCGCTCGTGGCCGCAGTCGGCCAGCACCTTCGCGATCAGCGCCTGGTCGGACTTCGATGAGGCGGCGCACAAGGCGAGCGCGACCTCGCCGAGCCCGAGCTCGAACAGGCGGTTGCCGCGCCGGCTCTGACAGTAGTAGTCGCGCTTCGGCACCGCCCTCGCGAGGATTTCGATTTGCCGGTCGTTGAGCCCGAACCGGCGGTAGATCGCCATGAACTGCGGCTCCACCGCGCGCTCGTTCGGCAGCAGGATGCGCGTCAAGCAGCTCTCGATGATGGCAGGTGCGATGGGACTCGTCTCGATGTCGGCGAGCGACTGCGTGGCGAACACCACGCTCGCGTTCTTCTTGCGCAAGGTCTTCAGCCACTCGCGCAGCTGCGCACCGAAGCTCGCGTCGTCGAGCGCCAGCCAACCCTCGTCCACGATCAGCAGCGTCGGGGCGCCCGTCAGCCGGCCTTCGATGCGGTGGAACAGGTAGGCGAGCACCGCGGGTGCGGCGCTCGAGCCGACCATGCCCTCAGTCTCGAATACCTGCACAGCGGTTTCGCCCAGGCGTTCGGCGTCGGCGTCGAGCAGCCGGCCCCAGGGTCCCTGCAAGGTGTAGGGCTGAAGCGCCCGCTTTAGCGCGTTGGTCTGCAAGAGGACGGACAGGCCGGTCAGCGTGCGCTCCTGCATCGGGGCGGAGGCAAGCGAGCCGAGCGCCGACCAGAGGTGCTCCTTCGCCTCGGGCGTGACCTCGACCTTCTCTCGGTCGAGGATCGCCGCAATCCACTCCGCAGCCCAGGCCCGCTCGGCCGGATCGTCGATCCGCGACAACGGCTGGAGCGCCACCGGCTCGAGGACGTCGTCGGACAGGACGCCGCCGAGGTCGTGCCAGTCCCCGCCCATTGCGAGCGCCGCCGCGCGGATCGAGCCGCCGAAGTCGAAAGCGAACACTTGTGCCCCGGCGTAGCGCCGGAACTGCAGCGCCATGAGCGCCAAGAACACGCTCTTGCCGGCGCCCGTCGGCCCAACCACGAGGGTGTGGCCGACATCGCCGACATGTATCGACAGCCGGAACGGCGTGGCGCCCTCCGTCTTGCCAAACAGCAGCGGCGGCGCGTCCAGGTGTTCATCGCGCTCCGGTCCGGCCCAGACGGCCGAGAGCGGGATCATGTGCGCCAGGTTGAGCGTGCTGACCGGCGGCTGACGCACGTTTGCGTAGGCGTGCCCCGGCAACGATCCGAGCCAGGCCTCAACCGCGTTGACGGTCTCCACCATGCAGGTGAAGTCGCGGCCCTGGATCGCCTTCTCGACCAGGCGAAGCTTCTCGTCAGCTAGCCGGGCGTCCTCGTCCCACACCGTCACCGTGACGGTGACGTAGGCTTGGCCGATCATGTCCGACCCGAGTTCGCCCAGCGCTGCGTCGGCGTCCAGCGCCTTGTTATGCGCGTCGGTGTCGAGCAGCGCCGATGCCTCGTTGGTCATGATCTCCTTGAGGATCGCCGCGATCGACTTGCGCTTGGCGAACCACTGCCGACGGATGCGGGTGAGCAGCTTGGTTGCGTCCGTCTTGTCGAGGCAGATCGCCCGCGTCATCCAGCGATACGGGAACGGCAGCCGGTTCAGCTCGTCGAGCAGGCCAGGATAGGT